>Ga0126373_10004974_pt1 | contig 10246 bp, 10 predicted proteins | sample PanSoiMetPlot_11_FD_92545 | JGI IMG/M metagenome (GOLD analysis project Ga0126373, IMG submission 92545) | Tropical forest soil microbial communities from Panama - MetaG Plot_11 | ecosystem: Environmental > Terrestrial > Soil > Tropical forest > Bulk soil | place: Panama | collected 2016-02-17 | reverse complement strand
GCGTCAAGGGCCGGCGTCGGTGTCGGCACCGTCTACCGGCGGTTCGCCAGCAAGGACGCGCTCATCGACGAGTTGCTGCGGCTGGCGATGGATGAGCTGCTCGTCGCGGCGCGGCAGGCGCTGGCCCGCACCGATGGCCGCGGGCTCGAAGAGCTGCTCAGGGCGTTCGGGCAATCCTTCGCCGACCACGCCAGGTACGCGAACCTGCTACTTGAACGTCAGCCCGATCCCGCCGCCGCGAATCTGATCAGGCAGGCGACCAGCGAACTCACCGCGCGAGCCATCACCGCGGGCGCGATCAGCCCCGGCGTCAACTCACGCGACATCACGGCGCTGATCTCGGCGATGCGCGGCCTGGTCCAGGCGGAAGGCGACCTCGAGGCTGACTCCTGGCAAAGGTTCCTCGACATACACCTCGCGGGCTTGGCAGGCTCTGCCCGATCTCGGTGAGCGCGGCTGGCCCGCTATGACCTGGCCGGCTTGGGCAGCCGAAGCACGAAGCGAGCGCCTTCGTCGGCGGGCAATGGCGGAGTAGCCGATTGGCAATTGCCGGTTGTGTCCGGATAGCCTGGCTGGCAGCACGCGGTTGCGCCTAGGGTTCCGCGCCCTCCTCGCTAGTGCTCACCATTGGTGGGTGCTTACCACAACCAGAGGAATGGCGGGCTGGACCAAGCGGCGCCAGGACCCTGCCGTCGCGGCGCCGAACTTTGGCGCCGCCGCCAGGTGAACACCTGACGGGATAAAAGCCCCGAGGGCTCATATCGGCATGCTCGGAAGCGGGCCGCCAGGAAGGAGCCCAGGTGCAACCGCATCTCACCGCCGCGGTGATCGGCATTGTCATTGGCGCCGGCGCGCTGCACGCCTGCTGGAACGCCATCGCCAAGCAGGTAAGCGACCGGCTCATGGCGTTCGCCTGGATCGGCCTTTCTTCGATGCTGACCGGCGGGATCGTACTCGCCGTCACCGGCCTGCCGCGCAGCCAGGCCATCCCCTACGTGATCACCTCGGCGGTCATCCATATCGGCTACAACCTGGCGCTGATGAACTCCTACCGGCTCGGCGCGCTCAACCAGACCTATCCGATCGCGCGTGGCACGTCGCCGCTGGTCGTCGCCGTAGGCGCTTACTTCCTGGCGGGTGAGCACCTCGGCCCTGTCGCGCTCGCGGGTGTTGCCACGCTGGCCGCCGGGCTGATGACTCTTGCCGCCTCGTCCGGGCGACTATCAAGGCGCGACCTCCCGGCCGTGGGCGCGGCCCTGCTCACCGGCCTCACCATCGCGGCGTACACCATCACCGACGGCCTCGGCGTGCGGCACGCGCACGACCCGCTCGCGTATACCGCGCTGCTTTTCCTCCTGCAAGGGCCGCCATTGCTCGTGGCCGCGGCTATCCGGCGTCCGCTGACCGCCTGGAAAGACACCGCGACGATCAACCGCGGCACCATGGCCGGACTGCTGAGCGTGCTCGCCTACGGCATCGTGCTATGGGCACAGACCCGCGCCCCGCTCGCCGAGGTCGCCGCGATCCGGGAGACGAGCGTGGTCTTCGCGGCGCTGATCGGAGTGGCCTGGCTTGGTGAGGACTTCGGGCGGCGCCGAGTCGCCGCGGCCGTCGTGATCGCCACCGGCATCGTGCTGATCGGCCTTTAAGGCGAGCGCAGTAGGGTGCCCAGGTGATTCGCTACACCGACGACGTCGCATCCGTCCGCGCGGAGATGCTGCAGGGGTTCTTCGTCGGCTGGCCAAGGCGTCCGTCGGCCAGCCAGCACCTAGAGGTCCTGCGCGCGAGCTACCGGTCGGTGGTAGCAATCGACGACGCGCACGAGCGCGTGGCGGGCTTCGTGACAATGGTCAGCGACGGGCTGCTGACCGCTTTCATCCCGTGGCTCGAGGTCCTGCCCGGCTACCAAGGGCAAGGCATCGGCACCGAACTCATGAGCCGAATCCTGGAGGGCACGGAGCGGTTCTACTCGGTCGACCTGGTCTGCGACGCCGCGCTCGTGCCGTATTACGAGCGGTTCGGCATGCGCGGAGCGTCGAGTGCCGTGCTTCGCCATCCAGCCGCGCTGGCGAACCCAGCCACTCCGATGGAGCCGACGTAGCCTCTCCAGGCCGGTCGCGCCTAGCCGGAGATGTCAGTGCGACAGCAGCGTTGTCGCCCGCTCGATGAGCAGCGGCATCAGTTGCCGTCGCCAGGTATCGAGACTGATCATCCCGCTCGACATGCCGCCATGCGCGTACTGCTCCCGGTACGCCGAAGACGCGGGGTCGCTTGCCAGGTCGATGCGCGCGAGTTCGGCGCAGGCGGCCTGCAGCAGGCTGGCCACCTCGTCGGCCGAGCTGGGCAAGTCGGTGCCGGATAGGTGCTCGCGCAGCGCCCGCCACAGGTGGGGATCACCGCGCAACCCCCACACCTGCGGCTCGGGGTCGAACAGCGCAGACATCTTCATGATCGGCCATCGTCCCACAATGGCTCAGCTCCGCGGGCCGCAGCGTGGCCGCGCGGAGTCGGTGCGATGGATTCCCGAATCCACACCCGATTTCCCTGATGAAACCCGGAATCCATCGCACGAGGAGCGGCCTGACCTGCGATGAAACCCGGAATCCATCGCATGAGGAGCAGCCAGCAGCCTCCCTTTCACTTGACCTCTGCTGTCGGCTTATCGTCTGATATTCCAGGCTCACTTTCTCAGCGAAGGGATCTCCCTTGCCTGCCATCACGCCCCCTGTCCGCTTTGGCGCCGCCATGCTGGCAATGTCCGGACTGCTGTTCGCACACCCCGCCAAGGGGCCACTAGCCGCGGGGGCGAAGGTGACGCTTACCCGGGTGAGCACCGACCCGTTCACCAACTCAGGCAGCCAGCACGCGACCGAGGTCGAGCCGGATGTCTTCGCGTTCGGACGCACCATCGTCGCGGCCTACCAAACTGGCCGGTTCTTCTCAGGCGGATCCTCCGACATCGGCTGGGCTACGTCAACCGACGGCGGCACGTCCTGGCGGCACGGCATGCTCCCCGGCCTCACGGAGCACCTGGGTGGCGGCCATTGGGCTCGCGCATCGGACCCCTCGGTCGTCTACGACGCCAAACACCACACCTGGATGATCGCGGCCCTTGGCGTCAGCAGCAACGCGATTGGCCTGGGCGCCGCGGTCAGCCGTTCAACCGACGGACTGCACTGGAGCAAACCCGTCGTCGCCTTCAGCAATACGCAGAACTTCTACGACAAGGACTGGATCACCTGCGACAACCACACGGCTAGCCCGCACTACGGCAACTGCTACATCGAAGCCGACATCGCTTCCGCCTTCGATCTGGTGATCATGAGCACGTCAAGTGACGGCGGCGCCTCGTGGTCGGCGCCCATATCACCATCCGGTCGCCCAAGGGGGCTTGGCGGCCAGCCTCTCGTCCAGCCAGACGGCAATGTGATTGTCCCCTTCCTCGGCGTCAACGGCCTAGCCGAGTTTTCGTCTGCCGACGGCGGAACAAGCTGGAGCAAGGCCACGCGGATCGCCACGATGAACCTTCACGCGGTGGCGGGCGACATGCGCAACGGCGACGGCCTGCCGTCGGCCGCGATGGACGCCGCAGGCACGGTGTACGTCGCCTGGCAGGACTGCCGCTTCCGCGCCCATTGCTCGGCCAACGACATCGTGTTCTCGACCTCGGCTAACGGCACCACGTGGTCGCCCGTGCGGCGGATTCCCATCGACGCCACCACAAGCGGCGCCGACCATTTCATCCCTGGTATCGGCGTTGACCAGGCCACCTCGGGCGGGAAAGCCAAGATCGGCCTGTACTACTACTTCTTCCCCAACGCCCGCTGCACCACGGCAACCTGCAAGCTCGAGGTGGGCTACATCTCATCGGCGAACGGCGGCAAGACCTGGAGCTCTCCGGCTACCGTCGCCGGACCTATGAAGGTCACCCAGATAGCCAGCACCTCCCAGGGCAACATGGTCGGCGACTACATCGCCACGGCCGCGACAGACGGCAAGGCGCTCTCGGTATTCGCCGTCGGCAAGGCGGCTTCAGGCGGCCTGCGGTTCAACGAGGCCATGTACACGGCGCGGGGACTGCCAATTGCCGGCGGCACCGCCAAGGCCGCCACGGGCCCGGTCGTGTCGCCTGCGAAAGATGGGGCCCGCACTCATCAGATCGCCGCTGGCCGCGTTATAGATATGTGACTCCTAGAACCCCGGAGGCGGCCGCCGCGCCGCAGCATGTGTCCCGCGCGGATGCCGTCGGCGAGCTGTACCGCCGGCATGCGGTCGGGCTCGTCCGGATCGCGCTGCTCCTGGTCGGCGACCAGGCCAGTGCCGAGGACGTCGTGCACGAGGCGTTTCTTGGCCTGTACAGGAACTGGCCGACCCTGAACGACTACAGCAGGCTGGTCGGCTACCTGCGCGTCGCGGTCGTGAATGGCAGCCGCGGCGTGCTGCGCGCGCGCAAGCGCGCTTGGCTGCTCCCGGTTCGGCACGACCCTCCGGTGTGGTCGGCCGAGGCGGCGGCCATGGCTACCGAGGAGCGGCGGGAAGTGCTCGCGGCCATGGCCAGGCTGCCCAGGCGGCAGCGTGAGGTACTCGTGCTGCGGTACTACGCGGAGCTGGCCGACACCGAGATCGCGTCGGTGCTCGGCGTCAGCCGGGGCACCGTGGTGTCGACCGCGTCGCGCGCGCTTAGCGTGCTCGCCCGTCAGGTGCAGGAGGAGGAACTGTGAGCCGACTAGAAGTCCGGGTGCAGGAGGCATGCCGGGAGGCAGCCGACACTGTACGTCCAGAGGTTATTCGCAGCCTCGACCTCGAGCCTGACCAGCGCCCGGCGAGAACTCGGCAGGCCGCCGCGACCCATAGGCGCGGCCGCGTTCTCGGACCACTCGCCGCAGCGGCTGCCGTCGCCATTGTCGTCGCCGGTGTCGTCGTGCTACCTCGGCTCATGGGCGGGACGCCAGGCCACCCGAATCGGCAGACGCACACGTCGACGCCAAAGCCCAACGCGCTGGCCGCATTGCCTAAGTTCACGGTGCTGAACAACACCAACGCCATCGACGTGGTGACGACGGCGACCGGGCGTATCGTCGGCCAACTGCACGCTCCTGCCCGGCAGGGATTCGCCGCGCTCGCCGGGACCGCGAGCGATCGGACGTTCTTCGCTGTCGCTGACCTGAATCCGCAGACATCGTGCCAGTCCTTCTTCTACCGCTTCACGCTGAGCGCGGATGGCCGGCCCTCGGCCCTCATACCGCTGCCGGTGCGCAGGCTGCCTGGACTGCCGACCGCTTTGGCAGCGGACGCCAGCGGCAATCTGGTCGCCTTCTCGATAGACCAGTGCGCGACAGGCGCTTCCGGCCACATCGGCAACGGCCAGGCGATCGGCAACATCGGCCTGTTCGACCTGACGGCCGGCAGGACCATCAGGCGGTGGACGTACACGCTGGGCGAGGACTACACCACCGACCTGTCCATATCGGCAGACGGCCGCCTGCTCGGCTACTCGAATTTCCTGGACGCCAAGTACATGGTCGGTCGGGTAATCCCGACCAGCGCCCCGCCAGGACCGGACGAGCGCTACAGCCACATTGTGACCCGCAGGCCGATGCTGACCGCGCTGAGTACGAGCGGCCGCCTGATGTACGCGATATCGGGCACGCGCGACCTCGCGCTCGCGGCCTACTCCACGGCGAATGGCCAGCAGGTCAAGGTGCTGCGCAGGTTGCCAGCGTCGACGGAGACCGGTGTGCTCGTCGTCGATCCGACAGGGCGCAGCGCGCTGTTGTCCATGACACACTTCTCGACGCGCAAGCGCCTGTACCCGTACGTCAAGGGACGGCCGTGCCTTGCATTGAGGGTGCACGGGATCTTGAAGTGCGAGCGGATTACCCCTCCGCAGACCCACTTCGTGATCATCGACCTGACCACGGGCAAGGTGACGGCGCTGCCGTTCCGTCAGCATGGGCCGCCCAGCTGGGGTGTGGTCGCCTGGTGAGCCACCAGGAAGTGGTGCCTGAACAGAACTGATGCCCGATGATGGGAACCAGGCTGGTCTGGCGCGACGACAGGTAGTGCATGGGAGTACGCGAACGGCATCGGGGATGAGACCGATCCCCGATCAGCGCGACGACGCGGCGCTGCTACGCGACGTGGCGAGCGGCGATGAGGCGGCGCTCGCCGCCTTGTACGACCGTCACGCGGGCTGGCTGACCATCAGGATGTCACGCCGGTGCGGCAACCCTGACCTGATCGATCACGCCGTCCAGGACACCTTCCTCGCGCTGTGGCGGCAGGCCGGGGCCTACCGCGGCAGCGGTGACGTCGCCGCGTTCGTCTGGGGCATCGGGATCAGGCGGCTGATCGACGTGATCCGCAGGGAAGGCGGAATTCAAGGCCGGCTTCGGCACCGCGCCGAGCAGCCGCACCTGGTGGTCTCGGCTGAAGATCAGGTGCTGGCCGGCATCGAGCACGGTCGCCTGGGTGCGGCGCTGGCCAGTCTGTCGCCCGAGCTCCGCTCGGCGATCGAGGCCACCGTCCTTGACGGCCTTACCTGTGCCGAAGCGTCCGTGCTGCTCGGCGTCGCCGAAGGCACGGTGAAATCCCGCTGCCACCGGGCGCGGCAGGCCCTGCGTGCCGCGCTCGCCGAGCCGCAAGCCGGACCAGGTTCAGCAGCGCCAGGCCGTCATGCCTGGGGGACGCCATGACGCGCCTTCATGACGGCGCACCTGATTGCACCGGAGATTCAGAAAGTTTGCTGGCCGCTTACGCCGCCGGGCAGCTGAGTGGGACTGCCACCTGGTCTATTGAGGCGCACATCATGGCGTGCGCCGCATGCCGCGGCGCCCTGTCGGCACACGCAGAGGCCGGACGGCTCGCGCGAAACCGGTCGGTGCTGCTCGTCCGCCTCGCGAGCGGCGAGGACGGGATGGCGCGCCGCCTGCTGCGCCGCTGCGGCGTCCCCGATTATCTGGTCGCCCTGCTAGCCGCGACACCGTCGTTGCGGCGATCCTGGCTGCTGTCCGTGGTCGGCGTGCTCGCCGTCGTGACCGGCGAAGCCGCGCTGGTCAAGTACGGCTTTGGCCGCACCCTCCCGAGCTGGCGGCTCGACCAGGACCTGCTCGTCCCATTCGTGCTCATAGCGCCGCTGCTCGCGCTGGCTAGCGTCGCCGGTGCGTTCATCCCGATGTTCGATCCTGCCTACCGGCTGGCGATCGCTGCCCCGTTCTCAGGTCTCACGCTGCTCATGGTCCGGGCGATCTCCGCTCTGGCCACCGCGTTGATCCCGGTCGCGTGCGCCGCGTTCCTGGCACCGGGGCCCGGGTGGCTGCCCGCCGCGTTCCTGCTGCCATCGCTGGCGGTGTGCGCGATCGCACTGGCGGCCGGGACGGTGGTCAGCCCGGCGGCCGCCGCGATCGGGGCCGGGACGCTTTGGGCTTTGCCTGTGCTGCTGCTGACCGTTACTCACCTGCCGCTGACGATCGTGGAGTGGCGCGGTCAGGCGGCCTGCTTGGTGGCGCTGCTGGCCGCTGCCGCGGTGCTGCTGTTGCGTCGTGACCGATTCGAGTTCGGATCGACGAAAGGCTTCGGTACGAACCGCGGTTCGGCTGGTGCTATCCATTGACCTAATTCGCGAGGTTCATTCGGTTACTGGCGGGTAACGGGCTCGGCATGACAAGGAGATGTCCCCGCGCTCTATACGTCGTCCTTCCGTCAGCAATGGTCACGCTCGTAGCCGGCCTGACGCCGGCCGCAGCAGTCGCCGCGGCCGTGCGCACCGGACCACCGGCGTGGTCAATCCCGACCTACCGGGCGGGAGACTACGCCAGAGGGCTGGTGCGCTCAATCCTGGGTCTGTCGCGGTGGCCTGGCCACCTGCCCGGCCGCGATTGACGCCGCGCTGGCCGCCACCTACCGCGCGCTGGTGACCGCCAACGGCGGTAGCACCAACGTGGTCAGCTGGACCAACGACACCGCTTCGGTTGCCGCGGGCGTTTCGATGCCCGGCTACGACGACATCCAGTTCACCAGCATCGGCATCGTCGGCCAGCCCGCGATCGGCTGGCAGAACCGCCCGACATTCCAGCAGGTCGCCGAGTTCCCCGCCCATCGCTGAGCAAATAGGGGGGTCCCGGCCAGCAGGGGGAGGCAGACCGGGACCCAAAGGGCACAATCCCTACACATAGTCAGCGCCGGCCCGTCAGCATCCGTTACACCCAAATGACCTTTGGCGGAGAAAATTTACGCGAGCCCGTCAGCACCGGTCCTGAATGACCGTTCCCGCTGGCCAGGCAGCAGTCGCCTCAGCAAACGCAGTCAAGGCAATTGCAGCTGCATCCTGCCGCACAACTGCACAATCCCCCGTTGCAACACTTCTCGGCGCCTGAGGACACCTGTTGACGTGCTCTTTCTGCCGTCCGATCCGTCATCAGCCACCTCCCCGTCTGCCCGCGCATGAGCTTCCCCGCGAAGGCGAGCATATTCGGCCCCAGTGACTGCCCCGATCAATGCCGAAGCTCCCCGGCGACGCCACCGCCGCCGGGGAGCTTCGGTAAATCAGCTAGAACCTTCCCAGACCTTCGGATTCAGCAGGGTCGGCGGGCGCTGACTGTCGAGAGCGGCGAACAGGTTGTCGGCCGCTAGGTTGGCCATCGCGAGGCGTGTCTGGACCGTCGCCGAGCCGAGGTGCGGGATGAGCACGGCGTTCTCGCAGGCGAGCAGGTCGGGATGAACCTCAGGCTCCCGCTCGAAGACATCGATCCCGGCCGCGAAGATCTCGCCAGCGGCGAGCGCCGCCGCAAGCGCCTGCTCGTCGATCACCGGCCCGCGCGAGGTGTTCACAAGCACGGCGGTCGGCTTCATGGCGGCAAGCCGGTCGGCATTGATCAGGTGCCGTGTTTCCGGCGTGAGATTGGTGTGCAGGGATACGAAATCCGACACGGCCAGCAGCTCGTCGAGGTCCAGGTACTCGGCACCGAGCTCGCTTTCCACCTCGGCGGGCGGCCGGAACGTGTCGTGATACACCACGCGCATCGAGAACCCGCGGGCGCGTCGGGCCAGCGCCTGACCGATCCGGCCGAAGCCCACCACGCCGAGAGTCTTGTGGTGGATGTCCTGGCCGAGCATCATCAAAGGCCCCCAGATCCACGGCACTCGCGAGCGCAGGAACCTGTCGCCTTCGGCGATCCGTCGCGAGGCCGCCATCATCAGCGCGAACGCGGTGTCAGCCGTGGTCTCGGTCAGGACCTCCGGGGTGTTGGAGGCGAGCACACCGTGCCTGGTACACGCCTCGACATCGATGTTGTCGAACCCGACCGCATAATTCGCCACGATCGTCAGCTGTGGCCCGGCAGCGTCAAGAAACTCGTCGTCGACGCGGTCGGTCAGCAGCGTGATGGCCCCAGCCTTCCCTGCCACCTGGTCAAGGAGCGCGGCGCGCGGCATCGCGCCATCGCCGTCGTACAGCGTCATGTCGCACCGGGCAGCAACGCGCTCAAGTGCTTCGGCTGGCAGCCGGCGGGTGACCAGAACGGGTGGACGTGCGTCCATGGTCAGGCCTCCAATTCCGGCAGGACAGCTGCGACGGCGTCGAGCGCCTGGCGAATGGCCGGCACCGAGTTCGCGTAGGAGAACCGCAGGTACCCCTCCCCGTACCGGCCGAACGCCGTACCAGACAGCGCGGCGACACCCGCTTTGTTAAGCAGGTGCTCCTCGATCCGCTTGGAGGGCACGCCGAACGACTTCACAGAAGGGAACGCGTAGAACGCACCGCCCGGCTGCACGCAGGTGATGCCGTCGATGGCGTTCAGCCCGGCCACGATCACGTCGCGGCGGCGGGCGAACTCCGCGATCATCTGCTCCACCGGCTCCCACGGGCCGGTCAGCGCCGCTATCGCCGCGCGCTGGCTGAACGCGCTTGTGCACGACACCGAGTTGATCACCAGTCGGCAGACCGGCTCGATGAGCGCCTGCGGGAACACGCCGAATCCGAGGCGCCAGCCGGTCATCGCGAATGTCTTGCTCCACCCGTCGAGCAAAACCGTGCGCTCGGCCATCCCGTCAATGTCGAGCACTGAGGCGTGGCTGCCTTCGTAGCGAATGGCCCAGTACACTTCGTCGGCGAGCACCAGCAGGTCATTCTTTATGGCGATCTCGGCGATCGCCTCGCAGTCGGCCGCCGATAGCGCCGAACCGCATGGGTTGTGCGGGCTGTTGAGCACGAGCAGCCGCGTCCTGCGTGTCACCAGGCTGGCCAGTT
>Ga0126373_10004972_pt1 | contig 10246 bp, 10 predicted proteins | sample PanSoiMetPlot_11_FD_92545 | JGI IMG/M metagenome (GOLD analysis project Ga0126373, IMG submission 92545) | Tropical forest soil microbial communities from Panama - MetaG Plot_11 | ecosystem: Environmental > Terrestrial > Soil > Tropical forest > Bulk soil | place: Panama | collected 2016-02-17 | reverse complement strand
GGGTCGGCAGCGTCGTATTGCCGGAAGGCCCGATCGGCTGCATAGCGCGCCGCTTCGAGATCACGCCGGAGCGCCTCACGCACTTGGTCCCGTCGTTGGCTTGCCTCCTTCTCGGCAGCAACGGCCTTGATCTCGCCCTTCCGTTTTCCGCTTCGCCCGTTAGCGCTTGCCACCCAGCCTCGCTGATCTTCACCCGCGCGACCTCCGTCATCTTGCCGTCGGCGACCATGTGCGCTCGGCGTGCGCGGATGCGACTCCGGCTTGGACCAATTCGACCAGCAACTCAGCTGTAAATCCGTTCGCGAACATCAGCGCGTCCGTCCAGCCGTCGGGGGAGGCGGCTAGGAGTTCGAGGGCGCGGCGGCGGTCGGGCTTGGGGCGGCGGCGGGGCTGGGGCATGCCGATTAGCGGCGGTGGTGGGCCTAGAATCTGTGACCTCCCAGAATACCACGCCGCGGGCGCTGCCGCGTGATGGGTGAGCCTTCCCTATGGCCTCGCGGCACAGTATCGGCACAGATATACTCAAGGTTTCTCGCTCTGTTCGCGCCCTTTCGCGGCGTTGCAGCACGATTTTTCAAGGACTTAGCCTATAGCGACATAGTTCCAAGCGATGTATCCGCCCGCGCCCGGCTTGTTCTCGATGACGACGGACTGGCCGAGCGCCTCTCCCAGCTCTTGGGTGACTTGGCGGGACAAGGTGTCCGTTGCGCCGCCGGGCGGGAATGCGATCACCAGCCGGATCGGTCGGTCCGGATAGGACGAGGGTGTCTGCGCTTGCGCCAACGCCGCGGCGCCGAACACGGCCCATGCAACCAAGCCCCATCGAAAGCGATTGCGCATGGTCCCCGCCTCCCGCGTTGCGTCGGCCGGTTCATTCCCGGTACTCGGAAAACCCATTGGATCACGCGCGGCCGTCTGCGTCGACTGGTTCGAACCTGGGAACAGGGACGTCACCGCGACGCGTTTGGGATCGACCTCCCCGCGGGAGACGACGTAGTCGTAAGCGGCGGTGCCGCAGCCTTTCGAGGGTTACACCGAAGCGGGGCTATCGGGTGTCGTACCAGCGCATCAGAAGCTTTTCAAAGGCAGAGACACAGCCATAGAGCGCGATCCCGACGACACACAGAACTGCGATGCAGGCGAGCGCGAGATCGGTCTGCTGGCGCGATGAGGCAAAAAGAATGAGATAGCCGAGGCCCTGTTGCGAGGCGATGAACTCGCCGACGACGATGCCAATGATCGCGAGCGTCACCGCAACCTTCATGCCGCTAAAGATGAAGGGGAACGACGTCGGAAAACGCACTCTTATGAGAATTTGCCACTGCGACATGCGCAAGGAGCGGCAAAGCCGCAGCATGGTTGTCTCCACTGATTGCAGTCCGGTGGCGGTGGCAACCAAGATCGGGAAGAACGAAATAAAGATTGAGAATGTGACTCGCGAGGGAGCGCCGATGCCCAGCCACACGATAAACAATGGCGCCAATGCAATTTTTGGGATCAATTGGAAGAACACGATGTTGGGGTAAAGAGCCTGGTAGGCAAGCCTAGAGTACACCATCAGGCCGGCAAGCATGATGCCGAGCGGGATCGAGATGCCAAACGCGAGCAACGTCTCATACGTGGTTGGGATGGTATGCTTCAAAATCAGCCAGAAATTGAGGACCAACTGCTGCAGCACCATCGTCGGCGGCGGTAGGATGGTGGGCGAGATCTCTCCGTAGACGGCGATGGCCTGCCATGCGACCAGACATGCAAAGGCGGTCGCTACTGGCAGGACGAGCACCCCTTGGGACACAACCAATATCGACCACAGGCCGCTCAAGTCGATACCGCGGACGGAAGGTATGGCTGGTGTGCGTTCCTCGACCATGCTCAATGCCTCGTCACGGCTTCGCCCCAGCGCGCGATCTCTATCTCTCTGCGTAATACCGCGCACAATTCATTGAACTGTTCAGTTTCGCCGAGGGAAAAATCGCGCGGGCGGGCAAACGGTACCTTGATGTCGGCGATGATCTGCGAGGGACTGCGTCCCATGACGAGCACGCGATCAGCGAGCAGCACGGCCTCGCGGATACTATGCGTCACGAAGAGCACTGTTTTGCGATAGCGCTCCCAGAGTTCGAGCAGCACGATGTTCATGTCATCTCGGGTTATGGCATCGAGCGCGCTGAACGGCTCGTCCATCAGCAGAACGCTCGGATCGGCAATGAGCGCGCGGCAGAGCGATACCCGCTGGCGCATCCCGCCGGAAAGCTCCCGAGGGCGCTTGTGGATTGCATCGTCGAGGTGCACCAGCCGCAAAAGCTCCATCGCACGAGCGAGATAAGCCGAGCGACTGCGGCCCATCATCTCGATCGGAAAAAGTACATTTTGTAGAGCCGTCTTCCAGGGCAGCAAGGTCGGATCCTGGAATACGATACCGATTTCCGCGCGCGGCCCGGTCATGTGCGTGCCGCTGGCAAGAATCGTTCCCTCGGTGACCGCTTCAAGGCCGGCAATCATCATCAGCAAGGTGCTTTTGCCGCAACCGCTCGGACCGAGGAGGCAGACGAATTCGCCCTTTGCCACCGAGAACGTCGCAGCCGTGATCGCCTCGAACGCGGTCAACCCTTTGCCGAAGACTTTGCGTACCCGATGGCAGCTGATTTCTGCCTGCATGCGCGCTGTGCTTACGCCTTACCGAGAAGTTTCATGTATTTCTGCGTGCTCGAGCGCACTTCACCCCATTGCGCGGGGGTCAATGTCACTTTCCCGACCGCATTGTTGCGGCAGAATGTTTCCGCTTTCGGGGGCTCAGGATCCTTCGGCGACGCCGCGTACTGCTTCACCACCTTCGCCTGCTCGTCGATCTTGGCCAAGTCGGTATAACCCAGCCCATGTTCCATCGATTCGGGAGCTGCCATGATGGCGCGCGTCATCCCCAGCCCAAGCTCGACGTAGAGTCGCCCATTCTTACCCAGTGCAAGCTCCTCGTGCTCCTTGAGATGGCGTTCCATCGCCTCCTGCGGGTTGAGCAGCATGAATTTCATCCCTTCCAGGATGCCCATCTGCACGTTGTCAACAAGCTCCTTGTTCCTTTCGAGAAAGCTGCCGGTGGTGATCGTGTTGACCCAATAGAACTGAAGCCCTGCTTGCGAGAAGGGCATCATTCTGAATGGGACATCTTCCGAGACGAAATTCGGGATCGAACTTAGTCCAGTTACCACAATCGCGTCGACAACGCCGGACATCGCGGACTGCTCGAGGATCTTGCTGTCGAGCTGGACAACGGTGACCTTGTCGAAGTCTACGCCCACAAGGCGGCAGTAGGCCGGCAGGAACGGTGTGTCGCCACCTGCCGCCGAAACGCCGATCTTCCTGCCCTCGAGATCTTTCGGTGTCTTAACGGGCCCCTTTTCAAGCGCGAGGACCCCCAGCGTCGCGTCGTAACCCTGGGTGCCAAGAAGCCGTAGATCGAGACCCTTCATGATCGAGAGCAGGTTTGCGCCGGTCTGCGCGCCACCCATCTCGAATTGACCGGTTGACACCGCCTGGATGGCCGCCATCGAGCCGTAACCGCGCGCGATATCGAGCTCGATACCGCGCTGTTTGAAATATCCAAGCTGCCGGGCGCAATAAAGGAACGCATACTGTCCGGTCGGCAGCCAGGAAAGCGTGTAGCGAACCTTCGCCGGCTGGGCAATCGCCGGCCTCGCCAGGCTTGTTCCTGCGATCGCGGCAGCCGCGCCGCTCGCGTGCAAGAATCCACGCCGCGTCAGTCGTGTCGCTGAAATCATGGTTGTTCCCTCCGCTTCCAGCTATATTCCTAGAAGCCGCCGGAGACTTGCAAGTGCGTTATATGCGCGCGGCGGCGGGTTTCCTGCCGGCTTTTTAGGCGTGGGTCCAGAGCGGTTGTTTTTTGCAGAGGCTGCATTCATGCCGAGAGTCCGCACCTACGGCGTGCCGACGGATCGATGCGGCCTGCAGCTGCGACTGGGGGTCGAGAAGGGTTTCTTTCGCGACGAGGCGATTGACCTGGAGCTTCGCGTTGTCTTCGGCGGCCCTGAAATTGCTGCCGAGCTCGATGCGAGACGGCTTCTTGTCGGTGAATTGGGCGCACCCCCAGGGTTGACGGCCATGGCAAACCGGGCCCGCTTCAAGATCATAGGCAGCGGTGTGCGGCGTGGGGCAGTACTCTATTTTGTCGCATGCAAACAGTTTTCCACCTTTGCGGACCTCAAGCGGGCGCGGCTCGGTGTCCTGAGCAAGGGAAGCTGCAGCGATTGGTACATGCGCGAGCTGTTGCGCCATCGGGGCCTTGACCCCGAGGCTGATGTAACCATCGTAGCTCTGGGCCAGCGCTATCCCGAGGTTCTCACCCTGCTATCTGACGGAGATCTCGACGGCGCCATCATTGCAGAACCACACGTCAGCATGGGAGAGGTGGCTGGCCATTTCAATGTCTGGTTGGGGGTCAACGCCTGCGATTTCGCCCCGCGGATGCAATGGACGATCATGGTTGCAAACGACGATTTGCTTCTGCACGAGCCCGACCTTATCCGCGGCGTTCTTTCCGCGTGTCGTCGGAGCTATCGCTATGCCGCGAAGCACCGCGAGGAATGGGCCGACTTTGGCGCCCGTTACTTTCGTATCCCACGCGGCATCATGACGAGGTCCATCGAGCGGGAGCTTCCTGACCTTCATTTCGACTGTGAGGTTGATGTGGAGGGACTCGCAGCGGCCATCGCGCTTCAGCAAAGGCTCGGCAGCGTGCCAGCCTCCGTTCGATTGAGCGACATAGTGGATCCGCGCTTCACCGTATTTGGCGCGCAGCCAGCGGCTGCGGGTTGAGCAAGCGCTTGGGGTCTGACGCGCGAATGAGCGGGCATACGCCGGCACGTACCGAAGCGCACGACCGTTGGCACGCGACGGCCGATGTGGTCGTGGTGGGCTATGGTTATGCCGGTGCCGTCGCCGCCATCGAAGCGCATGATGCCGGCGCCGACGTGCTCCTTATCGAAAAGATGCCGGACCCTGGCGGCATCTCAATCACCTCGGGAGGCAATGTCCGCATTGTCGAAGACGCGGAGGAAGGCTTCCGTCATTTGCAGGCGACCAACGCGGGCACGACACCTGATTCCGTATTGCGGGCCATCGCCGCAGGGATGGCGGAAATTCCAGCTTTTTTCGGGAAGCTGGCACGCGTCTCCAGGGCGACCATCAATCAGCGGCAGGCTGACGGCAATTATCCCTTTCCCGGCACGAAAACCTTCGGTTATGTCAGCATCGATCATGTGCCGGAATTTGACGCCGAGCGTACCTATCCCTTCGTTTCGAGCTATGTGCCGATCCATCGCGCGGCAGGTGTGCGCCTTTTCAAGGTGCTCCAGGACAATATCTCCTCGCGCAAGGTTCGGGTTGAGCTTTCAACCCCTGCAACTCGCTTGATCACCGGCGCGCATGGCGAAATTTGTGGGGTGATGGCGCAACGCGATGGGCGAATGTTCGCTATCAAGGCCCGCCGCGCTGTCGTTCTCGCCTGCGGCGGCTTCGAAGCAAACTCCGACATGCAGAGGCAGTACTGGCAGGAAAAGCCTGTGCTCAATGCCGCCTATATGGGCAACACCGGAGACGGAATCCTGATGGCGCAGGCGGTCGGGGCGGCGCTCTGGCACATGTGGCACTACCACGGTGTCTACGGTTTCAAGCACCCCGATCCTGCATATCCCTTCGGCATCCGGCCGAAACGGCTGCCGGACTGGATACCGGGGGAGAATGCGCGCGCCGACGTCAAGATGCCGTGGATCATCGTCGACCGTTCCGGCCGCCGCTACATGAACGAATACCAGCCTTACACCCAGGACACGACCTGGCGCGCGATGGCCATCTTCGACCCCCAATCCATGACCTATCCGCGTATTCCATCCTACATGATAATGGACGAGCCAGGACGCGGCGCCTACCCCATTGTCTCGCCGACCTTCAACGATCGGCGCTTCAAATTCGTATGGAGCGAAAAAACGCTGCGCGAGCTTGAAAGTCGCATCCTGCGCCAGTGCAACTCGCTTTCCGAGCTCGCCGCCACCATGGACGTGCGCGAGGAGGTCCTGGCGGCAACCTTGAGCGTGTGGAACGCAGCGTGCGAGGCGGGCGAAGACGCGATGCATGGCCGCCCGCCGCCATCGATGCTGAAAATCGCGACGCCCCCCTATTACTGCACCGAGGTTTGGCCAGTGTGTTCCAACACCCATGGTGGTCCCGTGCATGACGCCGAGCAGCGCGTCCTCAACGCTTTTGGCGAGCCCATCCCGCGCCTGTTCGCCGCCGGCGAGCTTGGTGGCGTATTTGGCCATCTCTACATGTCGGGGGGAAACCTCGCCGAGTGCTTTGTCGGTGGCTGGACCGCGGGGCGGAACGCCGCGCGCCTTCCAGCATGGACGTCGATGCAGGCCGACTTGCCGCCGGGGCGCGTGGTCGCGCAGGAGGTTCCTTAGCGACGTGGCTCGCTGCGCCAACCATTTCCCGGCAGTCGGAATGACTGAGCGAGGGCCGGTTGACATGAGCATCGGTCCTTTGCCCTCTTTGGTTCGCATGTTGTTGGCCCGATGACCTTGCGCTAGCATCGCCCCCTTGCTGCCAGTTCACATTCAGGACACACCGAAGGCGAATGAGATGGAAACGAACCTTTCGCAGATATCGCCAGCCCACGTCCGCACTGAGACCCCAACCGCGGCACCCCTCTCGCCGGCGATCGGTGCCGAAATCGTTGGCCTGGATTTGCGCGCGCCTCTCGACGATGTGCAATTTGAGGCAATCCTTCGGGTTTGGCACCACCACTGCGTCCTGCTATTTCGCAAGCAGTATCTTGAGGCAGAGGACCAGCTTCGGTTCGCCGGACGGTTCGGCGAACTCAGTAAGGTCATCAACAATCACAGCAAAAACTCCGGGCACCCCTCGGTGATGCTGGTCTCCAACATCCGCAAGGACGGACAGCTCATTGGGGGGCTGCCTGATGGCGAAATGTATTTCCACTCCGACCAATGCTACGTAGAGCGGCCGATCAAGGCGACCACCTTGTATGCAATCGAGCTTCCGCGCGAGGGTGGAAATACGCTGTTCGCGAACATGTATTTGGCCTACGAAACCCTGCCCACCGACGTGCAGCGGCAGATCGCGGATCTCAAGGCAATGAACGTCTACGACTACGATAACAATCCCACCATGCGTGGCTCGACTATCCGTGAGGGCGTCCCGCATTATGCGCATCCCATCGTGCGCACGCATCCGGATACCGGACGCAAGGCACTGTTCGTGAACCGGCTCATGACGGACCACATTCTGGACATGCCCCGTGCCGAGAGCGATCGGCTGCTCGGGTTCCTATTTGACCACCAGGAGCAGAGGCGCTTTGTCTACGAACATGTCTGGAGTCCTGGTGACCTCATGCTGTGGGACAACCGCTGTTCCTTGCACGCACGCACAGATTTCGATCCGCGTGAGCGGCGCCTGCTTCGCCGCGTCGCGATCCTCGGAGAAAAGCCGTTCTAGAGGTCTTACGCGCCGGACGGGGCTGGGGCGACCAAGGGACAAGGCCACGATCGCGCACGCATATATCGGACCTCGAATGTCGGCGGCTGGACCGCCGGCCGCGCTGCCGCCAGACGCGGCGATCTTGCGCAAGCCGCCGCAGCGCCGACCTGAGCCGCGCACCACGCCGGGACCAACGTGAGCACGGCCAGGATCAGCTTCGGCGCCCGAACGGCCCGAGTGGAAGACCCGGTGCTGCTCACCGGGAAGGGCCGCTTCATCCACGACATTGCGCTCCCCGGCACGCTGTCGGCCGTGTTCGTGCGCTCACCGCACGCCCATGCCACCATCAACAGCATCGACACGCGAGCAGCCCGTGCGGCGCCCGGAGTGCACGCGGTCTTCACGCTCGACGACCTGATGCCGCACCTGAGTTCCGAGCGAACGCCGCTCGGCCAGTCGGTACGTGAGATCGTCGGACTCGCGAGCCGTGGCCTGCGCGAGAACATCACCCCGTTCGTGCTGGTACGGGACGAGGTCTGCTACGTCGGCGATCCAATCGTGGTGGTGGTTGCAGAGAGCCGCCCTGTCGCCGAGGACGCAGCGCAACGTGTGGAGATCGCATTCGGGTTGCTGCCAGCGGTGGCGGACCTGCGCGCCGCGCTTACCCCCGACGCGCCGCCGGTGCACCGGCGCGTGGCAAGCAACATCCTGGCTGAATACACCATTGCCTACGGCGACTGCGAGCGTGCGTTCGCGCAGGCCGCCCACCGGCTCAGGCTGTCCCTTAACCAGCACCGCGGCTGCGCCCATCCGATCGAAGGCCGCGGCGTCGTGGCCAGTTACGATCCGCTCGAGCGGCGGACTACGGTGTGGACCTCGACGCAGAGCCCGCATGAGATCCGGCGCTCGTGGAATTGCTGGGTCTCGACGACGAGGAGGTACGGATCGTCACGCCCGATGTCGGCGGCGGCTTCGGCGCCAAGTATCTCATCTATCCCGAGGAGGTGGTCGTGCCGCTCGCCGCCCGCCTGCTCGGCCGCCCGGTCAAATGGGTCGAAGATCGCCGCGAGCATTTTCTGACCTCGATCCAGGAGCGCGACCAGGAGTGGGAGCTCGAGATTGCGCTCGACAGTCAGGCGATGATCCTCGGCGTGCGAGGCACGCTGCTCAACGATCAGGGCGCTTACACGCCGCAGGGGGTGAATGTCTCCTACAATTCGGCGACCGCCTTGCCCGGTCCGTACAAGGTGCCGAGTTATTCGCTCCGGGTGGTCGCAGTCGAGACCAACAAGGTGCCGACTATGCCCGTGCGGGGCGCCGGTTATCCCCAGGGCACCTTCGCAATCGAGCGGCTGCTCGATGCCGCTGCCGCCCGCATCGGTCTCGACCGGGCCGAAATCCGACGGCGCAATCTGATCCCGGCGGCGGCGATGCCGTACACGACGCCGATGAAGACGCGAGCCGGAACGCCGGTGCGCTACGACAGCGGCGACTTCCCCAAGTGCCAAGCCATGGTGCTCGAGGCGATCGACTATGACGGCTTTGCCGCCCGCAAGGCCGCGGCATTGAGTGAGGGACGCCATATCGGCATCGGCATCGCCAACGGTACCAAGGGCACCGGGCGCGGGCCGTTTGAGACCGGCATCGTGCGGATCGGTCGGTCGGGGCGCATCACGGTGTCGACCGGCGCCGCCGCCATGGGGCAGGGCACCGCCACCATGTTGGCCCAGATTGCCGCCGATGAGTTCAACGTCGCGCCCGCGGATATAAAGGTGATCGCCGGCGACACCGCCCACGTTCCCATGGGTCACGGCGGATTCGCCAGCCGGCAGGCTGTCAACGCCGGGAACTCCGTGCACATTGCGGCCAAGGGCGTGCGGGAGATAACGTTCAAGGTCGCGGCCGAGCTGCTCGGAACGCCGGCCAAAGATCTCGAGCTCGATGGCGGGCTCGTGCGCGTCAAGGGCGGCAACGTGTCGATCAAGCTCGGCGACATTGCGCGCGAGGCCGCTGGCATCCCCGGCTACGCGCTGCCCAAGGGGCTCGAGCCGGGACAACCGGGCCTGGAGCAGACCGCCCACTTCATGCCGACCGGCCTTGCCTACAGCAACGCCGCGCACGCGGTCGAGGTCGAGGTCGATCCCGCAACCGGCGCGGTGCGCATCCTACGCTATGTGGTGGTGAGCGACTGCGGCCGGCAGATCAACCCGATGATCGTCGAGGGCCAGATCACGGGCGGCGTCGTGCATGGCATAGGCAATGCGCTGTTCGAGCGGATGGTCTATGATCGGACGGCGCAGCCTGTCAGCACCAATTTTGCCGATTACCTGCTGCCGAGCGCGACCGAGCTACCGCCGATCGAGCTGATCAGCCACGTCTCGCCGTCTCCGCTCAACCCGTTGGGAGTCAAAGGGGTGGGAGAGTGCGGCGTGATTCCCGCGGCGGCCGCGATCATCAGCGCGATCGAGCATGCGCTCGATGCGTTCGGCGTCCACATCACCGAGACGCCAATCGGCCCAGCACGGATTCTCGAACTTCTAAATTTTGTCAGTTCCGCCGCGACCGCGCCTATTACAAGAATGTGCTCGACGAGTGAACAGGCTAGTGCAGCGGCTTCGCCGCCGGAGCACCCGCGGTCGTAGACCGCGTTGAAAAGGGCAGCGAAATGCTGCTCCGTAGATTCGCAGAATGACAGGTTATGGAATGCGGTGATGCCAAGCCGGGCAAGGCTATCGCG
>Ga0126373_10004971_pt1 | contig 10247 bp, 10 predicted proteins | sample PanSoiMetPlot_11_FD_92545 | JGI IMG/M metagenome (GOLD analysis project Ga0126373, IMG submission 92545) | Tropical forest soil microbial communities from Panama - MetaG Plot_11 | ecosystem: Environmental > Terrestrial > Soil > Tropical forest > Bulk soil | place: Panama | collected 2016-02-17 | reverse complement strand
TTTTTCACCTGGCAGATAGCGCCAGTCATAGAAAAGAATCCGCCCAAAGCCTTCGCGCGTCAGCGCCTTCAGAAACTGCTTTGGCACCATCTGGTCGGTATCCACATTGACCCGATCTAGGGGCGCGACCAAACCGGTATGCGTTGAAAATGGTTGCATGCGTTAAGTCCTCAAATGCGAACGTTAGCCTATTCCACGTGGGCGACATCAAATTCGCGGACATCGACGAAGTGGCCCGCGATGGCAGCGGCGGCCGCCATCACCGGGCTCACTAAGTGAGTGCGGCTGTCTTTGCCCTGACGTCCCTCGAAATTGCGGTTGCTGGTGCTGGCGCTGCGCTCGTGCCGAGGCAGAACGTCCGCATTCATGCCGATGCACATGCTGCAGCCCGCATCGCGCCACTCGAACCCAGCAGCTGTAAACACTTTGTCCAAGCCTTCTTTCTCGGCCTGGCTTTTGATTCCGCGCGAACCGGGCACAATCAGCGCCTGCTTGATGTTTTTCGCCACGCGCTTTCCGGCAACCAAGTGGGCTGCGGCGCGCAAATCATCGAGGCGTGAATTCGTACAGGACCCAATGAACACACGGTCTACGGGAATGTCCACAATCGGCGTGCCGGCCTTCAATCCCATATACTTGAGCGCGCTTTCCGTGGCCTTCTGATCATTCAGATCCTTGAAGTCGTGCGGATCGGGCACGCGCGCGGTTACGCTCGTGACCATACCCGGATTCGTTCCCCAGGTGACCTGGGGTGCGATTTGCTCGGCCTGAAGCTCGACGGTCATGTCAAACTTTGCGCCATCGTCGGAGCGCAACTGCTTCCAGCGCTCAACCGCTTCCTGAAACGTTTTGCCGCGCGGCACAAACGCGCGCCCTTCAAGATAAGCGAACGTCGTTTCATCGGGCGCGACCATGCCCGCGCGCGCGCCGCCTTCGATGGTCATGTTGCAGACGGTCATGCGCCCGTCCATCGAGAGTGAGCGAATCGCTTCGCCGCCGTATTCCGCCACGTGGCCGGTTCCGCCACCGATGCCGATTTTTCCAATGATCGCGAGAATAATGTCTTTCGCGGTGACGCCCTTGGGCCGCTTCCCATGCACCAGAATGTGAAGCGTCTTCGACCGCGACTGCACCAGGCACTGTGTAGCGAGTACATGCTCGACTTCGCTGGTGCCAATTCCAAACGCCAGCGTGCCAAAGGCGCCGTGTGTCGAAGTGTGGCTGTCGCCGCAGACAAGCGTCTGTCCCGGCTGAGTGATGCCCAGCTCCGGCCCGATGATGTGTACGATGCCTTGATTGCGACTGTTCATGTCAAACAGGCGCACGCCGAACTCGCGGCAATTCTTCTCCAAAGCGTCGAACTGCAGCTTGGCGTCGTTGTCCAGAATGGGAAGCGTGCGATCGGTGGTCGGAACTGAATGGTCCATCACCGCGAACGTGAGGTCGGGGCGACGCACCGTGCGTTTTTCTGCGCGCAGGCCGGCAAAGGCCTGGGGCGAAGTCCCTTCGTGGATTAAATGCCGGTCGATGTAAATGAGCGCAGGCTGGCCCGGCTCTTCCCAGACAACGTGGTTATCCCAGATTTTTTGATAGAGCGTTTGTGGCGGCATGGTAGTCGGATTTCATTCTAGCACCAAGGCGTTAGGAGGCAAGAAAGTGCAGGGGAAGCCAGCAATCGCAAGGGCCGCCCTCCGAAACTCGGTGCAAACCATCCAGACCTCGTCCTTTTGGCGACGGGGCTTGACCTACGCGCCCTATGAGGTATCTGCCTACTTGGAAGGCAGAGCGAGGGGCTCTAGAGTACGAAACGTAAAGCTCCAAAGCACGCCTCCAGCCAAGACCTTCGGCAAGCGATAATCGAACAGCATTCCCGCGCAGTGTTTTTCGACACCCGGAAGCTGCGCGGATTTCCCCAGGTGCAGCACGGTCATGGGTCCTAAGGTTCTCTTGACGGATACAGGCAGGTGGCCCAACGCGGCGAGGTTGGCGGTAGCCCTCTCGCAGGCAGGATTCAGGGTTGCCGCAGTATGCCCCGATCGTGGGCAACCGTTGCTTAGCGTCAGAGCCGTCGAAAAGGCTTTCCCGTACAACACTTTTCATCCATTGAACTCCTTGGCCGCGGCAATCACCGCGACGTGGCCTGCAATCGTCATAGCTTGTGACGACCGCTCGGTCCAGCATCTGCATGCACTGCATGACCAAGCCGCCCGGAAGGGCCCGGTCGGAAAAAAGTGGCGGCGTTAATCGAGCGTTCCCTGGGCTGCCCGGAAAGTTACGCAATAGTCGAGTCGCGTTATGACCTTCTCCGTCTGGCGGCTAACGAGGGACTTCGCGTGCCGCGCACCATGCGGATCGAAAAGCTGGAGGATCTCAAGTGGTGGTGTAAGCATGTGCGCCAGCTAGGGCTCAAGCGACCACGATCGAGAGGCAAGGCAGTCGGCGCGCGTTCTTTCCCTCCGAAGCGTTCGAAGGTCGCGTAAGAGGGTCTTCTATCGGATTTTTTGCCGTGCTAGCGAAGCGACCATAAAGCAACGGGCAGATGTCGGTCGTAACCGCCACGCTCGTCTATGCAGCCGCGCTGTTTACGTTGGGTGTCCTATTGTCCGGCGGCCTTCGCGAATGGAAGGACAAGTATCTTCTCTTTGGGTCCGAGTAGCGGCCCACGAATTTGTGCGCTCGCACAACGAACGCGCATTTTAGAGGAAATCTCGGACACCAGGACGCACACGTGCGCGCCTTTCCGCTTTTGAGAGTTGGGTTATTACGGGCTATTGGCCCCCGGATTTGCGGCGCTCGCAAAGCGTAACGATTTTCGCTGGATCGATCGCTTCGTTGTCTAGCTGCATCTCGACGATTTTGCCTTCTTTGTCAATCAAATAATTGATGCGCCGCGCGGCTTTGTATTTCGGGTTGTACAGTCCGTATTGTTTCGTGACGTCGCCGCCCCAGTCGCTTAGCAGCGGGAAGGTCACTCCGATTTTTTCGGCCCACGCGTTATTGCTGAACGGGCTGTCCATACTTACACCCAAAACTTGGGTGTCTGCAGCTTCCAGCTTTGCCAGGTTCTGCTGGAAGTTCTGCATTTGCTTCGTTCAACCACCGGTGAAGGCAAAAATGTAAAACGCCAGGGCCACGTTCTTCTTGCCGCGGAAATCGTGCAGCGAAACTTCCTTGCCCTTGGTGTCCCGCAGGGTAAAGTCCGGGGCCATGTCTCCCACCTTGACCGCCGGCTCGGGCATGGCGTCCTTTTTCTCTTGCGCCCCAAGACGGTTCAGGGAGGCGAGTCCACCCAGAGCGAGCGTGCCAAGTGCCAGGCCGAGCGCCGGGGCCATCAGTCCTCTTCGCATTCGTGTTTCCTCCTCGGATGTTCTGTCGCGTCAGCCGTCCCACGGAGCTGCCCGCAGCGCGATGATAACAGAGGATGCGGCTTTTCGCAGGTCAAGAATCGCGGTATCGTCATTGCGCAGCGAGGTGGCGGCGATGGCGGTCCGGACGGTACGGCAGCTCGGGGATCCCGTTTTGCGCGAGAAGTGCCAGGAAGTTCTAGACGTGTCTGCTCCGGAGATTCGTGCGCTCGTCGAAGACCTCCAGGACACCCTTGCATATTGGCGCAAGACCACAGGCTACGGGAGGGGGATGGCCGCGCCGCAAATTGGAGTTTTACAGCGTGTGGTTTTCTTGTCCCTGCCCGGCGAAGAGCCGTGGCCGCTCGTGAATCCCAAAATCATCGACCGCAGCGCCGAACGCATGGTTGTTTGGGATGCGTGCCTCAGTTTTCTGTCCATCTTCATGCAAGTCGAGCGCAACCGCGAAATCACCGTGCAATACCAGGATCTGCAAGGAAAAATGCAGGAGGCTCGAGCCGGTGAATTGCGCGATCTTTCCGAATTGCTTCAACACGAAATCGATCATCTCGATGGGATTCTCTGCATTGACCGCATCACAGACTTGAAAACGATCTGCTCCAAAGAAGAATTCGAAAAGCGCTATCGCGCGACCAGCCCGTACGCCACGAGTGCGAGCCGATAATTCCACGCCGCGCGCCAAGGACATAGGATGAACAGGCAAAAGGTCCAATGGGGTGTGCTGGGAGCGGCCGCAATCGCTGTGAAAAAAGTGATTCCCGCAATGCAAAAGGGCGAATGGAGCGAAATCGCGGCCATTTCGTCCCGCGAACTACCCAAAGCGGAGAAGGCCGCTTCGCAACTCGGTATTCCGAAAGCCTACGGCTCTTACGAGGCGCTTCTCGCGGATCCAGGAATCGAAGCCATCTACAACCCGCTTCCGAATCATCTGCACGTTCCGTGGTCCATCAAAGCTGCCGAAGCAGGGAAGCATGTCCTCTGCGAAAAGCCCTTAAGCCTGACCGTCCGCGAAGCAAAAGACCTGCTTCGCGTGCGCGACCGCTGCGGCGTGAAAATCGGCGAGGCCTTCATGGTCAAAACGCATCCGCAATGGCTGCGAGTACGCGATCTGATTCGCAAAGGTGTCGTAGGAAAACTGTGTGCTATCGTCGGCGCATTCAGCTACTTCAATCGCGATCCCAAAAATGTTCGCAACGTCGCCGAATGGGGCGGGGGCGGGCTCATGGACATCGGTTGTTACCCGATCACCACGTCGCGCTGGATTTTTGGCGAAGAGCCCTTGCGCGTTTGCAGCTTGTTGGAAGCCGACCCCGAATTTGGCACCGACCGCCTGAGCTCTGCCCTGATGGAGTTTCCTTCGGGCCATTCCGTGTTCACCTGCAGCACGCAACTCGTTCCATATCAACGCATGCAGTTCCTGGGCACTGAGGGACGCATCGAGCTGAGGATTCCATTTAACGCGCCGAATGACCGCCCGTGTGAGGTTCTCATCGACAGCGGCAAAGACGTATTCGGCGGCGGAGTCACGACCGAAGAAATCCCAACTTGCGACCAATACACGATACAAGGCGACGAGTTTTCAAAAGCCATCCGCGAGGGTACGGAGGTTCCCGTGCCTTTGGAAGACGCCATTGCCAATATGGCCGTCATCGAAGCGATCTTTAAGTCGGCGGAAACGAATCGGTGGGAAACTCCGAGAACTTAGGCGAGGCTACAGGTCCTGCCAATTTGAGAAGAGCGACGTGATAGCTTTTGCCGGCGCATAAAACGCCAGCAGTATCAGTGAAGCCAGCGCGTAGATGAGAAGCCTAACTCTCATACCTACACAAACACTGCCGGCTACAAAAGGTTGCGTCAGCTGTCAGGAATTACGGGCCTAAGCCCTAGCGCAGAGTCAGGTCGCCGGCACCCACGTGTGCGTAGAGCCGGTACTTGCCGTTGCCGCTCTTATGGAAAGACCTAAAAAATCCGCCATGGTCCTCGTGAAAAGGCGGCGCCTCCAAGCCTCCCGTGACGACAGATGCATCCACGTGGGAATAGTCCGCAGGGTTTCCGACATCGACGATCAATTCGCCGGCGTGAAGCTGAACGTCCTTGTCCCCGGTCACGTCGCTAATCTCCAGTTGGCCTGCGGACATACGAACGTACAGACCGGTGTCCTTGGGAACCTCCACGGTGATTTGAATGTCGTTCCTGGGACCGCCCGAAACGTGGAGTTCCGACGAGTGCTCCGAACGGTCAAGAGTCACACGCACTTCGCGGGCTTTTTCCAAGTCCTTGGCATCCACGCGGACCGAGACCTTGTTCCCCGAGCTGCCCACCACGCGAATGTCGCCGGAGCGCAAATGCAGGCTTAGATGGCTACCCGAGGGATAGTCCACCTGGAAAGGATGATCCGGGAGGTTCGTGGCCTCCACTCTATTCGATTGGGGAAAGGCTTCAGGGACCGATAAAACCGCCAAAGATGCCAGGGAAAGAATGCAGATTGCTCTTTGCATGGGCACACTCCTCCTTCCGCTATAGATGAAACGAGTCCGCAAGCCAACAAGTTCCGTCATTTTGCGCTCTGTCTGGCGAAAGCCATTACGCACGGATGGAAAGGCTCTTGCGGCCGCCTCGGCGGTAGATCCAGAAGCCAAGCCCATTGGCCCCCAGAATCACGCCTGCCATTTTGAGGGAATAAGCACGGCGATCCGCGACGCCAATGACCGGGTATACAGACAAGGCGACAAACAGGAGTGTAAATAGAAATCCGGAAGCAGCTGCAAAACGCATCCAAGCTGCCGGCCGAATTCCCCGATCTTTGGCTGCGAAGATGGGGATCGCAAACATCGTCACATAGGCGAAACCGTAGAACGTAAAAGCCCAATTGACCAGAAGCTGAAAGGCCTCCTGCGGGCCGACGCCCAGCAGGGCTGCAGTTCCGGCCGCCAGAGTAACGCCCCCAAGAAACAGGATTGAGTTCACTGGAGTGCGAAATCTCGGGTGCAACCGAGTGAACCAGTCCGGCAGCAGGTGATCCCAGCCAGCAACCATCGGCAAGCGCGCGTTGGCGCTGAACTGCAGGCTGAAGGTCGCAAGGTAGTTCCCAAGCAACAGGACGATCGATAGCGGGGCGAGAAGATGTAGCCAGGGGATCGCTCGAAGACCTTTGCTGAGAGCCTGCGGGATGGGCGCAATGAAGTCCACAGCGTCCGGCGATATCAAGGCCAGGATAGCGCCGGTTCCAAAGATATAGAGGAAGGCGATGACCGGAGCCGCAATGAAGGAAGCTCGGGCAATGTTGCGGCCGGGATTCCGACATTCGGCGGAAAAAATCGCAACAAATTCGAAGGCCGTGAGGGCGCCGAAGATCATTTTGGCAAAAACGCTTAGATTCAAGAGATTTAGGGAAGGCATCGCGAGTTGCAGATGGTGGTAACCGGAGGAGGTTTCGCGAGAGGAATGAAACAGGGGAGTGCAGATCAAAAGCAGGATCACGAATACTGTCATGCAGCTCCCAATGTTGCTTACCCACTTCCCCACACCCGGCCCCAAATGTGCCAGCAACATTAAAGTCCCGATCAGGACGATAGAAGCGGCAAAGACAATCCATTTGCTCCCGGCAATCCAGGCTGTTTGCGGGCCTACGGCATAAGAGACGAAGGTGACCGTGAGCAAGCCAGCGCAAGCGGCATAGAACGTGTTGAACAGCCATAGGTTCCAAGCCGTGAGAAAGCCCGTTTGATCGTTGAATGCCAACCGGGCCCATTCATAAAGGCCGCCTTCGAGCGGCATCAAGCGATTCAGGTGACTGACCACCAGCGTCAGCGGGAGGAAGAAAAGGGTGATACCCAGAAGCCAAAACACGACGTAGGCAGGGCCAGCCTTAGCGGCATAGCCGAAAAAGTCTGGAACCAGCACGATGACAATCTGAGCAAGGATGAGGTCGCGAAAACGAAACTCCTTGCGGAGTGCCGCATCGTGGGTTTGGGCACGGGCCTTTTCCGTCTCGAAATCAAAGTTTGCTGCGCTGGCCAAGGGCTGGGCTGTCCTCGCATCGAACCAACTCGGTTTCGGCCCAAGAATGTGGCGCTAGTCTGGGGTTTGTCCGGCGTTCATGTCAATTGGTTTTGCCTAATGAGCCTGAGGGCAGGGAGATTCTTCCCTGATCGTTCGCGAAGCCGCACCAGGCAGTTAGGTCACGGCACGGCGCGAAATCCGCTATAGTCAATGAAACATTTTCTCTGCCATCCGACTACGTTTTGTTTTAGGAGGATCGTCCGTGAGCGAAGTCAAAGTTGCGGGCCATTACACCCGCGGGGGACTCGATGACACCATCCTTCAGGCCGTAATGCGAATGGGGCTCGACCCGGAACGGCTTAACCCCATGGACTTGGCCCCCGCGGACGAGTTCCACGTGGGTGGTCTCGATGCAACGCGAGAGCTTGCCACGCAAATGGAGTTGGCGCCGGGATTGCGAATTCTTGACGTGGGCAGCGGCATCGGCGGTCCGGCTCGCTATTTCGCCGCCCAGCACCAGTGCAAAGTCACCGGCATTGATTTGACGGAGGAGTTCGTCCAAGTGGCGAGAAACCTGACGCGTCGGACAAAGCTGGACCATTTGGTGGACTTCGTCCAAGGCAGCGCGCTCGGAATGACGTTCCAGGCTGAGACCTTCGACCGCGCCTATATGATTCATGTCGGCATGAACATTGCCGACAAAGCCGGCGTTTTCCGGGAAGTGCGCCGCGTGCTGAAGCCTGGCGGCAAGTTTGCAATCTTCGACTTCGTTCGGAGCTCAGACATTCCGCTCACCTATCCGGTTCCATGGGCAGCCAGCGAAGAAACAAGTTTTGTTGTTGGCAGTGGAAGCTATCGCGACGCACTGGAAAAAGCCGGATTCCTTGTCGAGCAGGAAAGGGCGCGGACGGCTTTCGCCATCGACTTTACGGAGCGTGCGATTGCCCGCGCGGCTCAGGATGGGCAACCGGCGCTCGCGCTTCACTTGTTGATGGGGAATCAGGCGCCGGTAATGATCAAAAATGTTTTGGTTCTTATGAAGCAGGGCGCGCTGGAGCCGGTGGAGTTCTTCGCACGCGCAGTGTGAAGGCTCATTACCGGACCACTGCGCCGTTCGACTTACCAGCGGCCGCCGGCAATCGAAGGAACGAGCAGAACGCGGTCGCCTTCTCGGAGCGAGCAAGCCTCTCCGCCCAGGAACCGAATGTCCTCTTCATTGAGGTAAATGTTGAGGAATTGCCGGATTTGCCCGCTCTCATCACGCACATGCCGGGACAGCTCTGGGAACTGCTTGGTTAGCGCGTCCAGCGCCTCTGCAACGGTGGCGGCGCTACAATGCACTTTGGGCGCGCCATCGGTGAAGCGCCGGAAAGCCGTGGGAATCTCAATCGTTACTGGCATTGCTCGAAAACCTCCTCTTCCCAAACCAATGGAGTCTCGGAAATCTAAGCCTTTGCCGTGGTGGCCGCGGCGCCAATCTGCGCATCGAGATACGCCTCGAAAGCTTCCAATCGCGGCGCAATGGCCTCTGTCGCCGGAAATTCTGCTGCGATCGCGTCGGTAGTCTTCAAGCCGTTGCCCGTAATGCAGACCACCGTCGTCTCTTCCGGCTTAATCCGGTTCTGTGCCAGCAACTTCTGGGTGACTCCTACGGTCACGCCGCCAGCCGTCTCCGTAAAGATGCCTTCCGTTTCCGCCACCAGCCTGATGGCCTCGACAATCTCGGGATCCGAAACGTCTTCCGCCCAACCGCCCGATTCGCGAATCAACTTCATTGCGAAAGGACCATCGGCCGGATTGCCGATCGCCAGCGAACGCGCGATGGTGTTTGGTTTCTGCGGCTCGAATCGCGTCAAATTGCGCTTCACACCGTCTGAAATCGGCGAACAGCCTGTCGCCTGCGCGCCAAAGAATCTCACCGGCTTGTCTTCCACCCAGCCTAGGGTCACCAGTTCTTTGAACGCCTTCGCGATTTTTGTGATCAGCGAGCCGCCAGCCATCGGCACCACGACGTTATCCGGCAGCTTCCACTGAAGCTGCTCCGCGATTTCGTAGCCATGCGTCTTCGAGCCTTCCGAGTAGTAAGGCCGCAAGTTCACGTTGACCAAGCCCCATTCGAACCGGTCCGCAATCTGCGCGCAGAGCCGATTCACGTGGTCGTAGTTCCCGTTGATGCGCACGATGCGGGCGCCGTAAACGGCGGTATTCAACACTTTTGCCGGCTCGAGATCGGCGGGAATAAACACGCACGCATCAAAGCCTTGCCGTGCAGCTTGCGCCGCAACGGCATTCGCCAGGTTTCCAGTCGAGGAACAACCAACAGTTGCAAACCCGAAGCGTCGCGCCGCCGCCAGCGCCGTTCCCACCACGCGATCCTTGAACGAAAGAGAAGGGAAGCACACCGCATCATTCTTCAAATAGAGATCTTGGATGCCCCATTTGCCAGCGAGCTTCTTGGATCGAACCAGCGGTGTGCCTCCCGTGGCCGTGGGTGCAATAAAATCTTCGCTGAGCGGCAGCAGTTCCGAATAGCGCCACATGTCGAACGAGCGCGATGAAAGCTTTTCGCGGCTGGCGATCTTCTTCAGCGCGTCGTAATCATAGGCGACTTCGAGAGGAGAAAAACAATCTTCGCAAAACGACCGGGGCACGTTACCCCAGGTTTTGCCGCATTCGCGGCAGCGCAGTTGATAGATCGAGTTGGCAGTCATGGAGCAATTCCTTCGCCACGGCAGGAAAACACGGAGTAAATCGATTAGGGCAGCAGGGAGGGGAAACGAAAAACCCTCCGTGCCAAAGTGCTCGGAGGGTCTCTAGGAAACTCTACCAGCTCTTTAGCAGTTTTTTACGTGGAGCAAGTTGCCCTAAATCGCCACGTGT
>Ga0126373_10004969_pt1 | contig 10249 bp, 7 predicted proteins | sample PanSoiMetPlot_11_FD_92545 | JGI IMG/M metagenome (GOLD analysis project Ga0126373, IMG submission 92545) | Tropical forest soil microbial communities from Panama - MetaG Plot_11 | ecosystem: Environmental > Terrestrial > Soil > Tropical forest > Bulk soil | place: Panama | collected 2016-02-17 | reverse complement strand
TCCCCGGGCCTCGCCTTCGCATCAGCGGCAATGCAATCGATATTCTCGGCGGGCACGAGGACGCCATCGGCTTCAATCCGGCGCAGCACGTGCTCCCGAATGCCGATTATGCGAACAGCACCGAGCAACTGATTGCGGTCATGCGCGAGCAGTATAAGGAGGGCGCGGACTTCACCAAGATTTACGAGACGGGGCCGGATTCGGTGAAGGAAGGAATGCTTTCCACTCCTTATCAGTATTCCGAGGCGGAACTGGCCGCGGCCGTCGATGAGGCGAAGCGCGTGGGCAAGCGGGTGGCGGTGCATGCGACCGGCGAGCCCGGAACCTTGTACGCCGTGCGCGCCGGCGTCGCCTCGGTTGATCATGCCTTTCAGCTGGGTGATGAGACCATGCGCCTGATGCAGCAAAAGGGAATCTTCGCCGTGCCCACATTTACCATTTCCGAATACTTCGTTGAGCATCCCGTAACGCCCGCGACGCAACCGCTGGAGAAGGCTCTGCTGGATCTGCATATTCGCGAATTTCAGAAGCAGCTCGCCGCCGGTGTGCCCATGGCGGTCGGCTCGGATGTCGGGCCGTTTCCCCATGGAACGCAGGCGCGCGAACTCGAGTTGATGGTGAAGTACGGAATGACTCCCGCGGCGGCCCTCGCGGCGGACCTGATCCATGGCGCCAAGCTGCTCGATTGGGAGGGGCAGATAGGCCAACTGAAACCGGGATTTTTTGCCGATGTGATCGCGGTGAAGGGGAATCCGCTCGAGGACATTGGGGTATTGAAGAATGTCGAGTTCGTGATGAAGGGCGGAGTGGTTTACAAGAAGCCGTAATTCAAAAATTTTTTGCGGGATGACGAATGACCATCCCTGCCGCGTCCTTTTGCGGGGGGTGGGGCTTCGACGAAAGCGCGTCGTAAGAACCAGCCACCCCGGTCTAGTGAAGCAGCACCGCGGAGGTAACTTCCTTGAAAGCGGCGGCGGCGTAGCGCAGTTGCTCCTCGGTCATTTCCGGCCATAGCGGCAGGCTCAGTACGCGCTCGCAGGCACGCTCGGTATGGGGCAGGCTGCCCGCACCGAAACCAAGATGCGCGAAGGCATCTTGCAGGTGTACCGGCTTGGGATAGTGAACCGCCGTTTGCACGCCGCGCTTGTCCAGTTCGGCGCGGACCTGGTCGCGGTTTTCGGCATAGACCACGAACAAGTGATACACGCAATCCGCCGCGGGGGAATCCTCGGGAATTTGTACGTTCCCCTCCGACAATAGCTCGCGATAGATGCCGGCAAATTCGCGCCGCTTCGCGGTCCATTCGTCGAGATAGCGCAGTTTCACGTTCAGCACCGCGCCCTGGAATCCGTCCATGCGGTAGTTGTAACCGATGTACTTGTGAAAGTATCTGGCGCTCTCGCCGTGGCTGCGCAAAGAGCGGACCAGGTTTGCTACGTCATCATCATTGGTGGTGAGCGCGCCGCCTTCGCCGTAAGCGCCAAGATTCTTTCCGGGATAGAAGCTGAAAGCCGAGGCATGGCCAAATCCGCCAACCCGTTTGCGGTTGTACATGGCGCCGTGCGCCTGGCAGGCGTCTTCGATCACCAGCAATCGATGGCGCGCTGCAATGTCCATGATGGCATCGAGATCAGCGGGACGACCGTAGAGATGAACCGGGATAATGGCGCGCGTTCGCGGGGTGATGGCTTTTTCAACGGCTTCGGGATCAAGGTTCGCGGTGGAAGGATCGATGTCCGCGAACACCGGCCTTGCTTGCGTGTAAGCGATGGCCTCGACGGTCGCGATGAAGGTGTTGGCGGTGGTAATGACTTCATCGCCGGGTCCGATTCCTGCCGACAGCAGCGCCAGGTGTAAAGCGCTGGTCCCGGAATTCAGCGCGATCGCATGCTTCACTCCGCAATAGTCGGCAAAGGAACGCTCAAAGCGCTCCACTTCTTCCCCGAGGATAAACGCGGCTTTTTCCGCGACGCGATCCAGGGCAGCGCGGATTTCGTCGCGCATTTGGGAATACTGTGCAGTCAGGTCAAAATACGGAACTTTATACATACGTTCTTCCTTAGCGAAGATGCCTCTCCCACCGAATTTCAGTGTACATTGCCGAGCTCGCGTGACTTCATCGAACCAGCAATACTGCTACCGGAAAACCTGTCCGAAATTCGACCAGCGTTACGGATACCCGGCGCGACCAGATCCTCAACTGGTCAGGGAGTAGCTCCCGGTAACTCTACAAATTCCGTGCCCACATCGCCGGCTGGGGTAATCCTGTGCATGGCAAAGCCCAGTTCCCCTCCCCAGGGCAGCCAAGAGGTGGCGGGTGCTACATGCCAGGTGATGCCGCCCCGCTCGAACACGCGCCCGTTGTGCCAATGTCCGACCAGCATGTGTGTGATGCCCAGCCGCTCGAGGAGATCCATCTCCCGCGAGCGGTAAGGCTCGCTGATGATCCAGTAAGGTTTGGGATCGGGGAAGCTGCCGTCGCGGAACACGGGGATGTGTTGCACGCCGATTGTGACGCGATTTCGCACTTCGCGGGTCAGATCCCGAAGCCAGGCCAGCATGCGCTCCGACTCGACTTCCGCCTTGAGCGGAAGCGGTGTCGGCGTTTTCGCTTCATAGCTGTCGTAGTTGCCGAGCAGCTGTGAATTGATAACGAGGAAGGTTATGTTCTGAATTTCAAAACTGTAGTAGTCGCGTCCGAAAACGCTTCGATAGCGATCCAGGTCAGAGCTGTCGACGTCATGATTGCCGGGAGCAATATAGAGCGGGGCTCTGAGCTTCTTTAAGATGGATCGCGCCTGCTGCCAAGCTTGCGGATTTTCCCCAATATCGCCAGAAAGGATAACGGCATCGGGACGGCGCTGGTTGATCATATCAACCGCTTGCCGCAGATTCTCGGCGGCATGAGGCGCGCGTTTTTCGCCCAGATGCGTATCGCTGATCTGTGCGATGGTAACCTGCGCAGAGGACGAGATTGCGAATGCGAGGACAAGGACACCCACCCCGGCGAGCGAAACTAGTCCCATGGAGACAATCGGCTCCTACATTGCGCCCCTGGGAGACCGGCCGCGTACTTCACGACCGAGCACTGAGGGACGCGGAGAGGAAACTGATGTTAGTGCTGCGGGGGAGTTTGGGGTGTACTCTGCGTTCCACCCGGGCTCCCGGTTGGGGTGCCATTCTGCTGGTCGCGCATCCTCTGTTGGAGCACCGCCAATTTCTGTAACTGTTCCGGAGTCAGAACGGCTTTGAGCTTGGGAGTTCCGGCCCGCCGAATCTCTAGGACCTTTTGCTGCTTCTGTTCGAGGGACATGGCATTGTCATCACGCACGGCGGCGATTTGCCGGTTTTCATCGTCCACAATGGCAGCAATTTTCTGCTTTTGATCGTCGGTAAGCCCCAGTTCTTTGTCGATGTCGATGCTTTGCGCCTGGCCTTGCTGGGCATTGCCCTGCTGGCCGCCCGCAGACGGCGCGCTCGTTTGCGGCCCGCTGCTCTGCGGCGGTGCGCTGGTCTGTGGCGGTGCACTGGTCTGCGGCGCCGATGATGGAGCGCTGGGGCTTTCAGGGGCAGTTTGGCTGGGCGGGGTGGACTGGGACGGAGCCGTGGCTTGCGGCTGAGCGTCGCTTCCATTGGAGCTCTGGGACGCGCTCGCTTGAGCAAAAGCGCTGACACCAGCGAGCGCCAGGGACAAGCCTAAAGAAATCGTAAGGGTCGTGATTCTCTTTCGCATGGAGGCTCCTTTTGCCGACGAGTGGACGGCGAGGCGCGATGGTGCAAGGCTTTTCCTGGCCCTGGCGCAACAGATATGCTCAGATGAAGCACAGCTGCCTCGGGTTGGCCCTCAAAAGACAGCGTGAACTTCGAAAAGCCTGGTCTGAGAAGCTGGACCGAGTAGTGGTTTTGTATTATTGCGAGGTCCGGGAGTGGGCGACTACATTCGTTGCCATTCCGGGTTGAGCCTTTTGTCTATGGAAAACACAGCCGTAGTGTCAGTTCCCGCGAAACCACGCCGCCGCTGGATCCGGATCACGACGAGAGTGCTGGTCGTGGTATTCGTCCTCTGGGCTGTCTTCGTGGGCTACATGTGGCGGATCATGCATCGTCCTCCGGAGGCATTTGCCCGCGTGATGATGCATCTGCCCTGGGAAGTGTTCCTCATCTGCCCGTTCGAGACTATGTGGACGCATGCCCGCGCCGGCACGGTGCGGGTGGGCGACCCGGCTCCGGATTTCACGCTTACGAAACTCGACAAGAGTGGGAACATTCATCTAGCAGAGCTGAACAACGGCCGGCCGGCGGTACTGGTCTTTGGCAGTTATACTTGACCGCCTTTCAGGCGGGAGGTTCCCGCCCTCAACCAACTCTACGATCAATATCAGGGCAAAGTGAATTTCCTTGTCGTGTACATCACGGAAGCTCACCCCAGCGATGTTTGGCAGATGCAAAGCAACGTCAAAGACAAGGTCGTCTTTGCCAGTCCGAAGAATGAGGAAGAGCGTGCGTTTGTAGCGGGCGCCTGCGTTCGCAAGTTGGGGATCAAATTCCCCGCGGTGCTGGACGAATTTGGCAACTCCACCGAAGCCGCTTATACCGGGTGGCCGGATCGAATTTATCTCGTCGACCGGAACGGTCGCGTTGCCTATAAAAGCAAGCCTGGCCCATTCGGGTTCAAAGCCAGTGAACTCTCTGCGGCACTGGCCACCAGTGTCGGCCCCTCCTGAGGCCAGCGCGGGAAGGCCGAACATCGCCGCGCTCTTCTCCCCGGAGGAGAAACTCATCCCCGTCGGACCCGACCCGAACAGAAGCCACCGGTGTCTCGAATCCTTACCCCACCTTCGCGCTCCTGCGGGGTGTGTTGGAAAGCCCAGTTTGGGAACCTGTGCCGGTTTCAGGCGTGGGGGTCTGACTTCCTTTCGAGCGCTGCGCGGTCCCATCCGGCAAGCTCGGCCCCGGCAGCGTAGGTTGCTTGCGCGAATGCGAGGATCTCTGCGCGCGGTGACTTGGCGCGGCGCACTTCCTCGTACCCGAGCAGGAACTCGTGTATGGCTTCCTGATAGGAAGCGCCGGCCGGCAAGGAAGGCCGGGTGGCGTAGCCGGCCGGTTCCGGCGCCATATACGCGTAGAAAGCCGGGCCCTTGATTTCGCCGCCCCCGGGCCACCAGCCTAGGCTGCTGCATTCATGCGAGTAGGCTTCACTGGTAATGATTCCCTTCCGCGGCGGGGCGCGACGTCCGGAGAAACGCGTCGTGCACAGATCGAAGCTGCCCCAGAAGAAGTGCACCGGACTGGATTTGCCGAGGAAGCGCGCCCGAAATTCCCGGAAGACACCATCGCAGGAAAGGAGAATGCGCCACCAACGATTGGCGTACTCAGGATCGTACGAAGCGTGGGTTTCATCCTGATCGAGTGGAATGGGGTTGGGCACTTCCTGCGGCTTAGGGTTGATTTGTACGCGAATTCCGGCGCTCTCTAGCATTGCCAGAGTTTTGCGATAAAAAGCGGCAACGGGTTGGGGAGCGAGCGCAACCTGGTCTTTGTGGCCGTTCGAGATTCGCAGCTGCAAGCGATGGTTGATGAAATCGAATTCCAACTCAAATGCACCGCCCTCATAGGCGATCGGGGACGTCGTCAAGCCTCGGGCGTTGACGTAAAGAGCGGTATTCCACCAGTGGTTCTCCCGCGGCGTAAGCTCCATGCGGACTTTCCCTACGATCTGCGTCCAGAGGTGGAGCGTGTGGTAGGTATCTTCCCACTCTGAGAGTGGCAGGGCGGGCCATGCTTCGAGCGCACTCGCCATTTGTCGATTATCCGCTTTCAGGACGGATTTTGTCGTCGGCTTTCGCCGAACTCGGCCACTTGTCACCGGAAGGGACAGGTCAGCTTCTGATGATCCTTGACGGAGGTGCGTTGCCCTCGGCAGACGAATTCGGCTGTCGTTCGTTCCGGCAAGCTAACCTCGGCAACTAGGGAGCTGGCTGTGCGCGTGTAATCCACCCTTATCACCCCGGCCGGAGTCGGCATCGACGCATTCACATGCTTCAGGGCGCCCAGGCAGGGCTCAATCGACACGCTTTGGAATCCCGGCGCTGTGGGGTGGATCCCGGCAACGATGGTCAGGAGGTCGTAGTTGGGATGAGAGCTCCAGGCATGGGAGTCGGACCGGGTCGGCTCAGGCGATTCGGCCCAAGTCGATAGGCCGAGCGAGAGCATGGTCTTCCACGGTCCCAACAGTTCAAGATAGCGATCGCCCATGCCGGCATGCTCGACGGCGCGCGCCAGATAGAAGCGGAAGTAGTAGGTTGCCGCTGTCATCGGCGGCACCGGGCCCGGGGCGCGGAACCCGGGGTCAGAGGTCGAAAGAATTTTATTCAGAACCTCTTTCTGACGTTCCCTTGGAATGACGTCGAGCCACACCCCGAGTACATTCGAGTGCTGGCTGTAGTGCTTTTGTGAGGGCGCATCCGCCAGCAATCCGTACCGCTCGTTCCAGCACAGCCTGAAAACCGCCGCTGCGGCCCGGGCAGCGGCTTCCCGGTCCTGTTCGGCAAAGCGCGGCTCGCCGTAGGCGTTTTCGAGTTCCGCAGCATAGCGTAACGCTTCGACATATTCGAGCGTGATCGGCGCCGAGCCGCCGTCTGGATCCTGGGGAGGAACACCGGCGTCAAAGTCTTTGCCCCAATCGACAAACGGCCACCACGGTAGCTTCCTGAGAACTCCGTCCGACCTCCTCTCCCGGGAATACCAACCCAGCACGGCTCGTATCCCGGGCAGTTGCGCGCGCACAAAATCCGCGTCTCCGCGATAAAGCCAGAAATCGTGCACCATGCCGATCCAGAGCAGGGAAAATGTCGGAATGATCTGGCGTAGAGACGACGGATAACGGCTCTGGGTAAGCCCGTCGGGAAATCGAGAAGCGTTGAAGGCTTCGATGGCTTGGCGGGCAAGACGATCGTCACCCCCGACCACATACGAAATCAGGGCCTGGATGCGGGTATCGCCGATGTATTGCAGGCGCTCCCAGTAGGGCGTGTCCATGTAGGTATCGTGCGCATCCAGGCGGGCGGTACGCCATCCCACCTGCCAGATGCTCCCGAGCATCGGATCGTCGGAATCGAAGTGCGCAGCCTCCCTGAACGGATAGGCTGTAAACCAGGTCCGGAATTTGTCGATGCGGAGGGGTTCGGCGGCGGTCGCGATATCGAGTTCGAGGAAACGCCAGGTTCGCCAGGGGAGAGGCATAAATTCGGAATTCGGCCCGCTGGGTTGGAACTCGTCAAATATGCCGGCGATGTGCTTGCCTTCAATCTGGTTGCGATTGCCTTTTTCACCGTTTCCAGCCACCAGAGCTTCGGCGTAGGTGAGGCGAATCATCGCACCTGAACCATCGGCAGCCGTGAGTTCCGGATATCCCGTCGTCAGGTGTGCGTTGTCGATCAGAATGCTCACTTTGGTGTGGGCGGGAACGGTAATTGCGCCCGCCGGAAAGTTGGACGGCATCTCGATGCCGGAGGTTCTGACAACGCGCCCGGCCGGAACCAGCTTCATTTCCATGGGCGGCAGAGGGTCGGCCACCAGCTGCCAATTGTTGTGCGGATCGCTGTCGCCGCGCATCGAAGCGCGGGAGAGGGGAAGAGCGTTGGTCCAAGATTTGGAATCCGCTTGGGTTTGGTTCATAAATGATCGATTGACCAGGGACGCATCGAAGCGCTCGCCGGGATCCGCAGCGTAGTATCCGTGGACCTCGGGAACGATGGTGTGGATTCCATTTTCCTTTTCGACTTGCCAGCTCGGGTCGGTGTCGGCTGCGCGCTCAAGGCCGGTGTCGCCTTCGACAAGAAAAGCAATGCGATCGCTGATCTGGGCCAATGCCGTGTTGGTGCCGAAGTTCCAGACGGTGGCGGCCAGAATGTTTCTGCCCGGTCGAAGGAACCGGGCAATGTCGTAGGTCTCGTAGCGCCAATGCGCCAGATCGGAGCGGCTCGGCCCCGAGCCGACACGCTCTCCATTCACGTAGAAAATGAACTGATTGTCTGCGCTCACGTGAACTGTGAAATGGGCTGGTGGAGCGGCTAGATCGAGCACCTTGCGAAAATCGAGGACTGACTCGTCTCGTTGCGGGGCCGTTGCTGCGGTGATCCAGTACGCGCTCCAGGGATTCGGGTCTCCGCGTTGGGCCCGGAGGCCAATGGACGGATGTACACAAATGCCAGCCAGAAGGGAGGACAGTAGAATTCGCGTGTTCATCGACTGGAACATCTTAGGGCAAAAACCAGGAACTGATACGTCGGGCCCTAACCTGCCGATCGAGCAGCCCTCCGCAACCCCTCGTCGAACGGAGCTTGAGCGGGCGGGTCTAGAAACCGTCCCCTACGCAATTTTTTTCTCGCAGTGGTTTCGAGCGCATGCGAGCACCGCCAACCGGAGGAAGCACTTGCTGACGTCCCGCATGGGGCGGGATCGCACCCCGAACCTCAAGCGAGGCCGTTCGCGAAGCTTGTTGGCGGACGGGCCACGGCCGACGAGCGTTTTCAGAATCCCGGCGCCGGCTCGAGTTTATCGTTGCAGGCGCCGCCGGTAGGCTGCGTCGGAAGGGGTGGCGGAGTCAACAGCGGCGGCCCCCCGGAGAAATCGAAGAACTCCATCATATTGTCCGCATTCGCGTCGCGCAGGGTTAACGACGACACGTGGAAGGTGTCTTCAATCAGGCGGAGGATCGAGGTGTAATCGCGGGCGGTATGCGAGACCAGGTGGGGATTCACCCAGGGAGAAATAACGATCACCGGCACCCTGAATCCGCTCTGATTGAATTGGCCCTTTTGGTCGGTAGGGTTGAGCTTCGGCGCGATGTTGTCCGGCTTGACTTCGCGCGCTGGCGGCACGTGATCATACAATCCGCCGCCCTCATCGTAGGTCAATATGAACGCCGAGTCCGCCCAGGAGGGGCTGTGGATGAGCGCATTGATGATGCCCGCGACATCGCTCGCGCCTTTTTGCACATCGTTTTGCGGATGCTCGTCGAGACCGATGGTTCCGCCTCGCTCGATGAAGATCACCGACGGCAAAGTGGCTGGCGTCTTGACGTCCGTAGCCCAGTTGCTGATCGGCACGACTTTTTTGAAATCGGTCTTGAAGATCGAGAACTGCTCGATGAACGCGGAGCTCTCGGCGCCCTGGTAGTAGTAACGCCAACTGACACCGGCTTGATCGAGGCGCGCGAAAATGGTGGGTTGAGTGAAACCGCCGCTTGGCGGATTCACCGGAAAGGCATTTCCGAACGACGTACCCGTAAATAAATACATGCGGTTGGGAACGGTGTTGGCGAGCACCGGCGAAAAAAAGCGATCGCTGGTAGCGAACTGGGCGGCGGCGGTGTAATAGTAGGGCAGGTCGCTCTGATCGTAGTAGCCCATGGCGCGCGTGCCCGTGGGATCGTCAGGCGAGTGGAACTCCCCGTTGGTGACGACGAATTGGTCCATCTTCCCGCCATCCACGTCGAGATGGGACTCATCCCAGGACGGAGTTAGCTCGTCCGTGCACTCGGTCTGGTAATGGTAAGGGTGCACCGCCTGTCCATTCACGTTAAAGAGCGTTGCGCCGAGATTCATGCCATCAACGTTATTGGGCAATCCGAGGGAAACCCGGTAGGCGCCGAGCCTGCCAAAGTAGTCGTCGAAGGAGCGGTTCTCCTGCGCCATGAAGATGATGTGCTTAAGGTGAGACAGCCCCTGCGAAGCGGCGGTGACCGTGACCTTGATCGATTGGGTGAACGTGCCGCTGCTGTCCTTGGCCTGCACCCCGATGGTATGCGAGCCCAATCCCAGGGAACTGACATAAACATCGAGCAGGGCGGCATCAGAGACGACGCTCTTGGACACGCCATCGATCAGCAGGCTCATCGTAGTAACCGGGGCAGAGTCCGTAGCGGCCGCGACAACGTGAAAAGGCTGGCTGACTACCGCGCCGTTTACCATCGAACAGATGGTTACGGTCCGGTTCGTGCCGTTCAGAATGCAGGGCGGCTGCATGGCTACCGGAACATTGGTCTTGAAGGTCGCGCCGGTATTGTCCCATCCCTGCACGGTGATCAGGTGATTCCCGACCTGCAGCTCGACGAAGGAGTTAATCGTCGAAGCTTTCACCGTGGTGATCAGCTTGTTGTCAACATAGATCTGCATCGCGGTCACGGTGTGGGAATCGGTGCTGCCGGCGACCACGTTGACGGGGCTTTGCACCAGCGCATTCAAAG
>Ga0126373_10004968_pt1 | contig 10251 bp, 7 predicted proteins | sample PanSoiMetPlot_11_FD_92545 | JGI IMG/M metagenome (GOLD analysis project Ga0126373, IMG submission 92545) | Tropical forest soil microbial communities from Panama - MetaG Plot_11 | ecosystem: Environmental > Terrestrial > Soil > Tropical forest > Bulk soil | place: Panama | collected 2016-02-17 | reverse complement strand
GCACCATCCGTCGCGGCGGCGACGCCCGCCACGCCGATCAAGCATCTGGTGGTGATCTTCGACGAGAACATTTCGTTCGATCACTACTTCGGCACCTATCCGTTCGCGCCGAACCCGGCGGGCGAGCCGACGTTTCACAGTTTGGCAGCCACCCCGACGGTGAACGGCCTCTACTCGAACATCGGGGCTAAAGGCCCGACCGGCCCGCTGCTCTCTCACAACCCGAACGAGTCGAACCCGCTCCGCCTCGACCGCAGCGACCCGACGACGTGCGACCTCGATCACGGCTACACCGCTGAGCAGCTGGCGGCCGACTTCGGTGCCGAGGACATGTACGCGCAGAACACCGGCAAGAACGAGAACCTTGCCGCGTGCCTGACCGGGCTTACGTTCAACGGCAAGCCGGAGCCCATCCCGTCGGGCGCGAGCTCTAACTTCGCCGTGATGGACTACTACGACGGCAATACGGTTACCGCGCTGTGGAACTACGCGCAGCACTACGCGATGAGCGACAACTACTTCGGTGACACCTACGGGCCGTCCACACCAGGCGCGCTCAACCTGACGGCCTCGAACACGTTCGGTGCGATCTGCGGCCCGACCTCTGCCACCATCAATGACTCGACCTGCACGCCACCGGCGGGTCTTAACGTAGGCAATCCCCTGCTCTCCAACATCACGGCCGGGGCTGCCCAGCCGGCCGGGCCTGGTACTACGTTCAGCGACGCCGACCCGACCTACGACATCTGCTCCTACGTGCCCGGTTCGGATGGCGGCGACGGCAAAGCCGCGGCCGCCACGATGACCCTGGGCGGCAACAACATCGGCGTCGAGCTCTCCGCCGCCAACGTGACCTGGGGCTGGTTCCAAGGCGGCTTCGACCACGGCTTCGTGCCGGGCCACGGGACCAGGCCAACCACCGCCCAGATCTGCTCGGCAAAGCACAACAACGGAGGCGGCAAGTCGGTGTCGGACTACATACCGCACCACGAGCCGTTCGAGTACTACACCTCGACCGCCAACCCGATGCACAAGCCGCCGCTGTCGGTCGCCATGATCGGCCACACCGACCGGGCCAACCACCAGTACGACACCGCGGATTTCTTCGCTGCCGTCAGCGCGAACAACATGCCGCAGGTTTCGTTCCTGAAGGCACCCGGCTACCAGGACGGCCACGCAGGCTACTCCGATCCGCTGGACGAGCAGGCCTGGCTGGCCAACACCATCAACAAGATCGAGGCGTCGAAGCAGTGGGCTTCGACCGCGATCGTCGTCACCTATGACGACTCGGACGGCTGGTACGACAGCGTGCTCGGGCCGTTGCTGACCCAGTCACAGGTCTCCGCGCTCGACGACCTCACCCAGGCCGGCATGTGCGGCTCCTCCGCCAGCCAGGTCCCGATGAGCTCGACCAATGCGCCCGAGCAGGGCCGATGCGGCGTCGGACCGAGGCTGCCTTTCCTGCTGATCTCGCCGTGGGCGAAGAAGAACTTCGTTGACAGCTCGTTCGCCGACCAGAGCTCGGTGGACAACTTCATCGAATTCAACTGGCACCTGAAGGGCCTCGGCAACGGCGCGGCGGACGCCGCCGCCGGCTCGATTGTGCCGATGTTCACCTTCGGCACGATGGCAGGCAACGGCACACTGTTCATCAACCCGTCAACCGGGGAACCGGAAAGCAAGCCATAACAGAAAAGGAACGGCAACGACGCCGATGACTAACACAGTGGTCTATCGCGACGCAGCGATGGCCGACGGCCGCTCCGCCCAGCTTCGGCTGGGCGTGAGCGTGCTCGTTGAGAACGACCTGATCAGCTGGATCAGGCCGACTGAAGACGAGGGCGAGCTACCCGCTGGCTGCGAGATCGTCGACGCGGGCGGGACGACGATCGTGCCTGGCATGGTCGACGGGCACAGCCACCTGACGTTGCCGGGCGGGTCCCACTGGATCGACCGCGGCGCCGACCCGAGCGAGGTGCTGCTCGACGTCGCCGAGGCGAACGGCGAGATGCAGCACCGCTCGGGTGTCCGCTGGGCGCGCGACGTGGGCTCGCCACGCAGGCCAACCCAGGCAGGGCAGGAGCGGGCGCTGAGCCTGGGCGTCAGGGATCGCTGGCGCGGACGGCGTGACCGACCCTACGTGCGAGCCGCAGGCACCTGGATCACGGTGCCGGGCCTGCTGCCTCCCGGCCTGACCGTCGCGGCCAAGGACGCCGACGAACTGGTGGCCGCCGCGATCGAACAACTCGACGACGGCGCCGACTTCGTCAAGCTGTACCTGGACGGACCCGACCCTGAGGTGGCGCCCTGGTCGGCTGACGAAGTTGGCAAGGTGGTCGCCGCCGCTCACGCTCGCGGCGCCAAGGTCACCGCCCACTCGGGCCGACTGTCAGGCTCCCGGGTGTGCGCGGAGGCCAGGGTCGACTCCATCGAGCACGGGTTCGAGCTCGACGCCGACGTCGCCAGGCGGATGGCCGAGAACGGGGTCACGCTGGTGACCACGATGACGGTGCTGAAGTCGTGGCTCACCTTCGGCACCACGACGACGATCGACCGGTTTACCGAGCCTGAGAATCGCAGCAAGATCATCGAACGGTTTGAGGTGGCCAAGCACAGTGCCTTGCTCGCCCACCAGGCTGGCGTGTCGATCGTGGGCGGTACCGACTTCGGCGGCGGTTCTGCCCGCGCTAACCAGCTGCCGTGGGAGATCGAGTGCCTGGTCGAGGCCGGCCTCGAGCCGTGGCAAGCGCTCGGCTGCGTGACCTGGCGAGGCGGTGAACTGCTCGGCGAGCGGCACGGCGGCGTGATTTCCGAAGGCGGCCCGGCTGACTTCTCGCTGGTGCACGGCGATCCGCTGACGGACCCGACGGCTATGTGGCGGGTCTGGCGCGTCGCCTAGTCAGCCGAACCCGGCGAACTGTGATGATGGGGAGATGCGAGAACGCTGGGTCGCCGCGCTTGACCGAGGTGTCGGTGCGGTCGGTCTTGGGTGCGTCGGGATGTCGGCTGAGTACCGGCCGGCCGATATCGACGACGAGCAGTCGCTCCGTGTGATCGCGCGGGCGCTAGAGCTCGGCGTGAGGATGTTCGACACCGCCGACGTCTACGGGCCGTTCACCAACGAGCGGCTGGTGGGGCAAGCCCTCCGCGGGCAGGCGGACGACGTGGTGATCTCGACCAAGGCCGGTCTGGTCATCGATGACGCCACCGGGCAGTCGGTGCCGCGCGGAGATCCCGCGCACATCAGGGCCGCGTGCGATGCGTCGTTGATCAGGCTCGGCGTCGATGTCATCGACCTTTATTACCTGCACAGGGTCGACCCCGCGGTGCCGCTTGAGGTCTCGTGGGATGCGATGGCCGACTTGGTGCTGGCCGGCAAGGTTCGAGCGCTCGGGCTGTCCGAGGTGACGCCTGGTCAGCTGGCCTCGGCGCACGGGATTCATCCCGTCGCCGCCGTCCAGTCCGAGCTGTCGCTCTGGACGCGCGGCCCGCTCAGTGAGGTCGTCGGCTGGTGCGAGGCCAACGGCGCGCTGTTCGTCGCCTACGCCCCGCTCGGACGCGGCTACCTGACCGGGACCGTGCGGTCGGCGGACTTCCAGCCGGACGACATCAGGTCAGGCAATCCCCGCTTCACCGCCGACGCGATGGAGCGCAACCAGGCGATTGTGGCCGTGATCGAGCGGGTGGCGCGGCGGAATGGCGCCTCCCTCGCTCAGGTTGCGATCGCCTGGGTGCTCGCTCAGGGGGAGCACGTGGTGCCGATCCCCGGAACCAAGCAGGTCCGCTACCTCGAAGAGAACTGCCAGGCCGCCGACCTCGACCTCAGCCCCGATGACCTGACCGAGCTTGACGCCGCCCCGCACGCCGTTGGCGCCCGGTACTAGCACGAATGCGAGACCCGCTGATCGAAGTCAGGCCGGCCTCAGCGGCCGACGCGGGCGCCGTCGCCAGCCTCGCCGGCGAGCTGGCGCAGTCGTTCCCGTTCTCGCGTGAAATGTTCGATGCCAGCTATCCGGCGCTTATCGCCCATGCCGCCGCCTGCGTGCTTGTCGCGATCAGCGGCGAGCAGGTGATCGGCTACCTGCTTGGGTTCAGCCACGGCACGTTCTACGCGAACGGGCCGGTCGGGTGGGTAGAGGAGCTGTTCGTGCTGTCGCCGCACCGCGGCGATGGCGTCGGCCGGGCGCTCATGAGCGCGTTCGAGCGATGGGCAGCGGCACACGGCTGCGCGCTCGTCGCGCTCGCCACCCGGCGCGCCAAACCCTTCTACCTGGCGATCGGCTACGCGGAGTCCGCGGCGTACCTGCGCAAGATGCTGCGCAATCCGGGGGCCGGATCCTGGTGATCTTACGACTCTGCGCGCCTGATGAGTGCGGTGAGCGCTTGCACGGCCGCCTGCCGCTGGCCGGCTGGGCGTCCCTCGGCAGCATTGACGATCTGGGCCGCGGTGATATTGAGCCTGGCGCCGCCGCGACGGGTGCCTAGCTCACGCAGCCCGGCGGGCAGGGCAGGTACACCGAACGAGAAGCCGAGCCCGGCGACAAGCTCGAGCAGCCGGTGCAGGTTCGGTGGGGTGGCCGCGATCAGGTCGGGTGCCGCGCACACGGTCTCCACCACCCGGCGGGCGGCCAGCGCCGAATGTGACGCCGCGTGGTCCATGCTCTCGGCTACCCGGTTGAGCTTGACCAGCTTGGAGTCGGCGCCCGCGCTCAGTGCCGCCGCGGCCAAGGCCGGGTCGAGCCGTCCGTCGGCGCTCGCCTCGGCCCAGAGTTCGGCCGCGGCGATCCTCGTGTCGGCGTCAATGCCGGACATCGCCACGATCAGGGCGAGGTGGCCGACCAGGCCGAGCGCGTGACCGCGATGGTGCAGTGACCTGATCGCGGCGGTCGCGGGAGTCGCCCGTGATGTCAGCCCCTCGGACAGCGGCCTGAGCAGGTGCGCGGCCGCCAGCTCGGGCTGCCACGGGCACATGATCGACCAGCCAGCCACAGCTTCGTCGTGGTTGGACCAGTACCGGCCGATGTCGGTCAGCGCCACGTAGTCGGCGAGTGGGTCGCCCAGCCTGGTCAGCAGCTGCCAGCTCGGGCAGCCAGCCGCGACCGGAACCGGACCAATCGTCCGCGCCAGCAGCACCGGATCCAGATAGAGACGCCAGATCTCTGACTCGACGGGCGGCCCGGCTACCGGCTCGAACCTCAACGGCGTGGTGATGGCCAGATAGGTATCGCGGACCGCCTCCGCCGTCGTGCCGTCGAGCGTGGCCCACGCCCACCAGAGCGCATCAGTTGCTCCCGGGGCCAGCCGCAGTAGGGCGACGTCGCGGTCGAACGGATTCCTCAATCCTTCACCCTGGCGGGCCAGCAGTTCCACTCGCTCAAGCAGGCGCTCTGGGCTGATCGTCCCGCGATCGGTCTCGGGTTCGGCGAGCAAAAGCCCGCCACGGCCTGACTCGATCATCCTCCCGGCTTCCCACGCCCGAGCCGAGAAGATCCCGGCCATTGTCAGCGCCCGCCCCGTGCCGCCGACCGCGTAGTCGGAGTGCCCACCACCGGACCAGAATCCTGCTCCGTCGTCACGCGCCGCGCTCGGCAACCGCTCGCCCGCCCATGCCCAGGTGATGAGCGCGATGTCCGAGGCGATCACGTCACCAGCGAATGGCTCGTCGCCATGCATGACAGCTTGAGCCCGCTTCAGCAGCGGCGCGGCGGCCAGCCGGCGTTGCCGCTGCGGCAGGGCGCTGAGCCTGACCGCGGCGCTCAGGGCCCGCTCGACGGAGAGGGCGTCGCCGGCGTCTTCGATCAGGATGCTTAGCAGGTGAATAAGTTCGTCCGGGTCGGTGATCGGCGGCGGGAGCTCGGCCCCGGCGTCCGGCTTGAACTCGGCTGGGCCTGGCACCTCGCCGCGGCGAACGGCAGAGAGTGCCGCCGCCAGGCCCGACTTGGCGGGTAGCGCGATGACTCGCCGCTCCAACTCGGCGACTTCGTCGGAGTCGCCGTCTGCCGGTTTTGCCTGATCGACGGACAAGCCAAGCGCAGCGGCCTGCATGGCGAGCGCGGGGGATAGGTCGGGAACGCGGGATCTGATCTCATCGAGCGCGGATCCTGACGGCACCCCGTGCTTGGCGATCAGGGCGAGCGCGGCCTCCTGTATGTCTTGCCGATCGTGCCCGAACGCGAGCGCGACCGCGGCGGTTGCCTGTGCCTTGGCCGCTGGTTCGCGGACGATCAGCTTGTCGATCAGCTTGAGCTGGGCCGTCGCGATGCTCTTCTGCGGGAACAGCAGCGCCGGGGCTGACGCTGCGAGCAGCCTGGCCGCGTCAAGCCGTCCCGCGTCAAGCAGCCGGCTGGCTCCGGCCTGGCCGACAGTGACACCGGTCTTGGATGTGGACGCGAGCAGGCCGAGGTACTTCGACTGCCGGCTGGCCATTTCGTCGACGGACACGTCAAGTTCGGCCAGCATCGTGGCGTACCAGGAGACCCGGTTCGGATTGAAGTCCCTAGTGAAAGCGTCGAGGCAGGCATCGATCAGCCGTGCGCGATCGAGATACCCTTCTGCGCTGAGCCGCGCCAGCGCCTGCGACCAGGTCTGGTCCGTGTTCTCAGGACCTCTGTAATCGGCCGTCTCAAGCGCCACGCCGGCATCGGGGACGGTGAACAGACGCCAGACCTCGTCGTCGAGGAGCCCAGGATCGGCAAGAAGTGCCCGCTCGGGTGTCGGGAACCCGCCACGTTCGAGTGCGTGCGGCATCAGCGTGGTGTACTCGGCCACGCTCGGCCGTGCGATGGCACCGATTCTGACCAGCCCGCGGGCCAGCGACCACTCAGCGAGCACGCCTTGTTTCAGGTGCCTGTCGATGAGGTCAGCGAGCCAATCTGGTCGGCGGTCGGCAAGCACCGCGATGATCAGATCGTCATCCTGGCCTGCCTCGTCGAAGGAGTGGGAGAGCTCTTCGAGCGCTCTCGCCGCGGCTGAGACGCCTCCGGCCACGCCGAGCGCCGCCAGGCGGAACGCGAGGCTAGCCGCCATCTTGCGCCATTCTTGGTACGCACGCTGCTGCTCATTGAGGCGATCCTGATGTCTTGCCACCTCGCGGTTGTGCTCAGCAACTTCACGCAGCAGCTCGGCCGATGGCGGTACGGGCCGCAGGTGCTCGTCGTACGCCAATCGCGGCACCGACATCATCATCTGCCGGTAATCGGGAATGCCTGGTCCATGGAGCAGGTCTTTGAGCCCTTTCGCGCAGGCGCGGCGATCCGCATCGGTCGCGTCGGCGAACAGGTCGCGGACCGCGCGGGCGTCCTTGCGCCGGATCGCGGCTTCGACGAGCGTGGGGTCCAGGCTCATCGCTTCGCCAGATTGGCCGCGAGCACGTGCTTGCACGGGCCGCGATTGCCGCGGTGCTTGCCCCACCAGGGGCACGTGCACCGGTCACCGTCAGGGCCGAACGTCACCCGGTGCTCGGTGGCGCCGCTGCGGACCATAGCGCCGCCGTCGGTGAGCGTCACCGCTCCCGACTCGATCAGTTTCCTGGCGCTCGCCAACCTCGGGTGCATCGACTCGAGCGCCTTGCCAAAGGGAAGCTCCCGGTGGAAAAACGACTCGTCGGCCAGGTCGTAGCCGACCCGTCCGCTGGCGGCCAGATAGCTCAGGGCGGAGGCCATCCGATCGGGGGTGAAGCCAAGTTCGGTCTCCAGCCGCGTGACGTCGATACGCGAATCCCAGTCAAGCGCCGCGCCAAGCGACAGCGCGTCCGCCGCGACGTCCTCATCGGCCAGCGTTTCGAGCAACGCGCCCTCGCCGGAGAAGCCGCGGTACCTTTCCGGGCTGAGCGTCAGCGTGAACCTCGCCGACCCGAGATCGAGCTCCCACGCGCTTGGCGCCTCGGTCGTGCTCGCGTCGACGTCAGGCCCGTACACGCGGAGCTTGCGCGTGAAGCGCAGCAACGGCCCAAGCTCGACCAGCCGATGCGGGCCGGCCAGGCATGCCGATTCGCGTCGTGGTGTCGTCATCAGCGCCAGCGCGTTCCCGGCGGGCGATGCCCAGAGCGGGCGTCTTGCCGACCGGGGAAGCGATCGGACGAACCGCTGCGCCGCGGCGCCGGTCAGTTCGCCTATCGGCCGCATTCGCCTGGCGATGGCCTGCACTTCACCGAAGCCTTTGAGCCAGCGGTCGGGCAGTGGCACCTTGCGTTCGGTCACCGTGCCGCCGAGGGTATCGACGACTAGCTCCTGCGAGCCGACGCTGAGCAGAAGCGGCCCGCTGATCGCCGCGCCGCCGAGCGCGGCCCGCATGGCGTCGTTGAAGTCCACGTTTGTCGTTCCGGCCGCGGCCGGCGGATCGTCAAGCGCGCCGGGCAGCAGGTCGAGCCGGGCGTGCACCCCGCAGCACGACGAGAACGACTCAAACCGCATCCGGTCCTGGCTGCTCGTCACCACCGGATCACGCAGGGCGGCAAGCACGTCGCTCGTCAGGTGGTAGTGCGAGCGCGCTACCGCGGCGCAGGCCAGCATCGCCACTGCGGCTGGCGCCGGGTCGGTGAGGAACCCGCTGAAAAAGTAAGGGTGCACGGCTGGGCCGACGTCGGTAACGCCACCGCAGGTCGCCAGCAACACTTCGCTGCCGACGTCACGGCCGCGCACTACGGACGGCGAGCCGTACCGGTAAGCCAATTCAGCATCCGCCACGAGGCCACGATATGGCCGCGATGTGACAATCACGAGCCCAGAGACTGACCTCTGGGCTTCCCGGCTAGCCACCGCGAGTCTTTCCAAATTTGCTAAGGTTACAGCCGATCTGATGGCGGCTGACGAGCGAACCGGGAGGACTACCCCTGGTTCTTGGGCAGCCCGAGAAGCCAATTCTTCAACCGCTGGCATGATGCCACCACGGATGCAGGCAGCGAATGGCACGCGAGCGCCTCAAAGTGGATCATCATGGACCCTTGCAATACTCAGGGAAACTGCACCGCATCATCGACGGCCAGCGTCCGATCCTGGGCGTGGTCGCGTGGAGCATCGCATCCAGCAGGGAGGACAAGCAGATCCAGGTGAACCGTGTCACGCTAGGGGGGCTGGCCTGCGGGCTGGCCCTCCTATTGGCCGCCGCCTGCGGCAGCGGCGGGCTGTCCACGAACGGGCCGTTCGGCAACGGCGGCCCATACTCGGGAACGCTCTGCGCATGGACCAAGCCAGGCGAAGTCTTTCACGACAGCTTTGATGAGTTTCCCAATACAGGCGGAACAGCCACGATCGACAAAGTCGGGCTGGTCAATCCCCGGAACCTGCGCCTGGTCACCGCCTGGGCAGTGCCGACAAACGGCCCGCTCGGCAACTCAGGACCGGGTTACCCGCCCGCCTCGGGTTACTCGCCCGGCTTCCGGTGGGGACAGCGGCAACGGATTCCCGGAGCGAGGGTACGGCACACTCGCGGACAAGATGTGATCAACCTCGTGGTAGTTATGCAGGTGTCCGGGAAAGTTGGCACGGCTGCGGCAGTCAACGTGTACTACGAGTCCGCCGGGACGCACTACCTGCTGCACATCCCATACGGCTACAAGATATGGGTCGGCCGCACCTGTCATTGAACCCATCGGCCTGGATTCCTTGAGGCAGGCGGAGGGCTCCTGGGGTATGCCCTCGAAGGCCCGCTTCTGGTCGACGGCGAGCCGATGTCTCGGGCACAAGACGTCCGCCGGAGCGGGACGTCGCTTGCACTGCCGACAGCCGGGAAACCGGTTCTTCCCCGCGCTGATCTCTGGTCCGTTCCATCAGGGCCTGGCTGTGGTGTTCGCCGTCGCCACCGGGCTCGCGGTGATCGCTGGCATCGCGTCGGTGCTGCGCGGCGGCCGTTACATCCACCCGGAGTCGGCCGAGGCGGAGGCGCGCGTTACTTCTTCGGTCTGAAGCCGATTCTGTGTGAGGCCGAAGACGATACGGTTTGCGGCGGTGACGCCGATAACGCGAGGTGGCCGGTGATAGTCAGGCAGTTCAGGTTGGTCTTCGCTGTGACCGCCGCGGCCGGGGTGGCGGCGACCGTCGTCGCCGGTGCCGCCGTCGCTGGGCCAGTGGTCAGGCGGGACGCCGCCAAGCTCGACGCGAAGAAAGGCGTCAGCGTCTGGGTGTTCGACGGCGTCGATCGGGCGCTGGCCAAGTCTGGGGCGTCCTGGTATTACACCTGGGGAGTAGATCACCCCGGCATCGCCAGCCCGCGCGGCGTGCGTTTCGTCCCGATGATCTGGGGCGCTGGAACCGT
>Ga0126373_10004967_pt1 | contig 10254 bp, 4 predicted proteins | sample PanSoiMetPlot_11_FD_92545 | JGI IMG/M metagenome (GOLD analysis project Ga0126373, IMG submission 92545) | Tropical forest soil microbial communities from Panama - MetaG Plot_11 | ecosystem: Environmental > Terrestrial > Soil > Tropical forest > Bulk soil | place: Panama | collected 2016-02-17 | reverse complement strand
GCCTCGTTGAGCTCCTCGCGCACGTCGCCAAAGCGACGCAGGCGCAGCTCATCGTCGAGGGAATCGAAACAGAAGCCGAGGCCGCCGTGGTCACGCGGCTCGGGGCAGACTACCTGCAGGGCTTTCTCTTCGGACATCCGGCGGTCGGCCTGTTTGGGTGACCTTTAGGGACCGGCAGCGAGTTACGCCATGCCGCTCAGCAGCCAAGCAGCCGCGAACGCCGCAACCCGAACCGGCGTGCCGGCCGTGCTCCTGGACCTCCTGCGCGCGCTGTTGGTTTTCGCAGCCACCCTGTCGATCGCCACGAGCGGCCTCGAGCCCGCGGGTTGGCGCGGCGATCTTGCGGTCTGGCTGCTGGCCAGCGGGATCGCGCTGGCGGCGGTCTTCCGCTGGGGGCCGGTGCAATATCTTCCCGTCTACGCCGCCAACGTTGTCGTGGACGTGCTCCATCGCCACCCGCTCGAGCTTGCGCTGCTCGTCGGACTGGGTCTTCCGGCCGGCGTGTTCACCACCGTGTGGCTGCTGAGACGCTACGGCTTCCATGACACGTTCGAACGTAGCCGCGACATGCCGCTCTTCATCGGCGCGGCGCTCGCGGGGATGCTCATTCCGGCAACCGTCGGTGTCGCGGTCTACGCCGCCTGGAGCCCGATCGATCCGATGGACACCCGCCCATGGGGCCTGATCGACGTCTTCCGCTGGTGGCTCAACGATTTCATGGGCGTCCTGATACTCGCTCCACTGTTGGTCTCGGTGCGGTGGCGGAGCCTGCGGCCTCTCGTCGCCCAGCCGACCGCGAGCGTCCTGTTCCTCATCCTGCTGATCGGCCTGGTCGTCGCCATGGTCGGCGCCCCCGAGTCCTGGTCCGCATATCCGTTCGCGCGCTCGCCGGTTCTGCTTGCCTCGACCGTTCTGGTCGTCGCGATCTGCCTGCGTTACGGGCTCGTGCCTGCCGCTGCCGCCGGCCTCATCCTCACGGGCACGTCCGTGCTCTGCCTGGCTTTCAACTTGGGTGTGATGCGCGGTATCAGCGACTTTCCCGGACACGTCGCGCTATGGACCTACATGTGCGCCATGAGCCTGCCGGTCCTGCTCCTCACGTGGCTGATGGCGAAGCAGCGGCGCCTCGAGCGCCGCTACGAGCAACTGTTCGACGCCTGTCCGCAATCGCTCTGGGTTCACGACCTGGCGACGCTGCGCTTTCTCGTGGTCAACGCGGCCTGTGAACGGCAATATGGCTATAGCCGCGACGAGCTCCTCCAGTCCACGGTCGCGACGCTGGCTCCCGAGGGCGAGGAGCTCACCCTCACCACCGTGTTGACGGCGAACGCCGCTCAACCTCTCGAGCTCCGCCACCGGACGCGTGATGGGACGATCCTGTTCGTGGAGACGTGGTCGCAGCTGATCGATTACGGAGGTCGTCCGGCCTGGTTGGTGTTCGCATTCAACGTGTCGGAGCGCAAGGCTCTCGAAGGTGCGCTCGTCACCGCCATTTCCGGCGAGCAGCGCCGCCTCGGTCAGGACCTGCACGACGGGCTTGCGCAGGACCTCACGGTCGCTTCGATGCTGGCGGGCGAGGTGACGGCGCAATTCGAGGAGCGCCAGCTGCCGATAGTGCCCGAGCTGCGGCAGCTGACCGAGCGGATCGCTTCGGCGCTCGTCAACGCACGAAGCATCGCGCACGGCCTCTCCCCGCTCACGAGCACGAATGGAGATCTCGCCGCCGCCCTGGCCGTGCTCGCCAGATCGAGCACGGTCGGCGAGACTCGTGTTGAGCTGAGCACCCGGATGGAGTCCGATCTGCGCCTGACATTCGAGTCGCGGACGCATCTGTATCGTATCGCGCAGGAAGCCCTGCAGAACGCCCTGAAGCACGCCGCTGCCCGCCGGGTCGAGATTCGCCTCGCCGTACATCCCACCAGGATCGCGCTCGAAATCATCGACGATGGGCGCGGTATACGCCGTGATGAGGCCAGGGGCTCCGGCTTTGGGACCAATGCCATGCGCTACCGCGCGAGTGCGATCGGCGGCCTGCTGTCGATGCGGCCGCGACCCGACGGCGGCACGGTGGTCAGCTGCCTCGTCCCGCAGCCGTCAGGAGCCGACTGAGCCGAGCGCCGACTGCAAGCGGAGTGCGCTGATCCGGATTTCACGTCTCCGGAAACAGTCTTGGAAATAGTGAATCCAGTGTTTCCACGGGGAAGCGGAGGGTCACCGCACTTTTGGGCGTGTCCGAGGCAAGCAAACCGGCTGAAGTCAGATCGTTGAGAACTCGGCGTGCGGTACGCTCGGGCAAACCCGTTATGCGCGTGATCTCGCCGCGTTGGATTTCACCCCGGATAAGGGCTTCTTCCAACAGAAACGCGGCTTCAGGCCTGAGCTTATCGCTGCGCTCAACATGGCGGCGAAGTCGCTGCGTCAGTGTATCGAGCTCAAACAGGCTCTTCATGAACCGCACCTGATCCAGTGCGACCTGCAGAAACCATTGCACGAAGTCGGTCAGCGCACGCTGCGAGAGATTGCCGCGGCCGTCGAAGTCGCCTTGCCGAGGGGTGTCGGCGCGATCCATCATGGTTTTGTATTCGCCGCGGCTTTCGAGTCCACGCGCAAGACCACGTGAAATCGACCAAAGACCATGGGCACCGATACCGGCGAGGTGCCCCATGGCGTGGCTCATCAAGCGGCTCACGCGGCCATTACCATCAGGGAACGGATGAATGTAATTCAGGCGATGGTGCGCAGCGGCCATGGCGATGATGCGACTGGACTTGCCGAGGCGCGCGAACGCGTACCGTTCGGCGAAATAGCCCATGGAGTCGGAAACCCGCTCGCTCGAGGGCGGGATATGGCGCCCCACCGCAACGTCATGCTCCGGGCGCGAGCGCCATTCGCCGGGCACCATGATCAGGTCGCTTCCAGCCCCGTGGATGCGAAGCATCTCCTCGGGAGCGTTGTGATAAAACTCCCGGTGCAGCCACTGTAGGAAGTCCACCGACGCGGGTTCAGGCAATCGGCCCTCGGCTGCCATGTGATCTATCTCGGCCTGGACGCGCACGTGAGCCGCGGCCTCGAGCTGTAAATTGCGCCGGCCGGCGTCGTGATCGAGGTCGCCGGCAAGCGCGCGCTCAATATCCTTCGGGCGAGTGTTATGGCCCTCGATGAGGTTGCTGTAGTAGGCGTTCATGATGCGCACGAGGTCGGCGAGATTGGCCGCTGTACGCGGATGGAGCCCATTACCGAGGGTTGCAGTAACGGCGGACAGTTCTGCGACGATGTCCGCAATCGCCTCTCCCGGCTCGTCCAGGCGAGCGGGTTCTATGCGCTGAACGGATTCGATCGCCTTCATTTTGGCCGATCCCAGATCATCGTAACTATTTGAAAGAGAATAAATTGTACCCCCTGGCGAGCGGTCTTTGGCCGATCTTTTGGCCGATCTCGAAAAGCATCTCAGCTGACCGGTTCGGCCGATCTTTTGGCCGATCTTCTTTGGACTTAGGTTTTTGATTTTGCAGAATTAAATTCGAATTCAAATCAATCGTCGCTTGCGCACTGGCCGATCCCGGTTCACCCCGCCCTTCAGCCTCGCGCCTCGGCCTTTGCCCGTTTGACCTGCTCGACGAGACGCGGCTCGGAGACTCGCATGGCGGTCCGCAGCTCCTGCGCAAAGAGCGAGACCCGGAATTCCTCGATCATCCAGCGCAGCAGGGCCAGTTCAGGCCTCGGCGCGGTGCCGTGTGATTGGACTTCGAGAGTTCCCAACATCTCTACGAACGGCCGAACCCGCGTCGCCAGTTCCTCATCACGCCGGGCGTCTGCCGGCAATCGCCCGAGGCGGCGCACGATGGCCTGCAGATAACGCGGCAGATGGCCGAGCCACGGATGCGGCGTCGACTCGATGAAATCGGGCGGCAGGAGAGTTGCGAGTTGGGTGTTGATGTCAGCACGCGCATGGGCGGATGCCGGATTCCGGGCCGCATCGAGGCCAGCGCGCACGGCGCGCCATTCCCGGAAGATGCTGCCGATGACAGCGAGCAGCCGCACGCCCGCCTCTTCCAACCGGGCGCGCCCCTCGTCCAGCCGCCGGTTGAACGCTTCCGGGCCCCGCGGCAGTGGTGCATCCGCCGGCACGAAACTATCGCGAAAGATCCGCTGCACGACCGCATCGGCAAGCAGCTGGGCCAGCTCGAGGCCGCGGCTCTGCAGCACGAGATCCCGGTCCTCCGCGACGCGCCTCTGCCAATAGCGAGCCTGCTGCGGCAGAGCAAGCAGAGACAATCGGCCGACGCCCCGCCGCGACAGCTCCTCGGCGGCGGCAGGGCTGCGAGCCTCCAGCAATGCAACACCGCTCCCTCGATCCTCCAGCGCCGGGAAGACCGTCAGGAGCAACCGATTACGCTCGACGCCGCGGCTTTCGGGCAGTTCGCCGAAATCCCACTGGCGATGCAGCGTGGAGGCCGCCTCCGGTGCCGGGCGGGTACTCGCCGTCCCGAGCACCTTGCGCCTGAGCGCCGGCAGATCACGTCCTTCAGCCAACACGCGATCCTGCGCGTCCACGACACGGATGTTCATCCGCAGCCAATCCGGCAACGGCAAAGCCGCAAGATCCGCCGGCGCCATCGTTGCGCCGATCCGCTCCCCGGCCCAGCCGGCCAGACCGGCGTAGAATCCGGGCACGGAGAGGCGCGCCGTCAGAGCCTCGAGAGCCTGCCGGGCATGCTCCGGCACCGGCACCAGGAGCTTGCGCTGCGCCTTCGGCAGCTCGCGCAATACGGCGATGACTTTCTCCAGCCGCCAACCCGGCACGAGCCAAGCGATGTCGTCGGGCTGCAGGGCGTCCAGCAGCAAATCGGGAATCACCAACGTCACGCCGTCGTCGCCCTCCCCGGGCTCGAACCGGTATTTCAGCGGCAGTCGATTACCGCCGATCTCGAGCTCGTCCGGGAACCGTTCCTCGTCGACTTCCGTCGCCTCGCGCCGCACCAGATCCGCGCGCGACATGAGCAACGCCTGGGCATCGTGGCGTTCCGCCTGCGCGCGCCACTGCTCGAAGGTCGCGACCGAGCTGACCTGCTCCGGAATGCGCGTCGCGTAGAATTCGAGCTGCCGCTCCTCGCCGGCGAGAATGTCGCGGCGGCGGATCTTCGCCTCGAGCCGCTCGATCTCCTGGCGCAGCTTGCGGTTGGCTGCCAGAAACGCGCCCTGCACCTCCGCGCGCGCCGGTCCACGCTCTGGATCCAACAATGCCTCGCGTATGAAGATATCCCGCGCCTCCTTGGGAGCGATCGGCCCGTAGTTGACGCGCCGCCCGGATACGAGCGGCAATCCGAAAAGTGCCACCGACTCGAATGCGGCCACGAATCCGCGGCCCGCGACCCAGTGCGCCTCGCTGTAGCTGCGCTTGACGAGATGCGCTCCCGCCCGTTCGATCCAGGCGGGATTCACGGATGCGACCATCCTGGCATAGAGACGAGTCGTCTCCATGAGACTGCCGGCGACCAGCCATTTCGGCGGTCGCGCCGCGAGCGGCGTGCCGGGCGCAATCACGAAACGCATGCCGCGCGGTCCGTCGTATTCGCGCTTTTGATTGAGTGCGCCCACTGAGCCGAGGAATCCCGTCAGGATCGCCTGGTGCAGCTCGGCGTAGCTGGCCGGCGTCGCACTCGGCCTGAGATCGAGCTCGCGAACGCTGCGCGTGAGCTGAGTGTGCAGGTCCTGCCATTCGCGCATGCGCAGGAACGAGAGGAAATGCTCGCGACACCACTTGCGCAACTGATTGCCGGAGAGCGCCGCCGCCTGTTCGCCGAAAGCGCGCCAGAGATTCAGCACCGTGACGAAGTCGGATCGGCTGTCGGCGAACACGGCGTGCTTCTCGTCGGCCTGCTGCGCCATGTCAGCGGGCCGCTCGCGCGGATCCTGGGTCTCCAGGAACGCCGTGATGACCAACATCTCCGCGAGGCACCGCTGCCGCGCGGCGGCGAGCAGCATGCGGCCGAGCCGGGGATCGAGCGGCAGCGCGGCAATCTGCCGCCCGAGGCGAGTCACGCGCCGCTCGCCATCCATGGCCTGCAATTCCTCGAGCAGCCGCACACCGTCGTTGATGAGCCGCGTGTCGGGAGGATCCAGGAAGGGGAAGCTCTCCGGATCGCCGAGGCCGAGCGTCGCCATCCGCAGGATCACACTCGCCAGGTTGGTGCGCAGGACCTCCGGCGGCGTGAATGCCTCACGGGCGGCGAAATCCTCCTCGGAATAGAGACGGATGCAGATCCCCTCGGCCTCCCGGCCGCAGCGGCCCTTGCGCTGCTCGGCGCTGGCCCGGGAGATGCGCTCGACGTGCAGGCGCTGCACTTTGCCGCGCGGGCTGTAGCGGCTGATGCGCGCCAGTCCGGAGTCGATCACATGGCGGATGCCGGGCACCGTGAGTGAAGTCTCCGCGACGTTGGTGGCGAGGATCAGCCGCCGCTGCGCGTGCTTCTGGAAGATGCGCGCCTGGTCCGCGGCCGAGAGCCGCGCATAGAGAGGTAACACCTCGGTGCCGGTCAGGCGCGCCTTCGCGAGAGCGTCGGCCGCCTCCCGGATGTGCTTCTCCCCGGGGAGGAAAACCAGGGTGTCGGCGCGAGCTCCCGCGTCCTGCGAATCGAGCTCGCGAACGGCCTCGACGATGCCTTCGGGCAGCGAAAGCTCCGCGGCGTCTTCGTCTTCCGCGACCAGCGGGCGGTAGCGGACCGCGACCGGGTAGCTGCGGCCCGATACCTCGATGACCGGCGCGCCGCCGAAGAAGGCCGCGAGTCTGTCCGGGTCGATCGTCGCCGACGTCACGATCAGCCGCAGATCCGCGCGCCGCGGCAGCAGGCGCTGCAACACGCCGAGCAGCAGATCGATGTTGAGGCTGCGCTCGTGCGCCTCATCGATGATCAGGGTGTCATAACGGCGCAGCTGCGGATCGCTCTCCAGCTCCTGCAGCAGGATGCCGTCGGTCATCAGTTTCACGCGGCCCTGCGGCCCGGTGTGGTCAGTGAACCGCACCTGGTAGCCGACGGCCCCGCCGACCGTGGTTCCAAGCTCCTCCGCGAGCCGCGCGGCGAGAGCGCGCGCCGCGATGCGCCGCGGCTGCGTGTGCCCGATCAGGCCCGAAGTGCCGCGACCCGCCTCCAGGCAGAGCTTCGGCAGCTGTGTCGACTTGCCCGAGCCCGTCGCGCCACAGACGATGATCGCCGGATGGCGCGCCAGGGCCGCAAGGATCTCCTCCCGATGCGCCGTGATCGGCAGCGCCGGGTCGTAGTCAAGGCGTATTGGAAGTGCGGGCCGCGGCCCGCCGCGGGCGGGTGCCTCCATCCGCCCAAGTGTAATTCAGCGCCTTAAATGACGCCGCGGCGGATCTGGTCCTGCTCGATCGACTCGAAGAGCGCCCGGAAGTTGCCCTCGCCGAAGCCTTCGTTGCCCTTGCGCTGGATGATCTCGAAGAATATCGGGCCGATCACGTTGCGGGTGAAGATCTGCAGCAGCAGGCCTTCGCCGCGCTCGGGGTTGCCGTCTATCAGGATGCTGCGGCGGCGCAGCTCCTCCAGCGGCTCCCGATGGCCCTTGACGCGCGCGTCGACGGCTTCGTAATAGGTATCGGGCGTATCCTGGAAGGCGAGCCCGCGGCCGCGCAGTACGTCGACCGTCCGGTAGATGTCGTCGGTGGCGAGCGCGATGTGCTGAATGCCCTCGCCGTGGTACTCGCGCAGGTACTCCTCGATCTGGCTCTTGTCGTCCTGCGATTCGTTGATGGGAATGCGGATCTTGCCGCAGGGACTGGTCATCGCGCGCGAGAAGAGGCCCGTCTGCTTGCCCTCGATGTCGAAGTAGCGGATCTCGCGGAAATTGAACAGCTTCTCGTAGAAGCCCTTCCACAGGTCCATGTGCCCGCGCTGCACGTTGTGCGTGAGGTGATCTATGCAAACCAGGCCGGCATCATCGGTGGCGGCTGCAGAAACCTGCCGGAAATCCACGTCATAGATCGAGCGGTCGCCGTACCGATCGACCAGGTAGACGAGCGAGCCGCCGATGCCCTCGATGCAGGGGATGTTGAGCTCCATCGGACCCGCGCTCTGCGGGCCGGGCTTGGCTCCGAGCTCGAGCGCGCGGCGATAGGCATACGCCGCATCCTTGACGCGGAAGGCCATCGCGCACGCGGACGGGCCGTGCTGGCGCGCAAATCGTTGCGCGAACGACTCCGGCTCCGCATTGATGATGAAGTTGATGGCTCCCTGGCCGTGGAGCGTGACGTTCTTGGATCGATGCTGCGCCCTCACCGGGAAGCCCATACGCTCGAAGAGCGTGCGCAGGAGCTGCGGGTCGGGCGCCGTGTACTCGACGAACTCGAAGCCGTCGGTGCCCATCGGGTTATCGCGGGACTGGCTCATCTGCATCTCCGTCCGCCACCATCTGGTTGCGCCTGCAACTATTATACCCCTCAGAGCCGCCCGCGCCCATCCATGTGCGGCCGGCAAGGCCGCCCGGAGATATATAATCGCGCCCCATCATGCATGCACCCATTTCCTCGTCAGACGACAGTCGTCTGCTACGCAGCATTCCTCCCGCCCGCCTCGCGCTGATCGAACGCATCGTTCGCGCGCGCGTTCCCTCTCGGCGCGGTCCCTTTCCTGCCTCGGACGCTGCCCATTATCGTGAGATGCACCAGCGATTCCTGCGGACGTACTTCCGCGGTGTAGGCGAGGAAGACCTGGCAGAGCGCACGCCCGCGGCACTCGCCGGCGCCGCCCGCTCTCATCTGGAGCTCGGCTGGCGGCGCGCGCCGGGGCAGTCGCTCGTGCGGATCTTCAATCCCGACGCCGAGCGCGATGGCTTCGAATCACCGCATACGCTGGTGCAGATCGTCACCGACGACAGGCCATTCCTGGTCGACTCCGTCGGCATCGCCTTCGCCCGCGCCGGACTCGCCATGCATCTCATCGTTCACCCGGTGCTCGAGGTCCGCCGCGATGGGCGCGGGCGCCTCGCCGGCTTGGGCGCAAACGGTGACGAGCCCCATCGGGCGGAATCCTGGGAGCTGTACGAGATCGACCGCCAGACCGAGCCGGCGGCGCTGGAGCGGTTGCGGCGCGACATCGAATCGACGCTGACCGATGTCGGCCTCGCGGTCGACGATTGGCCGGCGATGCGCGAGCGCGTGCGCTCCCTGATCGGGGACCTCGAGCGCGACCCGCCTGATCTGCCGCCGGAGGAGGTCACCGAGGCCCGCCAGCTCCTCGACTGGATGGAGGAGCGTCATTTCGTCTTCCTCGGCTACCGCCATTACCGGCTGGAGCGCGGGGATCGCGAAGATCGCCTGATTCCGGACACGCGCAGCGGCCTCGGCATCCTGCGGGCGCGCGGCACCGGCGGCAGGCCTGCGGTCACAGTGCTGACGGGCGACATCCGCGCCCGCGCCCGCGACCGCGAGCTGCTCGTCCTGACGAAAGCCAACTCCGTCTCGACCGTGCATCGCGCCGAGTATCTCGACTACGCCGGGGTGAAGACCTTCGATGCCCGCGGCCGGGTCATCGGCGAGCACCGGTTCCTCGGCCTGTGGACCTCGACCGCCTATCACCGCAGCCCGCGTGACATTCCCGTGCTGCGGCACAAGGTCGATCGCGTCATCCAGTATTTCGGCCTCAACCCGCAGGGTCATGACGGCAAGGCCGTCCTCAACGTGTTGGAGACCTATCCGCGGGATGAGCTTTTCCAGGCCACCGTCGAGGACCTGATCCGGATCGCCCGCGGTGTCGTCAACCTGTATGAGCGACGCACGGTGCGCCTGCTGGCGAGACGTGATCCGTATCATCGCTTCTACTCCTGCCTGGTGTACGTGCCGCGCGACCGCTACAACACGGAGGTGCGCCAGCGCATCGAGCAGATCGTGCTCGAGGGCTTCGCCGGCCAGTCGGTGGAGAGTCAGGTGCAGATCTCCGGCTCGAGCCAGGCGCGCGTACACGTGGTCGTGCGCACGGAGCCGTCGGGAGCCCGCAAAGTCGACATTGCGGCGATCGAGCGGCGCATCGCGGAAGCGGCGCTCACCTGGACGGACCGACTGCGGGAGGTGCTGGTGGCGCGCGAAGGAGAGGCTGCCGGCCTTGCGCTCGCGACACGCTATCGGCGCGTCTTCCCGCTCGCTTACGAGGAGGATGTCGCGCCCGCCGATGCGCCGGCCGACATCGCCGATCTCGAGCAGCTGCGCGCCACTCCCGAGGCGCGGCGGCTGAGTCTGCATCG
>Ga0126373_10004966_pt1 | contig 10255 bp, 8 predicted proteins | sample PanSoiMetPlot_11_FD_92545 | JGI IMG/M metagenome (GOLD analysis project Ga0126373, IMG submission 92545) | Tropical forest soil microbial communities from Panama - MetaG Plot_11 | ecosystem: Environmental > Terrestrial > Soil > Tropical forest > Bulk soil | place: Panama | collected 2016-02-17 | reverse complement strand
CTGGGTCGTGCTGGATGTCAAGGTTCCCGGCAACACGCCCGAGTGGCTCGCGCAGATCGGAACCGCAATTGTGCGGCCTTTCGCCTCCATAGATGAGTGGATCATGCGCCGTCCGTGGGAGGCGATTCGCGCAGCCATGCAGGAAGAACTGGCCGATCTCTCCTGGACCGAGTTGTTGTTCGGAACCGCATTCCTCGCTGCCGGGGCCCGCGGACCTGGTACGACCGCCGAGCAGTGAACCAGGGCGGCCCCGCGACCGTGTTGAAGCTGGACGGAACGCGCGATGGCGGCACCCTTGCGGAGGGATGATTTGGCCCCTTCGGATGTTCAAAGACGCAAGGCGACCGGGGGGCGGCTGGCCGGAATCGGACTGCTGGGCCTTGGCGTAGTAGTCGCGCTGTACGTAGCGGGCCGGCTGCATCAGCCCGACTACACCTTCAGCATGCTCGGCACCAACCCGATCCCGCTTAAGTCCTTGCTCGCGACGATCGCGCTGGCGTTGGCTGGGGTCCAGGTGCTGCTCGCCCTGTGGATATACCAGAGGCTGCCACTGGCTGGCAGGCCACCACGCCCGGCGCCGATCGCCCACAGGATCACCGGATACGCCCTGCTCGCGCTGACCATCCCGGTCGCGGTGCACTGCCTGATCGCCTACGGCGTCCAGATGACCAGCGTTCGGGTGGCTATCCACTCGATCGCGGGCTGCTTTCTCTATGGCGCGTTCGCCGCCAAGGTGCTCATGGTGCGAAGCAGGCGGTTGCCGGGCTGGGCATTGCCGACGGCAGGCGGATTACTCGCCATCGTTGTAGGCGTGTTGTGGTACACCTCGGCGTTGTGGTTCTACAACGGCTACCAACTCCCGCACCTGTGACCTCCTCTTGACAAGCCGCCAGGCAGGATCGGCAGTCACGCGTACGGCAGCGCATTAGCAACTCGGCGCCTTCGCCTCGCACCGCCGCATTACAAGCGCACCGATCGCAGCGATGGTGCGTGCAGTTCGCGGCAGTTGCGTATGCGGAAGTAGGTCTTGCGGCATTGGCTCAGGGCGGAGCAAAGTTACCGCAGAGGCTGAGGGTGTCAGGGTGGGGACGTTCGTTCCGGCCGGGCATCGTGGTCGCGGATCGAGTAACAGCGGGCTTTCCCGGCCATTGGGGGGCGGGCATGGTAGGAGATCAAGTTCCGGCTGGGCGCGCCGTCGGCAGCGGCGGAAGCGGGCCGGGCGCCGAAGGCGGCGCCCGAAGCCGCGCCGCGATAGTCGTGGTCAGCCGCGACGCAGCAACCCTGGAGACACTTAGCGCTGAGCTATCCAAGCGGTACAGCGCCGATTATCAGCTCGTGGCATGTTCTGAGCCAGCTGAGCTTGAGGCGCGGATCCGGGAGCACCTCGCAGTCGGCACGCCGGTCGCGCTTGTCATCGGAGGCGTCAGCGCGCAAGACCCCGACGGCATCGCCGTACTGGCCGCTGTTCGCGGCGTTGACCCGACAGCATCGCGGGTAGCCGCGGTCCGCTATGGCGAATTCGAATGGGTTCGACCTCTGTTTGACGCGGTCGCCGTCGGCGAAATCGACCACTGGGTGATGCGGCCGGTGCAGACACCGGACGAGGACTTCCACCGCGCAATCACCGGGTTCCTGAGCGAGTCGAGCAGCCGACGCGACGGCGGCTTTGAGGCGCTGTGGGTGATCGGCGAGCGATGGTCAGCGCGTTCCCAGGAATTGCGCGACATGTTCGCTCGGAACGGGATCCCCATCGGTTTTTACGAAGCCACTTCCGAGCAAGGCCAACACATGCTGCGCGAACTAGGACTGGTCGCGCCAGAGCTGCCTGTTGTCGCGCTCCTGTTCGGTTCGAAGCAATCGACACTGGTGAATCCGACGAACCTCGAGATCGCGGACGCGTTCGGCCTGATGACGCCAATCCCGGCCGAGGAAGTGTTCGACGTCGCCGTGATCGGCGCCGGGCCGGCTGGCCTTGCCGCGGCGGTATACGCGTCGTCGGAGGGCCTGCGCACCGTAGTGGTTGAAGGCGAGGCCATCGGCGGCCAGGCGGGCACCAGCTCGATGATCCGCAACTTCCCCGGCTTCTCGCAGGGTGTCAGCGGATCCCGGCTCGCGTGGGAGGCCTGGCAACAGGCGTGGCTGTTCGGCACTACCTACTTGTTCATGCGGCACGTAGAGGGATTGTCCGGTGAGGTGGGTGGCCTCCAACTGCGACTATCCGATGGCAGCTCGCTGACAGCGCGAACCGTCGTCATCGCGACCGGTGCCAGCTATCGGCGCCTCGGCGTCCCCAGTCTTGAAGACCTGCAGGGCCGCGGCGTGTTCTACGGCGCCGGGGTGAGCGAAGCCCCGGCTATGCGCGGCCGCAAGGTGTTCGTGGTCGGAGGTGGCAACTCCGCCGGACAGGCCGCTATGCATCTGGCGAAGTGGGCCGATGAGGTGACGATCCTTGTGCGCGGGCCGTCCCTGGCGGCCAGCATGTCCGACTATCTGATCCGCGAGATTGATGCCGCACCGAATGTCAGCGTGGCCTACAACGTCATGGTCGTTGACGGCTCTGGCACCGATCACCTCGAATCCCTAGTGCTCGCGGACCGGGAATCTGGACAGCGCACTGATGTGCCTGCGGATGCGCTGTTCGTCCTCATCGGCTCTGCGCCGCGGGCCGAATGGCTTGCCGACACCGTGGCTTGCGACCAATGGGGCTTCATTCTCACCGGGCCGGATCTGCCGGATGACGTTCAGCGGCGGTGGCATCTCGATCGTCCGCCAATGGCGCTTGAGACCAGCCTCGCGGGCGTCTTCGCCGCGGGTGACGTGCGGCACGGTTCGGTCAAACGGGTCGCATCCGCGGTCGGCGAGGGCGCGATCACGATCCCGCTAGTGCACCGCTGCCTGGAAGCGGTCGCGATGGCAGCAGCCTCGGCGGGGCGGTAGCCATGGACAACGGCATCGCACGGTCAGAGGACGGCCCTGAGGAACGAGGTGCCGCCGGATCCCGACCGACAGAAACGAACCTGACGCTGAAGCCGCTCGTGCCCGGCATGCGGTGGCTGCTGTTCATCGCCGCTGTCCTGGTATTCCTGGCCGGGTTTCAGCTGTTCGTGTTCACAGGCCAGACGGCTACGCACTTTGCCTGGACGATCGTGAATCCGCTCGCGGCCGCGTTCCTTGGCGGCGCCTACTGGGCTGCCGTTGCCATCGAGGCGCTGGCGGGTCGACAAGCGCTGTGGGCCAACGCCCGGATCGCGGTGCCGGCCGTCCTGATCTTTACCGTGCTGACACTCGTAACCACTCTGCTCCACCTAGGCAAGTTCCATCTTGGCGCCAAGTTCGCGGCGGGAACCCAATTCGTCACCTGGGCGTGGATAGCGATCTACGCGCTGGTGCCGTTGCTGATGCTGATCGTGCTCATCCGCCAGGCGCGCGTGCACGGGACCGACCCGCCTCGATCTGCCCGGCTGCCCCGCTGGCTCTACGTCCTGCTCGGCGTGCAGGCCGCCGTCCTTGTCGGCTTCGGCATCGCGCTGTTCATCGCGCCTGGGCAGACCGCCCCGCTGTGGCCGTGGAAGCTGACCACGCTGGTGGCCCAGGCGACGGCGGCCTGGCTGATCGCCCTGGGCGTGGCGGCGGGGCAAGCGCTGATCGAACGAGATGCGCGCCGCCTGCTCCCCGCTTCGGTTGGGTATCTTCTGCTCGCCATCCTGGAACTCATCGCTCTCGGTAGGTACCCGCACCAGTTCAGATGGGGATCTGCCGCTGGCGTGATCTACCTGATGTTCCTAGGGACGATCCTGCTCGCCGGTGTGGCCGGGCTGTCACGCGGTCTTCGTCCATCGTTCGGGCCCGCCGTTGGAAACCAGCGACCCTCTCTTCCTTCCCAGACTCCCTGAGCGGGGACTTCCCCGCCACCAATGCCGGGTCCTACCCGGAAACCGTGCCTCAGTTGAACCATGGGCGGGCGGTGTCCGTGAGTCGGGTCAGCGGCCGGGCTGCCGGAGCCGGTTCTTGACGTCTATCCTGCGAGCCATAGGAGGGACCATGACCCAGGATGCGCGACGCTTCGCTGCGATAGTCGCTGCGGTCGCTGTGGCCACGGTTTGTTCAGCGCTAATGACCGGGGTCGGCGTGGCGGTGGCGGGCGCGCAAGCACGTACTACGGTTCGTGCCGACTCGGGTGGTACCTGGGACACCGCGCAGGAGGTACCAGGCACCGCAGCCCTCAATACCGGAGGGTTCGCAGTAACCAGGTCGGTGTCGTGCGCCTCGGTGGGTGACTGCAGCGCAGGCGGGTTCTACACAGAGACTTCCGGCAATCATCAGGCGTTCGTAGTTGGCGAGGCGAACGGCACCTGGGGCACGGCAACGGAAATAGCCTCGGGCGTCAATACCGGTGGGTTCGCCGTAACCGAGTCGGTGTCGTGCAACTTGGCGGGTACCTGCGGCGCCGGCGGGTTCTACACAGACGGCTCCGGCCATCAGCAGGCGTTTGTGGTCGGCGAGACGAACGGCACGTGGAGCACCGTGCGGGAGGTGCCCGGCTCCGCAAAACTGAATCAGGGCGGCAGCGCCCAGATCACTTCGGTGTCGTGTACGTCGGCGGGCAATTGCAGCGCCGGTGGCAGCTACAGGGACAGTTCCAGCCACTCACAGGCATTCGTGGTCGGCGAGACGAACGGCACGTGGGGTACCGCGCAGGAGATCGCCGCGGGCCTTAACCAGGGCGGAGACGCTCTGACCACCTCGGTGTCGTGTGCGTCCGCGGGCAACTGCAGCGCCGGCGGCCTCTACCGAGACGGCCTCGCCCACTTTCAGGCGTTCGTGGTTGGCGAGACGAACGGCACGTGGGGCACCGTGCAGGAGGTGCCTGGCACCGCGGCCCTGAACCGCGGCGGAAGCGCCCAGATCACCTCAGTGTCATGCGCCGCGATGGGCAACTGCAGCGCTGGCGGGAACTATCTAGACGGCTTCAATCACTTTCAGGCGTTTGTCGTCAACGAAAAGAACGGCACGTGGAGCATCGCCAAGCGGGTGGCCGCAGCCCTCAACCAGGGCGGGCACGCTTTGATCAACTCGGTGTCGTGTGCTTCCGCGGGCAACTGCGGCGCCGGCGGCTTTTACACAGACGGCTCCGGTCACAGTCAGGCGTTTGTCGTCGGCGAGATAACCGGCACCTGGGGCATCGCCAAGCGGGTGGCTGCAGCCCTCAACCAGGGCGGGCACGCTTTGATCAACTCTGTGTCGTGTGCCTCGGCGGGCAACTGCAGCGCAGGCGGCCTCTATACCGACGGCGCTGGCCGCTTTCAGGCTTTTGTCGTCGGCGAGACGAGCGGCACCTGGGGCACCGCGGAGGAGTTGCCCGGCACCGCGGCCCTGAACCAAGGTGTGCGGGCCGCGGTCGCCTGGGTGTCGTGCGCCGCAGCGGGCCACTGCAGCGCTGGCGGGTTCTACACAGATCGCGCCGGCCATCAGCAGGCGTACGTCGACAGCGAGACCTAGCCAAGCAGTAGAACGGCAGGACGCTTCGCGCAAGAAGGTCAAACCTGGCCTTCGGCGACACTTCGCAGTATGGTGCGGTGAGCTAGACGCCCGACTCTGTTCCCAGATCGGTTTCGTGCCTTGGCCTTTCTTCTCGCGATCGTCGCCGGGTTCTTAGTGTGGCATGCCACCCGTGCCAACCAGGCGCGTCTGGCCATCAGATCCCGTCGCGCGCAGATCAAGACCCTTTGGCGCGAGACCCGGGGATTCGCGTTGCGCGGCATTGTCCTGCTGGTCGTGTTCATCTTCCTCATAGCGGTGGCCCTGAAGTTGTGACTGGCCGACTCTGAGCCCGATCTTTGGGCCCTTTAGTTTGACCACGCCAACGCGCTGCGCGATGAGCTGACCGGGGCTGAAGGATACGTCCTAGGTGCGCCAGACAATGTCGCGATGGTCATCATCGCTGTTGACATCTGCTCACTTCTACGACTACGTGCCGCGGTACGCGCGACTTGCCGAACACATTCGCCCGGCCATTCCGCTGAGGCCACGGGCTGGCCTATTGCCGCCATTGTGCCTGCAGTCCCGCCGATCAAGCGATAACCTCCTGCCGGAGCGGGTTGGTTCCTGGGCGCGCCGGTGAGCTGCACCGGACGCCAGTGGGTGAAGGAGGGGATTCCCAGTGAACCCGCCTGGCATGACTATCAGCAGGATTCCGGCGGTGGCCGCTGCGAAGAAACGGCTGCACGTGGCAATGATCGCCCCGCCGTATTTCGACATTCCGCCGACGGCATACGGCGGAATTGAAGCAGTTGTCGCGGACCTCGTCGACGCCTTGATCGACCGGGACCATGAGGTGACCTTGATCGGCGCAGGCCGACACCGTACACGTGCGCAACGGTTTCTCGGTACGTATCAGCGGCAACCCACGGACCGCTTAGGCGAATCGCTTCCTGAGGTCGTCCACGCTGCTCAGGTCTCGCGGCTGTTAGAAGATCTCAACGCCGACGTGGTGCACGACCACACCCTCGCCGGCCCCCTAATGGCCGGTGGCCGTGTTGTGCCGACGGTAGTCACCGTACATGGCCCTGCCACCGGTGAATACGGCGCGTATTACAGCGCGCTGGGCAGCAGCGTCGGCCTGGTGGCGATCTCAGACGCGCAGCGGGCCACGGCGCCTGGACTGCCGTGGACCGCCACCGTCCATAACGCGATCTGCGCCGACACCTTCCCGTTCCGGACAGAGAAGGACGAGTTTGCTTTGTTTCTGGGCAGGTTTCATCCAGACAAAGCGCCGCACCTGGCCGTGGATGCTGCCCGCGCGGCCAAGCTGCCGATCGTACTGGCTGGAAAATGCACAGAGCCAGCCGAGCGCGCATACTTTGCCCGCGAGGTGAAGCCCCGGCTCGGCCCAGACACTACGATGTTCGGCGTCGCTGATGCGGCCGCGAAGCGCGATCTATTGGCGCGGGCGGCGTGCCTCTTGTTCCCCATTTGCTGGGACGAGCCGTTTGGTCTCGTCATGATCGAGGCAATGGCCTGCGGCACGCCCGTGGTAGCGCTACGCCGCGGCTCCGCTCCTGAAGTCATTCTGTCCGGCCAGACTGGGATCATCGTCGATCACCCAAGCGAGCTTGCTGACGCGATAGGCCAAGCCCGCCGCCTTGACCCCTGGATCTGCCGGAAGCACGTGCAGCAGAACTTCACCATTGAACTGATGGCGGAAGCCTACGAGGCCGTCTACCGGCGTGCCCTGGCGGTACCGGTCGAGCCGCAGACGCTGCCTGCGGTCGTCCGCCGGGGCGCGACGTCGGCTGTATTAGCCAGCACCGTTACTAACCAGAGGTAGGTGGAGCAAGCCTGCCCTCGGTGCGACCGGGGTTGCGAAAGGTGCGGGCGGACTGCCCGGGGACCGTCGGGTTCGACCGACGGATCCGCTCGAGCTCTGCTCACGGTGTTGAGCGACGCCGTGAGCAGTGTGGTCTTGACCAGCGGCCATAGCCACAATTGCCGCACTTGCCCCCAGCCGGCGCGTCTTCTGGTGTAACGCCGCAAAAGGTCTTTAGGATGATGGCTGCCTTAGAACAAAGTCCCAATCTGTCACCAAGGGGGTGCGCAGATGAAATTTAGTTCCGCCACATTCATATTTATTGTGCTGATGATCACGGTTGCTGTACTCGGGCACAGCGTGTGGCACGCACAGGTGCTGCGAGTCATGCACTTCCTGACGGAGGTCTTTACCGGTACCACGTAGTCGCGGCGGCCGCGCAGTCCGCTGACTCTCCGATCGGAGTGGTGGGCCGGTGACATCGCCCTCTGTACAGCTGCGCTGCACGCCTTACGAGGGAACGGTAACCGGCACCAGCACTGCGCCCGGGTCGCATCGCAAAAGCGAAATCTGCCACAAAGAGGCGTCAAGATGACAATTACCTGGACCGTATTTTTCACTATTTTACTGCTAATTACTCTCGCTGTGCTTGGACACACCATATGGCACTCAGAGATGCTCTCGATCATGAGCTTCTTGACCAACGCCTTCACTGGTGGCCACGCTGTCGGCTGACCTGAGCCGATGGCTTCACTTCCGCCGACGCTGCCTGAAGCTGGCAACCTCACACTTGCGGGTGATCACGGCTGCTGATCTGCAGGCCGGTCGGGAAGCATCCCGGCCTGCTGCAGTATCGACCGTGCCTGGCCGGAGGTACCGCCGCGCGCCATGATGTCGTAGCGGCTGGCAGTCAGCGTCTGCGCCGAGGAGAAGTCGCGGCGTCCCCTAGTTGCAGCATGGCCGGCGAAGCCGAACACCGCCCCCCAGGCTGCGCCAATCAGCAGGCCGCCGACGATCAGGCCGATCCATGTAGGGCCGGCCGTGAAGAGTCCCACGAGAAGGCCGATGAACAGGCCGAACCACGCACCAGTTGCCGCTCCGGCCGCGGCAGCGCGCGCTTTGGTGAGCCGACCGGTCACCCGCTCTACCAGGCGCAGGCCGGACCCCACTATCTCGAGATTCTCGACCGCGAAATGCTCGTCAGAGAGCCGGTCGACCGCTTCCTGGGCCTTTTCATAGCTCGCATACCTGGCCACGGTATTCCACGCCATGCTCGCGTCAGGATGCGGCAAGCCAGCCTCAGCCATAGCGCGCTCCCAAAAACTGCGCAGATACGTCGGCCCGCTGCGAAGGCCGGTGGGCATCATTTGCCCGGCACGTTCTGGTGTCCGGCATTGCGTGCCCACTGCAGGTAATAGGGCTGCCCGAGCCGCTGCGGCAGCAAACATGGGCGGTTGCCGCTCCATGCTCCATCAGTTCCAACCCATCATGATCATGATGGGTTGGAACTGATGGTGTCTGGTGTTCAGGGCCGCAGTTCCGATGTTTGAGTTCTTGCGGTCACCGCGGTTGTGCCGACTCGGCGGGCAGGGCGGGCCCCGTTTGCTGGGCGGCGCCGGCGAGGTCGGCGCGCCGGACCCGGATCGCGGCGAAGTTGATGGCGAGGGTGAGCAATGCGATCCCGGCGGCTACCAGGAACCCGCGGCCGAACCCGGTGGTGAGGGCATGGCTGTAGATCGCTGCGGCCAGCGGCCCGGCCGGCTGCACCGAGTGCCCAGCCCGCGCGGCAACGGCGGCGGCGTGAGCGGCCTGGGTATTGATGCTGTGGGCGACGACGGTCCAGGCGACGGTGCCGAGCACGGCCAGGCCGGTGGAGCCGCCGAGTTGCTGGCCGGTGTTGAGCAGGCTTGACGCCACCCCGGAGTCGGCTTCGGCGACGCGGTTCAGCGCGACCAGGGACAGTGTGACGAACAGCAGGGCGGTCCCGGCTCCGATGACCAGGGTCGGGCCGAGCACCCCGCTGGTGTAGGTGGCGTGCTCGCTGATCCGCGACAGCCAGTACAGGCCGCCGGTGCTGGCGACAGAGCCGGCGAGCAGCAGCGGGCGGGCGCCGATCCGGGGCACGAGCTGGGCGGCGACCCCCGATGCAACAAGGAGGCCTGCGGTGAACGGGAGGTATGCGACGCCCGTCTTCAGCGCGGAGTATCCCCAGACGGCCTGCATGAACACGGTCAGGAAGAAGAACATGCCGAAGACGAAGATGCCCACCCCGGCGAACGACAGGTAGGCGCCGGTGCGGTTGCGGTCGCGCAAGAGGCGCAGCGGGAGCAGGGCCTGCGGGCTGCGGGTCTCGATCAGCGCGAACGCGGCAAGCAGTACTGCGCCGGCGGTCAGCGAGGCCACTACCTTGGCATCACCCCAGTGGGAGACGCCGTCCGGGCTCGTGGCCGCGCTGGACAGGCCGTAGACCAAGGCGGCGATCCCGCCGGTGCCCGTGATCGCGCCGGGCAGGTCGAACCGGCCGCGGCGGCGCGGCGACTCGGCCAGCACCCGCGGTGCGGCCAGCGCGACCGCGGCGCCGATGGGCACGTTGACGAACAGCACCCACCGCCACGAGGCGTAGGTGGTTAGCAGCCCCCCGCCGAGCAGGCCTATCGCGCCGCCAGCGATGCTCATCGCCGCGTAGACGCTCAGCGCCCGGTTGCGTGGTGCGCCCTCGGGGAAGCTGGTGGTGATCAGCGACAGCGCGGCCGGGGCGGTGATCGCGCCGCCGATCCCCTGGACCGCGCGGGCCGCGAGCAGCCATCCCTGGGAGGTGGCGAACCCGCCGGCGAGGGAGGCGGCGGAGAACAGCAGCAGCCCGGCGATGAACATCTTGCGGCGGCCGAGCAGGTCCCCGGCCCGGCCGCCGAGCAGCAGCAGCCCGCCGAAGGCCAGCGCGTAGGCGTT
>Ga0126373_10004965_pt1 | contig 10255 bp, 7 predicted proteins | sample PanSoiMetPlot_11_FD_92545 | JGI IMG/M metagenome (GOLD analysis project Ga0126373, IMG submission 92545) | Tropical forest soil microbial communities from Panama - MetaG Plot_11 | ecosystem: Environmental > Terrestrial > Soil > Tropical forest > Bulk soil | place: Panama | collected 2016-02-17 | reverse complement strand
GGGCGCACCAAAGCGGAGCACCTGCGCTCTTCCACGATGCATTCTTTGCGCATCGCTAACGACCGTGAGCTGAAGACCATCGCTTTTCCCGCCATCGGAACCGGCATTGCCGGGTTCCCCATCGAGGAATGCGCCGACATCATGCTCCGCGTCGCTGCCCAGCATCTTCAGGGAAGCACCAGCGTCGAGAGGATTTACTTCGTCCTGTTCGACGCAGCGGCCAAAAGCGTCTTCGAACACGCCTGGAATAAACTCCGGGCCGAACTGGCCTCGGGCGCTGCGGGAGCCAAAGGCGCGTGACGACGCTCGAAGAATTACTCGCGGAGCGGATTCGCCGCTACGGCCCCATCCCTTTCGCCGACTTTATGCGCGAGTGCCTGTACCACCCGGTGCATGGCTACTACAGCAAGGCCGAATCGCAGCGTTTTGTGGACTACTACACCAGCGTTGACGTACATCCGATTTTTGGGCGGCTGTTGGCACGGAAGTTCGCGGAAATGTGGGAGCGACTCGACCGGCCGAAGGAATTCGGGCTGGTAGAAGCGGGCGCGGGAGTGGGGCGGCTGGCGCTGCACATCCTGGATTTTTGTGAATTCAAGCTGCCGGATTTTTATGGCGCGATGCGCTACGTTGCCGTGGAGCGATCGGCCTCCCGGCGCGAGGAGGCGGTTGCACGATTAGAGCGGCACGCGGCGGCCTGTCGCTTGCGGAGTGCCAGTGAAATCCCGCCGCAGATTCCCGCGGGCTGTGTTTTTTCAAATGAATTGGTTGATGCCCTGCCGGTACACCGCGTGGTGATGAGAGAACGCGGTCTCGAAGAAGTTCTTGTGGGTTGCGAGCACGGGAAGCTTGTGGACGTAATCGCCCCGCTTTCGACCTGCGCAATCAACGAATACTTTGCAACGCAGGAAATCAGTCTCCACGAAGGCCAGCACGCGGAAGCCGGGCTTGAAGCGTGCGACTGGATTGCTGAAGTTGGCCGACGAATAGAACGCGGATTTGTACTGACGATCGATTACGGGCACCACGCACCGGAACTCTTCGACGAGCGCCACATGCGCGGGACTCTTCTGGCATACAAAGGGCATCGAGTGAGCGAAGATTTCTACGCCTCGCCGGGTGAGCAAGACTTGACGGCCCATGTGAATTTTACGGCGCTAGAGACCTGGGGACAGCGGTCAGGCCTGGAGACTGTAGAGTTCACTTCGCAAACCGCCTTGTTGCTGGACCTTGGCCAACCCAACGAGTTCGCAGACCTCTACGACCCCGGTCAAAGTGAGCCGGAGCAGGTCCGCTCAAGACTACAATTGAAAACACTGATCCATCCCGAAGGTATGGGAGAGCGGTTCCAAGCCCTCGTACAAAGAAAGGGAACCGAGTAAGGCTACGACGGAGGGCTATTCAAATGGATCTCGAGAGAACTGGCTGATGAGCTTTCCAGTTCACTGCCAGCCATGGATGGAGCTGGGGCGAATTAGAGTGGGGCGGTAATTCTCACTCGAGTTGCTCATCAAGAGTGAATACCCATTGGCAAGATAGTCTGGGATGTCGCGGTCATCGTGAAGGGGAATATGCGGGCCTTGCCTCGTCAGGCTCACGTGAAACCGGTCATCCTCAACGTGCCGGTGCGGGAATAGGCGGACTCCTGATTTCTTTCCCCGGCGGACAATAGCAAACAGCATCGAACGCCTCCATTGCGACAGGCAAACTATGAATAGCCATTGCCGCGAACGCAACTGGGTCTCCTGTGGAAAACGGAGGATGGCTGTGGATTCTGCTCTCCTAGATGCCGCAACCTTCTAACGCTGAGCTTTGCCCGTTGAGCGGAAGCGTGGTTCAATCTAGCCTCGCGGTAGCCACAAACGGAAAGGACACCAGGGGGCAATGCGAGGTGTATTGGCGAATTGGTTGGCGGCTTGTAGCTTACTGATATCGAGTAACGCGGCGCCTGCGCAGACGAACACGAAGCAGCCAACCTACGAAACGGCGTTCTACCCCAGCGGAAAGCAGAAGATCGAAGCGTACGTGTTCAAACCCGAGGGCGCTGGACCCTTTCCAGTGGTGATTTACAACCACGGATCGCGGGACGGGCATGAACGAGAAGAGCGCCCGTTTGCTTATGTGGGCGAGATGCTGACGCAGGGCGGCTATGTCGTGGTCGTGCCGGAACGCCGCGGGTATGGCAAGTCGGATGGCGCGACGTTCAGCGAAACAGTGGGGGAAGATCGGGGGCCGCGATTCGTCGCGCGCGTGCAAGAGGAAACCGACGACATGCTGGCAGCTGTAGATTTCGTCAAGACTCTGCCGTACGCCGACAGGAAACGGGTGGGAGTGATGGGGTGGTCGTTTGGGGGAATTGTCAGTGTGTTCGGGGCGAGCCGCTCTACCGCATTTCGCGCCGTGGTGGATCAGGCGGGTGGGGCGCTGACTTGGGACCACAGTCCTGCGATGCAGGACGCACTGAAGGATGCGGCAAGAAAAATTCGAATTCCGCTGCTCGGCATGGTGGCAAAGAACGACCGCACGACGGAATCGGTAAAGGCCGTCGTGCGCGAAGCGGAGAAACACGGGGCAACGACGAAGCTCATCGTATATCCGGCGTTCACGCCGAAGGAAGCCGGTGGCGTTGCCCCAGGCCACACCATTTTTGGAAGAGAAGGGTGGCGGGTTTGGGAAGCGGACGTGAAGGAATTTCTGGGCAAGTATCTGGCGGAGCCGTAGAAGGGGCTGAGCATTCTTGCTCATGTGAGGGCAGACCGCGGTCGCCCTCAGAAAGCCAGCCCTTTAAAGAGAATCGTTCGTTCTACTGGGGGGAAGAAGGATCGGGCCGTTTTTTTAGAACCGGTTTCTCGCCGGATGAAGGAGCGGGCAGCGCGTTGCCCGGCTTTGCTGGTTCTGGAGTGGCGGGCGTAGCCACGAGTTCACTAACCCCCTCCGAATAGGGCTTCTTGATGAACTGCTCGGCGCGGGCCTGGCATCCGCCAGTGTTATCGTTGGTTTGCTTGGCTTTGCTGTACTCGTTGACGCCGCGCTCACGTTGGCCGAGAACGTCGAAAATTTCACCAAGGTAAATGTGGCTCCAGCACTCGGTCCACTTTTCTGAGGGCTCCGGGACGTTCTGGAGAGCTTCGCGAAAAGCGTTGGCGCCGGCCTGGTAATTTTTCTGGTAGAAGAAGGCTTCGCCCATGCGGAAATTAGCGAGCGGGCGGCCCGGTTGGATGTTGAGCGCCCTTTGGTATTGCGCGACGGCGTCGTAAAATTTGCCTTGTTCGGCAAGGTCTTCGCCGCGGGCAATCGCAGCCCTTGCTCGGAGCGCGGTGCTGGATTTGAGAATGACATTGTTTGGATCGACTTTAATGCCGAGCGGCTTGGGACGGCCGAAAATGTCAATCGAAAACTGCGACTCCAAGCCGCTAACGTCGATGGTCTTGGTTTCAGGGTTGCCTTCGGTGTCAATTCGCAAGTCCACCGGCATGTGGAAGGTGTCCAGGGGCTGCTTGATTTTGCCAACCACGCGGAAACCCTTCGGCGTGCGGTACACCACATATTCGAGGGTGAATTCGGGGATGCCGGTGGAATTCAGCCACTGCGCGAAAAAGCTGCGCAGATTCGGCGGATCCTGATTTGCTTTCGCGGAAGCGGTCGTGCGTTTCTCCGCAAGATTCTCAAAATCCTCGATGCGGGCGGATTTTTCAGCGAATTGAAAGTAAAAATCGTGCAGCGCCGCTTTGAATGCCACATCACCCATCATCGCGCGCAGCATGTGAAACATCATGGCGCCTTTGTTTTCAACAACCGAACGGTAGTCAGGCGAATACGGCGCGAGGCGGCCCGCCTGCCCGACCGGAGCGGCGTCTTCATACATCAATGCGCCGACGGCAAACTCATCGACGGCGCGTAGACCAGCTTCTTGGCCTGCGGTTGACTCCGCGTAGAGCGCTTCGCAGTAACGGGCGAGGCCATCGGTGATCCAGACGTCGTTGGGAGTAGCCGGAGCTACTTGGACCCCGAACCATTGCGAGGCGACAAGATGAGCAATGGCCCGATCGCTGGCCTTGGGATCCCACAGGCGCTGGTTGAGAAGGAGAACGCCAGGTGCAGCAAATTCGCGCAGGGTGCCTTCGGGCAATTGAATTAGTGTGAAGGACGGGTCCGGAATGGGGCCGAACATGTCGGAGAAAGCGAGGGCGGCGCGAGCAACGTCGGCGGCAAACTCCTGGGCGTTGGCAGATTGATTGCGAGGAGCGTAGACAGCGACGCTGATCCCTTCAGCCTGCTTGGGATTGAGCTGAAGGTTCCCGGCGACGAACGTGCCATGCTGAGCGGGGCGCTTGCATTCAAAGGTGTAGAGAAGCCGGCCACCTTCGACGGCGTTCCTTCCAGGTTCCGGTGTAGGGGCTGCCGCCTTGCCGGAGCCGGCAACGGCGAAAGTGCCGGGAACGTTCAGGCGGAACGTTGCGGTGTATCGATTGGAGGGGTAATCGGTGAGTGGAAACCAGCGCGCGGGCAAAAGGAGATAAGCTCCCTCTTTCGTGATAGAGGCCGCACGCACTCCGGGGACGGGGCTGTTTTCTTCATTGAAGAGCAGGCCCGAGTAGCTAAAAGAGAGCGTGACGTGGCCCTTGGTGGCTACAGGGGTGAGAAGCTGAACGTTGACGAAGAGCGGATTTTGGTTGTCGCGCTCAAAGGTGAGCGGCTTGCCTTCAGGTCCCTTGACTTCTTTGACGACCAAATTGGGATGGAGCTCAACGCGGACGTTGCTGGAAGCTTCCGTCGCAACGAGATCGATTTTGGCGGTCGCGGAAAGAGATTGGCCGATGGCGTCGAGGGTTGCGGAAACGTCGTAGTGGCTGGCAAGAAAATTAACGGGACGCGGGGCTTGTGCATGAGCGGGTGCGGTGGCCCCAAATAAAACAACAAGCGCGAACAGGCCGGCATTGGTAGCAATTCCTCGACTGCGGGTCATCGGACCCCTTTCTGTGTCAGGCATATTCCGATCAATGTACACCTATTAGGATACCAAAGGACTCACTTTGCGTTGCTTTGGACGGCTAGCAGCCGGGCGATTTCGTCGGCTGCGCGTTCGACCGCTCCTGGGGGGCCAAGGAGACTCCGCACCTCTTCGAGACCGGTCAACATCTCGACAACGCGGGGGTTTTCGGTTGGTGAGCCGGAAAGCAGCGATTCGGCTTCGGAGGCAAGGCGTTGGGGCGTGAAATCGTTCTGAATCAATTCTGGGACCACGGCTCTCCCGGCGATGACATTCACCATCGCGAACAGCCTGGTCTTTACCAAGGGCTTGGCGAGGCGCGCGGTGAGCGGCGACAGACGATAGACAACGATCATCGGTTTGTTGAGAAGCGCGGTCTCGACGGTCGCCGTACCGCTGGAGACAATGGCGACGTCCGCGGCGCAAAGGGCGTTGTAGGTGTCATCGGCAATGAAACGGACTTGCCAGTCCACCGGATAGCTTCTCTGAAGCTGCACTGCATCCAGGCTAGGCGCAACGGCGACTACAATTTGCGGCGGACCGGGAATGCGCTGCCGGATTTCACGGAGTCCCTCGATGAGAACCGGCACATGATGAGCAAGCTCTCCTCGGCGGCTGCCTGGCAGAACGGTAATAATTCTACCTGACTCTTGTAGACCGTATTTCTTGCAAAAAGATTCCCGCGTAAGGGTAGCCTGCACATTGCCGACCAGAGGGTGGCCGATGAACTTCACAGGCACCCCCGCATCGGAGTAGAACCGTTCTTCGAACGGAAAAATGCAGAGGGCTTCAGCAAAACGGCGGCGAACGAGATTCGCACGCCAGGGACGCCAGGCCCAGAATTGCGGGCAGATGTAATAGACGTTTCGAATGCCTTTGGGGCGTAGCTTCCGTGCGAGACGAAGGTGAAAGCCTGGAAAATCCGTAAGGATCGCGAAAGGCGGCTTGCGGCGCTGCGCTTCATCAACAAGACAACGCATTGCGCGAATGAGGGATGGCAAACGCTTCAAAACCTCGGTGATGCCTACGACAGAAACTTCAGAATAATCGGTGATGATCTCAACGCCCGCGGCACGCATCTGCGGGCCGCCCATGCCAAAGATGGCGACGTCGAGGCGCTTTTTCAGAGCCGTGGCCAGCCGCGCGGCATACATGTCTCCGGAAGCTTCGCCGGCGGAGAGAAGAAGCGGAATAGGCGGCATGTCGGCGACGAATCCGCTCAGTCGCTCGCGCGGACCGTGGGCGGCTCGGCTGCGCTAGGAGCTTCGAGAGGAAGATGCAGCTCCTGCTCTTTGTATTGGAGCTGATACAAGCGGAAGTAAATGCCGCGGTGAGCCAGAAGCTCCTGGTGCGCGCCCTGCTCACGCAAGCGGCCTTTGTGGAACACCAGGATGCGATCGGCGTGCTGGATGGTGCTCAAGCGGTGTGCGATAACCAGCGCAGTGCGGCCAGAAAGCAAGCGGCTCAGGGCTTCGCGGATTTGCAATTCGGTTTTCGTATCCACGCTCGAAGTGGCTTCGTCGAGAATGAGGAAACGGGGATTGTGCGCCAGAGCGCGCGCAAAATTGATGAGCTGTCGCTGGCCGACGGAAAGCGTGGAGCCGCGCTCATTGACGCTGGTGGCGGCTCCATTCGAAAGCGAGCGGATGAATTCTCCAAGGCCGACTTCTTCGAGCGCTCGTTCCACTGCCGCGTTCTCGATGTTCCCGGTGCCCAGGCGGACGTTCGTCTCAATCGTTCCCGTGAATAGAAACGGATCTTGCAGCACGATGCCGAACTGGCGGCGCAAGTCCTGCAGCTCAATAAGGCGAATGTCCTTACCGTCAAGGAGGATCTGGCCGCGCTGAATGTCATAGAAGCGCAAGAGCAAGGAAATGAGCGTGGTCTTACCGGCCCCGGTGTGGCCGACGATGGCGAAGGTCTGGCCCGGCTCGACGCGGAAAGACACGTCGCGGAGCACCCAGTCCTCGTCCGCAGGCTCAGAAGCGTTTCGGTAGCTGAACCAGACATTGCGAAACTCGATTTCGCCGCGCGGCTGAATGAGGGGGACTGCATTTGGATCCGATTCAATGGTGACGGGCTCGTCAAGCAGTTTGAAGATGCGCTCGGAGGCGGCCATCGCGGACTGCAAAATGTTGAACTTTTCGCTGAGGTCCTGAATGGGCCGGAAAAAGCGCTGCGCGTACATGGTGAATTCGATAAGCACGCCGATCGTCAGAACGCCGTGGAGAATACGACTGCCGCCATCCCAGAAAATCAAGGCGATCGTGGCATAGCTCAAGAATTCCACCGCGGGATAAAAGAGCGCGTAGGCCAGGATGGCGTCGCGCCAGGCGACCATGTTGTCATGATTGCGCTTGGCGAATTCATCCTGCGCTTTTGCTTCGCGGTTGAAAAGCTGCACCACGCTCATGCCCGAGATATATTCCTGAAGAAAAGCGTTGATGCGAGCGATGGCTGTACGAATGCGGCGATTGGCGTCGCGTACGTACTTGCGGAAAATCAGCGTGACGACCAGGATGCCCGGAAGAATAGCAAGCGTATCGACAGCCAAGCGGGCATTGATCTTGAACAGCAGGCCGGCCATGACCGCGAGGAGGAAGAAGTCGTTGATCATGGTGACCACGCCCGCGGCGAAGAGGTCGTTCAGAGCATCAACGTCAGTGGTAACGCGGGTCACGAGGCGGCCTACGGGGTTGCGATCGAAATAACTCATGGGCAATCGCTGCAGGTGACCAAAAATCTCACGCCGCATGTCGTACATGGTTTGCTGGCCCACGCGCTGCATAATGCGAATCTGTACGTACTGAGCAAGAAAATCGAATCCAAGAACAGCGAAAAACAAAAGACTGAGAAGGATGACGCCGGACCAGGCCTTGCTTTCAGGAATGAGATGCTTCATCGCGGGAACAAAGTTGTTGTCGATGGCCTTTTGGAAAATCCAAGGCGGAGCAAGCTCAAGAGGCGTAACGATCGCAACCAAAGCAAGCGCCAGCATCACGCGCCAGCGGTAGGGCTTCATATATTGCAGAAGCCGCCGCATCAAGCGCGAGTCGTACGCTTTGCCTAAGGCCTCTTCTTCGTGCTGTGTGCTCATGCGTTTTCGAGCTCTTCCTCGAGCAACTGTTTCTGATACAAGTCCGCATAATAACCACCGCGCTCGAGCAGTTCATCGTGGGTTCCGCGCTCGATGATGCGGCCTTCGCGGAGAACCACAATCTGGTCGGCATTCTGCACGGTAGACGTGCGGTGCGAAATCAAAATAGTGGTGCGGCCACGCATGACGCCGCGCAGGCCGGAGAGGATTTTCTCCTCGGTTTGCGTGTCCACGCTGGAAAGGGCGTCGTCCAGGATCAGGATGCGCGGGTCGCGCACGACGGCGCGAGCGATGGCAGTGCGTTGCTTCTGACCGCCCGAAAGCGTGATGCCCCGTTCTCCAACGGCCGTGTCGTAGCCGGCAGCGAAATCCTCAATGTCGCCGTGAAGGCTGGCGATCTCCGCGGCTTCGCGAGCCCGTTCGGGACGGAAATCCTTCAGGCCAAAGGCGATGTTCCCTCCCACAGTTTCGCTAAAAAGATAAGTGTCCTGCGGAACGTAGCCGATGGAGCGGCGAAGCGCTTCGAGCGGCCAATCCTGAATTGGGCGACCGTCGATTAAAACAGTTCCTTCTGGCGCCTCCCAAAGGCGAGCGACGAGGGCGGCAAGAGTGGTCTTTCCGCAACCCGTCGGCCCAACAACAGCCAGAGTCGAGCCGGCAGGAATCTTGAGGTTGATGTCGGAAAGAACGGCGTGGGTACCACTGCCATTGGATTTGCCGGAACCATTCGAACCGCCGGTGCCGGAAAGCGTGGTGGGGTAAGTGAACGTCAGATTGCGAAACTCGATGTCGCCCCTCGGCGCCGCGTCTTTTGGAAGAGTCGCAGCGCGATCGTCGATACTTGGTTTGGCCGTCAAAATGAAATTCAAGCGGCCCATGGAGGCAGCGCCGCGTTGAAAAATATTAGTGACCCATCCAAGCGCGATCATAGGCCAGACGAGCACGGCGAGGTAGCCATTAAAAGCCATAAGCGCCCCGAGCGTAATCTGTCCGTTAAGAAGCTGGTGGCCGCCTTGCCATAGCAAAACGAGGAAACTTGTGCCCGATAAAGCGGTGAGCGAGGGCATGAACATGCTCCACGTGCGAATAAGACGGATGTTGCGCGAGACATATTCCCGGTTGGGCTCGTCGAACGCGCGGGTTTCCGCTTCCTCCTGAGCGTAGGCGCGGACGATGCGCACGCCCGCAAGATTCTCCTGCACCCGTGCGGTGAGAGTTGCCAAGGCGGCCTGAATTGTCTCGTAGAGTTCGTGAATGGTCTTACCAAAGTACCAAACGGCAAAAGCGACTACGGGAGCGGGAACGAGAACCCAAAGCGTCAGCGAAGGCGAAATCGTGACCATCACCAGGATGGCCATGATCATCGTCACAATGGTCGTCGCGCTGTACATGATTCCGGGACCCAGCACCATGCGCACAGAGTTGAGGTCGTTGGTGGCGCGAGACATCAACTCACCGGTGCGATTGCGAACATAGAACTCCGGCTCCAGCGCAAGCAGTCGCTTTAAAAGATCACTACGGATGTCGAACTCAATATCGCGGGATACACCGATAAGTTTCCATCGGGCCTCAAACGACAGAACGCCTTTGATCGCGACCGAGAGGATTAGAATGAGGCAGTAGACTCCGAGGGTGCGCCGGCTATTTGGCTCATAGAAAGGAATGGCGCGGCTGAGTGCTGAGAGGCGAGGTGTCGCTGCGAGTACGGCTGCTTTACCTGCCGAGTGTTCAAAGGGAGCGGGGCTACCTGAAAGCGTGTCGGTCAAGATGCCAGTCGCTAAAGGAAGCACATTGCCGACAATTCCCATCAGCACGACCATGAACAAGCCAAAGACGATGCTCCAAGTGTACCGGCGAAGATAGGGCATCAACCCGCGAAGGTCTCTGCTCGGAGGCGGGTCCTGTCCGGTGTTGGCTCCCGTCACGGTCGCCCGGGTCGTTGCTTGGCTCATCGCAGCTTAGACCTCGCGGGTTCGATCGAAGCGGACTCAAGAAGAAAGTGTTCGTAAGTGCGGTCAAGCGATTGGTAGCGCTTCGTCTGAGGATTCCAGCGCACGCCGATGGGTAGGACGTGCGAATCAGTGACGCCCTTCAGCGGCGTGAAGTAAAGCGACAATCCTTTGTCGTCGCTTTGCTCGTATTGCAGGCGCCAGCCGCTTACGGAGGTC
>Ga0126373_10004964_pt1 | contig 10255 bp, 7 predicted proteins | sample PanSoiMetPlot_11_FD_92545 | JGI IMG/M metagenome (GOLD analysis project Ga0126373, IMG submission 92545) | Tropical forest soil microbial communities from Panama - MetaG Plot_11 | ecosystem: Environmental > Terrestrial > Soil > Tropical forest > Bulk soil | place: Panama | collected 2016-02-17 | reverse complement strand
TGGTTTGACCCTGAGCACCGCTGTTTGGTTCGATCTATCGGTGCAGAATATCACCAGCGGCACGGCAACGATCACGACTGCCACCTTCGCAGCCAACGAGTTCTAGGATGCGCTATCGTTTACTGGCGTTTGCTCTTGCGCTCTTGGTGTCGGTAGGTGCTAGGGCGCAGACTAACCAACCCGTCTTCCAGTCGGGCAACATCACCTACCACCATGGGGCGGCATGGCTCTTCAATGGTGCGATTGGGGATGCCGAAGCACAAGGCGGGTTCTCACAGCTTACGCTGACCAACACCGGGACGCCTCTTTGCATTAATGATGCCCTCATCTCAGCGCCCGGCGGCTTCCACCAATTCTGTTTTGGTGCGAATTCGCTGGGTGGTGGCTTGATGACTTTCAACGCCTACAGCGGTGCTAGTAGTCTTCCTCTTAATACATATATCAACAACGTCCAGATCGAGAGTGATACGTCTGCCGGCGTTGGTCTGCTTGGCATCCCCACTGCGCCACAGCCGGGGCTCGGTGCCCCATCCAACGAAATCGCTACGGTGGGGTATGTCACAACCCAAATCGGCGGTGGTGCTGTAGCCACTATCCCATATCTCAGCACCAACGCGGCGCTCATGGCGCTCTCCACGGTAACAACTACCCGCGCCATGCGATGTGGGGTTCGGGCGGCTGGTGACAGTCCATGTACCATGTTTTTGTCATCGGGTAGCGCTTGCTCGATCGTAGGTGGCGATGTCGGTTCCCAAGTTCCCAGCGCCGACAGCAAGTGTTGGATCGCCGCGCCTCGATCCATCATGGACCCCCGTGCGTGGGGGGCTTACGGCGACGTAACCTCGTTCAGCGCTGTCGCCAACATCAGTAGTGGCAACTGCAACATCAACGTTCCCTCGGCTACATTCACTTCCGGCGATGTTGGCAAGAACATAACCATCACCGATGCTATTACTAGCGCAGCAAACGGCTTGCCCTACGTAGGCACCATCTCAGCATTCACAGATGCCGCCGATATAACCGTATCATTGCCGTGTCCTACATTCTCTACTGCCATATCGCAAACGCTGTGGTATGGACATGACGACGCTGCCGCGCTTAATTCTACTATCTCCTACGCAGCTTCGGTAAACGGGAGCGGTGATAAGGGTTTGACTGAGGTCAACGGTGCCGGTCTCATCTATGGTGCTTGCTCGTCCCCAGTCAAGGTGCTCAGCGTTGTTTTGGCCAACACCAACATCACCGCGCTCTGTTATGCTAATATGCCTTTGGCCAACCATGGTCTTGTGGATTTGGTGACGCCTACCGCATCTGGTTCTTCCTACGATCGCTTCGATGGTGCCGATCTGCCTATCAATGTGTGGTATGTGAGTGTCAACGGGACCACGCGCTGGCACCACATGCGGGTGAATAATTGGATGGGCACCAATGCCACCCCCAACGCCACCTTCACCGCAGCCGCTTCAAACACCCAAGCGACGATCACTGCCTCGATCGCATCTTGTAGCGGCTCGGCCCCGTTCATCTGCACCATGACGGTCACCGCTACAAACGCATCTATCTACCCCGGTGACAGCCTTGTTGGTGCTGGCATCCCCGCAGGCACCTACATCCAGTCTGTAGGCGGGTCGGTGAATAGTGGAGTGACCGCATTCAATACTGGCACCTACACGGTCCAGAACTACACCACCACGCCAGCAGTCGGCTCGGAATCTATCACGGTAGTGGGCCTTGATCTGACAGTATCGGGTGGCTGCAACAACATCAACACCAACGTCGGCTTGATATCGAGGGGCAATTCCCCCAACGTCCTCGACCGCACAGTGATTGTTGGATGTAACACCACCACCAACAAATACGTGCTCAATAAGGCCCCGCCTACCAGTTTCTCGGGAGCAACGCTCAATTTCTACATGGACTCCAACGGCATCAAAACAAGCGATACGAATTGTGGTTTGCACCTCACGGACAGCCAGATCAAAGCGGATGACAACTACCCCGCGGCCGGCAATCACTATGGGGCAGCGATCTATCATGGCTGCTCGGGGCAATCATACTTCGTGGACAACGTTTGGAACGGTGGGATCGCACCGATCATGGCCGATCCAAACTCTGCTGCATTCTATTTCGGCGGCCCTGACAGCGCCTTCTTCAACAACTTCCCGGTCGGCAGCGGGGAGCTAAACGTCGCCTCGGCGATCATGATGGATGCGTCGGACAAGACGATCTTCACCAACTACGCTGGCGCGATGGGACAGTTTGAGTTCTTCAACATCAACGAAACCAATCCCAATTTCCAACTAATCAGCATCCCCCTGGGTAACAACTCCAACCAAGGCTTCTATGCGCCCAACAATATGATCTGGGCCTACACGGAGGTCGTTACCACAAGTACTAATCGCATCGGTATCGCGCCATTCTCCCAAGGAACCAATTCAAGTCCTGTCAATGCGCTTGCGTTTACCGCAGGTGGTACCGGCTCGTGGAAAGAGTTTACATTGCAACAGCTGGCGACAATTTCGTTGAGCGATAATCCGGCGTTGTGTAACAACACCCAACACCCATGTTTGTTTCCGCAGGGGTTCAACCTTGCCACGGGTGGGCTCTACGAAGCCGAGTGGCCGGTGATGGGGTTGGCGGCCAACTACACCTTCGCAGAGACCGACGCCGGGACTGACTTCGACATCACCGTTAACAGTGTCACACTGACGATCCCAAGCACTATTTGCAGTAACGTATCGCAGTCATTTAACAATACAGCGTGGCGGGTACGCTTTACGGAGAGGACCGCGGTTAGTGGAGCATCACTGACGTGGGGCGGCAATCCGACCGTTTACCAATCAGGTCAAACCCTCACATCACCATTCACCCCGATAATGAACCACCAATATGAGTTGGACTGCTATAGGAATGCTACCGGGACGGCTCCATTCCTTTATTTGGTTGATCTGCAAGGTAGCGGCCAGTTCACCGCTAGTTTGACCCCGAGCGCGCCAGCCGCAGGGCAGGTCGTTGTAGGTGGTGGGGGCAGCCTGCCCGCAACCGCTGCCAACAATGAGGGTGTGATTGGGTCTAGCGCCACCGGCGGCTTGCTGATGGCCGGTTCAGGTTCCGCGACCGATATCAAGCTATCCAACAACGCCGGCACCGCTGTCTTCCAGATCCCGACTGGCACTACAAACGTCCAAGCGCCAGCTCTCTCTACCGGGACCAACGCGGACTTCTTGTGCCTTTCGGCGAGCGGCGTATTCCTCATCCAAACCAGTGCTTGCACGATCTCCAGTTTGCGCTTCAAGGACCTATTGCCCAACCCATTCACCCCACAAAACGATTTGCAACAAGTACGCGCCATACAACCGGCCTTCTTCAAGATGAAAGATCGCGAGAAGCCGAATGCGGATTGGAACTTCAACAAGCCGCAATATGGGCTCACCGCGGAAAACGTGGCGCACGACATGCCCGAGTGTGCCATCTACGAGCAAGACGGCAAGACACCCAAGAGCTATCGGCAAGAATGCGTCATCGCGAAGCTGATTGGCGCTGTTCAGGCACTCACAAAGGAACTCCAGAAGTGATGCGATTTCTAGCGCCTTTCCTGTGTTTGCTGGGCTTCATAGGCGTCGCCCAGGCCCAAAGCTTTGTGGCACCTGGGCCTGCCGTAATGGGCGCCCCATACTTGACTATACCGCTTGGTTACCAGCAGATGACCTCCCTGGCCACGGCAACCCCGCTGCCTAGCATCCCCTCCAACGCCATTTACGCGGTGGTTCTCTGCACCGGGCAAATGGTGAACTGGAGAGATGACGGTACAGCACCCACAGCTTCGATCGGGATGCCGCTGAACACCAACACACAGATCGTCTTCGCGGAGAAGCCACTGTCGGTGGTCCAGATAATACAAGCGACTGCCTCTGCAACCTGCAACGTTTCATACTATAAATGATGATGAAACGCATCCTCATCTTCGTCCTGGTGTGGATGTTTTGCATCCACGCGCAGGCTCAATTCCTCGGCGGCGGGTTGTTCAGTGGTGGTGGGGGTGGTGGCGGTGGAGGTGGTGGAGTAGCCGGTGTTAGTAGTGTGACCGGGACATCTGGTCAAGTCATAGCCGTCCCCACGTCGGGCAATGTGATCCTCAGCCTACCCACTACAATAACCCAAAACACCAATTTCAGCACCGGTTTGTCGTCGCCCAACGTGGCGTTCACCGGGGGGACGATCACTGGTCTTGCAGCGCCGACCAATGCCAGTGATGCAGCAACCAAAAGCTATGTGGACAGCGTAGGTACTGTCACCACCACATGGCATGCGGCTGTTATGGCGGCGACGGCCGCTGTGTTGCCTAACAGCCCAACCTACGTTAATGGTTCTGGTCCGCCATTTGCATCAACCCTGACCGCGAACGTCAATAACACCGCTTTGGTAGTGGACGGCATCACTGTAAATACGGGGGGCCAACGCGTATTGGTGCAAAATCAAGCAGCGCCAGCGCAAAATGGGATTTATAGTCTCACCCAGATCACGGGAGTCTCACAGCCGTGGATTTTAACCCGCGCTACCGACTTCCAAACTGCTACGTCCGGCGGCATAGCCATCGGGGCGGCTGTGTTGAACACTGGAGCGGGCACCGCGAACGCGGCCGGAACCCAATTCTGGATGAACCAGAGTGCAGCCATCACAGTTGGCACCACCGCGATCACATGGGTCCAGATCGGTCAGGCAGCATTCACAGCCAATTGTGGGATCACATTAACCGGTTCTAACTTCGCTTTAACGTCTATTGCAGCCAATAGTGTTCTTGCAAATACTTCAGGTAGTTTGGCGTGTCCGAGCGCGGCCCTTGCCTACGGCCTAACGGGCGCTAACAAGTTGCTCCAGTTGACCTCAAGCGGTCTCGTAACGGCATCGGCTTTGCCCAATCCAAGTGCTAGCACCCTTGGTGGTGTCGAGTCCCTGGCATTGACCACATCCCAATGGATCAACTCGATCTCGACCTCGGGGGTACCGGTCGCGAGCCAGCCCGCCTTCTCTGACATCTCGGGTCAAGCCACACTCGCCCAATTCCCCAACATCGCCACCAACACGGTCCTCGGTAGGGTCGCAGCCGGCTCAGGTGTACCGTCCGCACTCACAACGACCCAACTCACCACTTTATGCAATACCTTCACATCATCTCTGGCTGGTTGTGTCCCGTCGTCGGGCGCAACGGTAACCAACTTCCTCCGCTCGGATGGTACATGGGTTGCGGGCATACCGGCACCTATCAATGTGTGTTCGGCAGTAGGCGGTGCCTCGTATACGCTAGCCTTCACAAGCTCAACCCAATGCACGGCTAGCGGCAGCGACAACAACGGCATCATACCGGTCACTGGTGGCGGCACGATCACAATCAATCAAAGCTCGCTCACCTATTTCCCGGCCGGTTCGGCAGTTACTATCCAGGTTCCGGTTACCAGTTCCGCTGCTGCAACCATTGCACTCGGCACTGGAGCTACCTGGGGAACCCAGGGAACATCCCCTGTCACCTCCAGCAATACAGTGGTTGTGCTCCCCGGAGCTTCGATCCAGATCTTCACCGATGGTTCGGGTAACTACGTACCGATCCTGGCGCCACCGTCCGCGGTAACTGTGGGCGCTTCGATCACCGGGAACGTGACGATCACCTCCGGGAACTGGCCTACCTATGCCCAACAGATCATTCCTGTGAAGGCTCCCGCGGGGGGCGCCTCGATAACCCTCCCATCCAGCGGCCCTGTTCTCAACACCCCGTTCGCATTCGCATCCCAAGGCCCCGGTCTGATGTCCATCTGCGGACCCGCCGCTGGGTCGCTCCTTGGAGTGCCACTGAACACGACGGCACTCTCGGTCTCCCCTTGTTACAAGGCCCACGACAACCAAGAGACGGATTGGGTCGAAGTCTCAGCCACCAGCCCGCAGACATACATCATTCTGCCCTCGCTGAACGCGAACGCGGCGTGCAACCCAGTAACCATCCCCGCCGGCAACAAGATCAACGACCCAATCATAAACGGCAATTGGTCCCTGCTAGGGGGAACGCTTACCGTAAGCAGTCAATGGGACCCGTCTTGCGCGATAAACGGCGCAACGTACGTAGAAGGATCGGGGTCGGGAAGCTGGTTTGCGAAAGACGGAACTAGCAGCATTTCCAATGCAACAACCTATGCGAGCGTGTTCGTCGAAGCACTCACTGGCGATCGGCAAGGCGTGATGTTTGTACAGGACAATGCAACATCACAGGACATAGTAATGGTTATGGATGCTAATACCGGTGCTATAACCACAGCTGCCACGATACAGGGCGGATCACCGACTTTTACCGCCCCGACGGGTACGGTTACCCGTTATGGTCAGTGGTGGAAGCTCAATATCTCGTGGAATTATGGCAAAGCCGATGCGTCGGGTGCTCTCTTTTCTCTTGTTATATCAACAGGTAATACTGGCACCTATACAGGCAATGGCACCAGCGGGTTGAAATATGCTCTTCCGTGCTTGAGCCAGACCGCAGGTGTGTGTTGACACGGCATGTAATTGCGGGCGCTCTTGCGAGCGCACTGTTTTGTTTTATGTGCTATCATGCTTCAGCGATATCCATCTACGCCTTCATCGGACATGTCGCCGCTTCGGCGCCACCTTCATCTGTGTTAGTGCTAAATCCAACGAGCCTGAACTTTGGCAATCAAGCCATCAACACCAGCAGCACCGCCCAAAACATTACCGCGACAAACACTGGCGTGGTGGCCTATTCGATCCCCACGATCAGCATCACCGGGACAAACGCAGCCGATTTCAGCCAGAGCAATAATTGCCCAACTTCGTTGGCTGTGAGCGCCTTTTGCACCATCTCGGTGACATTCACTCCAGCGGCCACGGGATCGCGGACAGCGACACTTTCGGTACCCACGGGTAGCATCAACACTGCCTCGCTCAGCGGGACCGGTACCAACGCTACTGGTGTGAATGTCGCTTTCACCGCGGACAATGCGACCAAGGCCGATGGTACTTTGGCCGACACGATTTCATCCTTGGCCTTCCCTTTTGCGATCACCGGTTCAGCCAGCGCGCCCAAAGCGACAAGCGAGGCCGAAAGGGTGATGGTGTTCAATCATAATGGGGGCAGCCTGACATTTTCATCGATCACTTATTCTGGTACGAACGCGGGCGACTTCTCGACGGCTACCACAAATTGCAGTGGTGCATTCGCGAACAACTCCGGTTGTTATATATGGATCGTCTTTTCACCTTCGACGACCGGATCTGAGAGCGCCAATCTGAACGTAAATTTCACCGCCGGGTCAGCTTCGGCATTCCCACTATCCGGTACCGGGCAAAGTGGGACCATTGTTAGTGCTACTTGTGCGAGCATAGCCGCCCTACCGAACGGCCCGTTTGGAGTCCCGATCCTGGCAGCCAACACGACCTACGTGCTCGGAACTACAACCTGTACTAATATGGTCTTCTCGCCGGGCGTTGGCAGCGCGACCAGCAACACGGTCCTGCAAGGAAACTGTTCGAGCCCCAATGGAGCGAACACAGTATTCGACGGGACGAACACGCAGAACCAGATATTTCCCGATGGTGGCTCCGTAGCCAATATAACGTTGAGTTTTACGCTTCGTTGCGTGACAATCAAGAATTATGCCTCTACTGGTAACCATTGTCCTACTGTAGATGGCATCCTGGGTGGCGTATCCGGGGAAACCGCTCAGTTCAACACCAATGGTGGTTGGGTGGTGACTGGTTCAACGATTGGCCCGAGTTGTGGCATTGGGGCAGTCTTGCACGGTGATTCACAAACTTGGCGCAACACTTTGGTAACCGGCAATCCTTACGAGGGAATTCCGATCCAGATCGAGAACAGTGGCGGTACAGCTACACTGCAAGGTATGGAGTTTACCAATAACTCGTATTACAATTCGACGGCTGGAGGGTCGGTGCCGTGTAGCGATCCTGTCCGAGGAGATTGCACTGATTACAAACAGGCTGGTGCTGGTGCATTAAGCGAAACCGGTGGGTATCACCACGACACGGCAACCAACGCAGGAGGTAATACAAACGCCATTTGGGGCGACGTTCTGTCCGGCGCCATAACTATCACTGGCACCACTGTAATGCGTGCCGGTGGCGGCTGCATTCGGTATGAAACGATGGTTACGGCAGGAACCTTCACTCACAATGTCTGCACTGGCATAGGTGTTATCAATTCTGGCCAAGGCACCATCATCGGGGCGTGTGGTCACGCCTTCACCGCTGATTTCAACTACGTGACTGAAAATACCGGATATCCGGCGCTATTTGCCGGGGATGATGCCAGACCCGATTGCGGCGGTCACAGTTACACATTTGAAGCGTCGCATAACCTTGTGGTAATCCAGACCACTGGTGGTGGGTTTGGCGGCACGGGCATCCGCTACGGTGCCAGTTGTATTTCCGCCTGCGGCACGGTGACGAGCTATTCGTCGAGCAACAATACTTTCTATCTCGCCGGCGGTGCGTCGCAATCATTTATAGACCAGACCATGAGTGATGTGGCTAAAACACTTGCGACAATCCAAAGCGGCGGCGGAGAGTCTGGATCGACTGTCACGAGTGGAACACCAACCCAGGTACCCAGCGGCTGCACCGGCGACGGCACCTACGGCATTGGCTGTCATGGGAGTGGATCATGAACGAGGCGTACCGATCCTACGCGCTGTCGTCGCTGATGGTGGCGGCAGTGTGGGCTACCGCATTTGTTCCTGTTGTACCACCGGGCTTGCGTCCCTATCTTGAAGCGGTGTCAACAGCGCTAACAGGGACCGCGACCTTGTTCCACGTTGTGATCCCTAAATTGGGAGACCAGAATGGACCCAGCACACGCAGCAGCCTTGGCGGCCCTCCAGGGTCATAGCCTTTTCCAGCATTGCATGGCCGTTTATAACGGCAAAGAAGACATCGAAACACTGATGCAATTTTGCCGGTTTGTCTTAGGTTGGTGGGCCGACCAAATTCGGCCAGTGGTGCAGTTATGCCAACCTATTTGAAGTATATCGGACTTGCGGCAGTTTGGGTAATGGCATTACCGCCCCTCGCGGTTGCTCATCCGAAGGATGCTCCCAACGCAGCGTGGTTCAACAGCCTTCAGAACTCGGTAGGGCAAAGCTGCTGCGGCATCGCCGATTGCCACGCGGTCGACTCGAAGAGCCCTGGCCATGGGCTCGATCTTGATGGCTGGTGGGTCTACATCTCCAAGACGGAGTTCGGTGACCAAGCCCCGGACAAGTGGCTCCGGGTACCTGATAAGCAGGTGATCCCCGATACCAGTGACCAACCTCGGCCGTTGGATGCAGTGGCGTGCTGGTTTCCGCGGAACCCCTTCGGGACTTCCTACGGCCCCTACGGCGGGGTGCAATCAACACCCGATGGCATGATCTTGTGCTTCCGACCGCCGAGGGCGCAGGGATGATGCGCCGCGGGGGCAGACCGGCAATCCCGCCCAAAGAGTGTCCGGTGTGTCACAAAACATTTCACCCGAAGAAACGTGCAGGGGAATGCTGCTCTCTCAGCTGCGCTGGCCTACTACGTCAAGAGAGAATCCACGAAGGTCTCGTGCCAAAAGAAGATCGAAACCGCGGTCGTCGTCGATACGTTTCCCCATCCGATATTCCATCACCAGCCGTGCCGGTCTACGAAGACGCAGACGTGCCTTTTGTCCCGATCAAGCGGACGGATCAACCAAGCGTGTATGAGATGCGCCGGAACATGGCTAGAGGATATACGGACTTTTCCAGATGAAATACTTGCGATGGTTCAAGATGGTTGTCGCCCTGTTGGGGCTAAGCATCACACCTGCATCAGCGCAGTGGGAAGGTAGTGGTATTGGCATTAGTGGTGGGAGTGGGGGTGGAGGCGGGGGCAATGCGACGAGTGTCGTTTTCGTCGGCGCGGCAACCGGGGCCGCCAATACCTATACTATAGCTGCGACTGTTCCACTAAACTATACTCTAAGTAATCTCAATATAATCCGAACGACATTTTCGGCAACGAGTACGGGAGCATCGACGCTAAATGTTAATAGTACAGGGGCGTTGCCGATTGTAGTCAATATCGGTAGCGGTTTGGTTGCCGCCGGGGCAGGAGATTTGATAACTGGGTCAGTATATGATTTAACATACTCCACTAATTCAGCGACGGCATGTGGCAGTTCGTGCTATGTGGCAACAGTAATTCCATTAAGCTCGGTGGTGGCTGGGACTAG
>Ga0126373_10004963_pt1 | contig 10255 bp, 9 predicted proteins | sample PanSoiMetPlot_11_FD_92545 | JGI IMG/M metagenome (GOLD analysis project Ga0126373, IMG submission 92545) | Tropical forest soil microbial communities from Panama - MetaG Plot_11 | ecosystem: Environmental > Terrestrial > Soil > Tropical forest > Bulk soil | place: Panama | collected 2016-02-17 | reverse complement strand
CGCGGATCGCGCTGGGTAATCCACTGCGAGATGAAGATGTTGGTGCCCGCCGGGATCCGATAGCCGTTCAATTCGAAATCTCGGATGGGGCGTCGTCCGAAGCCCCAAGCCGGTGGGTACAGCCGCATCGATTCCTTGAGGACCATTTCGGCGTAGGGCAAGCGCGGAAGGTCAGCAACGGACGGCGGACGGTCTTGGAGCACGGTGCGAAGTTCGGCGGCAAGTTGACGTTCCACGGTCTGGTGCTGGGCAAGGAGATACCAAGTCCACGACAGCGCGTTGGCGGTAGTGTCGTGGCCGGCAATGAAGAGCGTCATGATTTCGTCGCGCAGTTGTTGGTCGGACATACGATTGCCCTGCTCATCGCGGGCTTCGAGCAGGGTCTGCAGCAGGTCGCTGGCGCTGTGGGGCGAGGAACGGCGCTGGCGGATGATGCCGCGGACAATTTTGTCGAGCTGCTTGTTCGAGTGGAAATAGCGGGGCGTTTGCGGAACCGGCGCGGCTTCCGGAAGCAAGAAGGTAAGTTTTGCCTGATGAATGAAAAGCTCCATCATGGGCGCGAGTGCTTTGCCGACCTCGACAGCGATGCCGGAAACGTCGGAGCCGAAAAGGGATTTCGCGACGACCTCGAGCGTGAGTGCCATCATGTCGGCATGGATGTCGCGCCTTTGGCCGTCGCGCCATGATGCCAGCATGGAATTGGTGGAATCGAGCATGATGCCGGCGTAAGAAACAATGTTTTCGTGGCGGAAGGCGGGCCGAATCAGCTTCCGCTGCCCCTGCCAAAATTCCCCTTCGCTCGTGAGCAGCCCGTTGCCGAGGATGGGGCGAAAGGCGCGATAGTCGCGAGACTTACGGAAGTTAGCTTGATGCTTGACGAGAATGTACTCGATGCCGTCGGGATGAGTGACGAGGCAGATTGGTATGTTGACGAAACGGAAGAAAACAACGTCACCGTAAGTTCGGGCGTAGCGGGCTGTGTTGCCCATCCAGTCGCGGGCGTATTCAAAGGTGGAGCGGAGAGAGAGCCAGTCGCGAGGGCCGGGCGGAAGCGGCAGCTTGGCGGCAACGCTCGGAGCGGCATGCGCCATGGAGAAGTAGATGCGTTTCGGAAATGGCTGGATGCACTACAGCACGAACCACCAAGGTAGGTAGAACCCGTTCCGATGTGTCGTTACGGGCACTCAGGAAGAAGATTTCGCGGCCGCGAGCGTTTGAAACGACTTGAGGCGTGTGCTACGGTAGAAAATAGCGGGCGAAAGACAATTTGTTCCTGAGGGGGAGACAATTTCTGGCTTGGCATTGCTTTTGTTTGCCAGCCGGCTCGACACGCTGATCGAGCAGACGGGCTGGGTGGCACGCATCGTCCTTTGCATTCTCTTGTTTCTATCCATCTATTCCTGGGCCATCATCTTTCAGAAATCCAGCCAGATGGGCCGTGTCGAAAGGCAATCGAGGAAATTCCTGCAGATGTTCCGGTCGGGCGCGTCACTGCCGGATCCGCGGACGCTGAAGGCCGGGGCCAGCGGGTCGCCGATGGTGGTGGTCTACGAGGCGGGCTACCGCGAACTGGAGGCGCAGCTGCGGGGCGGCGGCAATCCGCGGCCGAATCCGGGCAAATTAAAAAATGCGAATGCCGTCGGTGTAGAGATGCAGGTGGCGGCGGGCGATGAAGTGCGGCACCTTGAGAAAGGGATGTCGTGGCTGGCGACGACAGGATCGGTGTCACCGTTCATCGGATTGTTCGGCACGGTGTGGGGCGTCATGGATGCGTTTGCTGGATTGGGCGACGCAGGGACCGCGAGTCTGCGCGCCGTGGCGCCCGGAATCGCGGAGGCGCTGATCACGACGGCGGCCGGATTGTTTGCGGCGATCCCCGCGGTGGTCGCGTACAACCACTATTTGCATGGGATTCGGGGATTGGCGGCCAGGATGGACAGCTTCGCGAACGAGTTTGTAGCGAAGATTGAGACGATGTATGCGGAATGAGCAGCGAGCGACATTTTCCACGGAAATCACCCAGCGAACGCACGGACGTCAAGTCATAGGGATCTGACATGCCGCAGTTGCACCGCGAAACTGGGACAACGCTATCCGAAATCAACATGGTGCCGTTTATCGACGTCGTGTTGGTGCTGCTGATTATTTTCATGATTACGGCGCCGATCCTGCAGTCGGGCATCGACGTGGACGTGCCGAAGACGAAGACGGTGAAGGAACTAACGGAAGTGCGGATGGTGGTGACGATCGATCGCGCGCAGCTGGTCTACTTGAACGACAAACCTATCAATATCCATGATCTGGACACGAAGGTGGTTTCGCAATCTCCGAATCCGAAGAAGCAGGCGGTGTACGTGCGTTGCGACGAGACTGTGCCGTTTGGGACTTGGGCAACGGTGGTCGATACGCTGCGGCAGGCGGGGATTGTGAACGTGAGCGTGGTAACGCAGCCGCTCAGCGAGCGGGCGCAGACGAAATGATGACGTGTCACCAACCGAGGGCTATGGCTTCAGGGGCTAAAGCCCGACTGCTCCTTTGCATTCATGGCGGGGTTGAAACCCCGCCCCTCCCAAACGGCTCTCAGAAGAGGCATTGGCGATGACGGCGATCGCAGGACGCGCGCCGGCCGACAGCCTGGAAAAGCCGCTGTGGTTTTCGGCAGCGTTTCACGTGGCGCTGATCGGGTCGCTGATCGTGTCGGGTTTTATGTCGCATCGCGGCGAAAATTGGGGTGGACCGGGTGGTTCTGTGACCGTGGGGCTCGTTGGGAGCGTGCCCGGGATTCCGATGCCCCGCCCCGAGACGATGACTCCGAACCGGGTGGTGGATGAATCAAAGGGCTTGTACAAGACCGAGCCGCCGCCCGAAGTGAAAACGCCTCCGCCGGATGCGGAAGCGCTTCCGAAGTTCATGAATAACAAGCCCAAGCCCCCGAAGGTGATTTCGAAGCCTTCCAAGGTGCTCGAGAACAAAGCGCCGCCCCCACCGAATGCAGTTCCCTACGGCGGAGGCGGCACGCCGACGGTGCCGTACGCGTCGTTTTCGATGGGCGCGGGCAGCAGCACGCAGGCGGGAATGAGCTTCGGCGGACAGGGCGGCGGGGATTTCGGGTCGCGTTTCGGCTGGTACGTGCAGGCCGTGCAACGGCGCGTGAGCGGAAACTGGTTGCAGGCTTCGGTTGATCCGGGCATCTCATTTGCGCCGAGGGCGGAAGTGACGTTCGATATCTTGCGCGACGGGAGCATCGTAAACGCGCAGGTGACGAAGTCGAGCGGGAACTATTCGGTGGACAATTCGGCGCTACGCGCGGTGCAGAATTCGAATAAAGTGACGCCACTGCCGTCCGAATACTCGGGCTCGAAGGTGACGGTGGAGTTTTGGTTTGATTTTCGCAGGTAGGCAATAGGGGCAAGAAAAGGCACTCATGACACGAAGACTTGGAATCTTGTTTGTTTTCCTAGCGGCACTATGGGGAGGCGCTTCGCAACCCACGGCAGCGCAGGATTGGTTCAAGACCGGCACGGGCATCGGTGTGACAAAAGCTCGCCTCGCGGCTCCGGATTTGGGTCTGGTGACGCCAGATGCCCAGCCGCTGGAAAAGACATTCCACGACGTACTGTCGGCGGACTTGCAATATTCGGGAATTCTGGAGATGGTGAGCCCGAGTTTTTACCCGGCGAAGATTCCGAGCCAGCCGAACGAAGTAAACGCGGCGGAGTGGGCGGCGGCTCCGGCGAGCACGTACATGCTGGCGTATGGCAATTTCAGTACGGCGGGAGGAACCTTGGCGGTGTCCGGCTTTCTCTCCGACGTGCAGAACCCCGGCGCGCAGCTCGCATTGCAGAAAATCTATCGCGGGGCCGCGACAGACAAAGACGCGCGCAAGCTGGCGCACCAGTTCGCGGACGACATCATCGCGCGGCTGAGCGGCGGCCTGCCCGGAATCGCGCAAACACAGATCGCCTACGTCAGCACTAAGAGCGGGAACAAAGAATTGTGGGTGATGGACTACGATGGCGGCAACCAGCACCAACTGACGCATTTGAAGTCGATCGTGCTAACGCCGCGATGGTCGCCGGACACGCAGCGAATCGCGATGACGTGCTATGTTCTTTTCCGGCAGGTGACCTCAGCTCAGATTTGCCTCTACTCGATGGCGTCGGATCGACTCATTTCGTTCCCGCGATACCGTGGGACGAACAGTTCGCCGGCGTGGTCTCCGGACGGGGCCCAGTTGGCGTTCATGTCGAGCCAGCTGGGCGACCCGCAGATTTTTGTGGCGGACGCGGACGGCGGACATCTGCACCGGATCACGTTCGCGGCGGGCGTCAGCACGTCGCCCGTATGGAATCCGAAGACCGGCAAGCAGATTGTTTTTGTGAGCGACCGGGCGGGCGAGCCGGTGCTATATATGGCGAACTCGGACGGCACGGAAGTGCAGCGGATCGCTACCGGAGATAAGGGGTATGTAATCGATCCGGCGTGGTCACCGAATGGACAACTGCTGGCATTTTCGTGGCGGCGTCCGACGGGAAACTTCGATATCTATGTGATGGACATCGTGAGCCGGCAACTGGTGGAGCTGACTCGCGACGTGGGACGAAACGAGCGTCCGAGCTGGGCGCCGGACGGCAGGCACATTGCATTTGAATCGACACGCACGGGCACGCGTCAGATCTGGTCGATGCTGGCGGATGGCAGCCAGGCGCGCGAGCTGACCTATGAAGGTCAAAATGAATCGCCTAACTGGTCGCCTCGTTAGTGGTAGCGGGCGAACCGATTTCGCCGTGCAACTGCGGCGGTTTTCCCAAGGGTAAGTGGCAGTTCCATACGTAGAAATCATTCCTGGCGTTCGCCGGAGCTCTGGCGGCGGACATTTTCGAGGAGGCACTTCCATGCAGAATGGTTTATCGCGCAGATTGCTGCTGTACTCGCTTCTGGGCCTTGCAGTGGTGGCGGCGGGATGCAAAAAAAAGCAGCCGACGCCGCCTCCTACTCCGCCGCCGGCGCCTGCGGCCGCGCGACCGACGGTGACGCTGAATGCTGCACCGTCGTCGATTAATCCGGGGGAACAAGTCACACTGACGTGGTCGTCCACGAACGCGACGGATTTGGATATCGAGCCGGGCATCGGCAAAGTGGCGCCGGAAGGTTCGACGACGACGAACCCGAGCTCCTCGACGACGTTCACGATCACCGCAACCGGCCCTGGCGGGAGCGCCACAGCCAGCGCGAGTGTTTCCGTGAATTCGCCCGCGCCTGCGGCGGCGCCGACGGCGCAGCCAAACCTGGCCGAATTGTTTGCTCAGAACGTGAGGGACGCGTTCTTCGACTTCAACAAATCGGACGTCCGCGCTGACGCCCGCGACGCACTGACGAAGACGGCCGAGTTCCTGCGGTCGTATCCTCAGTTGCGCGTGACGATCGAAGGACACTGCGATGAGCGCGGTTCCACGGAATACAACCTGGGCCTCGGCGAGCGCAGAGCGCAGGCCGCCAAGAACTACCTCATCTCGCTGGGCATTTCAGCCGACCGGATGGAAACAGTGAGCTGGGGCAAGGAGCGACCATTCTGCAGCGAGCACACCGAGGCGTGCTGGCAGTCGAATCGGCGCGCGCACTTCGTGCAGTCCCACTAACTTTGCTTCGAGCGCGGGGGCGGCCATTGGAGGCTGCTCCCGCGTTTTGTTTTAGTCGGCACGTTTTCGACGTCATGCTCTTGCGGATGAACTCTGCCAGCTCCGCTACGCCTTCCCGCCCGATGCGAGTGCTCCGCCGTGTCATAATAGCGATTGACGGCGATGATTTTGCGGCGTGATCTTGTGAATTTCCGGTTTGATCGGGACGTGCGATTTCGGATGAGCTTTTGAAGCTTTGAAGGATGCGTGCCGCCGGCACATCGCGGCCGGAACGCACGCCAATTTTTCAGAAGGAGGCACTTCCTTTGCGCACACAATGGATCGTTCTCGTACTGGTGGCGCTGCTGGTGGGCGGCGTGGTGGGATCGGCGCTCGGGCCGACGCCGGCGGCGGCCGAGTCAAAGGAAATGATTCGGATGGAGCAACAGGTGTCGCAGATCCTGCAGAACCAAGCGGATCTGCGGAGCGCGATCGACACAAGCTACGCGACGATGCGCACGCTGGTGCAGCAGTCGCTCGACGCGTCGAATCAATTGAACGTGCAGATGCAGAGCCTGCAGAAGGCGATGCAAGAGGTGCAAGCGAACTCGGGCTCGCGGATTGATTCGATGAGCCAGCAGCAGCAAGGGCTATCGGACAACGTGCAGGACATCCAATCGCGGATGGGCAAACTGTCGCAGCAGGTGACGGATTTACAGAACCTGCTGCAAAGCATCGATGCGAAAGTGTCGAGCGGCGCCGCGGGTGCACCACCGTCCGGATCGGGCGCATACAATTCGCCGGCACCGGGTGGGGGAAGCAGCGCGCCGAGCAGCCCAGCGCCGACGTCGTCGATGCCGCCGATTTCGTCGGACACGCTCTACCAGAATGCGCTGCGTGATTTCACGAGCGGCAACTATGACTTGTCGCGGCAGGAGTTCAGCGACTACGTCAAGCATTTTCCGCAGAACGACCTGGCGTCGAACGCGCAGTTTTATTTGGGCGAAGTGGCGTACGCGCAGGGCAATTACAAGGATGCCGTCGCACAGTATGACAATGTGCTGACCAACTATCCGCGCAGTTTCAAATTGGGCGCTTCCCTGCTGAAAAAAGGCATGGCGGAGCTGGAACTGGGGCAGAAGACGGCAGGTGTGCGAGATCTGCGCGAAGTGTCGCGGCGCTTTCCGGGGTCGGACGAATCGCGGCGAGCGAATGCGAAGCTGAAGGAACTCGGCGTGCCCGTTACCGCGGCGGCGCACCGCTAGAACGACTGCAAACGCAAAGGGCTGCAACGTTCCCCTTTGGGGCGCATCCAATCGAGTCATCCCATGACCCGGAGGTGGCTTGTGGCTCAAGACAGCACAAGGCAGAATCTTCAGAACCACATCAGGTTTTTCCCGCTCTTTCATTTCTTTGTTCTTCCCGTTCTGGTTTTCAACGTCATCCGCGCGATAGCGGCCGCGGTGCGCGAGTTTACGTTCGCCACCGGATTCGGCGTGGTGCTGGCGATTGCGCTGCTCGCGCTGGCGTTTGCGGCGCGGCTGATGGCGCTATCGGTGCAGGACCGCGTAATTCGGCTGGAAATGCGGCTGCGGCTTGCGCAAGTGTTGCCGGTCGATTTGCGTCCGCGGATTGGCGAGTTCACGCATGGCCAACTGTGCGCGCTGCGCTTTGCGAGCGACGCGGAGTTGCCGGCGCTGGCACGCAAAGTGCTCGACGAAAAACTCGAAAGCCGTAAGCGAATCAAGCAGCTTGTGAAGGATTGGCAACCGGACTACCTGCGCGCCTAGCCCACGGGCCAACCTGGTACGGTCTTACGCTTAATGCGCGGCGCTTTCGGGCACGGGCGCCTTCGGATATACTCCCGCTATCAATTCGCATCGGAATTGTTTCTGAGCGAGGTCGAACATGTCTGTAAACAAAGTAATTCTGGTGGGCCGCGTGGGGCGTGACCCTGAGACGCGATTCACGTCAGGGGGACAGGCGGTCGCCAACCTTTCTGTAGCCACGGACGAAACGTTCAAGGACCGAACCGGCGAGCGGCAGAAGCGAACGGAATGGCACCGCGTGGTGCTTTGGGGCAAGCTCGCGGAGATTGCGCAGCAGTACGTGAGAAAGGGCACGCTGGTTTATATCGAGGGCCGGATTCAGTCGCGCCAGTGGGAGGACAAGCGCGACGGCCAAAAGAAAACGAGCTTCGACATCGTGGCCAACGTGATGCGGATGCTGAGTTCGCGTGGAGAAGGCGCAGCGGCCGGGGCCGGCGCGGGGGCCGGGATGTCGAGCAGCGGCGGCGTGGGGCGCTCGAGCGAGGATTTCGAGAGTGCGCCGATGCCGGAGGAGCACGCTGGCGGCGGGCCGGAAATCTCTGACGAAGATATTCCCTTCTAGATTCTACGGCTGGGGCTTGGACTCAGTCGGATGCTGAGGGCTGGCATCCTGCCCCTTGGGCACACCGACGGCGGAAGTCGTCTCGACGTGGTATTTCTTGTAGTCGGAATAGCGCACGACAGCGTTGACCCGGAATCCTTTCACTAGCAGCACGCGTGCGCCGACGTGCGCCTCCGCGTAGGTAGGCAGCCATACTTCATTATTCAGATAAGCCTGCTCGTAAACGAAGCCGGTTCCCTTCTGCAAATTGGCAAGGAGGCCGCCCGCGATTTTTGCGTCGCTCACGAAATAGGCCTCGAGGCGAGCGACGTCGTGCGCTTTTTCGTCGATCCAAACGACGCCCGCCAGTTTCTGGACAATCTTTTCGACCAAGTTGCCCGGCTTAAATTCGGGATTGCCTTCGAAGTCGAAGACAAGGACGTCCTGTCCGCGAAAGCGTTCGCGGCGAGGATTGACAAACTGGCTAGTGCGAAGGAACGTCTCGATTCCGGGATCCTGCTTGTCGCTCTGTGGGTCTTTTCCCTGCTCCTTGGCCTTTTCCTCCTTCGCGTCTTTTTTGGCCTTTTGCTTCTCGAGAACTTCCAGTCGCTTCTGGGTATTGTCCGCTTCCTTCTTTGCCTCCGAGTCGGTCAGGGACTTGCCGTCTTTCTTGACGAGAGTGGAAACCTCCTCGCCGTCGAAGTAGAAGAACGTGAATTCGTTCACCTCGTGTTTCTTGACGCGCCCGTCGGACTCGAGTTCGGTTGTCTCTTCCACACGGGTGCCGGCGTAGTCCTCTTTGATCTTGTCGACGGCCTTTTGATTCTCGTCGATTTCCTTGAAGAGCGCTTTCAGATCCGGCAGATGGACCTGCGATTTTACGGGGAGATCGAAGACGCGCTCGCCGATTACGCTGTTAACAGCCGTTTGCGTGAGGTTGACGTCATAGGTGTCCGAGCCGCGGCGCAGTGTGAGCTTGTGCGGCAACTGGATCCCGCCCTCGGCGCGGTAGTCGCTGTAGGTGAGTTCCTCGGCGGTGCCGCCGAGTTCACCCGATTCGCGGGCAAGCAAGTGCGACTGCGAATCGAAGAAGAGCTGGCGTTTGACGCCGCTGGACGATGTCACTTCGATCTCCACGGCATCCTTCCCGTTGATTAGCGCGTGGCCGATGAGCGAAATCGTGATCTTGTTCTTCTTCAGATTGAGCAGGTGCGAATTTGCAATCAGGGCGGCGGCCTGCAGCTTCAGCGACTCGTCGCCGGTGAAAGTGGACGGGCTGCCAGAACCGTCGTCGTGCCAGGCGGATTTTCCGTTGTAGGCTTCGATGACATGCTTGTCGCTGAGGATAAGCTCGGAATAATAGCGGTTCGGCAGTTTGCTATCGAGCGTAAAGGTGCCGAAGGTACCGTTCGCGGTGGCGATGGTACCTTGTAGCGAGACTGTTTTGGCTCTTGAGAGGGCTTTTGAGCCGCCAGAGGCCTTGATGTATTGGTCGATCGTTTTTTGCGCCTCCTGGGATTGGGCGCGGACGGCCGACGCCGTGCCAGCAGCGAGCGCTAGCGCAAAAAGGCACCGAACAATGTAGACGGAGCGTGACATTGCTATGCCCATTAGAACGCAAGACCCACCGAAAATGTTTCTCGCTATTTCAAGATCCTGAAGGGCGGCGGTTCAATCGGCCGTGGTGGCCTGAGCCGCTGGCCGGGCAAACGCGCGGCGGATGGTGTCGTTGACGAGAGCTGCGGCGGCGCGCGACCCTGCTGATCGGTAGAGCGCGTTGAGGGCCGTGAATCCGTGCACGGTGCCAAGATAACGGATGGCATTGACTTCGACGCCGGCGTCAAGGAGCTTGCGAGCGTAAGCTTCGCCCTGGTCGCGAAGTGGGTCGAATTCGGCGGTAAGGATCACTGCCGGTGGCAGGCCCTCAAGATCTGCTGCGGGGGCAAGGCTTGGCGAGACGATCGGATCCGTGGGGTGAATGCCGGAGCCGGTGAGGTAGTGAGCGCCGAACCAGCGCATGGCGTCGGCGGTGAGGAAGTAGCCGTCAGCAAACGCGCGAATCGATTCATCGTCGGCGGTGAAATCCATGGCCGGATTGATGAGCACCTGAAGCGCGATTTTGGGGCCGCCGCGCTTTTTGGCCAGCTGTGCGACGACCGCGGAAAGATTCCCTCCTGCGCTATCGCCCGCGACAGCCAGCCGAGAAGAATCGAGGTTCAGCGCGCGGCCATTTTCGGCGATGTATTTCACGGCGGCATAGCACTCTT
>Ga0126373_10004962_pt1 | contig 10255 bp, 8 predicted proteins | sample PanSoiMetPlot_11_FD_92545 | JGI IMG/M metagenome (GOLD analysis project Ga0126373, IMG submission 92545) | Tropical forest soil microbial communities from Panama - MetaG Plot_11 | ecosystem: Environmental > Terrestrial > Soil > Tropical forest > Bulk soil | place: Panama | collected 2016-02-17 | reverse complement strand
CTTACCGAATGTCGAAACGTTCACGTTGGATGGGGTCAACTGCGTCTCGAAGGTGTTCGCGCCGGTTCGCTGGACGTTGTATTGGTAAGTGATCACGGCTGTGCCTGTGACCGTGATGGCAACGCCGGCCTGCTGAGTCCCGCCGCATTTGTCCATTGCTCGAACGGTTGTGCTATAGGCACCAGGCCGCAGTGGAAGAAACGTATCCAGGATTGAACCCCCTATCGAGTAGAGGTTCGTTCCCGAGGATGAGACGATCGACATCATCGAAATGCCGGCAGTGCATGTCGGACTTGAGGCAGCGGATATGAAATGCACGGGGTTCACATTGGAAGAATGGGTCGGGCTACAAACATTCACGCCTCCGCCACTGGGCGGGGGGCAAACAGCATGCGCCGCAGGCACGGCAATTGCCGCCAGAGTTGACAGTACGATTCCAATCCGGGCTAATTTGATGTTCCACATGGCAGACTCCAATCCTGCAATTTCACGGACCCGCCTGGGTGATCTAGTACCCCGCAAAAGAAGGGTGAATTTAGCTATGCCACGCCGAACTGCAAGAGCAAAACCGTCAGATCGCATAATAAGAATGGTTGCAGCGTACAAGAGAAAGCCAAAAGCACAGATTCAACGTAAGCGTGCACTGTGATTGGGACCGGGACAAATCATTATTCCCCGCATCTCGCGGTGAGCGAGCGCGTAGACGGCTACGGGACTCTCACCGGACATCTGTGTCGCAATAGCAATTGTTCCTGCTGTCTTCATGATGCTCGCACTCGCGGCACAATCCTTCAAAAAGCGCAGCGGCGTCGCGGTCGCGCAGGAATTGAACTCAAAAATCACAGCAGGAAACACTTGGTACGAAATGTCAGCTACTTCAAGACTGTTGAGCAATAAGTTGTGTCCCAGCCAAACGGCCCACCGCACTGTTGAGTTTGCACAAACTGATTTGCCTTGCCGAAATCCTCGATAGTGTCCGGATAGTCAATGCCGTAGTGATAGCCGCTGGCCCCTAGCGTGTACCAGGGATAAATACAGAACGGCGCGCCGTACACGGGACACGTCTTTCTTACTTCGGCTTTGCCACCCTGGTCACTCACCACCGCAAAGTCGGTCGGCGTGGAGCCGTCACCGAAGATGACGCTCTGGATCTGAATGGGAGCTCCAAGGCCGGCCCATGCAGACGCATCATAGGAATCGCAGTCGGTCTGACCCGGAAAACAAACCGAAAATTTCCCGGACGAAGAGTGGCCGATCTCCCAGACAAAAGAATTCGGAGTATCGTTCACCACGCCCCAGCCCAGCGAGTTGCCGATCTCTTGCGAGCTAAAGAAGGGCATGAGCGGGCCATCTGATTGCGAGTTGAAGACGATGGTACCGCTCTGTGATGTGGTTAAGTCCTCGACCGTGACGTGGAATCCGTCCGCTTCAGGGGTGACGAAGAAATGTACGGTAATGGTATCGCCGGCGTGCATTAGAAGAGGATGCCCCGGGTCCGCGGAATCCTCGAGCATCGCGTTGAACGCCACAGTTTCGGTGAAGTGATGGGACCTTGGGTTGTTTGGAACCACCTTAAATACAGGCGAGCACGCCGAGTAGGTGTCTGCAGAGAAGTTGATGCTGAAGCCACCATTAGCAAAGCACTTGGTGACGACGGAATCAGGGTATAACTGCAGCTCCACAAATGCTTGGTTGAGCAAGCTGTGTGAATCTCTAAGCACGCCTCCGAACCAGAAGAGATCGAAATCGGAAACAAGGCGCTCGCCGTCGGCTGGCAAGACCACTGTCCAGGTAAGGTCGCGAGCAGAATCAGCTGCGCCGGAGACCGGCTCCAACTCTGGTTCATCATGTCCAGTACAGTTGGCGCTATAGCTAATCTCGACGTGGCCGGCGATATACTTGGGGTGGTGCGCCTGGCAGCCACGGATAGTCTGGGCCTGGGCGGACGACGAGACCAAGCCTGCGACGAGTAGCAAAAAGAAGCAACGCATTGATCACCTCCAGAAAACTAAATCGCCTTCCCACCGCAATTCCATCGAAGAGCGGCGGCTAACCAACGCGATGGCCCGAAACCCCGAATTTGTCTGCCTCCCATGGCCTTCGCAGTTGTCTCACCCGTCGAGTCGTGCCCTCCCGGCTCCCTTTTTTCCCTTCATCTCTTAAAGTGACATTCAGGGGAGAATGGGGTCATGCTGGGGAAGTTTTTAGCTGTTTGAGAGGCTAAAGCGCCGCCCGTTGAACATCCAGACCGGACAGCAGTTGTCCGAGTCTTCTACCAATGCGGATCCTGCCCAGGACCGGAAACCAGAAATCCCGTCACTTCGTGCACAGTCAATCGAGCGAAAGAGAAGGACAGTTCTCTCCCCATGGCCACCGGGTCGCGTACTCCTCGAATGAGTCAGGGGGGCCTCAAGTCTATGTTGTGCCGTTTCCGGGGCCAGGAGGCAAGTACAAGATTTCGACCGACGGCGGACAACAACCACGCTGGGCGCCGCCACCCCAATGCGAACGGCAAAGGGCCCGTTGACGACGGGTGCGGGGCCAATAGGCGTCGATTTATTTGCACTTAAGACGATAGGCATCGGAGCTCCCCCTTTGTTCAATGTTTGTGGACTATTCGAAATCCAGCTCTCGCCATCGCCGCTCACACTCGCTGTCGTCCTCACTCTGGCATGGGATTCGTAGAAAACCGTGAGGTATATTTGGAGTTATGCCCGATACTTCGGCGGGTCCTGTTATTGCTCCCGCCGGGTTGATGCTCTGGGGATAGGTACCGTCAAAGGGGTTTGTTCCGGCGCCCGGAGCGTCGAATGTGGTGATGCCGCCATCCGGCCTACGCAGGAACCCGTGAGCCACTTCGTTCGTATCCGCGCCCCATCCAACGATTACTCCCGCCGGGTTGATGCTGGAGGTGAAGACGGCGACGGCACCCGGGACGTCGAATGTGGTGAATTTGCCGTCCGGCTCACGCAGGAAGCCGTGATACACAACTTGCGTACCCACCTGGCTTCCGTCGCTGTAATATCCCGCGATGGCCCCCGCCGGGTTGATGCTCGCGGCAAAGGTGCCAAAAAAGGGGCTTGTTCCTGCGCCCGGAGCCTCAAACGTGGTGAATTTACCGTCCGGCTCACGCAAGAAGGCGTGCGACACGTTGTTCGCATCGTCGTAAGATCCCGTAATCGCCCCCGCCGGGTTGATGCTGCTGGCGTGGGTGCCCTCCGAATTAGGCCCACCCCCTGGTCCTACGCCCGGAGCGTCGAAGGTTATGATGGTGCCGTGGTGCTCACGCAGGAAACCGTGAGACACAAAGTTCGAGTCAATGTATTCTCCTGTGATTGCCCCCTCTGGGTTGATGCTGGAGGGGAAGGTGTTGACGTTACGCGTGGCGTCGAACGTGATGGTGCCGTGACTCTCACGGAGAAAACCGTGCGCCACAAAATTTGTGTCCGCGTACCATCCCGCGATTGCCCCCGCCGGGTTGATGCTGAAGGCAAGGGTAGCGACGGCACCCGGAACGTCGAACGTGATGATGGTGCCGTGGCGCTCACGCAGAAAGCCATGCTCAGTGAAATTTGCGTCCAAGAAATATCCCGTGATTGCCCCCGCCGGGTTGATGCTCAGAGGGGTAGTAGGGCTGTCACCCGGAGCGTCGAACGTGATGAACCTAGCCTGCGCGGCCATGTCTAGTGGGAGGGAAAGGAAGATAATTACAAACACTGCTATCGCCATTCTGGACTTCATAATCTCCTCCGCCGGAGGGGTTTGCCGCCCGCGACGCAATTGTGGCCAGTGATCCTCGATTCCCACAACTGGCAAAAATCGCAGGGGTTCTCGAACTTTGTATGTGTCCTTTGCTGTGTCCTCCGTTTTTCGGCTCTTTTTGGCCTTCATCTCTTAAAGTGAATTCCATGGGCGGATGGGATCCCGAGGAAGACTACAATTCGTGAATGTAGAGAGATGTGATTTGTGTCGGAGTCCTCGCCTGATCTCGTAACCAAACTCCTGGCGAAGTGGAGAGCCGGGAATCAAGAGGCACTTAACGCTTTGGTCCCTCTCGTCTACAAGGAACTGCGCCGGGTGGCCCACCGTTACCTACGCCGTGAACGTCAGGGTCACACCCTGCAAAGTACCGCCCTTGTGCACGAAGCTTATCTCCGCCTGCTAAAGCAGAGGGCACAACCATTTGAGAACCGGGCTCATTTCGTCGCGATTTCGGCACAGCTAATGAGGCAGATCCTTGTCGAGTATGCGCGCAGTCGGAACGCAGCGAAGCGCAATTGCGAATCCAGGCTAACCCTGGATGAAACCGCCAGATTGCTCAATCTCAGGAATGTGGATCTACTCGCCCTGGACGATGCCTTAAACCGATTAGCCATGCTTGATCCTCGGCAAAGCCGGGTGGTCGAGTTGCGTTTCTTCGGTGGGCTCACGGTTGAAGAGACGTCGGCCGTGCTGGGGATCTCTTCGGTTACGGTGAAAAGAGATTGGGTGACTGCGAAAGTTTGGCTACGGCACGAAATAAGCAGGGCTGTTCAATGACCCCCGAGCGTTGGCAACAGGTTAAAGACGTGCTTCACAAAGCGCTGGAACTTGGGCCCGAGCAGCGTGCGGCCTTTCTCCAACGGTCCTGTTCTGCCGACGACTCCCTACGCCGCGACGTAGAATCTCTTCTATTTTCGGCTAATGGAGCAAGTTCTGGCTCCCTGTCTTATATCGGGGGTATATCGAGGTCCATTTCCGGCGGCGAAACAGCTACCAACGAACAGTCTCCAGCCCACAGATCTGTTCTTGGCAGTGTCATCATGAATCGCTACCGTTTGGCGTCGTGCCTTGGGCAGGGTGGTATGGGGGTCGTCTACGACGCTGAAGACCTGACACTCGGTCGGCACGTTGCGATAAAGTTCCTTTCGGACAAACTAGCAAGCGACTCGCAAGCACTTGAGAGATTCCGCCGAGAAGCGCGTGCTGCTTCAGCACTAAATCACCCGAACATCTGCACAATTCATGATATCGGCGAGATTGATGGCAGCGTGTTTATCGTGATGGAGTTGCTGGAGGGTGAAACTCTTAAACACCGGATTGAGAGAAAACGGCTGGAGGTCGAAGAGATTCTGGACTTGAGCATTCAGGTTGCAGATGCCCTCAATGTTCTGCATCGCAAAGGAATCATTCACCGGGACATCAAGCCCGCCAACATATTTGTAACTTCAGCTGGCCTTGCTAAGATTCTGGACTTTGGTTTGGCGAAGGTGGCGGTGCTGGATGCACAGCCGATCTTCTTGGTTGGTCCAGCGCCGGAAGGGGAACACCCTAGCACTCCTGGTACACCATTAGGCACAATCGCCTATATGTCACCCGAGCAGGCACTCGGCGAAGATTTGGATGGCCGCAGTGACCTGTTTTCCTTCGGCGCCGTGCTCTACCAAATGGTAACTGGGGTGCTGCCGTTTCGTGGGGAGACATCTGTAGCAATTCTTGACTCTATTCTTAACGAGCCAGTCATGCCGGTCATAAATCTTGACCTGCCAATCGGCTTAGACCAAGCCATCAAGAAGGCATTGGAGAAAGATCGCGCGGCGCGATACCAGGACGCCGCCGAGATGAGTACCGATCTGCAACGTATAAAGGGTGGTTCCAGTTTGGGACATCCTGTGATTAAAGAGCGAGGATTAATTGTCGGAACCAGTTTCACAGGCAGAAACACACTGGAGGCCACAGTACGGCCAGGCCTCACGAAAAGCAGGCCGCCTATCCCGGCACTCGCAGCTCGACACAGACTACTTGTGATAGCTAGTGCGGTTCTTGTCCTTGCGATCCTGAGCATCGCTGAGTTTGCCTTGTATTCGTTCGTCCATTCTTCCCGCGCGGAGCGGTTTTCGGAATTTAGTATTGCCCAAATTACGAATTCTGGTAAAGCCAGCTTTGCCGCAATTTCACCTGATGGCAAATACGTAGCAAGCGTAACGGACGATAACGGAATGGAGAGTTTAGGGCTACACAATATACCCAAGAATAGTGATACTCAGGTTATTGCCCCGGCCGCAGTCCATTATGAAAGCGTGATGTTTTCACCTGATGGAAAGAATATTTATTTCCGCCAGGCAGGAAATGCAACACACACTGAATTCGATCTCTATCGCACTCCCGTTGTAGGCGGGCACCCGCAAATTGTTGTCCACAACATTGATACGAACTTTAGCTTTTCTCCCGACGGGGATCGAATCGTATACGCTCGTGGTCAAGACCCCGAGGTCGACAAATACCATTTGGTCAGTGCCACCATCGACGGCCGACAGGAAAAAGTGCTGCAAAGCGGTCCTTTTCTGAAGATGCCATCTTCTCCGGTGTGGTCACCAAATGGGAAAGATGTCGTCTACAACATTTTCCAACCAGACGATAGGGCGCTCGGTGGGTTGGAGGCACTTGATCTTGCAGGCGGTCCAAATCGGAGTCTCGCTCGATTTAATGACAAATCTCTTGATGAAATCAAATGGCTGCCAGATGGACGCGGGCTCATCGCTATTTACCATGATAGTTCCACTCGAGCACAAATCGGATACATCGAATATCCGAAAATGGTTATACGGCCTATTACGCGTGATACGAATTCTTATTCGACCCTGACCATTTCACTTGACGGCAAGACTTTAGCCACTGTTCAAGGAAAAACAGTTGCGTCTCTCTCTATATTGTCTCAGGCAGGTGTGCACGAGAGAAATCGGATTTTTCTTTCTGGGACGCAGATCATCGCCGGGCCGTCTCGGGTACCATACATGGGCTTCAATTGGGCAAACAACAAAGAGCTGTTGCTTAGTGACCTGAACGGCCTCGGGCGTATCGCTAGAGATTCTAAGGACCGCATTACAATCATTCGCGAACCCGGCATCTTAAGTATCGCGACCTGTGGAAAGCAATACTTACTTATGGAATGGGCATTCCGCCAAGGGTCAAATGCGATAGGCATTTGGCGAACGAAAGCGGATGGCTCGAATCCGGTACAACTTACTAAGGGTGGGCACGATTGGGCACCCACTTGCTCAGCAGACCTCAAATGGGTGTACTACTTTAACGGGGAGTCACAGCAACTGAGGCGGGTACCTCTGAACGGAGGTAAATCAGAGCTGCTGACGAAAACAGAAGTTCCTGACAGTACGATCATCGGTTTGTATGGGGTTTCCCCAGATGGCAAGTTGCTCGCTTATCCTGTGCTCGTTGGAGAGAGTGGGACCAATCAGAAAATTGTTATTTTCGACCTCACTTCCGAACCTGCCTTACAAGGTCGCGTTCTCGAAGCGGACCCGCATATCTCAGGCAGGGTCCGATTCACACCCGATGGCAAGGCAGTAGCATATCCGATTCGCGATAAAGGCGTGGACAATATTTGGATCCAGCCGTTGACATCATCTCCACGCCGTAAGATCACGGACTTTAAGTCCGAGCAAATCGCGGATTTTTGCTGGTCACCGGATGGCAAGTCGCTTGGTGTCCTTCGCTCCCAACCCGATTCCGATGTGGTTCTGATCCGGGAAAAGGACTGACCTGACAGCCCACATCTGAAACTTTTGCGCTAAGCAAGGCAGTGGTATTCAATACCTGGCCCTTGCAGCCTTTCAAAAACAATTTCGCTAGCAATGATCCGATTCTCCGCTGGAGTCCGGTTTATTTTAATAGGTGAGTGTTGAAATAGAGCCGGAATCATTTTGAAGGTGTTATAGGAATAGCCAGCTCTACCAGTCACTATCACGCTGGCGTCCACGTTACGGCAGCCCCGGTAATCCCATTCCGACGCGTGTGGCGCTCCTTGAGTTTCGCGGTGAATATTCCGTTCAAATTGATGATGTAATGCTTCCACTCTTTGCCGTGCTGACGATATGATCGGCGGCGCGGTAGGCCAATGCCTGAATGGTGCATGTGGGCTGGTTGCGGCCACTGGTCACGAAACTGCTTCCGTCCACAATGAATAAGTTCGGGATGTCGTGGGCACGATGGTTCTTATTGACCACGGAGCTCTTGGGGTTATTTCCCATGCGGCAGGTTCCCATTAGATGTCCCGCCGATGTGGCATCCTCTACCGGCGCAGCCCACTTCTTTATTGCGCCAGCTGCGTCCAGCAGTTCCATAGAACGCTCGGCGAAGAACTTCATCGTGCTGAGATCATCGGGATGGCATTTGTAAGTTATGCGTAATGCGGGCAAGCCCCACGCATCCTTCACTTCCGGATCTAGGCTGATGCTGTTGGATTCGATCGGCAGACAAGTCGTGTGGCCATATAACGTCATGGAGCGATTGAAGTTCTCTATCAGGGCGTGCTTGAATTCCGTTCCCCAGCGCGGCGTACCGGGAGGCAAGCCGTACAGCGCAAAACTGATCGGGTAAAAGTTAAATCGGGCATCGATTCCGCCTCCTCCGAAAAAGCCCCTCTTGGTGTCGGAGTCGTAGAAATCTTGCACAATTCGGGTGGCACGCACGCCCTTGTAGTCGTTCAAGGGGTGTTCGAAGATTCCCTGACACGTGCTCCCAAGATCGACCATGAAGAATTTGCCTACCAGGCCGCTCGAATTCGCCAGACCTTGTGCAAACAGATTCGACTTTGACATCAGCAGAAGCCGCGGGGTCTCAGCGCCGTTGCAGCAGACCACAGCAGCTTTCGCCTTCTGAAAGTGCTCCTGTTTTGCATGGTCGAAGTAGATAACTCCATCTACCCGCCCACGCATATCGGTGGAAATTTTTCGAACATAGGAATTGGGCCGAATCTCACATCGTCCGGTCTTTTCTGCGGCTGGAATGACGGCAGCCAAGGTGCTCGATTTCGCCCCCCATTCGCAACCAAAATATTCGCAAAATCCGCAGTGCGCGCATGCCGCGCGTCCTTTATAGGGCCGCGACAGAATCGCCAACGGAGCTGGGTACGGATGCCAACCCAACCTGCGTGCGCCCCGTTCGAGTAGCACGCCAGAAGACTTTATCGGCATCGGCGGCAAAGGATAGGATTTGGATCGCGGAGGGTCAAAAGGGTTAGCTCCTGCTTGGCCCGAAATTCCCAATTCCCATTCGGCCTTGGTGTAATAGGGCTCCAGCTCTGCATAGGTAATCGGCCAGTCTGCCAGTCCTGTCCCCGGCAACTCTCCCCATTTGCTGCGCTCGTGAAAGTCGATCTCATGAAACCGCCAATAGTTTCCGGTGAAATGGACCGTGCCGCCGCCGATGCAGCGTCCATACTCTATAAAGGGAACTACTACCGCTTTTTCCTTCTCGGTTTTGCGAAAGGTGTCGGGCTGCAACGCGTGATCCCTTGTGAGCACTTCTCGACCGATCCCGGGAGGGTCGAAGATGTCCTTGAATTTCAATTCGTCATGTTCGAAATCGCCTTCATGTAAATACGGCCCTTGTTCTAGGATCACCACCTGAAGACCTGCCATCGACAGTTCCTTTGCCACAATCGGGCCGGCTCCGCCTCCACCGATGACGACAAAATCCACCTGCGCCTTGTCTGCGAAACGCACCATCACTTCCCACCCTTTTGGAATTCGCGGTCGTAGTAACCAAAAGGCGGTTCGTATCTCATCTGATCCGCAAACCCGATCAGCTTCCAGCCGACATGGTTATCGTTGCCGCCATATTCGGGCTTGGCTAGAAAGCCCATGATCGTGTGCAACCGTACCAACTCAAAAAATTCCGTATTCTCGATCGCAGTCAACAATTGAATCTCTTGCTGGGCAGCCAAATCCGCAAATCTGTCGTGCCCCGGAAACTGGTCCCGGACTTTTGTTTGCAGCGCCGCCACACCTTGCGCGTAAGTCCCCTGTTTATCGCGATCGAAGGAAGTCAGAGCACGATCAATGAAATGGACTACCCCTGCCTCCCGCGCTCCAGGGGTGTCGTTTGACGGAATGATCTGGGCAGCGACTGCTTCCACTTCAGCCGCCTGTTCTTTGGAAAAGAATTCGAATATCGCTAGGCCGGACTGCGCAGCTCGCCGAGCGTGAGCTTGCGCAGCCAGAACCGAAGGCCAGTGCAGATATAGCCATGCCGAGCTCAGCCCGGACACGGCGCCTGCAAGAAATTCTCGCCGTGAATCCATGGTGGATGGCCCGTCTTGAGCCGAGGTGACCGGATTATACCCCACTCTCCGTTAGTCTGGTCGACCCCGGTCAAGCACAAGCTGTTGTTGGCTCCCGGATCACACTAGTGTTTTATCGGAAGCGTGCATTCGAGATTGAGTGGAGTTGGCGAGGCGCTCTGGCGCGCTTTCGAT
>Ga0126373_10004961_pt1 | contig 10257 bp, 11 predicted proteins | sample PanSoiMetPlot_11_FD_92545 | JGI IMG/M metagenome (GOLD analysis project Ga0126373, IMG submission 92545) | Tropical forest soil microbial communities from Panama - MetaG Plot_11 | ecosystem: Environmental > Terrestrial > Soil > Tropical forest > Bulk soil | place: Panama | collected 2016-02-17 | reverse complement strand
TTCGCTCACAGAATCGTCACCGCCTCCCAGCAGAACCATTTACTCGCACATAGTATCGAGCACCACCGACAATTTGGCGGCCGTGAGGAAGCCACGCGGGCCAGCTATTCAGACGCCGGTGCGCCAAGCCGATTTAACCTGTGGCCCAGTCGCCGGCCGGGCTGTTACCGTCCGGCAATGTGACCGAAGCCGTGCGTGTCGTCCGCGCCCCGCCTGGGCTGATCTGGCGTGCGCTCACAGCGGATCAGGTTGTCGGCACGGTCAGGACCTCTCTTCGCCCGAATGGCCGTTGGTTCTTAGCGTTCGAGGCTTGCCGGGCTGACAGCTACCAGCCCTTGCTCGCGGCCGTCGCCGATAACACGGCCAGCGACCTGTACGCCACCATCGACGAGGCAGATCAAGAGGCGCTAGAAACGTTCGCGCGGCTCGGCTTCGAAGTGACGAGACGCGAAGGCAACTACTTGATTCCGAGCGACCCCGCTGTCACCGGCCTGGATGGCAGCACTGAGCCGGACGGAACCGTCATCATCTCGGCCGCTGACGCGTACGAGGACCAGTTGCGGTTGCTCGATGACGCGCTGCGCCAGGACGTGCCCGGAGCGGCCGGCTGGCAATGGGATCCTGGTGACTTCCGCGAGGAGACCTACGATTCGCCAGACTTCGATCCCGCGACTTACCTGATCGCCGTCGACTCGGAGACCGGCGACTACATCGGGCTGGCCCGAGTGTGGAACAACCCCGGTCAGCCCCGGCTTGGCCTGATCGCTGTGAAGCGCGACTACCGCCGCCGCGGGCTGGCCAGGGCGTTGCTCGGCCGGGCGTTCGCAGTGCTGCACCAGCGAGGCAAAGCCCAGGTCACGGCTGAGATTGACGACACGAACACGGCATCCCTGGCGCTGCTGCTCGGGCTCGGCGCCAGGCGCGACGGCAGCTCGGTCGAGCTGATCAAGCGCTATGCGCTGCCGCCGGGTTCCTTGCCCACCCAAGGCCAGCCGCGCTAGGCCAGCCGCGCTAGGCACTGGTCCTTGTTGGCGGCGGCTGTTGCCCGGCCTCGGTCCACACCTCGACCAGCTCAGTAATCCGGCCATTGCGGCTCGTCGCGAACGAAGCGACCCAGAAGCTCAGGTCCCCGTCGTAGATCCGCGTGCAGGACACCGCGCGGTCACCGTCGCCCACCATGTCGTGCACCGCGGCGTGCCAGCGGCCGGGATAGTCGCGGTTGAGCTGCACGTAACTCTCGGCGTCGAGCAGTTCGCCGGTGTGGACGTAGCGGACCTGGACGGCCGGATCAAGCAGATCCGGGATCTTGTCCCACTCCTGCGTTTCGATCATTTCCCACAAGTCACTAAGAACCCTGACTGCTTCGCCATGCTCTGCCATGTCCTCAGTGTCTAGCCGACCTCTGACAAAACCGCAGCCCTGTCCATCCCGACGTCAGGCGCCTAGGCTCGGATGATGATGGCAACGATGCCCGCCACGTCCGCGAGCCAGGACGTCGCACAGCGGCTGACCGACGACGGCTACGTGGTTGTCACCGGCATGATGGACGACGCTAGCCTGCAGGCTGCGCGGGCCGACTTGGACCGCGTGCTGCAAACCACCAAAACCGGTCGCAACTTCTTCGAAGGCTTCGACACCCAGCGGGTGTACGCCCTGTTTGCCAAAACGAGGATGTTCGACCCGGCTGCAGTCGACCCGCTGCTGCTCGGGGTGCTCGACCAGGTCCTTGGGCACTACCAGCTCAGCGCGCCGGTAGGCATTTGCATCGGGCCCGGAGAGAAGGCGCAGATCCTGCACAGAGACGATTCGATCTACCCGGTGCCCGAGCCGCATCCTCCGCTGGTCGTCAACACGATGTGGCCGCTGGACGAGTTCACCGCCGAAAACGGCGCCACCAGGTTCATCCCGGGCAGTCACCGGTGGGAACCAGGCAGACAGCCAACGGAGAGCGACCCCGTCGAGACCGCCGTGATGTCGCCCGGCTCGGTCATGTTCTATCTGGGCAGCCTCTGGCACGGCGGCGGCGCGAACCAGACGGGCGCGTCCCGGCTCGGCGTCATCCTCGAGTACTGCTCCGGCTGGCTCCGGCAACAGGAGAACCACTGCCTGGCGGTGCCCCGCGACACAGTCCGCGAGCTTCCGGAACGACTTCAGGAACTACTCGGGTACAACATCTACCCGCCGTTCGTGGGGTACGTCGACGGCAGGCACCCGCGCAAGGTGCTGTCCGCAGATTCCTGACGCCGCGGGTTCCATGCTCGCAGGGCGGTGAGCCGGGGCGTGTACCTGCCGCTCTCCGCGAACTTGTAAACTGCGGGTCGGCGGTAAGATCCCGCTCACCGGCTCCCTGGATCTCCAGGTCAGTGGCAATGCCAAGCCGGGCTGTCCCGGTCGGGCACCGCCCGCACCCCGGCGGTGCCACCGGAGGTTCTGTACCCGGAAATCAGCGGTCCAGGTCTCGGCCTTGCTCATGCCGGACGGCGATGCCGATGCGCATGCAGTTGCGGTGCGGACGAGGGCGAACCCGCCTGTCTTGGTTGGGGATGCCTCCCCTTGTTGTGGCCCGGCCCAGGCTGGCAGCGTCGTGATTCACTGCGGCGGCCAGTGTGTTGGTCCGCCGGGCAAGAGATTCACGGACGTAAGGATCGGGGTGCGGGTGCCAGAAGCGGAGTGGCAGGTGCCGACGATAGTTCCTGCTGAGAAGCCCGAGGCTTCAATAGAGGAGCACGCTCAGCTGGCACTCGGCGATACCGACTACGACGAGTCACAACAGACGCACGCACCGCGCTGGCGCTGGCGCTGGCTGACCTCGGCACCACTCCAGGGCCTTCTTGCGCTCGCCGTGTACGCCGCGGTCTCGCTCCCGACCGTGGCCCGTCCGCTCCTCAGCCATCCAAGCTGGGCGCAGTTGCTGCACCGCAACGACCCGAACACCTTCATCTGGAGCCTGCGCTGGTGGCCATACGCGATCGGGCACGGGCTGGACCCGCTGTATACAACCATGGTCATCGCGCCGATCGGGCATTCGCTCGCCTGGGTGACGACCGTGCCGACGCTCGCGCTGCTCGCCGCGCCGCTCACCCTCACGGCCGGTCCGGTGGTCGCGTTCAACCTGCTCGTCGCCCTGGCTATGCCGTTGTCGGCATGGGCCGCGTTCCTGGCTTGCCGGCGGCTGACCGGGACCTTCTTGCCTGCGCTGGTTGGCGGAGCGGTGTACGGGTTCTCCGCCTACGAGTTCGGCCACGTCGCGGCAGGGCAACTCGACCTTTGCTTCATCCTGCTGCCGCCCCTGCTGACGTACCTGGTCCTGGCCTGGCGGGACGGCGCCATCCGCAGTTTCGTCCTGGTGATCCTGGCCGGCCTCGTCCTGGCCGCTCAGTTCTACCTGTACCTGGAGACCTTCGCCTTCCTCACCGTGATTCTGGTTCTGTCGTTGCTGCTCGGCCTTGCGATCGCCAACGGGACCGGCCGGCGGAAAGTGCTGCGGCTGTCCGGTCTGCTCGGGCTTGCGTACCTCATGGCTATGGCTCTGGCGTCGCCGTACCTGGCAGCCGCGCTGACCGCCGCCTCGCCGACACCGCCTCCCGTGCACTCGATGGACCTCACCAGCCTCTGGCTGCCCACGCTTGGCCGGCCTCTCGGACTCGCCTGGCTGGCCGGTGCCCAGACCGGACCGCATGCGGCTTCGCCTGGCTGTTCGGTCGGTATCCAGCTGCTGGCTGTCGTGGTCGTGCTGGCGGCAACCCGCTGGCGCAGCCGGCTCGTGTGGTTCCTCATCAGCCTGCTCGTTGTCGTCATCGTCGGCGCCCTCGGACCTGTCCTCTACATAGCCGGGCGGCCGGAGGCAGTGCTGCCGTGGCACGGGCTGTTCAGCCTGCCGTTCGTCCGGAACGCGTATCCGAACCGGCTGATGCTGTTCGCCTTCCTGATCCTGGCCATGGCGACGACGCTCCTGCTCGCCGGCGCCATGCAACAGCGGCAGCCGGGCCGCTGGCGGGCACGCTGGTCACTCGCCGGACGCTGGCCGCTTGCCGGACGCTGGCCACTTGCCGGACGCTGGCCACTTGCCGGACGCTGGTCACTGGCGGCACGCTGGTCGCTGGGTGCCCTGGTGGTCGCGTTCGGAGCGCTGAACGTGCCCGGGTCCTTGGCCGTGGCCTCGCAGACCGCTGTGCCGTCGTTCATCAGCAGCGGCTACTACCACCGCCAGCTGCCCCCCGGCGAAATTGTCATGGTGGTCTCCAGGACGGGCGATGCTGGCATGCTCTGGCAGGCGGAATCAGGCTTCCGCTGGCGGCTGGCCGGGGGGTACATCGGCGAGGGCTGGGATCGTAGAAGCGGCATGCCAGCGGGGACGCACGATCTGGTGTCGCCTGGGCCCCGTCGCATCCACGGGTTCGAGGCTCTCATCCGAAGGGAAGACATCGGCGCCATCCTGGTGGACACCAACCGGCCTCCGCGGTGGACCCGCATCCTCGGGATCTTCGGCCTGACCGGCCATCAGGAGGGCGGCGTCATCGTGTACCCGACCGATGGCTGCCGCACGTGCCGCGACGTGACGTGGCCGGAGATCCACGCGGCCATGACCGCGCCCTGAATTAAGGACGGGAACGAGGTACCGCGTCGAGATTTCCCTGCAGCCGGCGCATGCCGCGGATCCAGCGGTCCCTGTCGTCGGCCCGCCGCCGCTCGTAGGTCGCGACGTCCGGATGCGGCAGCATGAGGAACTGCTCGGTGGCGATCCCGTCGAGCGCGCACTCGGCCACCTGCTCGGACGTGAGCACCCCGTCCACGGCCGCCTGCGCCGATCCGCCGGCCGCGCCTAGCTCGGGCAGCGCGCCCGCGCCCGCCTCACGCCGGGACGTAGCCAGCAGGTTACTGCTGAACGCCTGCGGGCAGAGCGCGGACACCCTGATCCCCCGGTCGCCATAGGTGATAGAGAGCCACTCGGCGAACGCGACCGCGGCGTGCTTGGTCACCGCGTACGGCGCTGAGCCAAGCTGGGTAAGCAGGCCAGCCGCCGACGCGGTCACCACCAGGTAGCCCTCCCCACGCGCGAGCATGCCGGGAAGGACCGCGCGCGCCACGTAAACATGGCTGTGCACATTGATGGCCCAGATCTTCGACCAGGCATCGTCGGACGCATCCTCGCCGCCGGCCACGATGATCCCGGCATTGGAAAAGAACAGCCCTACCGGCCCGAACGTTTCCTCAGCCCGCGCCACGAGCGCCTGGACGTCGGCTTCCCGCGTCATGTCCGCAGCCACCGCAAGCGCCCGGCCACCCGCCGACTCGATCTCGGCCGCGACCTTCGCAGCCCCGTCGCCGTCGATATCGCACACCGCGACGCCCGACGACCCGCGCGACGCCAGCCCGAGCGCCAGAGCCCTGCCCGCGCCGCTGGCACCGCCGGTGACGATAGCTACCTTGCCGGAAATCTCCATGCTCAGCCCCTTGCGGTCGCGCGGACAGCGGCGTCGGCCCAGGCAGCGAGGTCCGGATCGGACTCGATCAGGCGTGCGTACTTCTTCCTGGCCTCGTCGCGCTTAGCCGGAATGTACTCGGTCGGCCACAGTCCCGGATGCGGCTCGTAGCTTTTCAGCACGTTGCGCGCCACGGTCACCTTGTGCACCTCGTCCACGCCGTCCGCGATCGCCATCGTCGGTGCGCTCGCCCACATGGCCTGCAGGGGTGTCAAATTCGTAGTGCCCAGCGAGCCCATGATGTGCAGCGCCCGGTAGCTGACCTCGCGAAGCACCTTCGCCATGGTGTACTTGCAGGCCGCTATCTGTGTCCTGGCTGCCTGGGTGCTGGAGTTGTCGATGGTCCACGCCGTCCACAGCACCAGCAGCCGCAGCATGTTGATCTCGGCGTAGGAATCCGCGATGGCCTCGGCCACCATCTGATGCTCGCCGATCACCTTGCCATGCGACTCGCGACTGAGCGCCCGCTCGCACATCATGTCGAAGGCCAGCTTGACCTGCGCCACCGTGCGCATCGCGTGGTGAATCCGGCCGCCTCCCAGGCGGCGCTGCGCTAGCACCTTCGCGCCGTCCTCCGGACCCAGCAAATTATCGAGGGGAACGCGCACTTCGTTGTAGCGGATGTGGTTATGCAGCGGTGGATAGCCCATGATCTCGACGCCGGGGGTCTCGCGCGGCACCACGAACATGCCGTTGGTGCACATCACGAAGATGATGTCGGCTCGCGCGCCGGCGCTGGTGAACCACTTCTCGCCGGTGATGACCCACTGATCGCCGTCGCGGACCGCGCTGGTCTTGAACATGTTCGGGTCGCTGCCGCCCTGCGGCTCGGTCATCGAGTAAGCGGAGAAGATCTCCTGGTTCATCAGCGGGTACAGCCACTTTGCCTTCTGCTCCGCGCTCCCGTACGCGGCCAGCATCTCCATGTTGCCGGTATCCGGCGCGGCCGTGCCGAATACCACCGGAGCGGACCGGTACCGGCCCAGGATCTCGTTGAGCAGCGCGAGCTTGAGTTGCCCGAAACCAGGCCCGCCGAGGTCGCGATCGAGAAACAGGGCCCACAGCCCGCGATCCTTGACCTGCTGCTTTAGCGGGTCGGCGAGTGCCTTGGCCTTCGGGTCGCGCGAATACGCCGCGCCCGGGAAGACCAGGTCAAGCGGTTCTACCTCGTGCTGGCAGAAGTCGGCGACCCAGTCCAGCTGCTCCTGGAACTCCGGCTCGGTTGAGAAATCCCACGCCACGACGACCTCCAGGTGCCCCGGACAGTTTCAGAAGCTGATTCTAAAACCGTGATCCAGGACCGGGCCAGGCCGGTTATCGCGACACCCTATATCTTTGGTGACCACAAAAGCCGCGAAAAGGTCAGTGCAGGTCACCAAACCTCTAGGGTGTGTCCGTCCGCACCCCGACTCGATGCCGTGCGACTACCGCCAGCCGTGCCACTTGCCGTGGCTGCGCACCTCGGCCTTCAGCCGCTCCACGTAGGCGTCCGCGGCGGCCGCGGTGTCTGTCGGAGTTGGCGCGCCCGGATCCCCTTGCGAGTCAGCGGGATCCCCGTGAGCACCGCTCTGTTCGCCCGCCTCGGCCAGGCCGGAGTTCGCCTGACTCCGGAGCTCTTCCCGGAGTGACCTAACCCAGAAGTACACGCCGAAGATCGCAAACAGCGGCCACTCAAATGTGTAGGCCCAGCTCAGCTCGTTCCCGCCCTCGGCACGATGAAGTTGCCAGTCACCCAGCCAGAGCATGCCGACGGCGGCAAGCACAGCGAAGGCATGCCAGGCCAGCCACAGGGGCCGCAACAGGATCGTCCAGCGCACCCGTGCTTGCCCGGCGGTAACGGCCATGCTTATCCGTGCCAGGGCAGCAGCGCGGTGATCGCGATGACGGCAAAGAGCAGGGTCAGGTACGCGATCGAGAGGTGGAACAGCCGCATCGGCGCGGCTGCCTCGCCCGTGCTTATCCGAGAACGCAGCCGATGCGCCTCAACAAGGAACCAGCCGCCGAGCACGGCGGCGCTGACGCCATAGACAAGACCTGCGTACGGTGCCAGCGTAAGAGTGACGACGACCATCAAGTAGGAGTAGATCAAGATCTTCCGCGCGACAGCGGCGGCGGTGGCAACGACCGGGAGCATCGGGACCCCGGCCGACGCATAGTCGTCCTTGAACTTCATCGCCAGGGCCCAGAAGTGCGGCGGCGTCCAGAAGAAGATGACGGCAAACAGCAGCACGGCGGGCCAGCTCACGGTGCCGGTCACCGCGGCCCAGCCGACCAGCACCGGGAAGCAGCCGGCCGCGCCGCCGATCACGATGTTCGAGGCGGTGCGCCGCTTCAGTCCCATGGTGTACACGAACACGTAGAACAAGATCGCGCCGTCGGCCAAGATCGCTGACAGCCAGTTGGCCAGCAAGCCGAGGAGGACGGTTGACGCGGCGCCAAGCAAGACCCCAGATGCCAGCGCCTCGCCTGGCTTGACTGCCGCCGGAGTGCCGCGCGCGACAAGCGGGCGGCGCGACGTGCGCTTCATGATCGCGTCGATGTCACGGTCGAGATAGCAGTTCAGCGTATTGGCACTGGCCGCGGCGAGAGCGCCACCCAGCATTGTGACGGCGATCAGGCCGATCCCAGGCAGGCCACGCCGGGCGAGCAGCATCGTCGGCAGCGTAGTGACCAGCAGCAGTTCGATGATCCGCGGTTTGGTCAGCAGGAACAGTGCCCTGGCCACCAGGCGAACCGAGCGCCGCTCGCCAGCCTCAGCGGCCTCAGCGCTGACGGCGGCAGCTCCCGGGGCGGCGGTTGCCTGTGTCACTAGTTAGCCCCCGGGTCTTCACTCGGTGCAGCGTCGACGTCAGCTGGGTCGCTGTCAGCCGGGCCGGTGTCAGCCGGCGTCTCGTCCGGTCCGCCGTCCGCCAGTCCGGTGTCTGCCAGCACGGTGTCTGCCAGCACGGTGTCTGCCAGCACGGGGCCCGAGGGTTGCAGGTGAGCCCCGGTTGCCAGCGAGATCGGCTCACTGGGTACCCGGCGATGCGGCCTGCCGAACAGCGCCCACAAGATCAGTGCGACGACGATGAACAGCAGCATGGGAAATGCGAACGTAAAGTCGTACCCGCCCGGCGTGTTATCCGGCGTCACCGCTGCGAGGATCAGACGGGGCACTGCTGCCTCCTGCCAGGTTTCATTGGCTGGTCACCTGATGACCGGCCGGGATGGCCAGCCATTGCGCCGCGGAGTTAGCAGCCGGTCCAGACCGGACGACAGCTCCGCAGCCTCCTCATCCCTGAGCCATTCCGCAAAAAGCGCCACCGCGGCCACCATCGCTGGCGGCAGGAAACCCATCCACAGCACAGCGCCGGACAGTTGCTGGTCGTCCAGCACCGTCATGACGTGGTGTGCCTGGCTGGCGTAGCCCGGGTACAGCACGCCGGAGCCAAACACGAGCATCATGCCGAGCACGGTGAAGGCGGCCGCGCTGCCGACAAGCAGCGCTGCCCGGCGCAGCGCCGGCACCCGCTGGCGCAGCGGGCGCGACGAGATCAGCTGCAGCCAGAACAACAGTCCGGCCGCGAGGTAGCTGGCGCGCTCGGCGAGCGCGAGCGCACTGTTCGCGCGGGCGGCGTCAAACAGTACCGGCAGCTGCCATCCGATCCAGACGACGTTAGCGGCGACTACAGCGAGCACGGGCCTGGACACTATCCATGGCTGGCGGTCGGGGCTAGTACGGCCAGTCGTGGTGCCAGCCTGAACCGCTGCGCGGGCGACGGCGAGCCGCAGGGCCGTCCACGGCGCCCCGACCACGATCAGCCCAGGGCCGACTACGGCGACCAGCAGCATCTGAACTGCCCGGACCCAGATGTAGACGCCCGCGAAGTAGCCGACCGGCGAGATGAGCGCTAGCAGCACCAGTAGCAGCCCCAGCTGATACAGCGCTGCCTCTCGCCGCAGTTCGCGGCTCGTGGGCGTTCCCGTTCCGTTAGCGGCAAGCAGGCGATGCAGTCCGGCCAGATGCCAGCCGGCTGCCAGGACGTAGGCAATCAGCACCGGCCAGCTGGCCGACCAGTGCCCGAAAGCTACTTCCATCTGACTGCCTCTGCCCTAGTGGACCAGGTAGAACAGGATCCACGCGACGACAGCAACCACGGCCAGGTAGTTCCAGGTCACGGTGAAGGCACTCAGTGCGGCCTGGAATCGCTGGACGGTGAACGCATCGGCGTAGGTAGGCGGCTGCTCGACGAATGAGATCTCGGGGATCGCCCGGCACCGCATGATCAGGATCTCTAGCCAGACCATGACGCAGAAGGCGACCAAGAGGAAGATCGGGTTGTAGCCGACGAAGACGCTGGCGAAGCCGCTCGCCCCAGGCCAGAAGCCCAGGTTCGCGAGCTGCCAGACCTGCACGCCGATCGCGGCGAGCCCGAGCAGCAGCGCCAGCGTCGCGCCGCCTATCCAGATGCCCTTGTGCCCGGCCTTGATGCGCTGCAACGCAAGCGTCTGAACCGCGGCGCTCACCACGACCAGGACCATGACCGTAGCGCCGATCGCCTGGCTCGGGTGCGTCGTCGCCGTGTACCACAGGTGATAGCTGTTCAGCGAGCGCAGGTAGAAGAAGGCGAAGATGAACGCGCCGAACAGGAACGTCAGCGCTCCCATCGCCAGCCGGACTCCGGTCCAGGACGCGTTGAGCGCAGCCTCGTGGTAGAAGACCGCCTCTTCTTCTGCCGGGCTCAGGCCGGGCGATGGCTCGGCGGTTGTCTCTGCCATGGCTATGCCTCCGCTC
>Ga0126373_10004960_pt1 | contig 10261 bp, 9 predicted proteins | sample PanSoiMetPlot_11_FD_92545 | JGI IMG/M metagenome (GOLD analysis project Ga0126373, IMG submission 92545) | Tropical forest soil microbial communities from Panama - MetaG Plot_11 | ecosystem: Environmental > Terrestrial > Soil > Tropical forest > Bulk soil | place: Panama | collected 2016-02-17 | reverse complement strand
GCCCAGCAGGAGGCGCTGCCTTATAAATATGTGACGGTGGAGGGTCCGGCCGTCGTCGAGCCCGCCGACCTGGCCGACCGAGCCGCCATCGCTCGCCGTTATCTGGGCACCGAGGCCGGCGACGCCTGGATCGCTGCTAACTCCGGTGCCGACGAGGTCATGATCCGGATGACGCCCGAGCACTGGCAGACCGCCGACTTCGGCAAGGACGCTAGCTAGCGATCCCGGCCGGTCGTCCGCCGGCCCATGCCACACTCAGCCCATGGATCTTCAGAGCGGGAACGTTGTTGGCCTGCTGCATCCCGGAGAGATGGGCGCGGCCGTCGGGAGGTGCCTGACAGCTGCGGGGCACACGGTCCTGTGGGCCTCCGATGGCCGGAGCGAGCTGACCGCGGCACGAGCCGCGGCCGCCGGGCTGACCGACGCAGGCACGCCGAGAAAGCTCGCGGCCGAGGCGTCTGTGATCCTCTCGATCTGCCCGCCGCATTCGGCGCTCGACGTCGCCTGGGCAGTGCACGGCTTTACCGGCCTCTACCTGGACGCCAACGCGATCTCGCCAGGTACCGCCCGTGAGGTCGGGCAGCTGATCACCGCCAATGGCGGCCGGTACGTGGACGGCGGCATCATTGGCCCGCCGCCGGTGACAGCCGGGAGCACCCGCCTCTACCTATCCGGCCCGGACGCCGCGCGGGTGCAGGACCTTTTCGCTGGCACGCCACTGGAGGCACGGATCGTCAGCGGGTCCGCGACAGCCGCGTCCGCGGTGAAAATGGCCTACGCCTCCTGGACCAAGGGAACGACCGCGATACTGCTGGCCGCACGCGCCCTCGCTCGGGCCGAGGGAGTCGAAGAAACCCTGCTGGCCGAATGGTCGGAGTCTCAGCCGCAGCTTGCCGGGCAGTCGGACCGGTCGGCTCGGTCGGGCGCCTCGAAAGGCTGGCGCTGGGTGGGTGAAATGGAAGAGATCGCGCAGTCCATGAGCGCAGCCGGCTTGCCGGACGGGTTTCACCAGGCAGCCGCCGAGATCTTCCGGCGCTGCCCGCACTTGCCTCACACTGCCCCCGGCGCCGACGTGACCGAGACAGTACTGAGCAGCCTGACCGGCAGCGAGTAATCGGGGCCGGCAATGGCCCGCATCATGGCGGGCCCGGCAACCGCGCCGGGAAGCCGGTCAGTTTGAACTCGTAACCAGCCGCCGAGAGGTGATGACCGCTCGGTCCGCGAGGCGCACTGGCGTGCGGGTGTATCAGCGTGGTTCATCGACATCTCTTGTTACATCAAGAAACTTCATGTCTTGCCCGACCTTAGGCACAGCGGGTGCGCGGTGCTGGTTGCCGTCATTGGAGTGAAAAATGGCATCAGGATCCGTGACACGTCTGTCGCTCGGGGCGCTCATTACCGGTTGCACACTTCTGGCGTCGCTGCTGCTGGTTCCGCAGCATGCATTCGCTGCGACGACCGCGTCGGATGATTTTGACCGGGCGGCTGGGGGGCTGGGCGGGACCTGGTCGGATATCGCCGATGGCGGGCTGGCGATCTCCTCGCAAGCGGCGGCCGGCACGGCGGACTCGGGGCTAACCGGTGATGCCTGGACCGCCGACTCGTTCGGCAGCGATCAGTACTCCCAGATCACGCTGACCTCCGCGCAGCTGACCGGCGGCCAGTGGATCGGCGTCTCAGCGCGGATCCAAAACGGCGGGCAGGCCGCCTACACCGGCTTGTACTTCTGGAACAACGGCACCCCCGAACTGACGTTGTTCCGGCGCACCGGCGGCAACTGGACCGAACTGGGCCAGCCGGCCGCCACCGCGCCGCTGCCCGCCGGCACCCAGCTGGAACTCACCGCCGTCGGCACCGCGATCACACTGCTGGAAAACGGCACCCAGGTCATCTCGGTCACCGACACCACCCTGACCGGCGGCGCCCCCGGCATCATGGCCTACGGCACCGCCCGTGCCGACAACTGGACCGGCGGCAACACCCCCGGCTCCGGCGACACCACCGGCACCGGGACAGGCACTGGCTCGGGGACAGGCACCGGCTCAGGGACGGGGACCGGGTCGGGGACAGGAACCGGCACGGGCACTGGCTCAGGCGGCTTCGCTCCCACCCATGCGAGCACCGACGTCAACGGCATCGCGACCTATGACTTCACCTCACCGCTCGACGGACCCGGCTCTCAGGAAGTGCGAGTCCTTCAGCCGACAAACCCGGCACCTGGAGTCGCGCACAACTTCCTTTACGTACTCCCGGTGGAGGTTGGTCTAGGCGACGATTTCGGTGACGGACTAGAAACCATGGCAGCACTCAACGCGCAGAATCAGTACAACCTGACGATTATCGAGCCTACGTTCGCACTAGCTCCCTGGTACGCAAATAGCGCCACCAATCCGGATTACCAATACGAGAGCTTCATGACGGACGAACTCTTGCCCTGGGTACAGCAGAATTTCTCAACCAGTGGCAACGAGCAGAACTGGCTCATTGGCTTCTCCAAGTCCGGCATCGGTAGCCAGGATCTGCTGCTAAAGCACCCGGATATCTTCAGCCTGGCAGCCTCTTGGGATTTTCCTGCGGACATGTCAAGCTACGACCAATACTGCTGCAGCGCCCAAGATGACTATGGCACTGACGCCAACTTCCAGGCCAACTATCGCCTGACGCCTGCCTTCGTAGCGGCACACCAGGCGCCGTTCCTGACCAGCAACCGCATCTGGATCGGCGGCTACAACACGTTCGGCACCGACATGTCCGACTACGACGCGCTTCTTACGTCCGACGGAATAGTGCACACGACCGAGTCCGAATCGATGGCCCATCGATGGGACAGCGGCTGGGTACCTCTCGCGCTGGCTGGCCTATACCAGGACAGTCTGGCCCTCGGCTCACCGCCAGGAAGGTGAGGTCAGCAGTCGGACAGACGTTCGGAGAGGTAGGAAACGAGGCTGTCGATGCCGATCCGGTCCTGCTTCATCGAGTCGCGCTCGCGGACTGTGACTGCCTGGTCGTCCATCGAGTCGAAGTCCACGGTGACGCAGTACGGCGTGCCTATCTCGTCCTGCCTGCGGTACCGGCGGCCGATCGCGCTGGCGTCGTCGAACTCGCAATTCCAGTGCTGCCGCAGGGTCGTGGCGACGTCCCTGGCCTTGGGTGACAGGTCGGCGTTGCGCGACAGCGGCAGGACCGCGACCTTGACCGGAGCAAGCCGCGGGTCGAGCCGGAGCACGGTGCGCTTCTCCATGTTGCCCTTGGCGTCCGGCGCCTGGTCCTCGGTGTAGGCCTCCAGCAGGAACGCCAGCATCGAGCGGTCGACGCCCACGGCAGGCTCGATCACGTACGGGATGTAGCGCTCGTTCGTCTCCGGGTCCAGGTAGGACAGGTCCTGCCCGGACGCCTTGGCGTGGACGCCGAGGTCATAATCGGTACGGTTGGCCAGACCCTCAAGCTCCCCCCACTCGGTGCCGGGGAAGTCAAACCGGTACTCCAAGTCGACTGTCCGCTTAGAGTAGAACGACCGCTTTTCTGCAGAATGCTCGTACCTGCGGAGATTCTCCTTGCTGAGGCCGAGGTCTAGGAACCACGATTCCCTGGCGTCGATCCAGTACTCGTGCCACTCCTCGTCTGTGCCGGGCTTAACGAAGAACTCCATCTCCATCTGCTCGAACTCACGGGTGCGGAAGATGAAGTTGCCCGGTGTGATCTCGTTGCGGAAGGACTTGCCGATCTGGCCGATGCCAAACGGCACCTTCTTCCGCGAGGTCTGCAGGACGTTCTTGAAGTTGATGAAGATCCCCTGAGCGGTCTCAGGCCGCAGATACGCAAGTCCGGACTCGTCCTCGGTGGCGCCGAGGAACGTGCGCAGCATGCCGTTGAAGTTGCGCGGCTCGGTGAACGCCCCTTTCGTCCCGCAGTGCGGGCACGCTAGGTCCGCCAGCCCGTTCTCCGGCGGACGGCCGTGCTTCTCCTCGTATGCCTCGAGGAGGTGGTCGGCCCGGAAGCGGTAGTGGCAGGACTGGCACTCGGTCAGCGGGTCGGTGAACTGGGTGACGTGCCCGCTTGCCTGCCAGACCTCAGTGGCGAGTATCACGCTGGAGTCGATGCCGACGATGTCGTCACGGGCATGAACCATCGAGCGCCACCACTGGCGCTTGATGTTGTTCTTGATCTCAACGCCGAGTGGCCCGTAGTCCCAGGCGGCGCGCAGCCCGCCGTAGATCTCGCTGGACGGATAGACGATGCCACGCCGCTTGGAAAGGCTGACGATGGTTTCCATGCGATCGCTGCGTTTTGCCATGTGAGTCTCCATCCGGCTGGCGGTCGGCGGCCTGCTGTGACGTGCGCGAAACCCGGTACGGGCGGCGGCGGTGGTGCCAGCTTAGCGGTCGCCCAGGATAGCCGTCGCATGACTTTCCGCGACCGCCAGCGCTCCAGGTGTCAGGTGGCAGACGGTAACCTGGGCTGCGACCATCGTGACGCACAAAGCCGGCCAGGCTCCGCTCGCTGGCACGGGGCTTGCTGGCAAAGGGCTAGCTGCCAAGGGCTAGCTAGCCGAAAGGACTGCCCTGTGACCACCAACCGCCCGGCCCGGCAATCCCAGCCCAGGCCAACCCGGTCCAGGCAGCGGGGCAGGCCGCTGCCGCAGGGCACCAGCCTGTACACCCCCGATGCGTCCCCCTCTAGGCAGGCGACCGAGCGCCGCAGTGCCAAGGCGCTGATCTACCTGCATCAGATGCCCCGCGCGGCGGCGCCGCTGCTACTGGTCGCATTCCTGATCGCCGGGCTTGCGCTTCGCGGCCCGGTTGGCGCCGTGGCGCTGTGCGTTGTGGCTGCCGTGCTCGCCTGGCTCGCCGCGCTGTCCTGGCCTCGGCTAGCGGCGGGCGGCCGCCTCGGCCGGGTTCTCGCGGTCGCGGTCGTGCTCGCGCTGGCCGGGTACCAGGCCAGCCGCTAAGCCACTACGCGGGCATCGCGCGCAGGTGCCCGCGCCCAGCCGGCTGTCGGTCACGGCCGCGCCCTCGCGGACGGCGGACGCCTGGCAGATCTAGGGGCCCCTCGGGGAGGACGCGCGTAACTGCGGTCATATCGGATTGTTTGCGCAAGCTTCCGAGTACCTCTGGCCGTGTGAACTAGCGCGGCAAGCTGGCCGCGCAGCTTCCGTCGCACTGACACGTGACCCGGAACATCTGGGCAGAATTGAGCCGATGCCTTACCCAGTGCGCCGTACTCATCATCGCCGAGCTCAATCTCGGCAGCTTCGACATTCTCTTCTAGCTGCCGGACACTCGATGCGCCGGGAATCGCCACTACGGCGTTAGAGCGAATGACCCAGGCGAGCGCGATCTGGGCCGAGCTGGCGTTGTGCGCGTCCGCGACATCCCGCAGCACATCGAGCAGATCCTTGGTGCGGTCTAGGTTTTCTGGTTGGAAGGCCGGATTGATGGCCCTGGCTCGGTCCAGGCTGCGGTCAGTCCCGTGGTATCGGCCCGACAGCAATCCGTGGACGAGCGGGCTGTGGGCGATGATTACCCGGCCGTTGTCCTCGGCAAAAGGCAACAATTCCAGCTCGGGCGAGCGCGCCAGCAAGCTGTAGCCGACCTGGTTGCTGAGGATCTTGCCGCCGAGCGCATCCTCGGCAGCGCGCCAGCGGCGCAGTGAATACATGCTGACGCCGACCTCGCCGACAGTGCCTTCGGCCTGCAGGGAGCGCATGCCGTTCATGATCGCTCTGTCGCCGATCAGCGGATTCGGCCAGTGCGCCTGGTAGAGGTCCAGGCGCGTTACCCCGAGACGGCGCGCACTGGCGAAAGCTCGCTGCCTGACCATTCTGGCCGCCGGCAGCACCGGCCACAGTTTTGTCGCGAGGAATACCGAATCGCGCCTGTTAGTGATGGCCCGCCCGAGTATCTGCTCGCTTCGGCCCGCACTGTATATTTCCGCCGTGTCGAAAAGGTTGACCCCTAGTTCGATGGCTCGCCTGACGATCGCATGTGTCTCCTTTTCGTCATAGTGACGGCCATAATCCCAGTCTGACGAACCGAATTGGACGGTTCCAAGGCCTATTTTCGAAATCTTCGCGCCGCTGTCGATACTCAGATATCGCATTAGCTAAGCATGCAGCTTCCCAGACTGAGTGCGATGCCCGGCCCCTAATCGGCGGCGAATTGGCTATCAAATGCGACTGCTTATGCAGATTGGCGGAGAGCCAAAAAATCTGACCCGATTAATGCCCTTATCGCCGCGGGCTCGCATCTGCTGGCAGCGTGTTCGGCTCTGCCCCCCCGTACCGGCGGTCCCTGCTTGCGTAGATCTCGCATGCCTGCCACAGGTGCCGGCGGTCGAAATCGGGGAACAGCGTGTCCAGGAACACCATCTCCGCATACGCCGACTGCCAGAGCAGGAAATTCGACGTCCGCTGCTCCCCGGAGGATCGGACGAACAGATCCACGTCGGGAATCTCTGGCTCGTCCAGGTACCGGCTGATCATCTTCTCGTCGACCTTGTCCGGCCGCAGCTTGCCGGCTGCCACATCGAGCGCGATCGCCTTGGCCGCGTCGGCGATCTCCGCACGGCCGCCGTAGTTGACGCAGAACTGCAGCGTGAGCACCGAGTTCCCGACCGTCATCCGCTCTGCGTCCTCGAGCTCGGAGATCACCGACCGCCATAGCCGCTGCCGGCGTCCCGCCCACCTGATGCGCACGCCCATCGAGTTCAGCTGGTCACGCCGACGCCGGATGACGTCCCGGTTGAAGCCCATCAGGAACCGGACCTCGTCTGGTGAGCGCCGCCAGTTCTCGGTCGAAAACGCGTATGCAGACAAGTACGGAATGCCTAGTTCGATCGCGCCCATGATCACGTCGAAAAGGGCGTACTCCCCCGCCTTGTGGCCCTCAGTCCGCGGCAGGCCTCGGCCTTTGGCCCAGCGGCCGTTCCCGTCCATCACCAGGGCGACGTGGCGCGGCACGAGCTCGCCAGGGATCTTGGGCGGCTGAGCACCGTCACGGTGCGGATACGGCGGGGTGACCGAGCGCTTCGTCGGGCTCATCGGCGGCGGCTTCCTCCTGCTTAAGCGTGCTCCACATGCTTGAGCGACCTGATCGAGTGCTCCAGGTGCCACTGAAGGTAGGCGGCGGTCAGGCCGCTGCACTCTACCTGGTGCCTCCGCTCGCTGGCGTCGGCGTGTTGCCAGTCGCCCCGGAGCAGCGCGCTCATCAGCGCCACGGTGGCGCCGGCCGGCGTCGCCGAGCCTGGCACGCGGCAGTTCTGGCAGGTCAGGCCGCCGGAAGCAAGACCGAAGGCGCGCAAACCGCCGGAGGCCTGGGCCTGCGCCGCAGTCGTGCCGCAGACCGCGCACTCATCCAGCGCCGGGGCATAGCCAGCCACGGCGAGCGACCTGAGCAGGAACGCGTCCAGCACCAGCCGCGGATCGTGCACGCCCTCGCCGAGTGCCCGCAGGCCGCCGACCAGCAACAGGAACTGCCGCATGGGCGGCTCTTTTTCCACCGGTGTCAGCTTCTCGGCGGTCTCCAGCATTGCCGTCCCGGTGGTGTACCGCGGGTAATCGCCGACCAGCTGCTCGCCGTACGGGCGCAACGTCTCAGCCTGCGTGATCACATCCAATGACCGCCCGGTGTACAAGAGCAAGTCGACGTGAGTGAACGGCTCTAGTCGCGCACCGAACCGCGACTTGGTCCGCCGGACCCCCTTGGCGACGGCCCTGATGCGGCCGGATTTGCGCGCCAGCACCGTGACGATGCGGTCGGCCTCGCCCAGCTTGTGGGTGCGCAGCACGATTCCGTCGTCACGGTAGATCGCCACCAGCCCATTCTCGCCGACATCGGTCGCTGCCGGTGCCGCTCAGCCAGTGCCGCTCAGCCAGCGCCGGTCAACACGTGCCGGTCAGCCCGCTGCAGCGCTCTCCTCGGTCATCACGATGACACCGTTCGCTCGCGCGGCCGACATGCCGAGGTGCGCAGCGACCTGGCGGGCGGCGTCGCGCTCGGAGTCCGACAGCGGGCCGTCGGCCAGTCCGACCCGCACAGCATCGGCCAGGAACCACTCCGGCGCGGGCATCGTCAGCTGGATCGCCAGCCTGGCCAGCGACTCGGCGTTAGCCAGCCGTCGGCCATCTGCTCCGGCCAGGTCCGCGGTCAGTGCCGCGTCATCGTAGCCGATGAGCCCGGCGGCCTGGACGATGTCGATGGCCCGGCTCCGCGCTGCCCGGCTAGCCGGGTCGCCCGCCCGCAGCATGATTGTGACGGCGGCCAGAGTGCCGGCCGGCAACGCCATCTGCATGGCCGCCGACGTCGGAATCGACAGCACCTCGATCCGGTACCTGGTGTGACAGATCCGGCACTGGACGTGCTCGTCGATGCGGTCCAGCGGGATCACCGGGATGAGCAGCACCTGAAACCAGCTCCGGCCGGTACAGCGCCGGTACGGGCGGTCTCCGCCGCAGCGATAGCAGTGCAGGGTGCCGTGCCCGGTTGTCTTGAAGTAGCAACGTACGCCGACAAACCCCAACTACCCGCTCCCCCCGCCAGGCCACCTGTCCGCCGCTGAGACATCGTCCCGGCTCACCAGATCATCACACGTCCTGGTCATGGGGGTGGCCCAATCCGGTAAAAGACGGACCTGCGAAACCGCCCCGTCCGGGGGCGACGACAGGAGGTCTCCGGCAGAAAGACAGGGAAACGCGGCGGGCTTCAGCCGGTCGAGCCTCCATATATTTCGCTTGCGACCCGCTGTCGAACAGGTATTAGCTGGCAGCCGTGCGTATGGAGCGGTTGGATCCGGTGGCCGACGAGGCTCGGCTGCGGGATTGTTACGAGCTAGTCATCTCCGGCCAGGAAGCGGACGACCCGAATGTGCCGGCCGACTCCTACCGCCGGTTCCGAAGCTGGTGGACGCAGGGCTTCGCGGGCATTCCGCAGCAGATCTGGCTCGCGACCACGGCATCCGGCACATTGCTCGGTTGCTACGTTCTCGGACTGCCGGACCGAGACAACCTGGCCAACGGCTTCCTCCGGCCAACGGTCGCGCCATCCGCCCGGCGGCAGGGCGTCGGGACCGCGCTGGTTGCGCATGCGGCCGAGCAGGCTGCTGCGGCCGGCCGGAAGCTGCTGATGTCCGAGGCCAGGGTGGGTGCGCCGGGCCACGCGTTTGCTGAGTCCGTCGGCGCACGCCCCGGCTTGCTCGAGGTCCGCCGGATCCTCGATGTCGGGCCGCCGCTGCTCGCTAGCCTTGCCGGGCTGCGGGCCGGGGCTGAGCAGCACTCCGCCGGATACTCGCTGCGCCGCTGGCCCGGCGTCACGCCCGATGAGCTGGTCGGGCCAGTCTGCGCGCTGAACAACGCCATGGCGGATGCCCCGCACGACGAGGCGGTCGAGCCGCTGGTATGGGATGCCGACCGCGTCCGCACGGAGGACGAGCGAGCGATCGCCAAAGGCACGCGGCTGTACTCGGTGGCGGCGCTGGAGGCTGCGACCGGGGAGGCCGCTGCTCTCAGCCAGGTCTTCGTCGATCCCGATGTCGCCGGATGGGCATTCCAGGGGCTCACTGCGGTGACCCGCGAGCACCGCGGCCACCGGCTTGGGTTGCTGGTCAAGGTCGCCATGCTGGAGTGGCTGGCGGAGGCCGAGCCGCAGCTAAGCCAGATCGAGACGTCCAACGCCTCGGTCAACGAGCACATGATCGCGGTCAACGACAAGCTCGGGCACCGGGTCAGCGATGTTTTCCAGTCGTTCGAGATGGACGTGGCAGCAGCGAAGAAGCTGGAAGTCCGCCGGTAACTATGCACATCGAGCGGTTCGATCCAGTGACTGACACCGCCCGGCTGGGCTCGTGTTTCGAGATGACGCAGGCAGGCTGGCCGATCGACCATCCGGACGAGCCCCCGTGGTCCTATGGCGCGTTCGCCGGCAAATGGGCACACGGCTTTGACACCGCGCCGCGGCAGACCTGGCTGGCTAGCGACGACTCGGGCGAACCGGTGGGCGGCTACTTGCTGCGGCTACCGGACAAGGAGAACGTCACGATTGCCGACTGCATTCTCGTGATCCGGCCTGCCAGGCGCCGGGCCGGGCTCGGTCGCCTCCTGCTCGCCCACTGCGCCGACCAGGCACGGCGGGCTGGCAGGTCCCGGCTGACGAGCCATGCCAGGGACGACACTCCCGGCGCCGCGTTCGCGAGCGCGGCTGGCGCACGCGGCGGCATCCCTGAGGTGGTCCGGATGCTCACTATTGACGCCACAGTGCCAGAGCGACTG
>Ga0126373_10004958_pt1 | contig 10264 bp, 11 predicted proteins | sample PanSoiMetPlot_11_FD_92545 | JGI IMG/M metagenome (GOLD analysis project Ga0126373, IMG submission 92545) | Tropical forest soil microbial communities from Panama - MetaG Plot_11 | ecosystem: Environmental > Terrestrial > Soil > Tropical forest > Bulk soil | place: Panama | collected 2016-02-17 | reverse complement strand
CGAGCGCGATCTCGAGCATTTTCAGAACATCACGCAGCGTTACCGAAGCCTGGAGCAGATGCTCTCCGACATGGCACTCGAGCCGCCCAATGACTCGCTCGATGGGGTCCTGGCAAGCGAAGAAGAAGAGGGGTACGTCACGCTCAGCACCATCCACTCCGCCAAGGGGCTTGAATGGCGGGCGGTGTTTCTGATCTGGGCGGCCGACGGACGATTCCCCGGCCCGATGAGTATGGGAGCGGAGGAAATCGAGGAAGAGAGACGCCTCATGTATGTGGCGGGAACCCGCGCCCGGGATGAGCTCTACCTCATCTATCCAATACATATGTTCGATCGCGTGAACGGCTTCAGCATGGGCCGGGCCTCCCGCTTCCTGGATGACGTCCCGGTGGAAATTCTACCGACCGCGACTCTGCAGGAATCGGACGACGCCTGACGCGTCTAATCCGAAAAAATCATGGCCCACGCCGAGAAAAGAACTGCGTTCAGGGTACGAAGCTTGCCTTGTTCGGCGCACGATGCTGGTTGATCGAATTTTCCGAATGACTGGTGATCAAGGGTCTCCGGTTCGAACCTCGAACCGTGGCAACAATCCACGGCCGGGGCTGGAAATAAACCACGGGCTCAAGTTTGGCACGGGTGGCGGGCTTGGCCTGGCGCTTCAGCAATTGGGGCGGGCCTACTTCCGACACGTCGCACGCCTCTGCGCGAAGGCAGCTCTGAAAGTCAGGCTCGCTCCCACCCTCGGCAGATCGCGGAGCTTGGTATTCCTCCTCGTTCTGTTGCTCGCGGTGTCGGTTGCAAAATCCGATGAACCGGTAGGCTCGATCCAGGAACTCCGGGGAACTGCGCAGGTCTTTCGTGCTGCAAAGACCATCGCCGCCGCGGTCGGCATCTTGGTGATGCTCGGCGACAGGATCGAAACCCTCGCTGACAGCGAACTGACCCTGATCTTACGGGGCGGAACTCGGCTCACGCTCGGTGAGGACAGCACTATCATCATTGACCGGCACCTCGTTGCAACCCATATACAAACGTCGATTCGCCTCTTACTGGGGAAATTGCGTTCATGGGTAAACGATACCGGAGGGGCAGGAGGCGTCAATTTTGAAATCCATACCCCCAACGGCGTAGCCGCCGCGCGGGGGACCGACTTCGAGGTGGAGTTTATCGAGGGAAAACCCTGTCCCGCCGACCCTAGCTGTCTTCGCTATACGACCGTTGGCGTTTACCAGGGGGTAGTCGTCGTCGCTAATCCGACCAGCCCCGCCGGGTCGCTGCCGGTCACGGTGACGGCCGGTTATCAAACGACCATTCCGTGCGAGAGCCCGCCTACCCCGTCGGCACGCTGGGGCGCAGAAGAGCTAAGAGCGCCTGGCTATCATTGAACTTGGCAGAATTGGAGATGCATCGGCGAAGTCGCTCAGGGTCCGTGCTTTTCCGGCTCTGCGCGCTCATTGTGCTGCTGGCGTTAGGGTGCTGCAGGGCACATGCGGGGACGGGCGGAGAGTTTTTCACCCTGCAGCAGCCTGGACATCTTGGGCTAACCGCGTTCGCGAGCGGCTTCGGGTCCGATACCTATGCGACCACCGGGGCAGGATTTCAGCTCGAGCAGAGCGTTACCCGCTACGTGGGGCTGGTCGGTCGAGTGTCTGCCTTTCAGGTCTATCAGGGAAAGGGATACAACAGCCCATTTGTGACCGAGTCGACCGGGGTGCGAACCTACGAACGGTTCGAAGGTGGAGTCGACCTTAAACCAGCGTCAGGGGTCTCGCTGGTCGTGTTGGGGGGACGCGACGTTGGCAACAGCAATGCGCCGGTCATCGAGGGGGATTTTTCCAGCTGGCTGTTTCAGTACCGTCCTTATCCGGTCAATTTATCCTTCAGCTCGACGCATTTTTTCGAGAATGCGGTTACCAGCAACCAAATCGATTTGCGCGCGGTCGTGTACGGCACCGCTCGATGGCTCCTGCTGCTAGGTGGCGGAGGAGCGGTTTGGGGAGGGGGTACAGTAGGAAAGCCCAATGGACAGGGCGGGCCTGACGTGGGTCTATTTCTGCGTGAACACCACACCAGTATCGACCTGCAAAGCGGCTACGGCAGTTCACATCTATACGGTCTGCTGAGCGTCTCGGTCGGTCTCGGCTGGGACGAATGAAACGACCCCAGACCTTCGAGATCCGCGCCGTTCGTGAACCGAGTTGCGGTCGAGGGGGCCGGTCTGCGCGATGCAGAGTTCCGTGCGGGGCCGATACTGATGCCGGTTTCAGCAGAGAGCAGGAGCTTAGCGCTGGCAGCCTCGCGGTGGTCTCGGTCGACCCCGTACCATTGGCAGACGGTTGGGGAATAATGCGAGTCGTGCGCGTGGCAATGAGGCTCAAACTCAATCAGAGCCACGGGGTGAAAGTTGTGCAGGCGGGCTTACGCCGTAACGTAGACCGTCCACCAGCAGGGCAACCATGCGCCGCGGATGCGCGGGATTGCCGTCGTGAGCCGGCGCACACAGGCTTGCGACCGCTCGCAACAGATCGTTCGGTTCGACACCGGCGCGCACCTCACCGGCTGCGGTCGCTGCTTCGAGCAAAGTCTTGAGTGCGGGCCGGAGTCGCCTTTGGAAGTAGGCGGGCAAGGTTTCATACGCCGGGTTGCCCGAGTGCAGGGCGGTTGCAAGTCCGCGCTTGGCGGCGATGAAGTCCACATAGCGCTGCATCCATCGCGCCAGCGCTTCGCCGGGTTCATGTTCGGCCGCCAGGGCCGTTGCGGCGTCGGCGCAGGCGTCGACCTCGCGCCGGAAGACAGCCACGATAAGGTCAGAGCGCTGCGGAAAATGACGATAGATAGTTCCAATCCCGACGCGCGCTTGCTCTGCAATTTCTCGGACCGGAGCGTCCACTCCAGAAGTCGCAAACACTGCCATGGCCGCTTGCAGGAGAGCATCGATATTACGCTGCGCGTCCACGCGCACGGGTCGATCCGTCGGTCCGCGAGGCTTCGAAGCATAGGCCGGTTCGTTCGGTTTGCCTTTCGCCATAGCTTGCAAAACGGAACGATGTTCCGTATATAATCGGAACGTGGTTCCGCTTGGCTTCCGTTTAGCACAGCAAGCCGGCGTCCGCCACACATCGAAGCAAAAGGAGATTAATAATGCAGGACAAACCCGTTGCCCTGGTGACCGGGGCGAATCAAGGAATTGGTCTCCAAATCGCAAAAGATCTCGTGGCACGCGGGTTCACCGTGCTGGTCGGCTCACGCGACTTGGCGCGGGGGAAGGAGGCGGTCAAGACGATCGACGGAGACGCCCACCTGCTCCAGCTCGACGTGACGGATAAGGCTTCGATTGCCGCCGCGGCGGAGCGCGTGCGCAACGAGTTTGGTCGCCTCGACGTGCTAATCAACAATGCGGCCATCTCGCATACCGGGCGGATGATATCCGTCGAGGAGTACGCCAAATCGTCCCGCCCTAGCAACGTGTCTCTCGATGAAGTGCGTGCGGTGTGGGAGACCAACGTGTTCGGCGTCCTCGCCGTTTACCAGGCGATGCTGCCGCTCCTGCGCGGGGCGCCGGCAGCCCGCATCGTCAACGTGTCGAGCGGCGTTGGCTCGCTGACAATGAACTCGGACCCGGCCTACCCCTGGCGCTCGATCTTCGGCCCCGTCTACCCCGCGTCCAAGACGGCTCTCAACGCTCTGACGGTTGCCATGGCGATCGAGCTGGAACCGACCCGGATCAAAGTCAACGCCGTCTCCCCGGGCTTCACCAAGACCAACCTCAACAACTACGCGGGTACGGAGACTGTCGAGGAAGGCGCCGCCGAGGCGGTGCGCGTTGCGCTGCTCGGCCCGGACGGCCCGACGGGTACCTTCACGCACGCAAAACTCGGAAAGCTCCCGTGGTGAACCTGGTCTAGCCGCAACGAAAGCTATCGCGCTGGCGCCACGCCTGATTGGGAAATGGGCGGCGAACGTGTGACGGCGCGCGCAAGTCCTTGAGTCGGCAGAACACGCCCGATGCGGTGGCGCCCGCCGGACCTGTCCCAGCCTGGGCCTCCGGGGGTCCGATTTTATTGACGCGTGGCACCTAAAGAAGCTCGGCACAGCAGCGGTTTGGCGCCAGAACGACCGGTCGTGCTTGACAAGTACGACCGGTCGTGCTGACATGTGGACCATGACGAGTAACAGCACCTCGACACGCCAACGAATACTACGCGAGGGACTCGGCCTGATGAGCCAGTCGGGTCTGAGCGGGGTCACGCTCGGCGTTTTGGCCGACCAGGTCGGCATGTCAAAGAGCGGGCTGTTCGCCCACTTCCGCTCAAAGGAAGACGTGCAGATCGAGTTGTTGAATCACATGACCGAATTCGTGGCCGAACACGTCATACGGCCGGCGATGACTGCACCCGAAGGGCTCCCGCGACTGCGCGCGCTGGTGCGGAACTGGTTTGGATGGGCGCAGCGAGCCGGCCTTCCCGGCGGGTGTCCGGTGGCTGCCGGTCTGTTTGAGTTCGACGACGTTGAGGGGCGGGTCAGGAACAAAATACTCGAGATGGAAGCCGCATGGCGCCACGCGCTGGTGCAACTGGTCGAGCGGGCAGTTGAGCTTGGCCACCTGCGGCGCGAACTGGATGTCGATCAATTCGTGTGGGAACTGTGCGGCATTTATCTCGGCCATCATGCCGCGCATCGATTTCTGCGCTCCTCCGATGCCGATGCTCGCGCACAAACTGCCTTCCAGGCTCTCCTCGATCGGGCGATCCCGTCGAACGCGGGGCATCGAGCTGCTCAAAAATCAACTCGAGTTCGAAATACAAGGAGAAGAACGCAATGAACCCAACCCACCCGAATCTCGAAATTGGCATGTTGCTTTATCCGGGACTGACGCTGCTCGATCTGATTGGTCCGCAGACTGTCTTTTCGTGGTTCGCCAATACTCACCTGGTGTGGAAAACGATGGACCCCGTAATCTCGGACACCGGAATCGGGATTCTGCCCACCCGCACATTCGAAACCTGCCCGTCCAAACTCGATGTCCTGTTCGTTCCGGGCGGCTTTGGTCAGCAGCAACTCATGGATGACGCGGAGGTGCGCACCTTCCTGGCCGATCGCGCGGCCCAGTCCAGGTACGTAACCTCCGTCTGCAGTGGTTCACTGCTGCTGGGAGCGGCCGGGCTGCTGAACGGTTACAAGGCCACATCTCACTGGGCGACCCGCGATGCACTTGGTGCATTTGGAGCGGAGCCGGTTGATGCTCGCGTGGTCGTCGACCGCAACCGGATTACCGGAGGCGGCGTCACTGCCGGCATCGACTTCGGTCTGGTCCTGCTCGCCAAACTCCGCGGAGACGAGGCGGCGAAGCTCACGCAATTGGCGATGGAATATGACCCGGCTCCTCCATTCTTGTCGGGAAGCCCAAAAACCGCCGACTCCTCGACCATTCGGCAAGCGATGGAATTCATGGTTGCACACGCGGAGAAACAGGCCGGGCGGCGTCAATCCGAAGTGGCGAGCTGAGGGCCTCTATGATCTTTCATCAAGTTCCTGCATTCAGCCGGCTCGATGTGCTACCGCCAATCATCATCGCTGGCATATACATTCTCGCATCCTCACTTATTCGGGAGCCGAGTCGCAGGAGTTTCAATGCGATCATGTTGGGCGGGGCGGGAGCCGCCTATCTGAGCGGCGGATTCGGGGTCTGGGAATTTGCGTTCGCCGCCGTGATAACGTTTTGTGCTTTTAAGGGCCTCCAGTCTTACCGCTTCATCGCTATCGGTTGGTTGCTTCACGCCGGGTGGGATGTGATGCATCACTTTTACGGTAACCCGATCGTACCGTTCGCGCCCACGTCATCAGCCGGATGTGCCATCACCGATGTAATCATCGCGATCTGGTTTTTCGCAGACGCACCCTCAGTCTTCGACCTCTTAAGGGTCTCCAGGGCAGCGGCAAAAGCGTAACCGGTTGCTCCCCGGCGTCGATGAGTCAGGCTAGGAACGGTCGTGTTCCCATGAACGGGCAGGCGCCTCGCTCTGCCGCCCGCTCTCGGCAAACCGACAAATCAGGGTTCGCGATTCCGTGCGCGGCAGCAACAGCCGAGGCAAACTGCCAACGCGCCGGGCAAGCTTGCCGGTCCGCGATACATGGACACGAATGGTTTTCGCACTGCAGCGGACGTCGAAACACCACTCGCAGAAAGAACCATCTTGATACGCGTAGGACTCGCCGTCGTCCTCGAACGAGGTCGCCGTGAATGATCCGCTCCCAAAAGGCGGAAAGAGATAGAAGCCACGCCGGTCCTCACGCGAATCAAAGCTCTGCGGCGCGAGATTTGCCGCGATCAGGCTTCCGGCTCGGACCAAAAGTGGTGGACGCCTGGGGCCCGCGCTTAGCCTGACGGTCTGTCCGCCGGTGAGTCTCTTCCCGCTCCAGAAGTCATACCAGTACGCACCTTCGGGCAAGTAAGCTGGGCGAGACCTTATTCCAGGCTCAACCGCCGGAGCGGCCAGCAGCGCGCTTCCCACCATCATTTGGTCGCTTTCCTCGTAGCACTGCGGATCGTGAGGGAAGTCATAGAACATCGGGCGCACCATCGGCTCGAAACCGCGGTGGTAGCGCCACATCAGATCGTAAAGGTAGGGAAGCAACCGGTAGCGAAACCTGATCAGATCGCGAATCTGCGGTGTGATCTCCGGAAACATCCACGGCTCGTTCACCGTCCGGTCGTCATTCCATGAATGGATACTGAAACGAGGCATGAAAATTCCGAACTGAACCCAGCGCAGAAACAGCTCCGGGTCGGGTTTCGGTCCCGCGAATCCCCCTACATCGTGCCCGGTGTTGGACACCCCGCTGAGGGCAAGGCTCAAGCCCATGCGGAGGTTGTATTTCAGCGTCTCCCACGAAGTGTAGTTGTCGCCCGACCAGGTCTGGGCGTAGCGTTGCACGCCGGCGCCCCCCGAGCGCGTGACAACGAATGGGCGTTGCAGCGGCGCTGACTCGCGCTGCGCGTCACGGGACGCGCGCGTCATCAACAAAGCCTGGAGCGGGCGAGCTTCGATGGCTGCGCGTCGGGCGCCAAACCCCTCGATCCGCGCGCGCCGCGACCTGATCTCGTATTCGTTGTTATCATTCCAGGTCGCCGTGATACCCCGCTCGAGCAGTTCCGTCTTGACCTGCTCTTTCCACCACCCGATAGTTAGCCGATTCGTGAAATCCAGATAGGCTCCCTCCCCGCCCCAGACCTGAACCCAGGCGGGCGTCCCGTCCATCTGGTGAATCAGCAGCCCAAGCCGCCGTGCTTCCCCGGCGCGCGGATGGTCTCGTAGCAGCCACGGCTTGAGGTTCGCGCAGAGTCGCACCCCCTTCTGCAGGAATGCCGACGAGAGTCGGCGCGGGTCAGGAAACTTACGGCGGTTCCAGTGGAAGAGATAGCGCTTGGCGCCGACCGATGTGTAACCGGACGAGAGATGAAACGAGTCGCACGGCACCCCGTGCCGTTCGCAACGTGCCAGAAACTTGTACATCTGCTCCTGCGCGTTCGGGGCCTCGGTATAGCTCATGCCGGAAGCGGAATAGCCAAGGCTCCATTTGGGCAAGAACGCCGGCCGTCCGGTGAGCCAGGTGAAACGGCGGACTACTTCCGCCACCCTCGGCCCGCCGATCACGTAGTAGTCGAGAATCCCATGGTCAGCGATGAAACTCCTGAAGAGGCCGTGATAGGCGGAAAGCTCACAGCCGAAGTCGAACGCGCAGTTTGAGAGGGTGTCATAAAAGATGCCGAACGCGAGATGCGCCCGGGGCCGGCACGTGACATAGAACGGGAGGTGCTTGTAGAGCGGGTCGGAGGACTTCGCGTTGTAGCCCAACGCGTCGGTGGCGCTCAGAACCAGCCGCCGCCCGGTCAGATCGAGGTCTCCGCTGTGCTCGCCCAGGCCGAAGTATTTCTCGGCCGGATCGCGCGCGAGGTAGTGGTAGACGCGCTGGTCCCACCAGCCGAAGTTGTAAGCCTGGGTCGGTCGATCACGAGCCGCATCAAGCCATCGGCCGTCATCGGCGCGCATCGCCCACGTGCAGAGAAATCCGTTTCGTTCCACGGTCAGGCGAATCCGCTTGGTCGCAACGACCAGGCGCTCGGCGGTTTCCCGGCGCAAAAATTTTGGAGTCGAGAAGCCGGCCAGGTCACTACGCCTGCGCCCTACGATGGGCCCGTCTTCCGCCCCCGGCGCTATTGCCCAGCTCCTCGGGAGGTTGCGCCGCCCTGGTGGTATGACGAGGACCCGGAAGATGTCTTCCTCGAGAACAAACAGATGGGCGACTGCACCGGAGCCGGCCCGCAAGACCAAATGGCCCCGACTCTCGCGCTCCAGTGAAAAACGCGGCGGCCGAATCGGCGACACGCGAACATTTATAGCGTTGCCTCACCGCGATGGCACCTGAATTCCGGGCCGGAGAACCAAGCGGCACCCAACCGGTGAGACAAAGCCCGCTTCAGAGCTCCGCTCCTGAGTGGACTCAATGCCGGCTGGGATGTGTGCGCCGCCATTTACGCGAAAGGGAGCCGAGCGGCGCGCTCGGCTCCCGAGAGCTTTATACCCCCTCGACGATGAAGGCCCGGTAGCTGGCGCCCTTGAAGCGATGTTCGCGTGCCTCGTGGTAGGCAGGGCTGTCGTACCATGCCTTGGCCGCCTCGAAGGTCGGAAACTCGAGCACGACCGCGCCTTCGATTTGGGGACCTTCCAGCACCTCGTGCCGGCCGTAGGCAACGCGAGGTTTGACTGGATGGCCCGCCAGGGTTGCGGGAGCGACCTTGGAATAGGTCTCAAGCTCTTTGGGATCGCGAGTGCTGTCGCGAATGAAAATTGCGTATGCGGGCATATTCTTCTCCTCCTTGGGATCAACGCATCCGGTCAGGTTCACGTCCTCGACGGCTCAAGCGGTAGCGAAGCTCGATTTCCTCGCCTCTGTCAATCGTTGCAGGTCAATCGCGCGCCCGTGCGATTGCGGACGTGCATTGGTGGAGCTTGGAAAATCCCCTGGCCGGCTGATTTGGCGACATCGAACTTCGAGTAAACCTGGGATCGTTCGTCCAGATGCATCGGCAAGGAGGCTTCGCGCAATACCGGAACATTCTCGGCAATGGTTCCAGTCGCGGGTGCATTGCGCGGCACTGCGATCACCCGGTCCCAACGAAGCGCACTACGGTAGTTCCCATCCTGCCCATCTCGGTGTAGGGGGCATGGGTGCCTTCGAATTGGGCATCGCCTTTTAACAGTTCGATCCCGCCCCGAGTCAGATATTCATTATGGCTCATCTGCCCCACTCCGGTCGATTTACTCATATGGGGCGCAGATTGTGCCACCAGTGTGCGGCCCGTATGATATGACCACACGTGACCACGAAGCATTACTCGATGAAGGCGGGAATACGGGAGGTTCGCGACCGATTCACTCACTACCTTGACCAAGTGCGGCGGGGTCGCGAGGTCATCGTTACGGAGCGAGGTAGGGAAGTGGCTGCTCTGATTCCTTTGCGCAATCAGAACTCGGTGGAGGACGCCGTCGCGCGTCTCCAAACCGAGGGTCTGGTCGAGATGGCCGATTCCTGGCGTCCGTTAGCTATGTCCAGATCGCGACTACGTGGACGGCTCCTGTCCGAGCTGGTCCTGGAAGAGCGGACGCGCAGTTGGTAATTCCCGCGTACGTCGACACTAGTGTGTTGGTAAGGATTTACGATGCGCGCGAACCAGGCGGCGCAGAGGTTCGGAGGCGTCTCAAAAACGCCCGCCTGGCATCATCGGTCCTGGTCCGTGCGGAAATCATGTCTGCCGTCGCGCGAAAGGTGCGCGCGGGCGAACTGCTGCAGTCGGAGTCCGCCAGCTTGCGCCGGCGAATAGATAGGGACTACCAACGGATCCTGAAGGTCCGCCTGACTCAGGAGGTCCTCCAAGACGCCGAAAAGCTCCTCTTCGAGTTTTCGTTGCGCGCAAGTGACGCGGTGCATTTGGGCTCGGCGGCCGTACTGTCGCGTAGACTGGGAATCACGCTCCCGGTCCTAACCGCAGACGACGCGATGCGGAGTGCCGCTCAGGGCGCAAGAATGCAAGTTGAATTTTTCGGCTGAAGACTTTAGCTACGATGGTTGCTCTTGGTGATGCCTGTTCGAGGCGCGCCAACCGATGGGACCAAAACCAAAAAAAAACGACAGAGCTGCGGTCCGGGGATGCACTGCGCTAGCCGGCTGATTTGGCGACCTCGAACTTCGCGTAACCTGG
>Ga0126373_10004957_pt1 | contig 10265 bp, 10 predicted proteins | sample PanSoiMetPlot_11_FD_92545 | JGI IMG/M metagenome (GOLD analysis project Ga0126373, IMG submission 92545) | Tropical forest soil microbial communities from Panama - MetaG Plot_11 | ecosystem: Environmental > Terrestrial > Soil > Tropical forest > Bulk soil | place: Panama | collected 2016-02-17 | reverse complement strand
TGCCCCTACTCAAACGTGCACTGAACGCTCAATCTTTGAAGCTTGACGTATCAGAGGAGGCTGCGTAGTCAAATGCGAGTCGCCGCTGCTCTACTCAAATTCCACAGGCGTTGGGACATCGCCGATTTTAAGTACTAATGTTCAGAGCTCTGTGAGTTCTCGCGGTTTCGATCTTTGACTTCCGAGATGTATTAGTTAATCGAAACTTCCCTCTCGGTTCTGATGCTCAAAACAGAAGGCGTCCGACTTCAGTCCGGCTAAGCGTTCAGAGACGCCAATGAACTGAGGCAGGTGAGTTTGAGAAGGCACGCGCTTGCGTGGCTGTGCACCTCCTTCCCTACCGTTGCACGTGCGCCAATAACCTTGACTACCGCCGTCGATCCTTCGATCCGCTCTCCCTCCATTGGCTCGTAACGCCCGCCCAGATGCTCGGCAAGGAACTTCTCCATCCGCGCTGCGAAGTCCAGGCTGTTGGGCGGACGCACAAACCCGTGACCCTCATCCGGGTAGAGCACATAGGTCACGGTGCCCTGGTTCTTCTCGATCGCGGCGACTATCTGCTCCGACTCTTTCTGCGTGACTCGTGGGTCGTTGGCTCCCTGCGCGATCAACATCGGAATCCGGATGCGGTCGGCCGAGAAGAGCGGCGACGCCTTCGTGAGCATCTCCTTATGCTTCGGGTTGTCTGGATCTCCCATCCTGCTCTTGAACAAGCCGATTGCGGGAAGCCAGTACGGTGGGAACGACCCAAGCAGCGTGAACAGGCTCGAAGGGCTCACCAAATCCACCCCGCAGCAGTAGAGGTCGGGCGTGAAGGTCGCACCTGCCAGCGCTGCGTACCCCCCGCACGAACCGCCTACGATCGCTACTCGCTCCGAATCAGCGATTCCTTCGCCTATCGCCCACTTCACTGCGTCGGTTAGGTCGTCCTGCATGGCCAGCCCCCACTGCAGGTCGCCGGCATGCAGATATTTCTTTCCGTAGCCGCTCGACCTCCGATAGTTCGGCTGGATCACTGCGTATCCGCGATTCGCAAGGAACTGCACGAACGCGTTGAAGCCCCAATAGTCCCGCGCCCACGGGCCGCCATGTACCAGCAGCACCATTGGGAGTGCGTGGGCCGCACCCCCCGCGGGAATTGTCAGGTAGGCGTTCAGCTCCATACCGTCGCAAGAGGTGTAACGGACCGGCGTGGTTGCCCAGAACTGGAACGCGTCCAGCCCCGGCTGCGCGCTGAAGAGCATGCTTGCGGCGCGCTTGCGCCGGTCCCAGAGCAAAAACCTGGGCGGCATCCGATCGCCGTTGACCGCGACGATCCAGTTGTCGTCATCGCCGTCGCGGCTGCCAATCGAAAAATCGCCGTCGGCGATTTTGCCGATCGCATCGAAGTCTTCCGCGAGCGCCGGATCGATCACCTGCCACCGGCGGCGTTCTGGTTCGAAAGCAACCGCCTCGATTCGATGCGTGATCGGATGCACCATAACAGTCTCTGCATCCAGCTTCTCGCTGCCGGGCCACTTCGCGCTCAGCGCCGGTTTTGAGGTCCTTTGCCATCAGTCGAACCGTGTCGTTGCCGATCGAGGACTTAAGCCGCAACTCTCCACCATCTTGGTCGAATCCGATCGGGTGGATCTCGTCCTCCGCCCCCGGGCGTGCCACGGTTCGCCAAAGGGGCACCGGCGTAATCGCGGATCCTAACCTCGTATGCGCCTTGCGGTGATATGGCGTTGCGGCCCGCACCACCATTTCGTCGTCGGCGATCCATCCGCCGACGTCACCGGGATTTTCGGTGTCCAAGCGCGCTTCCCCGGTCTCGATATTGATTTGCCGCACGTCGTGCTTGGTCCGGTCGCGAACGTTCAGCGCCACGAGCAAGTAATCGGGATGTTTGCGGCTCGATGCGACAAACGATGCGGTGATACCCTGCCACGGCGTGAGATCGCGGACGTTGCCGGTTTCGAGATCGACCGCGAACATGTGGTAGTTTTCGTCCCCCTCGGAATCCTGGATATAGACAATCTTCTTCGAATCCCACGTCCATCCGTAGAACGAAATCCCGCGGCTGCGATCCGCGGTCACGCAGCGACACTCGTCGGTGTTGCGGGTACCGACCCAGACCTGCTGCACTCCCCGCGCATCGGGGGCGAGCCAGGACATCGCTTTCCCATCAGGCGAAAGCTTTGGCTCGGTCCGCTCCGGGTTTCCGAACAGGAGTTCGCGGGCAATCACTGGTGTAGCGTGGCGAGACGGTACTTGCTGGACAATGTGTAACCCTCTCTCCCACTACCGAGTGTATGGCCACGATATACATCATGCCCACTCGGTGCAAACGCTTATTCTCGGCTCGAGGGGTCTTTAATTGAACCTAGGGTGTTATTCCGATCGCGGGTGGCAACCTCAGCTTCGAACAATTCGAACTGTCTAAATGGTAGTATATCCGCCAGCTTGATTATCGGCGGGTCGCGTTCATCGCGAAAGGCGTCTGTTCGCCTCCGACCAGTTAGGGAGGTGCCAGGGAATGTTGACAATCGTGATGCGTTGCCCTGCTCAAGTGGCAGGCGGATCGCGATCATCTCAGTACGCTGCTTGCGTAGGAAATAGTCGAGCCAGCGGCATTCTACCGGAGCGCCATCGTACAACAGCAAACAGGTCGCACGCCTGTGCTTTTCAAATGCTCCATGAGCGCCGCAGGATCGAACTCGCCCACGCACGCGGAGTGTCGCGCGATGAAAGGAAATCGTTAGCGAGGCGGGTGATCGCCGCTGTGCGTACGAACTCGCGACGGGCTGTTGACGTTTGCTCCGCCGAAGATCTGATGGCAGACCGATCGTGGTTTCGATTTTCGGAGGGGTCGATCGGAAGTCGCGTACGATTTGGCAGATGACGGGCAATCGTCGTTCGAATTCTGATCACCGGTCACCTATACCTCGCCTCATTCGGCGATGCGCCCATAATAGACACGATCCGAGACACGCCCACGCGAGTGAGGTCGCGCCGGATTCGCATTGGGAGGATCGAACGAGTAACTTGGTCATCTCGTGAGAAGCAAGGTGCAATTTCACCGCGGGCGAAGGTTGTTGCGTTCCGCGATTGTCGCCCTAGTTCTGGCGACAGGAACCCGCGCCATACTTCCTGCCTGCACTAGCGCAGCGAACACCTCAGAGAACGGTTCGGAATCGCTGGCGGCTGGCGTTAGGCCCTTTCGCCAAAGAGTTGGGCACGCTCGACCGCTTATCGCCGTAGTGGGCGAAAGCGCCGGCACCGAAACCACGGACTATTTGATTCCGTATGGTGTGCTCTCGCAGTCGGCCGTGGCCGACGTGATCGCGCTGGGCACGAGGGCGGGACCAATTACAATGATGCCCGCTCTCAAGATCCTGCCGCAGGCGACAATTGCGGAATTCAATAAGCGTTTCCCTGAAGGCGCCGACTACGTGATCGTACCCGCTGTCCACAACCCCGACGACACGACACTGCTCGAATGGGTTCGTCTACAATCCAGTCGAGGTGCGATCATCGTCGGCATTTGCGACGGCGCTTGGGTTGTGGCGAAGGCAGGATTGCTAGATGGACACAGAGCGACCGGACACTGGTATTCGTTGGACAAACTCGAACGAACGTTCCGCGGCACGACTTGGCTCAGGAACCGGCGGTATGTAGACGATGGATCGGTCGTCACGACCACGGGAGTTACGGCTTCAATTCCGGTGTCGCTCGCGCTGGTCGAGGCGATTGCGGGCCGTGACCGCGCGATGAAGGTTGCGCGAGATGTAGGCGCCACAAATTGGTCGCCGGTCCACGACAGCAACAACTTCAAACTAAATTGGACCTATCGGCTGACTGCTGCAGGAAACGAACTGGCCTTCTGGTCGCACGAAACAGTAGATATTCCTGTTGCGCCCGGAGTCGATGAAATTTCGCTTGCGCTGGTCGCTGATGCTTATTCGCGAACTTATCGCTCACAGGCGCTCACGGTGTCTCCTTCGGCCGCAACGATTCGCACGCGACGAGGACTGGATTTGATTCCTGATACAATACGTGATGGCGCAGGTCGAACCGACATGAAGTTAGCACTCGGCGAAAAGCAACTTCCGGTGCAGTCGTTGGATGGAGCACTCGAAGATATCGCACGTTCTTACGGTCGGTCCACAGCCGCATTTGTCGCGTTACAGATGGAATACACTTGGCCAAGATAACTCTCTAGGTCCGTTTTCTGTTGAGAATGCTCCGAATTTCAGGCGCTGCGAAACGATCGGCACCAATGTCGTGATACGGTTTCTCGGCCGGCTGCATCACAGCTAAGGTCGGGTTTGAAATTTTGATTGGCCACTACCGTTTTTGACCCTTTGAGCTTATGATCATCGCGAAGCTGCGGCGAACGTAGACATTCGCGGCGACTGGAGTGAATGAATTCGAGGCTAACCAGACGCGCGATCAGAACAGCGAGGAAGAAGTGACCCGCTATCGCTTCGAGAAAGAAAACGGTTCGGGAGGATCCGTGGCGGGCGTAATGTCGCCGAATCCTGTGAGCGCATCTTAAATTTCTGGCTGATACCCGATCACGGCGATAGGGAGTGTCTCGAAGAAGCGGAGAAAGCAGGCTTATTGGTATCAGTCGCGGCCGGTTCACAGGCGCGGTTTGCGTTCTTCGTCGAGCAGCGCTCTGGCATCCTTGAGGTCACCTGTATCGAAACCTTCGGTAAACCATCCGTAGGCAGCCACCAGAATAGTTCGCGCCTCACGCTCGCGTTTGGTGCCTCTTGCTAGTCGTGCGAGGCTTGTTGCGGCGCGCAACTCCCAAGAACGCGCTTGCTGCTCGCGCGCAATATCGATCGCGGAGCGGAAGCAGCGCTCAGCCCGCGCGCCATCTGATCGATCCCGGGCTAGCAGAAGCTCGCCTTTTAGTCGATGCAGCTCTGCCTCGTAGCAGTGCTGGCCGATTCTCTCGGTGAACGGAAATGATTCATCGATGGTGGCACCGATCATACATGTACTCGCAACCACTGGCTTTCAGTTCGGAAAGACTTTCACGTATGCGCGCGATGCCGCGCTCAAGATCGCCTGCTATCGCATCCGCCCAGCCGAGGTAGATTTCGCTCAATGCCTTACCGGTGGGGTATCCCCATTCGATGGAAAGCCGCAGCCTTGCCTCGACCCGCGCTCTCATCAGCTCGGGTTCGCGACGAAGCTCGTAGATGTAACTGGCGAAGGCGTGGATGTCGGCGAGCATTGTGGTAAGTCCCGCATCCGCGATCGCTGTCGCGATATTCATTCGCTCCATACTTCATCCGCGAGCCGCGTCTTGCCGGTTCGCCGGCGATGCGGCCCATCTTTGGTCGCGATGGTTCGAGCCTGATCCGGAGTTTGACAGTCTTTGTAAAACTCTTTTCCTCAACAGCTACGGCAATGCGGCGTTCGGGCGTCTGGACGAATGGAGAAAAACGCCCCGAAGTTGCCTGGCGCTGGTACTATTGCTAAATCAGTTGCCGCGCAACATGTTCGCGGCACTCCGCGAGCGTTTGCGACCGACCTAAGGCCCGCGAGGTCAGCCCCCACGCCCTTGCATCCGGATTCGATCGCGAACTGCCGAAAATCACGCGGATGTTTTTCTATTTGCCCTTCGAACACAGTGAAGATTTGCACGATCAAATAGAATCGTACGCCTCGCCTCAGTTCTCGCAGATGAGTACGGCGAATCCGCGGAAGGCACGCTAATCCGGAAGTCCGCGCGCTGGCATCTACAGATAATTCGGCGATTCGGAAGGTTTCCCGGCCGAAACGAGGCGCTTGGGCGCCAATCAACGAAAGAGGAGATCGAATTCATCAAACATCACGACTCCAAAGCTGATATCGTTCCGTTTTTCACCAACAACAAGCTGAGCGATCCGTAATACTTGGCTGCCAGGAGAAGTGGATGCCGATACGGAAGAGCCGCTTCAGCCAAATCGCGACATGTTCTCTACCGCGCCTGAGAGAACGCGATTTCAGGGACTGCTCTGCTCCGCGGAGCAGATTTGAACTCTTGCGCCACGAGAACCGTCGATTGACGAGCGTTCAGCCGCGATAAATCCGCGTTGAACGTGGCGCCTTCACGCTGAATAGGCACGGAGAGGTGCTCTTGGCGGAATTCCTGCCGATTCGACGGAAATTTTCCGCGCGCGCAGAAAATCCGGTTCGCTCTGCCAAAGCGGCCGATGTGCATGAAGGTTTTGGCAGTCCACAAAAGTAGATTGGATAAATTTAGCTCGCGGAGCTTCCGCTGAAGTCCCAGTGTAAAAGCGAGACTCCATTCTGACCGAGCCCAACACTCGGGCGTCAAACATAGACAATCCGCGGAACTCATTCGGATTGGGCCGCGTCGCGGGCCCATTTCCTGCGATGTCGCGATGTCAGGTGGCTGAGCCGAGTGCCCAGACCCTGTTCAACCGATTTATCTGCCGATAGTGTGGGCGTCGCAGTGGGCAGAAAGTCCTAGCGCCCAAGGAGAATGAGCCCGACACAATCGCCAACGTGCTGTGCTGCTCACGGCGATAAAGATGATCATCGAATGAGTCAAGGACCCACGCGAAGGGAGATGCTCATCCGAAGTGCCTTTGCGCTCGGTACTTTGGCGTTAGCACCGGTGCTCCCCGGCTGCACGATGGTCGCTTCCGCGAGTAAAACGAATCGCCCAAGCTGTGACGCTATCGTGATCGGCAGCGGGTTTGGAGGGGCGGTCGCGGCTTACAGGCTCGCGCAGGCGGGTCTGTCGGTCGCCGTGCTTGAACGCGGCCGGCGCTACGACTTCAATCCATTTCCGCGCAACTGGAACAATCCGTTCGATGGATGGCTGTGGTCATCTGACCAGGGCCTTTTCGATGTCAAGCTCTGTCAGGAAATGACGGTGGTTCAGGCCGCCGGCCTGGGTGGTGGCTCACTCATTTACGCCAACGTGCAGATGAGAGCGCCCGATGCCGTCTTTGACCACGGCTGGCTGCGCGGTTACAGCCGTGCCGCTCTCGATCCCTACTACGACCTCGTGGCGTACATGCTCGATATCAATCCGATAACGAGAATCAATCTGCCGACCAAGTCCCGCCTCATGGAAGTCGCCGCACGAGGCCTCGGCCGGTCTAATCAGTTCTGCTTTCCCAATATCGCAGTCGATTTTGGCGCGCCGGGCCTTGAGCATCCGAACAAATTTGGCATGACGCAGAGAGGCTGCACATCCTGCGGCGAATGTTGCATCGGTTGCAACGTTCACGCGAAGAACACGCTGGACTTGAACTATCTCGCGATCGCGGGTTCCAGGGGTGCCAATATTGCTACCCTGTGCGAGGTGTTCAAGATTGAACCGGTTGCGACTGGCTACAAGGTTAGCTTCAAGGATCACGCAAACAATGGACAGGAGAGCGAGATCACCGCGCGTTATTGCTTCGTCTGTGCGGGGGCCAATAATTCCACCGAGCTCCTCCTGCGCTGTCGCGATGTACACGGCTCGTTGGATAAGTTGAGCCCTCGGCTAGGCGATAACTATTCAGGAAATGGCGATTTCCTAGGTTTCGCATTTAACACGCGCCAACCATTCAAACCTTCGGAGGGACCCACGATCACGACGGGGGTGCTTTATGATCGCACCGACGGCGGTTTCCAGAACTGGTTCATTTTCGAAGAAGGAGGATACCCAAAGGAAATCGGCACGCTTCTGCAGCTACTGAATCCACATTTCGGGTTGTTCAGGACCATGGGCATTGCCACGAAAGAGGTGCTTTTGAATGCATTCCATGCTCTGGCACCTGAGCGGGGCACCGAGGACACGGCGGTTTTTCTGATGATGGGCCGCGATCTGGCCAACGAAGAGATACGGCTGCATCCACGGACTGCCGAACTAAGGATCAAATGGAACGTACCCGCCAATATGGCTCTTTACGAGGCTGAGCGCCGGCTAACAACCGATTTCGCGACCGTCATGGGTGCTGATTTCGCAATGAACCCGCTCTGGCGTCACTTCCGCATCCCGGTAACGGTCCACAGCCTGGGCGGATGCCTGATGGCTGACACCCGAGAAGCGGGAGTTACGGACGCAAACGGTGAAGTATACGAGTATCCCGGCCTCTTCGTGCTCGATGGTTCTATTCTTCCCGGTGCCACGGGCGTAAATCCCGCTCATACCATCGCTGCCGTCGCAGAGCGCAATGTCGAGGTGGCGATCCGGCGCTTCACCGGGAACCAAAACTGGCGCGCTCCCGAAGCTGCAGCTGCAAAACCAATCATCGAACCAGCAGATTCAGTAGCTATCCCATCGGGACAGAGCCTTAATACCAACGCACAGTGATATGGCGGTAGCAGGAAATATTGGGCTACACGCAGAACCGCCGAATCGACTCAGCCCTGCTTCCAATTCACTTTCTCTGCACTCGCAGATTATGAAATATGAAGCCTCGTAACCCGATTGCACCCGCTCGAACGTCCGCGCTGGCCGCGATGTTGGCAACCGTGTTCGCCACCGGATGCTCCACACTGCCGAGCCCTCCGACCAATCCAGCGTTCGAGGAACATCTAGCCACCAAGCAGAAAGACAATGTCGTCGTCTCGGTCGTCGTCTTGACCGATGCCGAAGCGGAGCAATATTTCGGTTGCCCACTTGGAAAACAGGACATCCAAGCGGTTTGGCTGAAGGTACGCAATCAGACCGACCACCCAATCGGGCTGCTTTACCGCAACATGGATCCGCAGTATTTCTCGCCATTCGAAGTTGCGTTCGACAATCATCGGCCATTCGAGAATCAGCGCAACAGACAACTCGATGATTTGTTTGATCGGGCGCGGTTTCCTGCTTACGTCAAGCCTGGCGATCTCGCCGCCGGTTTCGTCTTCACCAGTCGGTCGGAAGGAGCGAAATTCGTCAACGTGGAATTCTGGCACGGCAAGGGTCTCACCCGCGACGGTTTCTACATGAAATTGCCTAGCGGCAGATTTGACTTCGAGGAAGCGGACTTCGCTAAGACCTACGCCCCCGGCGAGGTCAAAGCGCTCGACTTGACCCAACTTCACCAGCAGCTGGAGGAGCTACCCTGCTGCACCTTCGATAGTTCCGGTGCAAGAAACGGCGATCCGCTCAATTTTGCACTGATCGGTGACGAGGACGCGGTAATGGGTGCGCTAACCGAACAGGGTTGGGATCCGACCCACACTATCGGCGGGGAGTCGGTGGAACGGACCGTCAAATCCTTTCTGTTCGGAAGCGAGTACCGATACTCGCCCGTGAGCCGCCTGTTTTACTTCGGCCGTGGTCAGGACCTTGCGCTGCAGAAGGTTCGCGGCACGATTCATCAACGCAACCACCTCCGCCTCTGGCGAGCGCCCCTCAGCTTTCAAGGGAAGGACGTATGGGTGGGGCAAATTAGCCGCGATATTGGAGTGCGTTTCACGTGGTCATCGCCGATTCTTGTCACGCACAAGATCGATCCTGATGTGGATGAGGCACGCGATTACCTGGTGCAAGACATGATCGCGTCGGGATTTCTTCAATCACTGGGTTACGTGGAAGGTGTTGGCGCCGCGTCGAGGGACACCCCGCGCTCGAACCTCACCGGAGACCCGTACTTTACCGATGGCCTCCGTGCGGTCATGTTCATCGCGAATGAGCCGGTCCCGAGCGACCAAATTACACTAATCGAGTGGGGAGAACCGCTTCCAAAAGACTGACCCAGACACCCTCGATTAGGATCACGAAACGGTGGTAGGAGCGTTCTTCGATGGTGAGCTGCTAGGGCTCGATAGTATGCTCAAGCGATGGAAAACCAGACCATCGTTTTTCCGAGGCCATGCGAAGTCGTTGTCGAGTCGCGAGATGTACCTGAACCTGCGCCGGACGAACTGCTGATTCAGAGCCGACTATCGCTTATCAGCACAGGCACGAACTCACCATCCTTTCCGGGGCCTTTCCGGCTAAATCCTTTTGGGCGACCTACGCGAAATATCCCTTCTTCGCGGGCTATTCGAATGTGGGGGTCGTGCGAGAAGTCGGCCATCGAACAGACCGCTCATGGATCGGGCGGCGCGTCGCGACGCGCGCGCCTCACGCGGCTTGGACGGCGACTACGGCGGCCGAAGCTACGATCATCCCCGACCGGGTCTCCGACGAAAGTGCCGTCTTCTTCGCTATCGCCGGGATCGTGATGAACGGTGTCCGCCGCGGAGGGGTGTTATGGGGCGAATCAGTGGTTGTTTTCGGACTTGGACTATTGGGACAATTCGCGACCCGATTCAGCGAGCTGTCTGGC
>Ga0126373_10004956_pt1 | contig 10267 bp, 5 predicted proteins | sample PanSoiMetPlot_11_FD_92545 | JGI IMG/M metagenome (GOLD analysis project Ga0126373, IMG submission 92545) | Tropical forest soil microbial communities from Panama - MetaG Plot_11 | ecosystem: Environmental > Terrestrial > Soil > Tropical forest > Bulk soil | place: Panama | collected 2016-02-17 | reverse complement strand
TTCTCCAGAAATTCGCGGGGTGGAAGCCCGGCGGCGACTCGGGAAAATTCCGCGTCAGCCTAACCGAGAATTACCGCTCGACGCCGACCATTCTGCGCGTGGCTACGCAGGTGATCGGGCAAAACACAGTGAGTGCCGATTTTCCCAAGAAATTCCTGAGCGCCGAGTGTCCGGAAGGCCAGAAGATTCGCATCGTTGAGCTCGCCAACGAGCAGGAAGAGGCACGCTGGGTGGCGGACGAACTCGAGCGCACGCATGCGGCGGGCCGTCTCTGGAAGGATTTTGCCGTGTTGTACCGCCAGCACACCCACCGCGACGAACTGGTTCGCGAGCTGGCGATGCGAAAGATTCCTTTTGTCATCAGCCGCCTTTCCATTTTGGAGCATCCGCTGGTGAAGGATGTGTTGGCGTATCTGCGATTGCTCGCTCGGCCCTTCGATGACCTGTCCTGCGCGCGCGTGCTTTCCGCGCCGGCGTGGAATTTGCAAGCGCAAGACCTGGTGCGGCTGGCGGAACGCGCAGCCAAGAAGCGCGGCACGGCGCTATACGATCTGTTGCAAGCGCCGCAATCGGAACTGCCGTTTGACGGATGGCATGCGGCGATTGAGCAATTACTCGACTTTGTCTCTGGGCAGCGCAAAACCATGAAGCGCCGCACGGCTCGCGAGATCTTGGCGGGTTTGCTGGAATGGCTGGAGGTCTCGCAACGCGCGAACGGGCAAGACTACAAATATGTCGCGCGATTAACGGAATTTGCCAAGGAATGGGAAGGGAAGAGCGACACGCGCGGGCTGCCCGAGTTTATCGAATATCTGGACTGGTACGAGCAGGCGGGAGGAGTCATTGCGTTGGAAGATGACGCGCCGGAGGATGCGGTGAAATTGATAACCGTGCACGGCGCAAAAGGACTCGAGTTTCCGCACGTTTTCGTGCTGCGCGTGAACAACAAGAAATTTCCCGCGACGGAACGGCCGCGCGTTTTCGAATTTCCGGCGAGGCTGATGAAGGAAGGCGAGCCCGCCGAGCAGTTTCACATTCAGGAAGAGCGGCGGCTTTTTTATGTGGCGCTGACAAGAGCGCAAGAGCGGTTGACTTTAACCACGCTGACCGAACCAAAGGGCAAAGTGCCGGTGTTTATCGAAGACATTTTGATGGACCCGGGGGTGCGACGCCGGGACGTGCGGCAAATGATGCCGAAGCTGCCATCGCTCCGGCAAAACACCGCAGCCAGGGCCGCCTCTGCGCCGGCGAGCGGGAATCTTTTCGCCGCCTCTTCCGGGCCGGCAAAGATCTTCTCTCGCATCGCGGATTGGGCGGAAACGTTTCATCCGGCGCCGCCCGAGCCGTTGACCCTCAGCCCCTCCGCGGTGAACGGATACCGGACCTGCCCGCAACAGTATTTGTTCGGCTATTTATGGTCACTGAAAGAAGGGCCGCGCGCGGCGCTGAGCTTCGGCAGCATCATGCACAACGCCATCAAGCGGTTCCTCGGGGAACTGCGCAAGGGCAACAGACTGCCTTTTGAAGAAGTGCAGCGGATTTTCGAAATGGAATGGCGCTCGGTGGGCTTCGAAGACGAATACCAGGAAGAGGAATTCAAGAAAGACGGCATCGAACAGCTGCGCGCCTTTCATGAAGCGACGATGGCCGCGCCGCCTCAGGTTTGCGAGCAGGAGAAGCGATTCGAATTGCCGCTGGGAAACAACGTCATCATCACCGGCCGCATGGATCAGGTGAATTCGCTGGGAGGCAACGACGTGGAGATCGTGGATTACAAGACCGGGCGGCCGAAGAGAGAATCGCTGGCGAAAAAGGATTTGCAACTCAGTTTATACGCGCTGGCGGCAAGAGAGATTTTCGAATGGAATCCGGTGCGGCTGGTCTTTCACTACTTGCAGACCAATCAGGTGCAGGTGACCGCGCGCGACTCGAAACAGCTGGAGGAGGCGCAATGCATCGTGGAGGAAGCCGCGGCGGACATTCGCGCGGGACAGTTCCCTCCGCGGCGCTCGCCTTCCGTTTGCCGGAGCTGCGCCTACAAGCCGATTTGCCCAGCGCACGAGGAACAGCTGAGCCCCTGAGCGGCGATGGCGGAAGATTCGAGAGAGCTACCGCGCCAAGCCGGCGTAATAGCCTTCGCGCGTAAGGATGGTTAGATTCGCTCGCTTCACACGCACTTCAATCGAATGATATTCCGCCCCGCGGTCCGTGCCCGCGGGGTTGTAAGCGAGGGTGTACTGGTTGCGCGCCTCTTCGGTCACGCGGGAGTAGAACTCTTCCATGTCTTCGCTCTTCAGCCCGTAGTACACATCGCCGCCAGAATCGTGAGCGTACTTGGACAAGCGCTCGAACCTTCGGTCGAAAAAAGCGCTCCCCACCCCCACCCCATACACCGCTATGTCATAGCGAAGCAGGTCCTTGAGGACGGCCTCGTACTTGTTGCTGTTGAACTTGGGGTTATTCACCCCGTCGGAGATCAGCAAAATGATTTTGCGGCGCTGACGCTCCGGGTCGCGCTCCTTGAGCAGCTGCGCAGCGTTGTAGACCGCGTCGTCGAGCGCCTTGGTGGACTGGCCTTTGATAATGATGGTGGTTTCAGGCGTTTTGGGAGCGTCTCCGGTGGCTGAGTGGCCGTTGATGGTAGGGCTCTCCGCGATGGCAGTCCCGGTGGGCCCGGCGGAAGGTTGTTCATCCAGCCGAGTGCGCTTCAGCTCGGTCAGCAGCTTGTCCTGATCGCTGACGAATCCTTTTCCCTGGTGGAAAAACTGATCGAAGCGGCAGACAAAGGCTTCATCGCTGGTGCTCAAGCCCGCCACAATGGCATCCAGGCTGGCCGACACCTGGCGGGCGTCATTGCGTTTCAGATCGTTGTCGATGAGCAAAACCATGGACAGAGGAACCGGGTCCGCGCTGAAGAAAACGATTTTCTGCTCCACCTTATCTTCGAAGATGCGGAAATCCGCCCTGTTTAAGTCCACAACGAGGCGGCCGGAGCCGTCTTTCACCGTAACCGGCACGATGACCTGATTCACGCGGACGACCACCCCGGGCTGTTGCGGTGGCTGCTGGGGCGTCTGCGCTTGGGCGGGCGAGGCCGAGCTTTGCCGGTGGGGACGCGCGAGGAGCGGCACGGAAACCAGGCCCAGGGTCGCCAAGCCAAGCAAAACAACGGTTTCTCGTAGACTTTTCATGGTCCTCAGGTCAAACTTCCTATTGAAAGTATCCGCTCGGTCAGATTCAATCGCGCACATCCCATGAGGCGCTCAGCGGCATCCTATTGGGCGGCGATGACCCGCATGGCGCGCTCGGCGGGCATCTTCGTATCTAGGAAAGTATACATGCGTTCGAAGAATAAAGTTTTGACGCAGTGTCTAGCGGCGCTGGTTGCATGGGCGCTGGCCGGGTCCGCGTGGGCGCAGCAACCGACCGAGCAGGCCGCCCAACAGAATGACCAGCAGACGCCGACCATCAAAACCGAGGTCGGCCTGGTCAATGTTTTCGCTACCGTGCGAGACAGGAAAAAGCATATTGTCCCCGATCTCAAGAAGGAAGACTTCCGCGTCTTCGAAAACGACAAGGAGCAGAAGATCGCCTTTTTTACCGCGGAAAAGAGTCTTCCCATCACCCTGGCCTTGCTGATTGACACCAGTGGCAGCGAGATGAATCGGCTGCCCGCGGAGCAGGATGCAGCTACCCGTTTTCTAAACGGGGTCCTGCGCAAAGGCGACGAGGCCATGGTGGTCTCATTCGATCTCGACGTGGACCTTCTCTCGGATTTTACCGAGGACCGCGCGCAGTTGCAGCGGGCCATTCATCACGCGCAGATCAACGGCGGTGGGCCCATGGTGACCCCAGGCACCTTGCCTTCCGGCCCCAACGGAACCCATATGTATGATGCAATCTGGGTGACCTGTGGAGATAAACTGGCCACCGAAGCCGGGCGCAAAGCGCTTGTGCTCATTACCGACGCGGAGGATTTTGGAAGCAAGGTGACCGTCGAGGAAGCCATCGAAGCCGCGCAGCGCACGAATACCGTCGTGCACTTCCTGCTGGTGCACGATCCCGGGCAGGGCTGGCGGCCGGACATCGCGCACAAGATCGCGGACCAAACCGGAGGCCGGGTCATCGAAGTGTCCTCGGAAAAACATCTTCAGGAGGCCTTTGATCAGATTTCCGAAGAATTGCGGAGCGAATACACCATCGGGTACTACCCGACAAACGCGGCGCGGGATGGCACCTTCCGCAAGATCAAAGTGGAAATGACCGACAAGGATTTCAAAGCGCTCGCACGCAAAGGGTACTACGCGCCGAAAGGTTAGAAGCCACGAAGCCATCTCCTTAATGGTTTGGCCCCGTCCAAGTGGCGGCTTTTTAGTGAACTTCGCTCCCTCAAGACCTTATGAGCGCGCGCCGGCTTGCAAAGGGTGTTCGAGCGCAAAGCATTCGAACTGAACGGATTTGACTGCAATTCGGGCTGCGTTTACTATCCTCGTTTCACCCGGCTGTAATGCTTAACGAAACAATCGCGCACTACCGCATCCTCCGCAAACTCGGCAGCGGCGGCATGGGCGTGGTCTACGAGGCCGAGGATACGAAACTTGGCCGGCGAGTGGCGCTGAAATTCCTAACCGAGAATTCCGAGCGCGATCCGCAGGCCCTCGAGCGCTTCCTGCGCGAGGCACGAGCGGCCTCGTCGCTAAATCATTCCGGAATCTGCACGATTCACGCGATTGAAGAACACCAGACGCAGACGTTTATCGCCATGGAACTGCTCGAAGGGCGTACGCTCGACAAGCTGATGGCCTCCGGCAGCCTCCCGGTGGCCCGCGCGGTCGACATCGGAATTCAGGTTGCCGATGCTCTCGATGCCGCGCACAAAAAAGGAATCCTGCATCGCGACGTCAAACCGGCGAACATTTTTGTCACCGAACGCGGTCCGGTCAAGATTCTGGACTTCGGGCTGGCCAAGCTCCTGCCGGAACATCATGCGCACGCCGGAGACGACACGCTCGTTGATCCGGAGACTTTGCTGCTCACCAGCCCAGGAACCGCCGTTGGGACCATTGCCTATATGTCGCCGGAACAGGCGCGAGGCGAAGAGCTTGATGCGCGCAGCGATCTGTTTTCGCTCGGAGCCGTTCTCTACCAAATGGTGACGGGCAAACAGCCCTTCCCCGGAAGGACTAGCGCGGTGGTGTTTGACAATATCCTGCGCAATGCTCCCCTGGCTCCGGTCTCACTGAATCGCGAAGTCCCGGCGGAGCTCGAGCGCATCCTCAACAAAGCGCTTGAGAAAGACCGCGATGTCCGTTATCAGGTGGCTGCCGAACTCCGCGCCGATTTGAAGCGGCTGCAGCGCGAAATGGAATCGGGCAAGGTGCCGGCCCCTTCCTCGTTAGGGCTCGCCGCCGCGGCCGAGGCAGGGTCGCTAGTGGCTGGCGCCGCCCCGACACGTTCGCCATCCAGTAGCTCGGTTCTGATCGCCGCCGCAAGCAAGCACAAAGTCGGGGCGGGGCTCGGTGTGAGTGCGGCCGCTATTGTGCTCGCCGCCGCGGCGTTCGGTGTGTATGAGCTTGTCGAGCGGACGCGTCATGTGCCGTTCGAACGCTTCTCCATCGAAAACCTCACCAACAACGGCCACGTATCGCTCGCTGCTATATCGCCGGATGCAAAGTATCTCTTGCACGTGCTCGATGAGGATGGATTGCAGTCGCTGTGGCTGCGGCACATTCCCACGGCCAGCAACACCCGGGTCGTGGAGCCGGCCGCCACCCGATATGCAGGTCTGACATTTTCACCAGACGGATATTACATCTATTTTGTGCGGCGCGATGAAGAACAGCACACGATTGCGTCGCTCTACCGTGCGCCCGTGCTAGGCGGCACACCGCAAGAGCTGATCCGCGACGTCGATAGCCCGGTGACTTTTTCGCCGGATGGCCAGCGCCTCGCCTATCTCCGCGAGAGACATGATTCGCCTTTGTGGGACTTGCTCGTTGCGCACAGCGATGGCTCGCCGGACCGCGCGCTCTTCACCGGCACTTCCATTGTGAGCGAGGCACACATCCCGGCGTGGTCTCCGGACGGAAAAACGATCGTCATTCCCCTGACACAACCTACGGCTGACGCGTTCACGGGATTGCTGGTTGTGGATGTGGCTTCCGGAAAGAGTCAGACGATGCCTGTCCAGGACGCCCCGCTCTTCCTGTATCCCGCCTGGATGCCGAACTCGTCTGGCTTGATTCTGTCCTCGTTGGCCATACAAAGCGGGCTCCTGAACCCGCAGCTTGTGTTTTTTAGCTACCCGCAGGGGCGGGTACGCGAGTTGACCGCCGATACCAACAACTATGGTTCGCCGAGCCTGGCCTCCGATGGTCACAGCCTGGTGGTTACGCAAGGCCAATTCAAGTTTGAAGTCTCCCTAGCCACCGCCCGAGAGCCAGATGTGTTGCATCGCGTGTCGCTCTCCTCTCACTTACCCATTTGGCGTTGGAGCTGGATGCCCGATGGTCGTTTGGTTTTTCCCCAAGGCGGCGACATCCGCATTCTGAACCCGCGCGGCGAGGAGAGCGTCCTGCTGTCGGACAAGAAGCACCTAGCGGATCAAGTCGCCGTCTGCGCCAGCGGACGTTACATCGTTTACCGCCAGCTCGGGAAAGCCGCCAAGACCGCGGAGAATCTGTGGCGCATGGATGCGAATGGAAGCAATCCGACGCAACTCACCTTTGGCCACAACGACGCCGACTTGCAGTGCTCCTCGGACGAAAAGTGGGTCTACTACGTGGACCGAGCCGACAACTTCTTGCCCAAACGTGTAGCCATCGACGGTGGCACCCCGGAAAAGGTGTTCGACTCGGCTCTTGGCGGCGCCGATCTTTCCGCTGACGGCAGGACGCTGGTTACGCTGGAAGTCAGCGAACTCGATCACAAGTTGATGCTTAAGTTCGTTTCAACGGAAAATAAAACCGTCTGGTTTCACGACGTGGACCAGCGGGCTTCCTGGCCCCTGCGCTTTACCGCCGACGGCGGGGCGGTGGTCTACACTGTGCGCCAAAAAGGCGTCGACAATCTCTGGCTGCAGCCGCTCAACAGCTCGCCTTACCGCCAGCTCACGCATTCCACCTCCGAGAGAATCTCCCAGTTCGCCTATTCGCCGGACGGCTCGCAGTTCGCGATCGAGCGCGGCCACACCGAATCGGACGCGGTGCTGTTGCGCGACCTTTCGCGCTGAACTTTCGAGCTTCTTCGAGCGCCGTGAATCTAGGGTTGCGGCATGGCCCAGGCTACCAAGCGCCCGTCGCGGCAGAGCCAGCGCAGAAAATCTAGCGAAAGCGGCGGATAACTGGCCAAGAATTTAGGGAAACGAGTAGCTTCGGTGGACCTCGCGTCCCGACTGGCGATGCCAAAAAACTCTCCCACATCGTGCCTATCGAGAACAGGTCGCCGCGCTTGCGAATGACTTTTGTTAACCCTAGAACGGACTCGTGCGCTTCGGACGCGTCTTGGGAAGCGGCTTGCGCGGAACCATTTCGTCGCGGTTGGCGGTCAAGTACACGAACGAAGCCACAATCACGGCCATCTGCTTCATGTCCGGTTCCTGGATGCGTTCGTACACGTCCATGTTGGAGTGGTGTGTGCGTGTCTCGTAATCCAGCGGATCCTGAATGAATTGAAAGCCCGGCAGGCCCACCGCATCGAAGGAAAGGTGATCGGTGCCGCCGGTGTTGCGAATCGTGAGAGTGGTCATGCCCAGATTGTGAAACGGCTCGATCCACGCGGCGAAGAGCGGCGCGATGGCCTCGTTGCCCTGCAGATAAATGCCGCGGATTCTCCCCGAGCCGTTGTCCACGTTGTAATAGGCGTCGAGTTTCGCGTGCTCGGGGAGAACCTTAATCTTCTCGCTGTCGGGAGTGTCCGACTCCCAATCGGCGAAATGCTGCTTCACGTAGGCGCGCGAACCGAGCAGGCCCTGTTCTTCGCCGGTCCACAGTCCGATGCGCACGGTGCGCCGAAGCCTCACGCCGGTGGCCTTGAGAATGCGCATGGCTTCGAGCATCACCCCGGAGCCGGCGCCGTTGTCGGTGGCGCCGGTTCCGGAGTGCCAGGAATCAAAGTGCGCGCCGATCATCACGATTTCGTCGGCCTTGGCTTTGTCGGAGCCGGGAATTTCGCCGATGATGTTGAAGGAATTCAAGTCGTCTTCGTAGAACTTATTCTGGATGTCCGCTTGAAGGATCACCGGAACTTTCCTTTCCAGCATGCGCGCGAGTCGGCCGTAGTTCTCGTTGGCCACGGCCACGCGCGGAGGTGCAGGAGGATCCTTGGGATCGCGTCCGCCGCCGCTCGAAACAAATACTGTTCCGTCATCTCCCGGCGAAGGCTCGAGCCAAACGGCGACGCCTTCTTCGACGAGGAATTTCTGAATCTTTTCGTTTAACTCCCGCTGCGCGCGAAACCGAGCGAAGCGGTCCTCAGCGCGCGCGGTCGGCACCGGTTGCGTGGATTCCTCAACGAGTTCGGCATCGCTGTAGCGATGAAATTGTGCTTCGGTGCGCGATGGAATTTCTGGCTGCTGCGCCGTCAGCACAAATTTTCCCTTGAGCCTACCGCGATACTTCTCTATGTCCTCTTCTTTTTGAATCGGCGCCCACACTGCCTCCCCTGTAACCACGCCGCTCGTGCCCGGCGTCCAGGCCTTGGCATAAGCGATCAGCGGGAATGGCCGCGGCGAAATCGCTTGCAACGAGAAACGTTCGTTCGACCAGCCCCTTCCGAAAGGTCCCCACGGCTCGAGTTTTACGTTGGCAAGCTGCCATTCCTTCATTTTGCCCATGGCCCATTCGGCGGCCTGCTTGGTATTGGGCGAGTTCGTGAGCCGCGGGCCGTAGACGTCGCTAAGGTAGCTCATGATGTCCATGACCTGCGAGTGATTGAAGCCTTGGTCTTTGATCTGATAAATGGCGTTCAGATCCGCGGCAGTGGGCGCTTGCGCGCGCAGGGGAATCACCGCCACGATCAACAACAGAGTTAGCAAGGCTTTCCTATGCTTTCGCACATCCGCCTCCAGACTTTATGTCTTGCCAGACTTTACTGGAAATGGAAATGAACCGACCGCTGTAGAAACGTAACACTAGGATGTGAGACGGCCCAATGGCAAGTTGCGTTTCAGCCGCAAGGTTCGCAGCTTACCAGGTGTATCGCCAACACGGCGCTAAGAAAAAAACGCTGAAATTTGAGAAGGCGCGGCCGCAGCCCCGCCTCGCAATGGATGTGCTAGTGCCGGGCTTAACTCTTGATGCGCAAGAAAACCATTTCCGGGGCAGCCGGTTCAAAGGCCGAATCGAAAATCAAGGTCTGGCGTTTCCCGGGGGCGTACCCTGCGGGGCCCCGGAGCTGGGGTCCGACGGAACATTGGCGCCCCGATTCGCGCGTGCATAGTATCCGCGGCGCGCACGCACCTGGTAACCCTTGTGGTCCGGCACTTCGACGCGGATTTTGTGGTAGCGCCCATCCAGCACGTAGTTGGCGGGTTGATAGGCGATGGAGTACTGGTTGCGCAGCTCATCGCCGATGTCTTGGAAGGATTGGTCAAGATCGTCGACGTGGTAGGGGAAAAACGCGCGCCCGCCGGTTTGTTCCGCGAGATCCTGGAGAATCTTGTCGCCCTCGGTGAGGTGGTATTTGCGGTCGCTGGTTTTGTTCGGGTCGGTTACTTCGAGCGAAACCCATTGCGTGCTGGTGCTGATCGTGTAGATGACCACGCTGGTACGCTGGGCCAGCTCGATGGCTTCCGCGCGCGTGTGCGTGGATAGATTGTCTTCGCCATCGCTGATGAGAATCATCACGCGGCGAACAACGTCGGGCTGATCCCCCTGGGGGCGCGGCGGATGATTCAACTGCGTGGAGCAAGCTTGGTAGATGGCGTCGTAGATGGCCGTACCACCGCCCGCGCGCGTGCCCATGATCTGGTCGCGCAGCGACCCGGTATCGCTCGTGAAGGTCTGAAGGATTTGCGGTTCGTCATCGAAGGTCATGACAAACGCTTGGTCCTTATTCCGGCGAAGCACGCTGAAAAGGAAACTGACCGAAGCATCTTGTTCGAACTTGATACGGTCGCGAATGCTGTTCGAAGTATCGAGCAGCATGCCGATGCGCAAAGGCAAATCGGTTTGCTTGCTGAAATAGCGGATTTCCTGGGGCTTGCCTTCGTCGAAAACTTTGAAGTCGTTCTCTTGCAGGTCCGGCACCAATTTATTCCGGCGATTCA
>Ga0126373_10004955_pt1 | contig 10267 bp, 8 predicted proteins | sample PanSoiMetPlot_11_FD_92545 | JGI IMG/M metagenome (GOLD analysis project Ga0126373, IMG submission 92545) | Tropical forest soil microbial communities from Panama - MetaG Plot_11 | ecosystem: Environmental > Terrestrial > Soil > Tropical forest > Bulk soil | place: Panama | collected 2016-02-17 | reverse complement strand
GTGGGCAGCGCTGGTTCTATTTGGCATCGCTCTTAATGCTGATTCTGTTCGTCGTTATCTATGCTCGCTTGTCAAAACCAATTAATCGGCTTCAAACCGAAGCGGCAAAAAGCGGAGAGAGCCTCAACAATGGTCGAAAGCTACAGGCGGCGTGGGACAGATCGGTAATGATCCGTGTTCCGCTGCTCGTTGTGTCCCTGCTTGCCCAGTGCCTCGTGTTGCTAGTACTCAGGCGTTAGCAATTAGCAATAGAAGCTAAGGGCGGCTCCATCACGCAAAACTGCGTTTGCAGAGATCGAGAGGGTTGCGTAGCATCTGTGGATGCAAACAACAACCGCACCAAGCACGTTTCCTCCCGTTCCGACGACAAAAATCCTCGCGATCGGGACGGTCGTCGCACCACTCACGCCCGAACAGCGCAAAACAGTCATGACGCGGGAGGTGCCCGCTACGGCCCAGCTTTACCTCGCGGGGAAGATTGATCAGTGGTACGTCCGTCAGGATAACAAAGGCGTCGTCTTCCTTCTGAACCTCGACTCCATTGATAAAGCACACGAAATGCTCGAGCAACTCCCTCTCGGTCAGGCGCACCTGATGACTTTTGAACTGATTCCTCTAGGTCCGCTCAGCCCGCTCCATATTCTGCTTGATCACCCATAGAGCCTAGTTTGGTATCTTCAGCACTAATTGCCGCTCCCTGAGAATTCGGGCTTTTGTCAGATGGGGCTGCGCAAGCACAAGCCAAGTTGTCAGCTGGCGTTGAGTTGGTAGGCGTGGAGCTTGGCAAACTCGCCGACCGTCGTCGAACGGCGCCTGGTAAGCTTCTCGACACTGTTGTCGGCGCCCGCCATGTGCCCGTTTTGATAGTCAAGCGTTGCGCCGCTGAAATGCTGAACGACCTCAGCCCGGCACGCCCATCCTAATGAGGGAGGCGGTATATTCCTCGATGGCTAGGTCCTGAATCACGATCTTGCGGCCGAGCGCTTCGCTCAGTTCCGCGGCCATCTGCTGGTGTTCATTCCAGCCGGGCCAGAGAGGTCGCTCGTGGAGGCAAGATGCCCTCCGGTTGCTTCAGCTGCGCTGCTATGGCACGGCCCTGATCCTCGGCGGCGATCGGCGAATGGCGATTTTTGCCAGCCCCGCATCCGCCAGACGCCCTGTTATCTCGTCCAAGGCGGCGGCACCCAACTTTCGCTGGTCAGCTACTCAGAAAAATGCGTAGTTGGTGAAGACGTAGTCGCGGTCCTTGACGAGAGCGTGACTTTTTCTCCGATGTTTTGACCTAGTTGCCGCTCCGTTATGCCATCTGAAATCCGGAAGCACTCGGTTTGTAGGGTGGGTCCCTAGGCCCGCGCACTGGCTGCGCGATCGCCAATGCGAACCAGCTGCGTAAATTGTGCTAGAGTGCTTTCGTTCTCCAGGGTCAAGACAGGGTTCTCTTGGATTTGCGGTTGGGAATCCCCGAATGGCGAACATTATGGTCGAGGTTCCTCAGATCGCCAGAAGCCATTGGGCCTCCGAAGGTGACATCTTCGAGCAGCACGTAGCCCGCACGAAACTCAAATCCAGAATCCGTCCTGGCGCCTAGCGACGTTTTGGGGGGGAGAAATGAACACTCGTTGGAAAAGCCACCTTCCTAGGATTACCGCCATTCATTTGGCGATGGCGGGAGCGAGTCTCGTGGCGGGATGCTCGAGCCATGCATCAGGAGCGGGACCAACGGTGCCAGACGTGGAAGTGGTCCATGTGGAGCAGAGAGATGTGCCGATTTTCGCAGAATGGATCGGCACGCTCGATGGGATGACGAACGCCGATGTCCGTGCCCAGGTGACGGGATACATCCTGCGACAAGGCTATCAGGAGGGGGCGTTCGTGAAGAAAGGTCAACTCCTATTCGAAATCGATCCGCGGCCTTTCCAGGCCGCCGTGGACCAGGCAAAGGGACAGCTGGCACAAGCGAAAGCCACGCTGGCCAACGCCGAGGCAGTGCAGGGGCGAACTCAGCTCGACGTGGATCGCTACACGCCCCTAGCGCGGGAGCAGGCGGCCAGCCAACAGGACATGGACAACGCCGTGCAGAACAATCTAGCGGCCAAAGCGACGGTGGAAACAGTCAAGGCTCAAATCCAGACCGATGAAGCGGCGCTGGAAACTGCGAACATCAATTTGGACTTCACTCGTCTCACTGCGCCAATCGATGGGATTGCGGGCCAGGCGCAACTGCAAGTGGGCGCGTTGGTGAGCCCCACGAGCGGGCCGGTGACCTCTGTTTCGACGCTCGACCCGATCAAAGTCTATTTCACGGTAAGCGAGCAAGAGTATCTGGACTTTCACAAAAGATATGCCACGCAAAATACCCTGGAGGCGGCGCGGAAGAATCTGCACCTGCAACTGATCCTTGCCAACGGTACGACCTACGTACAGGAAGGCACGTTCTACTTTACGGATCGCCAGGTGGATCCGACCACGGGAGCGATTCGCATCGCCGCGTTGTTTCCGAATCCGGGAAACATCCTGCGGCCGGGCGGCTACGGACGTATACGCGCTACGGTGCGAACCCAGAACGACGCGCTGCTGGTGCCTCAGCGTGCCGTCTCAGAACTGCAGGGCAACTACCAGGTGGCGGTGGTGGATGGCGGGAACAAAGTTAACATCCGCACGATCGAGGTTGGGGACCAAGTGGGCAATCAGTGGATTGTGCTAAGCGGACTGAAACCCGGCGAGAGGGTGGTGGCGGAAGGCACGCAAAAGGTGCGCGACGGCATCACAGTGAATCCGAAGCCGTATGGGGCCAAGGCCAAGGAGGAATAGGCCGTGTCAAGATTCTTTATCAACCGGCCGATCGTGGCGATGGTGATTTCGATCCTGATCGTGATCGTCGGTTTGATCACCATTCTCGAGCTCCCGGTAGCGCAATTCCCCAACATCGCTCCGCCCGAGATTCAAGTTCTGGCCACCTATGTCGGAGCTGACGCGCAGACGCTCGAGCAGGCGGTGGCTACGCCGATCGAACAACAAATGAGCGGCGTCGACAACATGAACTATATGTACTCGCTGAACGCGACCGGGAATTCAACAACCAACCTGATCGTTGACTTCGATGCGAAGACGGACCCGAACACTGATTTCATTCTCACGCAATCGCGCGAGACGCAGGCGGCGTCGCAGCTTCCGGTGGACGTGAACAATTACGGAGTGACGGTCCGGAAAAGTGTGACCGCGCCGCTGATGTTGATCGCCGTTTATTCGCCGCACGGCACCTACGACGCGACCTTCCTATCGAACTACGCATACATCAACCTGACGGACCCGATTCTGCGTTCGCCGGGGATCGGCAATGTACAAGTGTTCGGGGCTGGACAGTATGCAATGCGGATGTGGGTGAAACCGGACCAACTGGCGAAGCTCGGTATCACTGTCCCTGACATCATCGGCGCGATTCAAGCGCAAAACACGGTGAACCCCGCCGGAAAAGCCGGAGGTGAGCCAGCGCCTAAGGGCCAGGAATTTACCTATTCGGTTCTGGCGCAGGGCCGGCTCGCCTCGCCCGAACAATTCGGCCAGATCGTGGTACGGGAGACTCCAGACGGAGGGACGGTGCGAGTGCGGGACGTGGCGCGGATCGAACTTGGCTCGCAAGACTACAGCGTGGCTGGACGGCTGAACGGAAAGCCGAGCGCAGTGATTGCCACCTACCAGCTGCCGGGCTCGAACGCGGTGGACGCGGCAGCCGGCTTGAAGAAGCTGATGGCCCAGATGAAGACGCGATTCCCACAGGACATGGATTACGTGGTCTCGCTGGATACGACGCTTTCGGTGACGGAGGGCATGAAGGAAATCGTGGTGACGCTGTTGATCGCACTGGCGCTGGTGATCCTGGTGGTTTACCTCTTCCTTCAGAGCTTGCGCGCCACATTGATTCCGCTGCTGGCCGTGCCGGTTTCGCTGATAGGTACATTCATCCTCTTCCCGTTGTTCGGTTTTTCGATCAACACGCTTTCACTGTTTGGACTGGTGCTGGCGATCGGATTGGTGGTAGATGACGCGATCGTGGTGGTGGAAGGAGTGGAGCGGCACATCGAAGAGGGCCTGACGCCGAAGAATGCGGCACTACAAGCGATGGAAGAACTGTTTGGCCCAGTGGTCGGTATCGCTTTGGTTCTCTCCGCCGTGTTTGTGCCCACGGCTTTCATCCCGGGCATCACCGGCAAGCTCTATCAGCAGTTCTCCGTGACCATTGCGATTTCCGTTCTGCTCTCGGCGTTCAATGCCCTCACGCTCAGCCCGGCGCTGGCGGCGCTGCTCCTGAAACCGCGCGGGGAGAGCCGCGGAGCTCTGAGAAGATTCTTCGACCAATTCAATCGGACATTCGAGCGAGCCACCCAAGGATACGTGCGCTGGAGCGGTGTGCTGCTTCGAAAGACTGCGTTCATGATCGTGTTGCTTGTGGCGTTTGGCGCAGTAGGCTACTTTCTTGCCAACCGGGTGCCGACGAGCTTCCTGCCAGACGAAGACCAAGGATACGCCTACGTAAACGTGCAGCTGCCGAACGGGGCATCCCTAGAGCGGACGCTCGGGGTGGCGGATCAGGTGGAAAACATCATCCAGAAGACGCCCGGCGTGCAGTATTCCACTTCGTTCATCGGCTTCAGTTTACTGAGCTTTGTGCGGACCAGTTACAACGCGACCTTTTTTGTGGACTTCAAGCCATGGAACGAACGCAAGACCCGAGAGGAGCAATTCCAGACGCTCAAGGCAAACTTGAACGCAAAACTCAACAAGCTGCCCATGGCCGTAGCCTTCGGATTTTCACCGCCTGCGATTCCGGGCGTGGGCACTGCCGGCGGTTTCACGTTCATGCTGGAAGATCGCTCGGGTGGGGATGTTCAATTTCTGGCCAAGAACTTGGCAACGTTTTTGGAAGCAGTCCGAAAAAGGCCGGAAATAGGGAGCATTAGCACTACATTCCTGCCCAGCGTCCCGCAGGAATTTGTGGACGTGGACCGAGACAAGGTATTGAAGCAAGGCGTACCGCTCAGCGACGTTTACAAAACGATTCAGGCATTTATGGGCGGCTACTTCATCAACTACTTCAACAGATTCGGGCGTCAATGGCAGGTGTACATCGAAGCGGAAGGCGAGTCGCGTTCGAAGGCGGAGAACGTCGGACGATTTTACGTTCGCAACAGCAAGGGGCAGAACGTCCCTTTGTCCGCGCTCATCAGCGTGAAGCCGCGCTTAGGGCCGGAATTCACATTGCGATTCAACGAATATCGTTCCGCGCAGCTTAATGGCAGCGCCGCTCCCGGCTACAGCGCAGGCCAGGCGACGGCGGCACTGGAAGAAGTATTTAAGGAAACCATGCCGCGCGAGATGGGCTTCGATTACTCGGGAATGTCGTTCCAGGAACAGAAGGCAAGACAGGGAGTGCCGCCGGCGGCTATCTTCGGAGTTTCGCTGCTCTTCGTATTCCTGATTCTTGCGGCGCTCTATGAAAGTTGGTCGCTGCCGTTCAGCGTGCTGCTGAGCACCCCGGTGGCGATCTTTGGGGCGTTCTTGCTGCTGTGGCTGCGGCGCATGTTGCAGGTCGTTTTTCTGCCCCCCTACATGGTGCAGATCGAAAGCGACGTGTATTCGCAAATCGGACTGGTGATGCTGATTGGGCTAGCGGCAAAAAACGCAATTCTGATCGTGGAATTTGCGAAAGACCAGGTTGAAAAGGGCAAGCCGCTGGTGGACGCGGCGCTCGAGGGAGCTAGGCTGCGCCTGCGGCCCATCTTGATGACCTCCTTCGCGTTCATTCTTGGATGCGTCCCACTATGGACCGCGAGTGGTGCCGGGTCCGTAGCCAGGCAGATCATGGGTACTGCAGTGATCGGTGGAATGATGGCCGCGAGTCTGATCGGAATATTCTTTGTGCCGGCGATTTTCTATCTGGTTGAGAAATGGTCAAGTGGCGGCGAGCAGCGAGCGGAGGGAGCGCTGCCGACGGCTGCTCCAGCGCCAGGAGACTGATATGAAACCGCGCTCAACTTCCATACGTGAGGTGCACTTCAGTCGGAAGGTGAGGGCAGCTGTAGTCGCGGCGCTGGCCGCCTTTGGCTGTGGATGCGCCGTGGGACCGAACTATCACCGGCCCGACGTCCCGACGCCGGGTACGTACCGGCAACTGAGCGACAACCCCCAAGCGCAGGCACAAGAGGCTTCCTTTGCGGATTTGCCATGGTGGCAGGTGTTCCATGATCCTGTGTTGCAGGATTTGATCCGCACGGCGTTGAAGCAAAACTACGACTTGCAGACCGCGACCGAACGGATTGCGGCGGCGCGTGCGGAGGTGGCGGTGACTCGCTCGAGCCTGTTTCCGCAACTCTCCGTGAACGGCAACTTTTCGGGGGGAAAGGCAAACACTTTTCAAAACACCTTCAACTTTCTTACCCTGACAGCAGATGCTGCGTTCCAGCTAGACTTTTTCGGAAAACTGCGGCGCGCCACAGAGGCATCCCGCGCACAGTTGCTGGCCACGGAAGACGCGCGACAAACGGTAGTACTGACGCTGGTGAGCGATGTGGCGAGCGACTATTTCGAACTGCTGCAACTTGATCTGCAGCTCCAAATCACGCACGACACGGTGAAAACGCAGGAGAACTCCGTGCGACTGACGAACGATCGGTTGCAGCACGGAGTGGCTACGAAGCTGGACGTTCTACAGGCTCAGCAGACGCTCGACACGGCGAACGTACAGATCCCCGACCTGGAGCTTCAAATCGCACAGGAAGAGAATGCTATCAGCATTTTGTTAGGGAACTATCCGGGGCCGATCACCCGAGGAATGCCATTGGTACAACAGGCCTTGCCGCCGGAGGTGCCGGCCGGGTTGACATCATTGCTACTCGAGCGCCGGCCGGACATCCGCGAGGCTGAGCAGAATTTAGCGGCTGCGAACGCGCAGATCGGAGTTGCCAAGGCGCAATTCTTTCCCCAGATTTCGCTGACCGGGTCCGCGGGCGGTTCGTTCGGACGCAGCAGCGCCTTTTCGAGCCTGATGAGTTCGCAGATAGCCTTCTGGTCGTACGGCGCGCAAGTGAGCCAGCCGATTTTCACAGGCGGAGCGCTGACAGGAAACTTAAAGTTTGCAAAATCGCAGCGCGAGCAAGCCTTGATTATGTACAAAGAAGCAATTCAGCATGCGTTTGGAGACGTCTCCGATGCGCTTATTGGATATCAGAAGCTGCACGAGGTGCGAGTCCGTCAGGAAGAAACCGTGGCGGACCTGCAGGAATCTGTGCGGCTATCGAATCTGCGCTACACGGGCGGCACAACCGCATACCTCGAAGTGTTGGATGGGCAGAGGTCGCTCTTCTCGGCCGAACTGCAGCTGGCAGAAGCACAAGGCGGCGAATACCAGAGCCTGGTCCAACTTTACCGGGCGCTGGGCGGCGGATGGCAGCAGTAGGCGGTGAGTTGGGCTGCGCTGCGCGGATTAGTGAAGTGCCACGGCTGCCATGAAGCTATGTGGGGAGACTCTCGCGAAAGGTCCGGGCGATGCGCAGGCGCTTGTTTGGACCTCCAAGCATGACCCCTAGGCCGGAAGTCGCAAGGGGCGAGCTCCAAAAGGCCTTGGGCGCTTATGAAAGGGTTCTCAATCTGCAAAGCGAATCCTGGCAGATTCCCTGTTCCCGCGCGTGGCGCACTTCTTTCCGGTCTTGCAGACAGGGCTGGGGGACTCGTAAAAGCCGGATACATGACGCGAGGGCAGGAAACCGTGGGCTCTTTTTGCGCGGCTCGGGCGCAGAATTTTCTCATGCTTCATCTCGAAAGCCCTCGCGCCGGCAAGCCGTCGATCTCTTGGGTCGCCTTCGAGACGTGGCAGCCGATGCAACGCCCAATCGAGTTGTTTTTGGCGGAGGCGACGTGTCGGGCCGCAGGAGCAAAAGACAACGTTCGTTTTTCGGAGGGTGGGCTCAGAACCCCTAAGTTGGAACCGAGAAGTGCCATAACGTTGTCCATAGGATCGGCGATGTCGAGAAGGACTATTACCAGCCCCATTACGGCAGGCGGCACGCTTCCATGAGCAGGAAATCGGAAGGTTCCTTTGGTCAGTTTGACTTGGACGATTACCGCATTTACCGAATTGCTGTTTTCCTCGAAATTCGCGCACTCTCACAATGCTATGTCACCATCCGTCATCTTCTTGATGATCTGGGGTCTTTTCGTCGTCTTTCTACTGCCATTTGATCGCCGCATCACAGAGCGATACATACAGCGATTCGGCGCCCAGCGTGTAGCGCGGGCGTCATTGGGGGGCGGGACGCGCTCCGGGAAAGTCAGTGAGACGACCATGCGCAGAGGTCCATACACGCGCCAATTGTGCAATATGCTTGATTTCAAAGTTGTCGTTTTGCGTGACCTAATTTCTTCCCCTGTTGGCTCTCGTCTGGTGGACCTGGCGATAGGGCGGTGGAACGAAGAGGCTCAGGACTTTGACGTTGTTACTGAATGGTGCAAGACGTGGGAAGAGTTGGAAGAGGAGGCTCGTCAAGCCATGAAATCATTTCGGGGAGTCGCCCACCCAAAGTAGCGCAGTTCATCGAACGCCTGAGCCAGGTTGACGACAATTCGTTAACGACGCCGGACGACCCGGATCGGGCTAACAGACCACTTCCTGGGCGACCAGGCCACACCCATCTACCGCCCGCCCCAGATCAAGACTGGGGCGCTATCGGTTTAGATGCTGATGCCTCACTTCTTATCAGCCCGGCTTAGGGCCGTCCAGGGAACGTTCGGAATGACGTGGCCTGCGCCGTCCGTTGGCCTGATATTTGCCGTTTGCATCAGCGAGTTAACAGACACCACCTCAAAGATGCCCTCGTGCTGAACGCTGCGAACGCGCTCGCCGTTCTTGGGAGCCGTTGCCTTAGTTTGAGTTGCCATCGGGTCCCTCCTTAGTCCTGGCCGAGGTCGTCTTCGGCGTCAACGTAACGGGCGTGCTCGCTACGCAAGGTGCGCAGAAGAAGGATCGCGTCGTTGAGAGCGATACGTTCTAAGACGTTTGGTGGACGTCTGGCCTTGGCCCTTAACCGCTGGCTGATCGCCGTTCTTGCAGCGTCGAGCTGGCCAGAATTGATCGCTACTTTGAAGTCGTGTTGCCAATCGGGGAAACTGGCACCGTCGGGGCCTGAAACGAAAGCCATCTGGGTTGCCTCCCGCATCTGAAGTTTGTGCCCGTGACCTGCCTGTGTCAACTGCCATCCATGGCTGGCCTACTGGTTCTAAATCTGCGTGCCGCCGCAGCGCGCCTTCTGGCGATTGGGCCGCTCTTAGTAGATCAGGGCAAGATCTCGCCGAGATTATTGAAGGAATTCTCCAGTGGCACCTTCCAGACGCTGTGACAGCCAGCTGCTAAGCACATTTCTAGACCTTTCTCTCGTGAAAGCCTAAGTAGTCTGGCCTATCGCCCCGTGAGGAGCTTCATGAGCACCGCCCCTCGAGGGACCGCCGGCGGGGAACAGATTATGTATCCTCGACTTGCACGCCTCACTGAGTGCCTCTCCTCGCTATATAATGTTGGTCTCCAAGGAGACCCCAATGCCCACCCGCGACGAAGCCTGGCAGCTGGTCTGCGAATACACGCAGTCGGAATCGCTGCGCAAACACATGCTGGCGGTGGAAACTTGTGTTCGCGCGTACGCCCGAAAATTCGGAGCCGACGAGGACAAGTGGGGCGTGGCAGCCCTGCTGCACGATTTCGACTACGAGCGCTGGCCAAATAATGAGCACGCCCCTGATCGCGAGCATCCCGCCGAGGGCGCAAAGATTCTGCGGGAGCGCGGTTACACGGAAGAAGTCATCCGCGCGATCCTTTCCCATGCTGATTACTGCGGTGTACCGCGACAATCGCAATTAGAGCATGTGCTTTTCGCCTGCGACGAACTCGCCGGTTTCCTGACGGCCTGCACGTACGTACGTCCGTCTAAGAGCATCCTCGATCTCGAAGTGGATTCCGTGAAAAAGCGGCTCAAGGACAAAGCCTTCGCCAGAGGCGTTTCTCGCGAGGACGTCCGCAAAGGGGCCGAAGAGCTCGGCGTACCGCTCGAGGAACACATCGCCTTTTGTATCGAGGCGCTGCGGGAGAATGCGGACGCCGTCGGGCTGCGCGGCAATGTGCCCGCCGCAGCGCAGAAAGCATAGCCAGGTCAAAGCTGCCAGAAACACAGGCCTTTCACGCCAAGAGGCGAAGGCTCATTTCAAATCTCTGCAAAAGTGGCTC
>Ga0126373_10004954_pt1 | contig 10267 bp, 5 predicted proteins | sample PanSoiMetPlot_11_FD_92545 | JGI IMG/M metagenome (GOLD analysis project Ga0126373, IMG submission 92545) | Tropical forest soil microbial communities from Panama - MetaG Plot_11 | ecosystem: Environmental > Terrestrial > Soil > Tropical forest > Bulk soil | place: Panama | collected 2016-02-17 | reverse complement strand
CGGCCGCGCCGCCGGGCTACGAGCAGCCAGGCGATCCCGGCTGGCGGGCAGCAGATTAGCAGTGCGCACAGCAGGCACCGGTCCACCCTGTCAGGCACGAGCGGTGCCTGCTGCATGTCGGCATCGTCGCCCGGACCAGGCAGGTCGGCGGTCAGCCCGGCCAGCTCGCCAAGGGTCCGCGCCACGTAGGCAGTCCGGACACGCTCGGCGTGCTCGGCGGCGGTCAGCCGGCCCTCGGCGAACGCCGAGCTGAGCATCACGGCGACAGCGTCGCGTTCAGTGTCGGAGGCCAGCACCTCAGGCTGGCCTGCCCGGTTGTGGATAACGAGGCTTGCGGCCTCGCGCTGGTGACTCACCGGCCCTCCAGAGGAAACGCGGAGATTCAAAATGACTGACCCCCCAGTCATTTAAACGCCAGTCGCAGCGAGCCGTCAAGGTAATGGGTTCGTGCAGTTCGGGCGGGACGCTTGCGGCGGGCTCGTAGGAAGGGCTATCAGGCGGGCTTCACCGGGTAAGCGTGCCGGAAGTAGCCCACGAGCAGATCGTTGATCTCTTGTGGCCGTTCGACAGAAGGCAGGTGGCCTGCCCAGGGAAGCTCCACGGCGGTTGCGCTCGACAGGTCCCGGGCCAGGCGTTCAGCGTTGCAGCCGAAGTCCGGCAGATCCTTGGCGCCCCACGCGGCTAGGACCGGCACGGCGATGGCGGAGACGTCGAACTGGTGCTCGGTCGCGGTTGCTTGCCCGGTCACGCCCGCCTGCACCTCGAAGGCATGCCGCTGCATTCGGCGGACCAGATCACGGGCTGCCCCGTCGGCTTCGGGCCCGAGCCAGGTGGCGACGTTAAGGTCGGTTGCGCCGTCGAGGTCACCCTGCTCGACTAGCTCCCCCTCGCGGGCCCAGAATGCCCGTAGCTCCTCCGAGGGCTGTGATCCCGGCATTGCCGCGCAAAGAAGGGCTAGGGCTGCCACGCGCCGCGGATGGCGGGCCGCAAGCTCAAGCGCGACCTGGCCGCCGTAGGAGGAGCCGACGATTGCGAAGGTGTCAATCCGCAGGTCGTTCAGGAGCGCGAGCACATCGTCGGCATCGTTATACGGGCTGACCGGTGCACGTGACTCGCCGTAGCCGCGCAGGTCGCAGCACACGACCCGGTATCCGGCCGCCATGAGCGCGACGTCCTGCTTCCCTCGCCACATCCTCCGGTCGCAGACCGTGGAGTGCAGGAGAACCAAGGCAGGACCGCCGGTGCCGGAGTCATAAGCCAATTGATCCTCAACCATCAGCGGGATCATATGCAGCCCGGCCCAGAGCACGCAGCTGGATATCGCTGAGATGTCGCTCGCAACCGTCCCCTGAGCTGGCAGCGGTGCGGGTGGTGGCTTCTGGGCTTGTGTAGGGTTCGCACAAACGGCGGCTCTCGAATGCGTCCCGCCCAGCACTGGTCCGGCTGCTCGTGACCGGGCAGGATAGACGTGAGTGAAGGCGACGCTCGGCGTACGGGCATCGCCTTTTGCATGTAGATAGCCGGAGGCTTCGCCGTTGTTCAGTCGCATCGCTATCGTCAACCGCGGGGAAGCCGCCATGCGGCTGATCCATGCCGCCCGGGATCTGTCGGCTGAGACTGGCACGCGGATCGAGACAGTCGCTCTCCACACCACAGCCGACCGCGCCGCCATGTTCGTCCGGGAGGCCGACCTCGCCTACCCCCTCGGGCCAGCCTCGGCGCGCCCCTACCTCGACTATGCCGTGCTCGAGCGCGCTCTCGTCGAGACCGGTGCCGACGCTGCCTGGGTCGGCTGGGGCTTCGTCGCCGAAGATCCTGGGTTTGCGGAGCTGTGCGAGAAGATCGGCGTGACCTTCATCGGGCCGGACGCTGAGGCGATGCGCAGGCTGGGTGACAAGATCGGCGCCAAGCTCATTGCCGAAGAGGTCGGCGTTCCGGTTGCACCGTGGAGCCGCGGTGAGGTCGCGACCCTCGGCGGCGCGCTGGCTGCGGCCGCGAGCATCGGCTATCCGCTGATGCTCAAAGCCGCCGCGGGTGGCGGCGGGCGTGGCATCCGCGTCATCACCTCCCCTGGCGACCTCACCGACGCATTCGAGCGCACAAGGCAGGAGGCGCTGCGCGCATTCGGCAGCGGCACCGTGTTCCTGGAACGGCTTGTCACCGGTGCCCGGCACGTCGAGGTCCAGCTGATATCGGACGGGCAGGGCACGGCATGGGCACTCGGCGTCCGCGACTGCTCGGTACAGCGCCGCAATCAGAAGATCATCGAGGAATCTGCATCGCCCGTCTTGTCACCGGAGCAGGCAGCGGAGCTAAAGTCGTCGGCCGAGCGGCTGGCGCTGACAGTTGGCTATCGAGGTGCGGCGACGGTCGAGTTCCTCTACCACCCGGGCGAGAAGCGGTTCGCCTTCCTCGAGGTCAACACCCGGCTCCAGGTCGAGCACCCGATCACCGAGCTGGTCACCGGCGTGGACCTGGTCAGGCTCCAGTTGCACGTAGCGGCGGGCGGGAAGCTCGAAGAACCGAAGCCCGCCGAGTCCGGGCACGCTGTTGAGGCGCGGCTCAACGCCGAGGACCCGGACCGCGACTTCGCGCCCGCGCCCGGCCGCATTGCGCGGCTGGTGCTGCCTGCTGGCCCCGGTATCCGCGTCGACACTGGCGTCGGCGAGGGCGATACCATCCCGGCCGACTTCGACTCGATGATTGCCAAGATCATTGCTTACGGCAGCGACCGCGATGAGGCCCTCGGGCGGCTGCGCCGCGCGCTGACCGAGACGACGGTGGTCATCGAGGGCGGCGCCGCCAACAAGAGCTTTGTGCTCGACTTGCTGGACGAGCCCGAAGTGATCGGCGCCAGCGCTGACACAGGATGGATAGACCGAGTCAGGGCTGAGGGCCGTCTTGCCGAACACAAGCACGCCGCCGTCGCGCTGGCCGCCGCTGGCATCGAGGCCTACCAGGACGAGGAAGATGTCAGTCGGCAGCGGCTGCTGGCCACCGCGTATGGCGGGCGTCCTCAGGTACAGCACGATCCCGGACGTCCGCTCGACCTTAAGCTCCGCGGCGCCGTCTACCGCGTGCGCGTTGTGCGCCTGAGCCCGGAGCGATTCCGGGTCGGGGTCTCCGCTGGCTCCGACGAGCACGAGGCCGACATCGAGGTCGAGCGGTTTGACGCGCACAGCGGCCGGATGGTCGTGAACGGCAGGCGGTTCCGGCTGACCACCGCCACTCACGGGCCCATCCACCTGGTCGAGGTCGACAATGCCACGCACCGCATCAGCCTCGATGAGGGCGGCGTGGTCCGCTCGCCCGCGCCAGCCCTGGTGGTCGCCACTCCGCTAGGTGTCGGGGACGAGGTTGAGGAGAACGCGCCAGTCCTCGTGCTAGAGAGCATGAAGATGGAGACAGTGCTGAGGGCGCCCTTCCGCGGCCAGGTTCGGGAGTGCCTGGTTTCGGTCGGCAGCCAGGTTGAGGCAGGCGCGCCGTTGCTGCGGTTGGAGCCGGTCGCGACTGAAGAGGCTGCGCAGGACACGCCCGCAGCCAGCCAAGTCGCCGAGATTGACCTCCCGGCTGCGCCGTCGGAGGTCCCCGTGGCCGAGCGGGCCGTGCGTCTCCGGGAGGACCTGCGCGGCCTGCTGCTGGGTTTCGACGGCGACGCCGCCGACCGCAAGCGACTGCTCGCCGGTTACCTGGCCGCCCGAGCAGAACTGGGCGGGCAGTCTGTGCCAGGCGAGCCGGAGCTGCTAGCCGTATTCGCCGACCTGTCCGAGCTCAGCCGCAACAGGCCGGGAAGCGACCTGGAGGTCGAACCCGGCAGTGCGGTGCACAGCGCGCGCGAGTATTTCCACAGTTACCTGCAGACACTCGACGTCGAGCGGGCCGGCGTCACCGACGGCTTCCAGGCGAGGCTGAAGCGGATGCTCGGCCATTACGGCGTCACCAGCCTCGACCGGTCCCCGCAACTCGAGACGGCGGTCTTCCGGATCTTCCTGGCCCAGCAGCGGATGACGGCCAACGTCGAAATAGTCTCCGAGTTGCTGCGGCAATGGCTGGCGAGCGCGCCGCCCGCCGAGCCGCTGCGCGAGCGGGCCGGGCTAGCCCTTGAGCACCTCATCGAGGCAACGCAGGTGCGATTCCCGGCGGTCTCTGACCTGGCTCGCGGCGTGATCTTCCGCTGGTTCGCCCAGCCCATGCTGCGCCGTAACCGGGCCATGGTGTACGCCGCGGTGCGCAATGACCTGCGTTACCTCGATCGCAACCCGGACGCGCCGGACCGCGCCAGGCGGATCCAGGCAATGGTGGCCAGCTCCGAGCCGCTTATGCGGCTGATCGGCCAGCGCATTGGCCGGGGCGTTGACCACGCGCCACTGCTGGAAGTGCTGACCCGCCGCTACTACAGCAACCGCCGGCTAGCCGATGTCATGGCGCGAGACGTCTCCGGCAACCGTTTCGTCACCGCTGAGTACAGCGGCACCGGCAGCATCACCCTGATGGCGGCCACGGCCACCGGTGCCGCGGGTCTGCCGGACGCGATTGCCGGCATCGCCGAACTTGCTTCGCAGGCACCGGCGGGCGGCCTGGTGGCCGACCTCTACGTCAGCTCGGAGGAGCAGCCAGACGCCGACGCCCTCGCGGCGCGGATCGGGGAGCTGCTGACGGCACCTGCGCTTCCGGTGGCGATGGCACAGGTTACGCGGATCACCGTCACGGTCGTCGGCACCGGCAGCACGGCCATGCAGCATCACTTCACGTTCCGCCGGAACGGCGCGAGCCTGGCCGAGGACCGGCTGATCCGCGGCCTGCACCCGCAGGTCGCCGAGCGGCTGCAACTGGACCGGCTCCGCGAGTTCGACCTCACCAGGCTCCCGTCGGCGGACGAGGAGATCTACCTGTTCAAGGCCGTGGCGAAAACCAACCGGGCCGATGAGCGCCTCATAGCGATGGGTCAGATCCGTGACCTGACGCCACTACGCGAGGCTGACGGCAGGCTGGTAGCGCTGCCTGAGCTTGAGAACGTGCTGGCTGGCTGCCTCGACGCGATCCGCATCGTCCAGGCGCAACGGCCGCAGCACCGGCGTTTCGCTAGCAACCGGGTCATGATGTACGTCTGGCCCGCGAGCGAGTTCACTGTCGAGGAACTGGCACCCCTCGCGCGCCGGATCCGGCCGGGCGTGTCGGGCTCGGGGGTCGAGGAGGTCCAGTTCGTGGCGCGGCTGCGCGGCGCGACCGGAGAACCGGCCGAGATGGCCGTGCGCGTCAGCGACGATGCCCGCGGCCGCGTCCAGATCGATGTTGGGCCGCCGCCGACCGAGCCCCTATTGCCGCTGGATGACTACCGGCAGAAGGTGCTCAGCGCGACCCGTCGCGGCGGCGTTTACCCATACCAGTTGACCGGCCTGCTGGCCGGGCCGGGCGGCCGGTTCACCGAGCACGACCTGGACGACAGCGGGGCGCTTGTGCCAGTAGACCGCCCGAGAGGAATGAACCGCGCGGCCATCGTCGCGGGAGTTGTCAGCACGCCGACGAAGAAGCATCCGGACGGCGTGACCAGAGTCGTACTGCTCGGCGATCCGACCAAGTCGCTGGGCGCGCTGTCGGAGCCGGAGTGTGCGCGCGTCATCGCCGCCATTGACCTGGCCGAGCGGATGACCGTGCCGCTGGAGTGGCTGTCGCTGTCGTCTGGCGCCCGGATTTCTATGGAATCCGGCACCGAGAACATGGACTGGGTGGCCGCCGCGCTCAAGCGGATCGTCGAGTTCACCCAGGCCGGCGGTGAGATCAACATCGTGGTTGCCGGGATCAACGTAGGCGCCCAGCCGTACTGGAACGCCGAGGCCACGATGCTGATGCACACCAAGGGAATTCTGGTGATGACGCCAGAGTCGGCGATGGTGCTGACCGGCAAGCAGGCACTCGACTTTTCCGGGGGCGTTTCGGCAGAGGACAACTTTGGCATCGGCGGCTACGACCGGGTCATGGGGCCGAACGGCGAGGCGCAGTACTGGGCACCCAGCCTCGCTGCCGCGTGCGACGTCCTCATGGCGCACTATGACCACACCTACCGCGTGCCCGGCGAGACGGCGCCACGGCGCGCGAGCACAAGCGACCCGAAGGACCGCGACGTCTCGAATTTCCCGCACGCCGTAGCCGGCACCGACTTCGCCACCATCGGCGAGATCTTCTCGGCCGAGCACAACCCGGACCGGAAGAAGCCGTTCGATATCCGCGCCGTGATGGGCGCGCTGGCCGATCAGGACCACCCGGTGCTCGAGCGCTGGGCCGGGATGGAAGACGCGGACACCGCGGTGGTGCAGGACGCGCACATCGGCGGCTGGCCGGTTTGCCTGATCGGCATAGAGTCGCGCGCTGTGCCGCGCCGCGGTTTCCCGCCCGCTGACGGCCCGGACACCTACACCGCGGGGACGCTGTTCCCGCGGTCGTCTCAGAAGACCGCGCGGGCGATCAACGCCGCGTCCGGCAACCGGCCGTTGGTGGTGCTCGCCAACCTGTCCGGCTTCGACGGTTCGCCAGAGTCGATGCGCAAGCTGCAACTGGAGTACGGTGCCGAGATCGGCCGGGCGATCGTCAACTTCGACGGCCCGATAGTGTTCTGCGTGATCTCCCGGTATCACGGCGGCGCGTTCGTGGTGTTCTCCAAGTCGCTCAACCCCAACATGACGGTGCTGGCCTTGGAGGGCTCGTTCGCATCGGTGCTCGGCGGGGCGCCAGCCGCGGCCGTGGTGTTCTCCGGCGAAGTCAGAAACCGCACGGCGAACGACTCCCGGGTGGCCGACATGCAGGCCAGGGCAGCCGAGAGCAGCGGTGCCGAGCGGGCCGCGCTGAGCGCGGCGCTCACAGAGGTCCAGGCCTCGGTACGGGCAGAGAAGCTGGCAGAGGTGGCCGCGGAGTTCGACCAGATCCACTCCATCCAGCGCGCGGTCGATGTCGGTTCGGTCGATGCGATCATCAGCCTGCCACAGCTGCGGCCCCAGATCATCGACGCCATCGAGCACGGCTTGCGCCGCTGAGACGATCGGACCGTGATCACGTAAAGAAGTCGTCGCGGACGACGAATATGCTTCGTGATCATGGACCGCGGCGGACGGCGGGCCTGGGCAGGCTCGCAGAAGACGACGGCTGCGGCTATGCCGCGGCTTGCTGACCTGGCGAGCTATCTGCGGTTGGCGAGATCGCCCAGCCCTGCGCCCAGAGCGCGGGCCGGAGCTGGGCAGCGCAGTGCGGGCACAGGTAGAGGTGACCGGTGCGGGCTGCGAGGTAGGCAGCTCGGACAGCCGGCCCGCATCGATCGCAGGTCTGGTTCATTGCTTCTCCCTGGTGTGTTAGGCGGCGGGCGGGATGGCCCAGGTGGAACGGTCATCCGGTTCGGATCGGTTCCAGCTTCTGGCTCACCAGGGTGAGCGGGCAATCGCCTCGTTGGTGTGATTCCGCCAGCGTCGACGAGCTGGCATCAACGATCAGTCGATGTCCGCGCCCTTGCAGTCAGCGGTGTGACGCTCACCGCGGCGACCTCGGAGTTCGCCACCAGTTCCGCTTCGTCCGGTAGGTCATGACGCCATTGATGACCCCCACGATGCCGAAGACCAACCCCCACAAGTTGCCCTCGCGGAGCCCCGCGATGACGGCACTCCCGTAGATGACGATCTCTGCGACGGCCAGCGGGCGGACGACCGTCGGATGGCTCGCCGCGTACCGCCACGCGTACCGCCACCCGACTACCCAGACGACCAGGAAGGCGGCAAGCAAGATGGCCCAAATTACTAAGGACGTCTTCATAAGGGGCATTCTGGTGCATTGCTCGTGAGGGCATCGAGTTCGGCGGGTACCGGTTCGCGCAGGCTACTGTTCGTCCGCCGTGACCATGCCGTCTTCCAGCCGGAGCACCCGGTCCGCCAGATCGACCAGGGCCGCGTCATGAGTGGCAACCAGGGCGGTCACACCCTCGGAACGGACTACCGCCTGGAGCAGGCGCATGATCTGCTGGCCGGTTTCGAGGTCTAGCTGGCCTGTCGGTTCATCGGCGATGAGCAACTGCGGATTGCCGACGAGCGCGCGAGCTATCGCCGCCCGCTGCTGCTGCCCGCCGGACAATTCGGCCGGACGCTGCTGTGCATGTTCTGCTAGCCCGACGATCCTGAGCATCTGGCGTACCCGTTCCTCCCGGATGCGGCGGTCGGCACCAGCGATCCGCAGCGGGATCCCGACGTTCTCAGCGGCCGACAGCATCGGGATCAGACCGAACGACTGGAAGATGAAGGCGACCGTCGAGCGGCGAAGGCGCAGCCGGTCCCGCTCGGTCATCATCGTCAGGTCCCTGCCAGCGATGGCGACGGTGCCGGAGGTGGGGATGTCGAGACCGCCAATGACGTTCAGCAGCGTCGTCTTGCCCGAGCCGGAGCGGCCGCGGATCGCGATCAACTCGCCTGCGCCAGCCTGGAGCGAGACGCTGCGTAGCGCCTGGACAGCGGTGTCGCCGTGACCGAAGGAGCGTGACACCTCACGCACCGACACAAGCGGTGGCGAATCCGATGCCGGCGGCATCGGTGCCGGTGCGCTGCCTGGCAGCCGCGTACTCACTCGCGCTCCCTTGGGGAATCCTGGTCGGGCTGGTCGGGCCAGACTCCGATGTGGTCGGGCTCGGGTTGCAGCCGGACGCGGTCGTGCATGTTCAGCGCCCTGGTCATCTCCTTAGGCAGCTGCAGCCGCCCCGCGCGATCAAGAACCGCGTACTCGACCGCATGCCTGGTGCGGTTTCCCAGATCATCCTCTCGGTCGTGACGAAGCGTCTCGCTGCTGGTCCGTCCGTCCCGGATCGCCACGGTGCGGCGAACCTGAGCAGAGACTGCGGGATCATGCGTCACCACGAGCACCGTGACGCCGAACTCGGAATTGACGGTCTGCAGAGCGCCGAACACGTTCCTCGCGGTGGCCGTGTCCAGTTCCCCGGTTGGCTCGTCCGCGAGCAGTACGCGCGGCTGGTTGGCCAGCGCGGTCGCTATAGCCGTACGTTGCTGCTCGCCGCCGGACATGCGGTCGGGAGTCCGGCCCGCGCAGTAAGCTACGCCGAGCGTCTCGAGCAGCTCGGCCGCCCGCTGTTTACGCAGGTGGCGCCCGGTTCGGGTGAACCGCATCGGCAGCATCACGTTCTGCAGTCCGGTGAGGTAGGGGAGTAGGTTGCGGGATGTCTGCTGCCAGATGAATCCCACCTCCGTGCGCTGGTAGGCAAGCCGCTCGCGAGTGCTTATCGTGCTCAGGTCGTGGCCGGCCACCGTGACGGTGCCGGCAGTAGGAGCATCGAGCCCGGCCAGTATGTTGATCAGGGTGGACTTGCCGCTTCCCGATGCGCCCACGATCGCTGTGAGTTCGCCCTCGGCGACCAGCAGGTCGAGGCCCTGGAGCGCCTGCACCTCGATGCCGTCCCCGCTGTAGATGCGCACCACCCGGTCACACACGATCAGCGCACCTGCCCCGTAGGCCGCCTGACGGGTGTCGACGTCGAGCGCATGGCGCCACTCGCCGGCCATACCGGGCGCGTCGCTGCCGTGCGCGCCGGCCAGGCCGACAGCGGCCGCCGAGCCGAGCCGGGGCCCTCTCAATGGCATTGCAGTGTCATCCGCATCGATTCGTCGCTCCTCACTCATTGACCCGTATCGCCCTCAGGCTCGCGCTCCGGCCGACCACCGCGGTCTGCAGGCCCACAGTCAGCATGGCCACCGCCAGCAGCCCGGCTGCGGTGATCGCCAGCGGGATCGGCTGGGTTGTCACCGGCACTGATGCCGGGCTGCCGGTGAGCGCCGACAGATCGATCGCTGGTGCCAGCAACGGCGCAAGCGTCGCAGCGCAGCCGAACCCGCCCACTGCCGCCAGCAGGATCTGCGGCAGGACCTCTGTGGTGACCAGCCACCTGGCCTGCCGCCGCTCCAGCCCCATCACGGTCAGGCGGGCGAGCGTGTCGGTTCGCGACGGGGCGCTGAGCACCAGCGCGATCAGGACGACGAGCGCGATGAGTCCGGCCGCTGCACCTGAGGCCATCACCAGCGCACGGTACGCGCCACGGGGCACTGGCGCGTCGGCGTGATCGGTCAGCACCGCGCCGCGGTTGACCTGCATCAGCTTGCCGTTCTGGCGCACGGTTTCATAGAGATAGAAGCTCTCGATCGGGAAGTGGTTGTTGTTAAACTTGAACTTGCCGCGCACTGACTTGAAGTCGGCCTTGCGCAGCGCGGCGCGCAGCGCGTCCTTGTTGTCG
>Ga0126373_10004952_pt1 | contig 10267 bp, 11 predicted proteins | sample PanSoiMetPlot_11_FD_92545 | JGI IMG/M metagenome (GOLD analysis project Ga0126373, IMG submission 92545) | Tropical forest soil microbial communities from Panama - MetaG Plot_11 | ecosystem: Environmental > Terrestrial > Soil > Tropical forest > Bulk soil | place: Panama | collected 2016-02-17 | reverse complement strand
TTCGCATTGCCGCATTTTATTCCGCAGAGTACAAAGTGCGACAACCGCATTCCCTGAAGCAAACTCAGTTTTCCTACCTGGCCTGGTTTGAGAAGAGACCGAGACCCACCATCTTAGTAGTGAGAAGCAAGAGAACCAGGCAGGGGCTACAACTCAGTGAATCGTCGGGTTGAACTGTCGGTCCCGGCGCGTTGATTCGCGAACGCCCCATCGTATCGAGGTCGCTTGCGCCGGCCATTTACTCTCGCCGAGAATTTTTGTAAGGTTTTAGTGTTGCTCAAATGCGCAGGGATTTTTTGAACGAATGCAAAATTCGATTCCGACGCTCGCGGGACAGGAGAAAACTGAATGACATTGCTGGATCCGCCTCCCGTTAAGCCCGAAAAATCGCGAGCCTTGGCTTTTACCGCCGCCGGTGTCGCCGTAGCGGCGCTTGTCGTGTTTTACTTTGTCTTCCGCTACTATCCCGAGAAGAGGGCCGCCGAACATTTTTTTTCGGCGCTGGCCGCTGACAATACCGACCTCGCCTACCAACTCTGGAAACCTGCTCCGAGCTACACGAAGAAGGACTTTCTCGCGGACTGGGGTCCCGATGGATATTACGGCCCGGTGAAGAGCTACGAGATCCTAAAGACGTGCTCCCCCCACTCCTCCAATGTCGTGGACGTGAGCGTGGCGGTTAGTCCGTTTTCACCCATGCCCCAGCCGGGCGACGATGAAAAGAGCCGCAAAACCAAAGTCGTGAGCGTCTGGGTGGTCACCTCCGACAAATCTCTTAGCTTTCCGCCCGGGCCGGCTGCTTGCCACTTCCTGTAGCGCGCGGCTCACAGGCGAGGTTTGTCGTAGAAACCCTACGAAATAGTGCTGGGCAGCTTGGGAGCGTCCAAGATTTTTTGCATCGGCACATCCTGGGAACCGATTCGTCCCGTCGCGTCGTCGCGGATGACAAACCGTATGCCGTCGGCTTCGACAGGGTACTCTAAGTAATTATCAATGACGATTCGCTGATTCAGGAGCGTCCAAGAATCATTTTGCCTGCGGACGATCTGGTGGGCGTGGACCCTTTGTTCGATCTTTTCACCCTGACGGGTCAAAAAGGCGATCACCATCGTTATTTCTGAGCGATTCCCTCCATCAGGCAGTGCTCTACTATGCAGATCAGCGAATTCGAAAAACGGTGATCGGTCACTGTGATGCGGGTGGACGTCACAGCGTTTTCTCTAGGGCAAGATGGAAATCTATTTGGCCAGGTCGTGGAGGGCGTGGAGCAGCTCTTCTGGTGAGATGCTCGCAGTACCTAGCTTGCCCACCACAACTCCAGCCGCAATGTTGGCGAGCATGGCAGCGTCCACAATAGATGCTCCCGCCGCCGCCGCCAGCGCAAGCACGCTCAAAACCGTGTCGCCCGCTCCCGTTACGTCGAAAACCTGCCTGCCCGTAGCGCCGCGCTCGATTCCGGCCTGTCCCACCCGGGCATAAGTCACCTCAAAACTCGTCGCGGGGATGTGCACGTGACTTGCGGACGATTCTTCAAAAATGCTCATTCCCTTTTCCCCGCGCGTGATTACCACTGCTCCACAACCAAAAGTCGCCAAAAGCGCGCGACCGGCCTCCTCCAGGGATTTCTCGTCGGCAAGCGACTGATTCACCAACAGCCCCGCTTCCTTCGCGTTGCAAGTGACCGCTCGGGCGCCTCGGTACGCATACAGCCGCCTGGTCTTTAAGCCCACGAAGACTGGAACCTTCAATTGGTGCGCCGCGCTCAGGACACGATTCGCAAAATCGTCGGTGATGAGCCCTTTGTCGTAGTCGGAGAGCACAAGCGCGTCAAGCTGTTTCAGCCCGCCGATTACGAGTCGCAGAAGCTTCTCCAGGGCCTCGGCTCTGAGCGGCTCACGTCGCTCGCGGTCCACACGGACCACCTGCTGGTGTCGCGCGATAATGCGCGTCTTCACCGTGGTTATGCGTTTCGCCTCCGCAATGACCCCTCTATCGCCAATCCTCGCCTCTTCCAAGCATTGCTGCATTGCGCGGCCTGCTTCGTCCGCTCCAAGGACACCAAAGGCTTCCGCGCGCGCTCCGAGAGCGGCAATGTTGGCCGCAACGTTCCCCGCGCCGCCCAGGCACTCGTTCTGCTCGACAAAGTCCACCACCGGCACGGCCGCTTCCGGGGACAAGCGCGAGGCCGTGCCCCACAAGTAGCGGTCCAGCATCATGTCCCCGAGCACACCAATCCGTTTGCCGCGCAGCCGCGGAAGCAGCCGTTTCAACCGTGGAACGGAATTGGCGACGGGATTAGTCATACGAGCTGGGCGGATTATTTACTACGTACGCGGGGTCTCCTCAAGGATGGTAGCTTCTTCGGGCAGCATCACGGGAATCTCGTCGCGAATCGGATAAACGCGCCGGCAGGAGACGCATTTCAACCCGGACTCGTCAGCCAGGAGTTCTACCTGTGTCTTACACACCGGACAAACAAGAATGTCGAGAGCGTATTTGGGAATCGTCAAGATTCCTCCTCGGGTTGGCCCGCGAATGGAACAAACAGGCACTCTACCAGACCGCTTTGATGCTCAGCAACTCGCCCGGGCGAGACAGTTCCCGGGCCCTGCGCATGTTCGTGGCAAACAAGTTCTGCGTCGGCTCCGCAAATCACTTTTGTACAAGACAGCACGACCGCACCAAAACTGGCCCTCGGGCCAGTGGTTTTCGGCGTCTCGTCAACCGTAAACTGGCAGAGAGTTAGTTCGAATCCCCTCCCTACGGGAGAACTTACTGTGTACTGCGATCGTTGTGGACTGAATTTCCTGCCCAAACAGTCCGTGTGCACTCGCTGCAAAAAAGTGCCCACGCGGTACTGGTTTCAGTGCATGAGTTTGCTCACCATCCTGGTCGCTGTCCTTTGCAACGCGGTGCTCGGATTATTTTTGCTGCCTCGGCTGGCTAACGCTCACCACGGGAAGCTTCTGTTTCGAAGCTGGTCCTGGTTCAACCAGCAGGCGGCATTCTACGGCTGGGTGCCTCTGGCGCTCGGCCTGCTTGCCTGGGACTACTTCGTGTGGAAAGAGGGCCGGCCCAAACTAAAGGGCTGGTTCACCCGGAAGCTGCTCACGTTTTCGCTGGCTGCCGGTGTTGCACCGATGATTCCCTGGTGGATTCCCGCAGGGCAGCCTCCTGGCCAATTCCTTTCTATGATTGGCCGCTATCAGGGCCTGCCTATCCTGCTGGCCTGGGCCGTGGTCTTGTTCGTGACCATTATTTTGTGCATCGACCCGGAGTCCCGTGATCATCTGCTCGGTCATGGGCGAACGCTAAGCATCGTTAGTACCGGGATGCTCGTCTTGGTCCTCGCCATGACCCTGGTTGGCTGGTCGCTCACCTACTGAGGGGCGATTAGAGCCAAATTCTTACTGACCGTTCGAACAGGATACTCGCAGAAAACATTCGTCCGCGGGACCTATTGCTGCCAAAGCCTTGCTGCGCTCCAATGAAATGAACGGAGTAACCATGAAAATCCAAAAGACCCAGTTCCTTTTCCTTGCCTTCGCGCTAACCCTCTTTGCCGAGACCTCCTTTGCGCAAGATAGAGTCTTCAATTGGCTGCCCGCCAATGACGAGACCGTGCGGCTTGACCCGGCGAACTTTCACACGGGCCGTACCTATCACCCGAACGCCGTCGGCCAAAACAATCACGTCGACATTAAGGCGCAGAAGCCGGTTACCATCTTTATGACCCCCGAAGCCGATTGGAACGCAGCCCTGCAACATCCCGAGGCCATCGCAAGCCTGCCGCAGGTATGCCTGCGCGAGCACGTTATGGACACAACGTATGTCTGCGAGCTCCCGGTCGAAGCGATGACGCTGATCATTCGCGACGAGCGTTACAGCCCGGGAACGCCCGTGTTTGCCGGGCTCGGCGTGGTGCTGAATACCATGGAAGGTAGTGAAAACAATGCCGTTCGTGAAGTCGGTTCGGGAATCGCCGCGGTGCTGAATAGCGCGCGGCAGGCATCCTCACCGCGGCAATTCAGAGACCCCAACGATGTGCACATCCAGTATTACCGCTGGGATTGCGTCCAGAATTGTGTACAGCCCGAGTTTCGCTGGATGGAACACGTCAAAGAGAAATACAAGCTCACGCCCTTCTTGAAAGTTTACGGCGGGTTCCAGCCGGATCACGACGGCGAGCAGGTCAGCATCAAAATCAAGTCTCCGGTGCCCATGGTAGTGGCCATGGTGCCCTCGCCAAGCGCGGACCAGTTTTACTCGCAACCGGGCGCGCTCGAAGCTGCTCTTCAAAAAAATGCTTGCCAGCAGCGGGCCGTACAGTCCCTGGAGTTTCAGTGCACGTTTAATCTGGCTGACGGCCCTCAGTCTCTTGTTGTCGCGCCGGAAGCTGGCGAAAAAGTGCCTCACAAAAATGCGGAAGTCCTAATGCTTGCCTGGCAATGCGTCGAGAATTGCCAGTTGCTTCAGACTGCGGCCAAGCAATAACAGTCCCGCTCCTGCCATTGGCACGGCGCCGAGCTTTCAGGGAAGAGTTTTCTGATATTCGATCAAGGGCATGCCGAAGAAGTCCGAGACTGTTCCGGACCTTCGATAGCCGTGCTTTTCGTAGAACCGCATCGCGCGCTCGAGCGGCTCTGTCGTATCCAACGTGACGCGCGCACATCTGCGCGATTGTAGCTCACTTTCCGCGTGCCTCAAGAGTTGCCCAGCTGCGCCGTTGCCTCGCATCGACGGCAACACGGCCATACCTCGCAGATGCCCTTCCCCTGAACTGAGAACATTGCACGCGATTGTGCCTACGACCTCATTTGTCGAATTGACGGCCACAAAAACGCTCATCGTCTCCAGGCGCACTCGTACCGTTTCCGCCGTCAGCACGGTGTCCAGAAACCCTTCCGGGGTGTATTGGCTTCGGAATTCTTCGAAAGCTTCTCGGAGACACCCGAGAACCCCGGGCGCATCTTCGCCTTTCGCTATGCGAAAGCAAATTCCTGGAATTTGTGGCTGCAAGCCCGCCTCGGTTTTACTCGGGCGACAAACTACGCAAGCAAACTCCCTTCGCCAAGCTCCATTTTGGTTCTTATTTGAAGAAACGCGGGGGCGTTTCGCGCTAGGTGTTTCTCTCGGACCGAAACAACTACTTATGACTGGGCAGCAGGTCCCAGATTCCAGCGTCCTCTGTGCCGAGGACCCAGGAAGCAAAACCGTGCAGCCCGCGGTCTTTCACCAGTCCATAGCGCTCTTTGAAAGTGCGCGCGTCCGTATAGAAAATCCATTCGCGCTCGTCATCTCTGTAGAAGTACAGCCACGCGGTCCGGTCTAGCGGATCCCATTCCATGTGTGCGCCGTAGGCTTTGGCCAAGTCGAGGGCGTCATCCGTGGAAATGTAGTCGGCTGTAGGATTGGGCTTGTCGCCGCTCTTGTCCGGTGGCGTTGGCTTGATCGGCGTCCCCGTAAACCAGTGGTAGCCATACAAAGGAATTCCGAGCGCGAGCTTCCGCGGAGGCACCACTTTCAGGGCGTAATCCAGATTGGCGACGGTCCAGTTCCATCCGGCAACCGGGCCGGGAACCGTCCACGTGGTGTGCTGGTCGTAAGTCATTAGGCATAGAAAGTCCACCGCCTCTGAAATGGCCTTAAGGTCGTATGCGCCGCGCCAGTTTTCGTAGATCCACCTGGAGAATCCCGTCTCGCCGGGATGCCCTGGCGCATTAGGAATGGTCGCAATGGAAAGCTGCAGTCCCCCTTTGTGGAAAGCTGCCGCCGTCTCGCGCACAAAATCGGAAAGCGCATCGCGGTCGGTCCAATTCACGTTTTCCATATCCAACTGAAAACCGATATACCCGTTCTCTTTGCTCGCTTGCACCATGGCGCCGATGGCCTGCTGTTTCGCGACAGCATTCGCGAAGAACTTGTGTACCTCTTCCTGCGCGAACCCGCCGTTGACCACCAGCGGCATCACTGGAACATGGCGCTGCCGCGCCGTTTCCATTACCTCGGGGTTGGGGCCGCCGGAAAGCAGGCCGCTCGCGTCCACCCCGTACCAGGCGGGTGACAGAAGATCGACCTTGTCCGCGTGCGCCAGGAACGACCGCACAGACTTGGGCTCACGCGTCATATAGAAAATGGCCGCGGGTTGTTGGGCACGAATAGGCGTTGCGGTAAAGAGAATTGTTATGGTGGCGGCAAACAGTATTTGTGGGCGTTTCATTGGCGCAGTCTAGCGAGTCCGAGGCGTCTGACGCAACACGCCCCAGCGGTTAGGCGTGTTTCCCGTACCAGGCAATCTTATTGCAGCCTCCACGGCGATCTCTCCGGCCAATGCCGAAGCGCTTCAAGAGCCCAAGCCGTGGACTTATCTGTGTGGCAGGAAGTGCAGGGATTCGGTATCTGATACTTGTCCGTGATCCTGGGCGACACTATGCCAAAGGTGTGCGCGCGTACTTTTATGTCCCCGAGCGTGGTCTCGATCTTCGGCATGTGACACGCTACGCACTCGCTTCCCGTCGAGCCTTTCTTGTGGTGAGTGTGTTCCTCAAGCGTCCCCGTGCGCGGACCATTGGGCGAGAGCGGCCCATGGCAATCCAGGCAGAGTTGGCCCGCCGGTTTGCGAAGTTGCGCGTAATTGCCAGTGCCGTGAACGTCGTGGCACGTAAAACATGCGATCCCCCGGCGGTACATCAGGCTCTGGACAAAATCGTTGCCTTGCATTCGGTTCTTGTGTGCGGTGCCGTCCGCAAAATGTGTAAACGTCGTCTGGCCGAGCGTGTGCTCCTCCAACTGCCAATAATCGCTAAGATGCAAGCCCACACGATAGCCTACCGGCCAATCATAGTATTTGCCCTCGATGGGACTCGTGAGCGGCCGGCCCTGCGAATGACACTGGATGCACGTGTCGTCGGCTTCGACGTAGTCCATCCGCGCTGGATTGATGATATTGCCCCGCAGCGGCCTCGCTATGTGTTCACTTCCCGGTCCGTGGCAGCGCTCGCAGCCCACGTTCCATTCCACGACTTGCTTCGTCTGAATGTTGTAGTCCACCGAGTGGCAGCCATCGCACGTCGGCCCCGTGGGCCGCTGCATGTTGTCGGGCGGATAAAACGGTTCCCACCAATCCGTCCCTTTGGCGACAAAATAGGGTTTCCAGGCGCGATGGGTGACGTCCCACTGCGCCGGCTCCGGATAATAGTCATCCCCAATTCGCGTGAAGTAGCGCTGCTTCCAAATACTTCCGTATACCAATGCGACCTGCTCCCTGGAAAACTTGGCGATTGGATCCGTTGCAAGGTTTGGAAGAATCGCTTCCGGATGCTCGCGCGGATCGCGCACCACGTTCGCCATGGGCGTTTTCTTCCAGCGGTCATAAATCTCCTGATGGCATTTCGCGCAGGTCTGCGAACCGGTGTAGCGCGCCGCAGCCATAGCGTTCTTTTGCTCAGACTTCTCGGAGGCGGACAGTTGGCCAAGGCCGCGAATGAACAGCACCAGTTTCCACCCGTCATTGTCGGCTTCATCGTGCGGACTGCCCCACGCGGGCATGCCTGTCAGGCGCACACCGTTCTGGATGATGTAGTGGATTTCGCCGTCCGTGAGGTTTTGCGTTCGCGGCGCGCGCAAATCAGGCGGTTTGGGATAGAGATTCCGGCCTTCTTGAGTTACGCCAGAGCCGTCCGTGCCGTGGCAAACCGCGCAGCGCGCGAGAAAATGATCGCGTGCTTCCTGCAGGTTCTCCGGAGTGGGTTTCCGCGGATTGGTTTGCCGGCGCGCGCTGGCCGGAATCGACAGGTTTCTCACCGTGCGCGCCACCAGCTTCTCAATGGCCGACGGTTCTTCTTTAGCACTGAAACCGTGGCGGATCAACACCACCCCATAGGCGGCGCCAAGAATAATGAGCGCCAAGCACGCCAGCAAGAAGACTCTTAGACGGCTCATCTCTTAGGTTCCGCCTGTTTCAAAGCTCCCTCACAAACAAACAGACCGCTCAGCCGCTTAGAATATTTCCTCAAATCAACGCCTCACACCGCGGTAGTATTCTACGCAAAACAGAGTTGTCGCCAAGGTTGACCGAGAGAGGGATAATGTCCGAGGCATCGAAGGATGAGGGAGAACCCATGAGCAAGGAAAAGCCGGAAGAAGGAAACAAGAAGGAAGATCAGTCAGCAATCGGCCGAAGCGACGAAAAGAAGCCGTTCACACGCCGAAGATTCCTGACTGACGTAGCGGCGGGCAGCGCAGCTGCGGCTTTCGTCCCTCGGCACGTTTTAGGCCGAGGCTTCCCTCCGCCCAGCGACATGTTGAACATCGCCGGCGTCGGTATCGGCGGCATGGGCCGGCAGAACCTGATCAATCTCTCCAGCCAGAACCTGGTTGCTCTTTGCGACGTGGACTGGGGTTACGCGGACCAGGGCTTCGGGCGCCTCGACACCGACATCCAGAGATTGCGCGACCGTCTGGCGAATCCGACCGCGCCACCCCCTTCAGGCCAGTCTCAAGCACCGTTCGATGCTGCGAAGGCCAAAGTGCGCCTGGACAACATGGTCCGCCTTAAAGAGGTGCATCTGCCGAAAGCCAAACGCTACAAAGATTTTCGCGAGATGCTCGAAAAGCAGAAAGACATCGACGCTGTCCTGGTCGCCACTGCCGACCACATGCACGCCCCCATTGCTCTCGCAGCGATGGAGCTGCATAAACATGTCTACGTACAGAAGCCGCTCACCTGGTCCGTTGAAGAAGCTCGCAAGATGGCGCGCACCGCGAAAGAAGCGAAAGTCGCCACGCAAATGGGAAATCAGGGCCATTCCCTCGACGACGCGCGCCTGGCTGTCGAATACATCTGGGCAGGTGCCATCGGCGAAGTCCGCGAAATCCACATCTGGACCAACCGCCCGCTAGGCTTCTGGCCGCAGGGCATTCCCCGCCCCGAAGCGCTGAAAGAGCCTGCCGACAAACTGCGCTGGAACGGCCAGGGTGTCAATGAGCGCCTCGCCGCAGCCATGGCCGGCAACTACCCCGTGCCTGAAGCACTCTCCTGGAATCTTTTTCTTGGCGCAGCTGCTCCCAACGTCGACTACCACCCGACCTACCATCCCTTCAACTGGCGCGGCTGGGTGGATTGGGGCGTCGGCGCCATCGGCGACATGGGCGCGCACTTGATTGACCACTCCATGTGGGCGCTGAATCTGGGCATGCCCTCGAGCGTTGAGACCATTTCAACGCCCTTCAACGGAGCAACGTACCCGCACGCTACGATGACCTTCTACGAATTCCCCGCTCGCGGACCGCTGCCGCCTGTGAAGCTCACTTGGTACGACGGCGGCTTGAAGCCCAACAAGCCCGAGGAACTCGGCGACGAGGAACTAAGCGGAGAAGGCGGCGCGTTGCTCATCGGCAGCAAAGGCAAATTGCTGCACGAAACCTACGGCGCGCATCCACGCCTTCTTCCCAAATCGCTCCACGATTCGTTTGGCAACCCGCCGCGGAAGCTTCCGCGTATCCCCGGCGAAGCTCACGAAATGAATTGGGTGGATGCTTGCAAGGGCAAGCAGGAAGCTTCTTGCCCCTTCGAATACGCCGCGCGCCTCACTGAAGTGATGCTGCTTGGCATCGTCGCGCTGAAAGCTGGCAAAAGGATTTCCTACGACGGCCCGAATATGCGCGTCACCAATCTGCCGCAGGCCAACGACTACTTGCGCCGCGAATATCGCCAAGGCTGGTCCGTCTAACAGACCGCCAGGATATGGAAGGGCACGCCTTTCACAAGCCAAGGAGCTTACGGCATTGATCAGCGCGCTTGGTCAGTTCCGTGACTATCCGGCTGAGAATGGGGTGCTTAAGTCCTTCTCGTGATAGCCGGCGACCGACTTCCACCGCTTGCTCCGGAAGCTCGGCCGACAATTTGGCTACTCTCTCGACCACTTGTTCTGGGTTTAGGCGTACTTCCTTGGCCAGTTTCTGCCATTGGCGACGGCCTAGGTTCCGCAAGCGGTATTCCCCGCCTAACTTCATCGCCAGGCGCAGCCGTTGCCGGTCGAAATCCCTATAGGGAAGGACGCTTCTACTGAAGTCGCCGTTCGGCGACAAGCCCTAAATGTCGCCGTTCGAAGACATCGAAACATGCGTGGTAAACTTTAAAAATCCGCCGGCTTGCGGAACCCCGGAGCACTTTTGCTCCGGTGGCCAGAAAATACCAAATCGTCTTTATCGCGCGGCCCAGGCCATTCCGTCCGGCCCCGCCCCCGTAGGAATGCGAGTGCTAACT
>Ga0126373_10004951_pt1 | contig 10268 bp, 8 predicted proteins | sample PanSoiMetPlot_11_FD_92545 | JGI IMG/M metagenome (GOLD analysis project Ga0126373, IMG submission 92545) | Tropical forest soil microbial communities from Panama - MetaG Plot_11 | ecosystem: Environmental > Terrestrial > Soil > Tropical forest > Bulk soil | place: Panama | collected 2016-02-17 | reverse complement strand
CGAGATCGGCTCTGTTGTCGGTCTCCGGGACTCGATCCAGGATCGCCGGCTCCTGACCGCCGAGCAGCGGGCCGACATCAGAGGGCGAATCGCCCAGCGGCTGGCGCGAGCTCCCGGTCTGCTTGTCCTGGACAACTGCGAGCACGTCATCGATGCGGTGGCCGAACTCGTGGCATTCCTGGTCTCTGCTGCCCCCGATCTGCACGTACTGACGACGAGCCGATCGCCGCTCGGCATTTCCGCCGAGCGCGTCTATCTGCTCGGTGAGCTGGACACCGGTGACGCGGCGCAGCTGTTCGGTGAGCGAGCGGTCGCGGCGCGGCCGAGCGTCCGGCTTGCCGAGCCGGCTGTGACGAGCATCGTCAGCAGGCTCGACGGCCTGCCGCTCGCGATCGAGCTCGCTGCGGTGCAGGTGCGCGCGATGTCGGTCGAGGAGATCGACGCGCGCCTGGAGAACCGGTTCGCGCTGTTGCGTGGCAATGATCGCAGCGCGCCCGACCGGCACCAGACGCTGCTGGCGGTCATCGACTGGTCGTGGAACCTGCTGGATGCCCCCGAGCGGAGGGCGCTCCACTGGCTGGCCCTGTTCAATGACGGCTTCACGCTGGCAGCGGCGGAAGCGGTCATCGGCAGCGATGCCTTTGCCGCTGTCCAGGGCCTGGTGGGTCAGTCCCTGCTGAGTGTCAGTGAGAATCTCGCGGGCGTGCGCTACCGCATGCTGGAGACCGTGCGCGAGTTCGGCCGGATGCAGCTCGCCGCGGCGGGCGAGGACAGCGAGGCACGTACAGCTCTCAGGGGCTGGGCGGTCGGCCTGGTCCGTGCGCACAGTGCCGGGCTGACCAGCGCACGGCAGTTCGAAGCGATCGACGCTCTTGGCGCGGAGGAGATTAACCTGGCTGACGAGCTCCGGTCAGCCATTGCCACGGGCGACGGAGGGGCGGCGGTCCACCTGCTGGCTGCGCTCGGCATGTTCTGGACCGTCCGTGGCGAGCACGGCCGCCTGCTCGTACTCGCGGAGCCTGTCACCACGATGCTCTGCGACTGGCAGCCGCCGCCGGAGCTCGCGGACGTCACCTGCGCGGCGATCGCTATCGTGCTCACCAACTCGATGATCGCCGGCGGCGAGCGAGCCGGCCGGCTGCAGGCGCAGCTACGGCGGCTTGGCGGGGGCCTGGCCGGCGACCTGCCCCTATCCGGGCTCGTGACGGCGATGCTCGCGTATGACCCGGCCGACGCGGACGCGTTCCGTCTTCGGCTGGAGGCGCTGGCCGCAGGCCGCGACCGCAGCACGGCGGTGGCTGCGAATCACTGGCTCAGCAGCCTGCGGGAAAACGAAGGCGATCCGGCGGGCGCAATTGAGGCAGCCGAAGCCGCGCTGGCCCTCGTCGGCGACGCCGACGGTCCCTGGTCACGCGCGATGCCGCACGCGATGCTGGCTCAGCTCACCATGCACATGGGTAACCGGGCCGCGGCCATCGAGCATGCACGTGTGGCGCTGCCGGTTTTGCAGCGGCTCGGCGCGAGCGACGATGAGATCCAGCTCCGGTCCGTGCTGGTGGGTTGCGCAATCGCCGACGGGCGCCTCCCGGATGCTGAAGCCGAGCTGGACCGGATCGACATCATCGCGGCAAGCGGGTCGGTATTCGGTGGCATGGCATTCAGGCAGATGTGCGGCGCGGAGTTGCTGCTTGCCCGCGGCGAGGACGCCGCCGGCCTCGCCGTCTACCGTGACTGCGTGGCCGATATGCGGGAGCTGGAGTTTCCTGGCATTCCCCGGACAGGTCAGGAGCCGTGGGCGCTGTTCAGCGCGTCGGTGGCGCTGACAGCGCATGCCTACTACGCGACAACCGCGGATGAGGAACACGGGCGGACGCTGTTCTTGTCCTGCCGCCAGGACGCGCTCGGCGCCCTCCAGGTCTCCGGCTTTGGGCTCGACTATCCGGTCGCCGGGTTGCTGCTGTTCGGCCTGGGGGCGTGGGGCCTGCTACACGGCGCCGCGCCTGCCGGTGACGCCGTAAGGCTCCTGGTGCTGGCGGACCTCTTCGCGTACAACCGCTCGATCCCGACCATGTCGTGGGACCGGATCGCTTCGGCAGCTGAGCGCGTGGCGCCAGGCCTGATCGCCGACGTCGGGGCCCGCTACGCCGGCCGCCGTCCCGCGGACCTGCTGTCGGAAGCCCGACAGGCGGTCGAGGACCTGCTGGGCTGACGACCGCCGGCGGCCGCTACATGTGCCGTTTGTAGCTGTACACCGACAGCGGGGCGAAGATGGCGATCACGATCGCGCAGGCCAGCAACGTCCAGCCCACCTCGCCGCTGATCACGGCGTGATTGGCCAGGTCGCGGGTCGCGGATACTAGGTGCGAGACCGGGTTGACCTTCACGAAGGCGGCCAGCGGGCCAGGCAGCGTGCTGACGGGCACGAACGCATTGGACAGGAACGTGAGCGGGAAGAGGATCATCATGGAGAACCCCTGCACACTGCGTGCGTTCCGGGCGATCGTGCCGATGAAGGTGAAGATCCAAGCGATGGCCCAGCCCGTGACGATCGCCAGCACGATCGCGCCGAGCACGCCCAGCGCGCCTCCGGCTGGACGGTAACCGATGGCCACACCCATCACGAAGGTCAGGCTGGCAGCGATCAGATAACGCACCAGGTCCGCGATCATGGGGCCGGCCAGTGGCGCGATCCGGGCGATCGGCAGCGACTTGAACCGGTCGAACACGCCCTTGTCCATGTCTTCGCGGAGTTGCACGCCCGTGGCCATGCACGTGGTCAGCACCGTCTGGCCAACGATGCCGGGGATCATCAGCGGCAAGTAGCTCCGAACGTTACCGGAGATCGCGCCGCCGAAGATGTAGGCGAACATCGCTGTGAACAGGAGCGGCTGGATCGTCACGTCGAAGAACTGCTCCGGGTTGCGTCGCATCTTCTTGAGCGCTCGCCATGCCATCGAGAATGTCTGGCTGAGCGTCTCGGCGACGCTGGTGCGCGGCCGCGCGCGGGCTACCGCGGTGGCCGGATCGACCGCCGGTATCCGGACCTGAGTGCGCTGCGCCGGTTCGGCAGTCATGGTGCTCATCGGACCTCCACAAGGCGTTCGTTGCTGTCGGTGTCGTGCGATTCATCGACCTCAGTTGCGCCGTGGCCGGTGAGGGCGAGGAACACCTCATCCAGTGTCGGCTTGGCCACGCTGACCGAGCTGATCGTCACGCCCGCCTGGCGAAGGCCGATCAGTACGTCACCGGCCTCGTCAGCGGCGTCCAGCGGAACGTTCAGCCGCCCGGATTCGGGCGTCACGACCGGCTCCCTGCCGATCACTCGCCACACCACCTGCCGGGCAAGGTCGTGATCGGCCCCTTCGCCAAGCTGGAGCTGCAACGTGGAGGTGCCGACCGACGTCTTCAGCTCGTCGGGGGTGCCCTCCGCGACCTTGCGGCCGCGGTCGATCACGGCAATCCGGTCCGCTAGCTGGTCGGCCTCATCGAGGTACTGCGTGGTCAGCATGATCGTGCAGCCATCGGCGACCAAACCGCGGATGGTGTCCCACATCTGCCCACGGGTCCGGGGATCGAGCCCGGTGGTTGGCTCGTCCAGAAAGATCAGCGGCGGCCTGGTGATCAGGCTCGCCGCAAGGTCCAGCCGTCGTCGCATGCCTCCGGAGAACTGGGAGATCGGCTTGCGGGCCGCGTCCTCCAGGCCGAACTGCTCGAGCAGCCGGTGGCCGGTCGCTCGGGCGTCGGCTGATCGCAGGCCCTGCAGCCGCCCGAACAGCCACAGGTTCTCGGCCGCGGTCAGGTCTTCGTCAACCGACGCGTACTGGCCCGTCACGCCGACTAGCTGGCGGACACGATGCGGTTCGCGGGCGACGTCCACCCCGAACACGAAGGCATTGCCCGCGTCGATCGGGAGCAGCGTCGCGAGCATCCGCAGCGTCGTGGTCTTCCCGGCCCCGTTCGGCCCGAGCACACCGAAAATCTCGCCCTGACGAACCTCGAGGTCGATGCCATCGACCGCGCGGGACTCGCCAAACGCTTTGACCAGTCCGGTAGCGGTCACGCTGGCTGTCGTCGTCATCTCACGCTTCTTTCGCAGACGGGCTTGATACGTGCGGCCACCGTAGGCGGGCGCGGTTTCATCGCCGCTACACCGTGGTTTCACGGCCCCGGACCCGCTGTAACCGCACAGGCAGGCTGAGCCAGCGCAGTCCGGGCACGCTCCCCGTCAATATAAGTTGACGACCTAGGCGACGTCAACTTACGTTGACAGCGACGACGAGCAGAGTGCCGCGGAGTGCAGCCGACAGGTCCATGGGAGCGGATTTACTGCTGCCCTGGCGACAGTGGAGCCACTCCCATGGCGGTGCTTCTGACCGGGAGCCGGCGGATGAGCGGGCGGCGGACGACGGTCACTGTCCCCAGCTCATTCCGAGTGAGTCCGGGCAGCTCAGCGCTTGGCGAGCACGACCTTCCGGTAGCGCTCTATGACCAGGCCGGCCAGCGCCGGGTGGCCGCCCAGCGGCGCAGTCACCCAGTCGGCGCCCGCCTCGGTGAGCTGGTCCTGGAATTGTCCGGGCGCCAACAGGTAGCTAGCCACCGCGACCGGCCCGCCGGTCCGCGCACGCAGGCCGGCTACGGCTTCCGGTACTGTCGGCGCGGCCGCGCTGGCAAATGCGGCCACGACCGGCGCGCCGACCCGCTCCGCGAGCAGGGCGGCCTGCTGCCGCACGTCCTCGGCCGCCGCCGGGTCGGACGAGCCCGCGGCGGCGAGCACGACGGGCGTTCTGTCCGGAACACCCGCCTCGGCAAGCCGGGCGGTCAGCGCTGTGAGCAGCAGCTCGTCCGGTCCGAGCGCGCCGGCAACCCGCGCGCCCGCCGAATCAGCTGCCCCCGTGATGTCCGCCGACAGGTGGTAGCCGGAGGACAGCAGCAGCGGCACGACTACTGTGTTCGCCCCGGCGGCATCCAGCTCCGACGGCAGCGACGGCTCCGCGTGGCCGAGGAAGGCGACGCGCACGTCAAGCACCGGAGCGAGCCGGCGGACCTGCCGGGCCAGGTGACGGACCACGTCCGTGGCGGCCGGGTTCTGGCTGCCATGGGCGACAGCGAGCAGCGCGGGGGAGCTCATGCCGGCATCCTCCTGCCTGTGTCCGCTTCAGTGCGGGCGGCTGCGAACGCGGGCAGCAGCTGATCCCGCAGCCGGACCACGTCACCGACGACCACGACCGCCGGCGGCCGCACCCCGGCGGCCTCGGTGTCGCCAGCAACAGCCCCGAGCGTCGAGGTCAGCACCCGCTGTTCTGGTGTCGTCCCGTCGGTGATCACCGCGACCGGCGTGGCCGCGTCCCGACCGCGCTTGACGAGTTCGTCCGCGACAGCGTCGAGGTGCGCGACGGCCATGAGCAGCACCAGCGTGCCGCCGTTGCGTGCCATCGCGTCCCAGTCGACCGTGGCGCCGGGCTGCGACGGGTCCAGATGTGCGGAGATCACCGAGAAGTCCTGCGTCACGCCGCGGTGGGTGACCGGTATGCCGGCCCAGGCGGGCACGGCGACTGCGCTCGTGACTCCCGGCACGACCTGGAACGGCACTCCGGCCCGGACGCAGGCGAGCGCCTCCTCGCCGCCCCGGCCGAACACGAACGGGTCGCCGCCTTTGAGCCTCGCCACTCGTCGACCGGCCAGGGCACGCGCCACGATCAGCTCGTTGATCTGCGCCTGCGTGAGGTTGTGCGCGTGTGGCTCCTTGCCCGCGTCGATGATCTCCACATCGGGATCCAGCTCCGCCAGCAGCGAGCGCGGCGCGAGCTTGTCGACCACGACGACATCGGCCTCAGACAGCAACCGCCGGCCGAGCACGGTGATCAGGCCGGGGTCGCCGGGCCCGCCACCGATCAGCGTGACGCTGCCCACTCCCTGTCGCCGGCGCCGGGGCCGCACCGGCAGCCTGCCATCGGCCAGCGCCACAGCGATCGCGGCGCGGAGCCGCTGGGAGCGAACCGGATCCCCGCCCGACGTGACCGCGACGGTGATCTCACCCTGCGTGCTCACCGCTGGTGTCCAGGCAGGTGACGAGGCGGCGTCGTCAGCTCGGACGCACCAGATCCTGGTCCGCTCCGCCTCGCCCGCCACCTGCGCGTTGATCAGCGGGTCGTCGGTGGCCGCGTGTACCAGCCACGCAGCAGCGAGATCGCCATCCCGGTACCGCCGCGGCAGCACCGTGACCGGCAGCGCGGCCAGCTCCGGCAGTATGGTCGGCGCGATGACCACGACGTTCGCCCCGGACTCCAGCAGGGTGCGAGTCCGGCGCAGGGCGACGCGTCCGCCGCCGACGACGACCGCGCGCCGCCCGGCCAGGTCAACCATGAGGGGGTAACGGGGCGGTTCGCCTGCGCCATCGCTTTCAGGCATGCTGCCCGCGGCGCCGGTCACGACAAGCTCCGCTGGTGCGGGTCATGCGGCGCGGGCCGCAGCACGCCGACGAACTTCAGGCTGAAGCCGCGGGCGCACGCGCGGCACTCCCAGTCGCCCGCGTCGGCTCCGGCCGGACGCAGGTTCTCCTCACCGCAATACGGGCAGTAGAAGGGGACCTGCCGCTCCCCGGTCATGACTGAGCTCCCGCCTGCGTGAGCAGCTCCGGATCGGCGCGCCGAACCCAGGTCGCGAACTGCTCGCCCTCGGCCCGGTCGGCCTGGTAGGTGCGCAGCAGATGTTCGACGTAGTCGGTCAGCCCGTCCGCGGTGACCTTGAGCCCGCGCAGCTTGCGGCCGAATCCGGGCTCAGCACCGAGTGAGCCGCCCAGGTGGATCTGGAAGCCTTCCTCCCCGTCGACGATCGAGCCCTTGAGGCCGATGTCGGCGAGCTGGAACCGAGCGCACGAATTGGGGCAGCCGTTCACGTTGATGGTGATCGGCGTGTCGAAGTCCGGCAGCCGCCTGGCCAGCTCGGTATACAGGTCGCGGGCGCGGCCCTTGGTCTCGACGATGGCCAGCTTGCAGAACTCGATTCCGGTGCACGCCATCGTGCCGCGCCGGAAGACGTTGGGACTGGCCTGCAGGTCGATCGCCTCGAGTTCGGCCACCAGCTCGGCGATCCGGTGCTCGGGAACATCGAGGACCAGCAGCTTCTGCTCGACAGTGGTCCGGACCCGGCCTGAGCCGTATTCCTCAGCGAGGTCGGCGACCTGCCAGAGCTGCGTCCCTGACGTGCGCCCGGTGTGGGGGGCGATGCCGACGTAGTACCGGCCGTCCTGCTGCCGGTGCACGCCGAGGTGATCGCGAGACCCAGGCGCGGGTACCGGCGGCTGCGGGCCGTCAGCTAGCCCGTTCCCGCCCAGATACTCGCGCTCGAGAACCTCCCGGAACCGTTCGGTGCCCCAGTCGGCGACGAGGAATTTTAGCCTTGCCCGGCTGCGCAGCCGGCGGTATCCGTAATCGCGGAACAGGCTCGTCACGCCGACCCAGACCTCCGGCACGCGCTCGGGCGGTACGAAAGCGCCGAGGCGCTGGGCGAGCATCGGGTTCGTGGACAGGCCGCCGCCGACCCATAGGTCGAAGCCGGGCTGGCCGTCTGGGCCGATGACGCCGACGAAGGAGATGTCGTTGATCTCGTGCGCGGTGCATTGCTGGGTGCAGCCGGAGATCGCGGTCTTGAACTTGCGCGGCAGGTTGGCAAGGTCCTCGCGGCTCGTCGCGATCGCGTTGGTGTCGTGCAGCACGGCGCTGGCGTCGAGGATCTCGTCGGCGTCGAGTCCGGCCACGGGGCAGCCGAGGATGTTGCGCGGCACGTCGCCGCAGGCCTCCTGGCTGGACAGGCCGACTTCCTCGAGGCGGGACCAGACGGCGGGGATGTCCTCGATGCGGAGCCAGTGGAACTGGACGTTCTGCCGGTCGGTGACATCGGCGAGGTCGCGACCGTACTCTTTCGCCACGCCGGCAACAGCCCGGAGCTGACCGGCCGTCAGCTGCCCGCCGGGGATGCGGACCCGCATCATGAAGAAGGGGTCCTCGATCTCGGCATCCTCCAGCGCGCCGGTCTTGCCGCCGCCGATGCCGGGCTTGCGCTGGGTGTAGAGGCCCCACCAGCGGAACCTGCCGCGCAGGTCGGTGGGGTCGATCGAGTCGAAACCGAGGACGGAGTAGCGGTTCAGGATGCGCTCGCGGACGTGCAGCCCGTTGTCGTCCTTCTTGAAGCGCTCGGCAGGATTGAGCGGCTCATGGTGGCCGAGGGCCCACTGACCCTGGCCGCGCTGCGGCTGGGATGGCATGACGGGAGTCCTTCTGCTGGCGTGCTGCGGGCACTAGCTCGTGCCGCCCGGCTCGTGTGCCTGGGTCGGCTGTGCGGGTGCGGGTAGAGGTCGGAACCTCAGTCAGCAGGAGGCGCGACAGATCGCGCTGGAAACCCGGAGCAGGTCGATGTGACGCCGGCTGACGAGCCGCATACCGCAGCTGTCGGTCGGGCGGGTCATAGCTGCCTCCGGAGTCTCGGCTGGCTGCTCACGCACTGGTAGGGCCGGTTGCGACTGGCCACGTCGGCGTGGGCGCGCTTAATAAGCGTAACCGACGGTTCTGACAGCGGGTAGCCCGGAACCTTCTGTCACGCAAGGGTTAAAGGTTCTGTCACCCAGCTTTCGCCCGACGCAGCTGCCGGAAAATGCGCTGCGATCAAGCGACGGCCCGCGCCATGATCGCAATATGCGTGAGGACCGCTACGCCGCCGCGATGCTCGAGCACTACGAAATGGGCGAGGAGGAAGATCGGCTCGTCGCGTCCAACGCCGGGCAGCTGGAGTTCGAGCGTACGCAGGAGATCGTGCTCCGGCGCCTGCCTCCGCCGCCTGCCGTCGTCGCCGATATCGGCGGCGGTCCTGGCCGGTACGCGCTGTGGCTGGCGGGGCTGGGTTACCGAGTCGTGCACCGCGATGTCGTTCCGCTCCATGTGGAGCAGCTGCTCGCGGCCGCTGCCGCTGACGCGGAATCGGGGGCGAGGCCGGCCATCGACTCGGCCCTTGGTGACGCGCGCGACCTCGACCTGACGGATGCGAGCGTGGACGCCGTGCTACTGCTCGGGCCGCTGTATCACCTGACCAGGCGGGCTGACCGGATCCAGGCGCTGCGTGAGGCCTGTCGCGTCGTCCAGCCAGGCGGTCCGGTGTTCGGCGCTGCTATCTCGCGCTGGGCGGCGCGCTACGACGCAGTGCTCAGGCTGCGGCTCTACGAGCAGGTACCGGAGATGCTGGAGGCTGTCGGCCCGCTGGAGCGGACCGGGGTGATTCCTCCGCTGGCGCCTGGCTGGTTCACGGCCTACACGCACCGGCCAGGACAGCTGCGGGATGAGTTTGGCCTGGCCGGCCTGGTTGCTACCGACGTGGTGAGCGTCGAGTGCGGCGCGTTCCTGCTTCCTGACCTGAAGGAGCGGATGGCGGATCCGGCGGCGCGCAAGGTAATCATGGACAGCGCCCGGGCCCTTGAGCGGGTGCCTGAGCTGATCGGGCTGGGCTCGCACCTGCTGGCCACCGGCCAGCGACCGTAACCGGCCGACGCGTTTCGTGATCGTGAAGACTTTCTTGACACCCCGCGTCACAACGAGTCTTCGCGATCATCGGGCGGACTGTTTGTCGGTCCGCGGCTGGGCCGGTTAACCTGGCGCGCGTGCGGCTGACAGTGTTCTGGGCGAAGATGCGCGAGCAGTTCGGTGACGTCTATGCACAGAGCGTCGCGCAGGACCATGTCCTGGCTGATCTTGGCGGCCGGACCGTCAACCAGGCACTCGCCGATGGCGAGGACGTCAAGGTCGTCTGGCGGGCAGTTTGCGAGGCTTTCCGGGTGCCCGAGCGGCAGCGGTAGACCCGCCCCTGGCGGACATGGCCCCGCCGGGTGCGGAGGTCGGGTTGCCGCTGGGCCCGGCCCTCGCACCCCGGCATGGAGTTCTCCTCAGCTGTTGGCGCGGCGCGGGTGCGAGCGGCGGTGTTCCCTTACTCCGGCGCAGGTTCGCGGAGGATTGGCTGATAGATCGCCAGGATGTTGCCTGAGTCTGGCCAGGTTCGGGTGGACAGCAACCTGAGCGAGACGGGCGGGCGCCCCGTGAACAGCGGAATCCCCTCGCCAGCGATTATCGGGAAGATGGTCAGATGCAACTCGTCCACCAGGTCATGGACGAGCAGGTCATTCCAGAGCTGCCTGCTCAGCTGAATGAGGATGGGGCGCCGGCCTGGCCGGGCCTTGAGCGCGGCGATCTGCGTGTAGAGGTCTGGGCCGCGGATGATGTGGGTGT
>Ga0126373_10004950_pt1 | contig 10268 bp, 5 predicted proteins | sample PanSoiMetPlot_11_FD_92545 | JGI IMG/M metagenome (GOLD analysis project Ga0126373, IMG submission 92545) | Tropical forest soil microbial communities from Panama - MetaG Plot_11 | ecosystem: Environmental > Terrestrial > Soil > Tropical forest > Bulk soil | place: Panama | collected 2016-02-17 | reverse complement strand
CGCGTTAAAAGGAGCGCCATGGCGAGCCCGATCATCATGCCAGTAGTAGTCAGAAGCACACCGCGTGACAGAACGAGGCGCAGCACGTTGGATGCGCTGGCGCCAAGAGCCATGCGCAGGCCCAACTCGCGGCTGCTCTGCGAGACGCTGTAGGACATCACGCCATATAGGCCAATGCTGGCAAGCACGAGCGCCAAGCCTCCCAACAAAGCGACCAAAGCGAGGGCCACGAGTTCATGGCCCGTGGAACGATTCACTTGTTCTTCGAGCGGAAGCAATTCGAAAACAGCGAGGTTGGGATCGAGCGAGCGCACTTGCTGAATCAGAGCGGTCTGGATGGTTTGCACGGGCTGCGTCGTGCGAATGTGGATTTCAGGGTCGAGGTCGAAATACTGGCGGAGGGGGACGTAGAAAAAGGGCTCGGGCCTTTCGCGCATGCTGGAATATTTGGAATCGGCGGCGATACCGATCACTTGCACCCAATTGCCTTTCACCTCTAGACGCCGGCCAATGGGATTCTGGCCGCGCCAATAGCGCGCGACCATGGTTTGGTTGACGATGGCCACGCGGGGCGCGCTTTCGTCGTCGGCGCGAGTGAATTCGCGCCCGGAGATGAGCGGGATGCCCATGGTGGCGAAGTAGCTGGGACTGACCTCGTTGAAATCGGCGGTGGGCTGTTCGCTGGGCTGGGGATCGTAGCCGTCAACGGCAATCGGCGTGGAAGAATACGATTGATAGGTGAGCGGAGCAATGCGGGCGTAAGCGGCCGCTTCGACACCGGGCAGCGCGCGGACACGCTCGATCAATTCGTCCTGAAAAGTTTTGGCGCGGGGGGCGTCGTAGCCGGCGGCGACCAAAGGTACCCAGGTTTCGAGCACGTTCGTTGTGGAAAAGCCCGTGTTGACGGTGCGAATCCTGTGCAGGCTTTGCATCAGCAAGGTGGCGCCGACCAGCAAGATGAAGCTGAGGGTGACTTGAAGGACCACGAGGGTCGAGCGGAGCCATGCGCGTCCGCGGGCGCCCATGACGGCGGATGCGTCAGTCTTGAGGGTGTCGGCGATGGCAAGGTGGCGCGTCTCGAACGCGGGGACTAGGCCGACAGCAAGCGTAACGATGACGCAAATGGCCGCGCTCAGGGCAAGCACGCGGGCGTCGATTTCTCCGGGCAGGTAGAGTGTGTCTCCCGAGAAAAGCAGACCAAGGGCGTGACGGCACCAGTACGCGACCAGCATGCCGCCCACTGCGCCCAAGGCTGACAGCAGCAAACCTTCCGTGATGAGCTGCCTCAACAATCGGCCGCGACCTGCGCCCAGGGCGAGGCGAACTGTCATTTCGTGGCGGCGGCCGAACGAGCGGACGAGAAGCAGGTTGCCGACGTTGGCGCAGACGATGAGCAAAACAAACATGACGACAACAACCATAATCTCGAGGATCGGAAGCAAATGGCTGGCGTGATTGAAAGGCGTTTCCCAAAGGGGCCAGAGCTTGATGCCGCGACCGCGGTTGGTGGCGGGATGCTCGGTTTCGAGCCACGCGGCAATGGCGGAAATTTCTTGCTGCGCTAGGCTGCGGGTCACGCAGGGCTTGAGCCGTACATACGCTTCCGCCCAGCGCGCGCCGCGATCCTCCAGTTTGTTGTCGCCGCCGCTGAAAGATTCGAGCATCGAGAGAGGGATCCAAAACTCCATGCCCCGGCCGACGAAAGTTCCGTAGAAACCCTCGGGCGCGATGCCGATGATGGTAAACACGACGTTTTCGAAGCGCTGCGTCTTGCCGATGATGTCGGGATCGGCTTTAAAGCGCGTTTGCCAAAGATGGTAGCTGATGACGACGAGCGGATGGGCGTTGCGGCCGGTGTCTTCGCCTGGCTGAAAGCCGCGCCCCAGAATGGGATGGACTCCGATGGCGTCAAAATAGTTTGCGGAGACGATGCTGCCAGTGATGACTTCGGCGCGCTGGCCGAGAGTGAGAGTGGCGCCAGTGATTTGGCTGACAAAGACGGCGTCACACAGGGTGCAACTTCTTTGGAGGTCGAGGAGATCGGGCCACGACGTTGGCTCTCTCCCGTCACGCACCGTTCCGGACAGCGCGCATAACCGCTCCTCGTGAGAAACGAGCGGATAGGGACGCAGAAGGATGCCTTCGACCCAACTGAACACAGCGGCGTTGGCGCCGATGCCGAGAGTGAGGCAGAGGACGGCAAGAGCCGTGAATCCGGGGCTGCGGCCGAGGGTTCGCACACCAAAGCGGACGTCCTGCAGAAAATTTTCGATGAGGTTTGTAGCGCGCATTTCGCGGCATGCTTCTTTCGTTTGTTCCAGGCCGCCTAAGGATTCTAGGGCGGCGCGGCGAGCCTGTTGCGCGTCCATTCCCCGCGCGATGTATTCGTCGATCTGATTTTGCAGATGAAACTGCAGCTCATGACTGAGATCTGAGTCCGCTTTGTTTTTGTGGAAAAGCGAACGGAAACGAAGCGGCAGTTTGTAGCGCCAACGCATGGTTTTGTTCCGACTTTGTCCTCAACGGAGCTTTTCTACTGGGCCTCCAGCACCAGGTCAATCGCCAAGGAAAGCCGCTTCCATTGCGCTTGTTCCTGGCGCAGGTATTTCGCGCCGTCCGGAGTGAGCGAATAAAATTTGGCGCGGCGATTGTTCTCCGATTCTCCCCATTTGGCGTGAATCCAACCTTGTTGTTCGAGGCGATGCAGCGCGGGATAGAGCGCGCCTTGGTTCACCTGCAGGACGTCCTTGGAGACTTGCCGGATGCGTTGTGCGATGCCCCAACCGTGCATGGGCTCTAGGGCCAGAGTTCGCAAGATGAGGAGGTCGAGGGTGCCTTGAACGAGGTCGGTGGGTTTGGCCATAACGGCTCTCGATAGCCCTCCTGTCGATGAATGACAGGGCGAGATTTTAGACTCCGATCAATGAATTAGGGAAGCAGAATTTTCAGTGCGGGCGGGAAGGCTTTTGGGCTCTTTGAGGGTGCGCGCGATGGAGTTTCTACACAGTCCACTGTATGGCGGATGGCTTCTCACCTAGGTTGTCATAGTCGCAGCACCAACGATGGAGGCGCTATGAAGACGGTGGTGGGCGTGTTCAGGACGCGGGGCGAGGCGCAGGCCAGCCTGGCGAAGCTGGACGAAATCGGGATTGCGGACAGCCGAATCCGGGTGCTGACTCCGGAAATGACCGAGGAGGAATTGGCGCGCATCCCGACGGTCGAAGGCGAACAGCCCGGGATAGGCGTGGCGCTGGGCGCAGCGGTGGGAGGCGCGCTCGGGTTGGCTGGCGGCGCGGGCCTGGGAACGGCGATCGCGGCGGCGTTCTTGCCGGGGATCGGTCCGGTGCTGGCGCTGGGACTGGCGGGCAGCACGATCGGAGTGGTGGGAGGCGCGACGGCAGGCGGGAAAATCGAGAGGCACATTTTCCAGGGCTTGCCGCAAGAGGAGTTGTACGTATATGAGGATGCGCTGCGGCAGCGGCGCACCGTCGTGCTGGCGTTGACGGACACAGAAGCCACCGCCGAACGCGCGCGCGAAGTGATGGAGGAGACGGGCGCGGAAAGCGTGAACCGCGCGCGGGAGATGTGGTGGATCGGGTTGCGCGACGTCGAAAAGGAGCACTATGAGGCGAAGGGCGGGAACTTCGCCCAGGATGAAGGCGATTTTCGGGCGGGGTTCGAGGCGGCGCACCAGCCCGAAGCGCGCGGCATGATCGAAAAGAACGATCAGCGGGCGATGGTCGAGAGGTGGGGCACGAGGTGCGAGAAGCCGGCGTTTCACGCGGGTTTTGAGCGCGGGTGCAAATTGAGCGACGGGCGAAGGAAGAAGAAGGACGCGGCGTAGGTTTGGTGATGGAAAAACGAACGCGCAAGGTCCCGGATCCTCGCGCGTCCGTCGATTTCCAGCGGGCTCGGTGCGCTGAAACTTGTTGGGATGGCCGCAGGGCTAAAAGCCCAATTGAATTAGGCCCCCGGTTTTCGCACGGACTAAAGTCCGGGCTTCCATCCGAATTATTTTGAGTTCTTGTTGTTGCCGCCGTTGCCGCTGCGATTTCCGCCACCGGTTTGAGTGCCGGATTCGCCGCGGCCATTGCGTTTCTTTTTCGACGAGTGCATAGAACCCCAGTCGGAAACGCCCTGCACATCTCCGGTTCCGGTGTTCATTCCCTGCGTGGTGTTCTGTTGGCGGCGCCGCTCTGCATCGATGCGCGACTCCTGGCGTTCCATATGCTCTTTCGCATCCTCTTCCTGGCGCTTCTTTGAGGCGTCGGTTGGGTTCGGCATGCTGGCTCCTTTTTTCCTCTGGCAAATCCCGTCGATAGGCGACATTAGCGGCGGGGAGCAAGAGGGTCGATACAGCAGAGAACGTACATTGAGGAGTGCGTAAGGGGAGGCGGTGTGGGAAACGGCGTAAGGGTGACGTAGAATCGGCGGCAGGTTCGGCAAAGGGAGGAAACAATGGCGACGAATGCGGCGACACAAGCGGCGGTGAACCGGCAGTTCCGGCTGGCGGCGCGTCCGGTGGGAATGGTGAAGCGGAGCGACTTCAACCTCGTGGCGGAACCGGTGAGCTCGCCGAAGGACGGCGAGATGCTGGTGAAGATGATTTACATCTCACTGGACCCGGCGATGCGCGGATGGATGAACGAGGGGCGGTCGTATGTGCCCGGAGTGGCGATCGGCGAGGTGATGCGCGCGCTGGCGCTGGGGCAGGTGGTGGAGTCGAAGAATCCGGCATTTGCGGCCGGCGATTATTTGTATGGCGGGTTCGGCGCGCAGGAGTATGCCATCAGCAACGGTCAGGGCGTGACGAAGGTGGATCCAACGCTGGTGCCATTACCGGTGTACTTGGGTGCGCTGGGGATGCCCGGGATGACGGCATACTTCGCGCTGCTGGAGACGGGAGAGCTGAAGGCGGGCGATACAGTGTTGATGAGCGGCGCGGCGGGCGCCGTGGGAATGGTGGCGGGGCAGATCGCGAAGATCAAGGGATGTCCAGTGGTGGGAATTGCGGGCGGTCCGGAAAAGTGCCGGTTCATCACGCAGGAGCTGGGATTCGACGCGGCGATCGATTACAAGAGTGAGGATGTGCGGGCGGCGATCGCGAAGCATTGTCCGAAGGGAGTGGATGTGTATTTCGACAACGTCGGCGGCGACATTTTGGATGCGGCGTTGGCGAACCTGGCGCGCGGCGGGCGAGTGGTGTTGTGTGGCGGGATTTCGCAGTACAACGCGACGGGGCCGATGAAGGGGCCGTCGAATTATTTGTCGCTGCTGGTGAACCGCGGGACGCTGCGCGGCATGGTGGTGATTGACTATATGCCGCGGTATGGGGAGGCGGCGCGCGAGATGGCGGGATGGATCCTGGCGGGAAAGTTGAAGACGCGCGAGACGATTGTGGAGGGAATTGAGACGTTCCCGGATACGCTGCTCAAGCTGTTTAAAGGCGAGAACACGGGGAAGCTGATTCTAAAGGTGTGATACGCGCGACTTCGTGCGGCCGCTGTCCGGGGCAAGGCTGTGAGGCGCTAACGCGCTGAACGCGGCGGCCAGTGTGTTATATTCGGCGGACAGAAATTCGGATGTGTCCGAACGCATGGTGGTAATGCGCGCGAGTCAAGATGGACTGAAGGACACCAGCTCAGGACGCCATTTCGACAATCGGGGAGACGCTGATGCCGAGTGCCAAGGCCGCTCAACGTTCGTTGGATAATGCGGAGCCCGCGCGGCGCACGCCGGGAATCCGCGAGCGCAAAAAGGCGCACACGCGGAGTGAAATCGTAAAGGCAGCGGTGCGGTTGATCCGCAAGCGCGGGTATGAAGAGACGCGTGTGGAAGACATTGTGCAGGCGCTCGGGATCAGCCAGCCGACGTTCTTTCGGTATTTTCCGAGCAAGGACGGCGTGCTGCGCGAAATTGGGAGGCGCGGGTTCAACTGCAAGAGTGGGCAGCTGGAGACGGAACTCTCGAACAATTCGACGACGGCGGAGAAGCTGCGAAGGCTGTATGAGTCGTATGCGCGGGAGACGGAGTCGGACCGCGCGCTATGGCAGGCCGTGGTGCTGGCGGGCGCGATGGATCCGGTGAGGTCGCCGGAATTGCGGCAGGCGGAAGAGGTGACGGTGGGGTTGCTGCGCGACGTACTGGCGGAAGGGCAGAAGCGCGGCGAAATTACGCGGGAGTTTCCCGTGGCGCACCTGGCGGAGTTTATGGACGGGCTTTATCACACGGTGGTGCGGCGGTGGGCCGTCGATATGAATGGGCCGGAAAAACTGATGGAGCGGACGCGCGGCGCGGTGGACTTTTTTATGCGAGCGGTGCGGCCGTAGCGCAAGCGAAGGGCGTTGGGGGCGCCCTTTCTGCGGGCGTAGTTTTGCGGTAGTGGTGGCACATTGCAACCGCCGGGGTGGCGGGCTTCCTGCGACAAAACCGAGGGATTGTGCGTTTAACGACTTGACGCGGGTTTTGAATTGTGATATTTCCTCTCACATTTTAGGGGAGAAGAATCGAGCAACACATTTCCGAACTGCGATAGCGAATCGCGTCGAGTGGCGGAATGTGCTGGGTGTTCGCGCCGTGCGGTAGCCGAGAGGGCGGGCGAACGTTGAAGACAACTCGTTAGCGGCAACAGGCAGGGCGAAGGGGTGCGACCTGTCCTTGGGGTGGTTCGATGCATGCTGCGAGATTTCGTGCGTCATCAGCGATTAATCAGGCAAGCGGGACGTGCAGTAGAGCCGGGGTGTATTTCGGGGGCTCTCGGCGAAATTCTGCCGGCTTAGGCGGCAACGGGGCAACAGGCTTTACGTGCGGGTCATCAGACGAGTTCAATACACCGGAAAACCGGCGTGGGGGGGAAATTTGCTCTTCCGGAAGGAGAGTTCCATGAAGCGAGCTATCGCGGCATGTCTGTTTGTGTGCCTGCTGCTGGCGGCGAGTGTGGCGCACGCGCAGGGCGTCGGCACATCGGGCGAAATCAACGGAGTTTTGACCGACCCCTCCGGCGGAGTGATCCCCAAGGCGAATGTGACGGCGGAAGAGGTGTCGAAAGCGCTGAAGTTTACGGCCGTGACGGACAGCAACGGCTACTACCGGATGCCGTCGCTGCCGCCGGGCACGTACAACGTGACGGCGCAGATCGGAGGATTCGCGACGCAGGTGCAGAAGGGGCTGATTGTAACCGTAGGCGCGATCGCGATTGTGGATTTTCATATGAAGGTGGCGACGACCGCGTCGCAAGTAGAGGTCACGGCTGAGCCTCCCGTGGTGGAGACGGAGCGCGGCGCGCAGTCCAACACGATCACGCAGCAATATATCGATGACCTTCCGATCGACCGGCGCGACTACCTGACCTTTACGCTTCTGGTTCCGGGCGTGTCTGATTCCACGCGGCTGGCCGACGACCAGGACTTCCGCGTGAAGCAGACGCCACAGAGCGGGCTTTCTTTTTATGGGAGCAACGGCCGCGGCAACAGCATCACGGTGGACGGCGGCGAGACGAGCGGCGACAGCGGCGGCGTACGGCTGACGCTGAGCCAGGACGCGGTGCAGGAATTCCAGGTGAACCGCAGCAACTACACGGCGGAGTTCGGCGGCGCGAACGGCGCGTCTGTGAACATCGTTTCGCGATCGGGCGGCGACGCTTTCCACGGCACCCTGTTTGGACTTTTCCGGAACGACGCGCTGGACGCACGGAGTCCGTTTTCGTTCAGCCAGGCGCTACAGCCGGGGCAGGTGTTCGATCCGGCAGCACCGGATGTGCAGGGAACACCGATCAAGGACACGCTACAGCGTTACCAGTTCGGCGGTTCGCTGGGAGGGCCAATCAAGCGCGGGAAGACTCAATTCTTCGCTGCGTTTGAAGGGCTGCGGCAGGACGCCCAAAATTCAGTGCCGCTGCTGACGGATACGTCGATCTTTCGGCCGAACTTTGATCAGCAGACGGCGTTGACTGCACTGGCTGGACAAGGAGGCACCCAAGTACCCTGTCTCAGCGGGCCCATCGGCGCGGCCGTTGCAGCTCAAATCGGAGCACCGCCTCCGCCACCGAACGGTGCGGACATGCTTCCCGCAATCCAGTGCGCGGGCGTGCTAAATGCGGTACTCACCCTGAATCCGGCTCTTCCGCTGAACGCTTTCCTGATCAACCAATTCGAGACGCAGGGAGGGCTGTTTGACTACAACAGCCGCGAATACTTTGGGTCGGTCCGAATCGACCACCACCTCGACGAGAACAACAACCTGACATTCACCTACCGCTACGGGCACGACTTGGAAGAAAGCCCTGACGTTCAGTCACTGACGGCATTTTCGGCCGGCAGCTCGATTCACAATTACGACAACAACTTTCAAGGCGCGTGGTTCCACCAGTTCAGCCCGCTCATGCAGAACGAGCTGCGCGGGCAATGGAACTACGACAGTTTCAATGTGATCCCGAACGAGCCTGGCCAGGTGGGAATCCAAATCCCCGGATTCATCAACAATCTCGGGTCGAACATTTTTCTCCCGAACCGGACGATTCTGCGGCGGTATGAAATCGCCGATAACATGACGTGGAGCCACGGCAATCACACCTTCAAGTTCGGAGGCGACGAATTGCTGCGCGGGAACCACACGGAATCGCACACGTTCCTGCCCGGCCGTTTTGTCTTCGGTAACCTTCCGGGTGTATTGCTCACACCGCAGCTGCCTGTGCTCGATCCGCTGGAGTCTGCCTCGTTCGGGTTGCCGCAGGTGTACCAGCAGGGCTTCGGAAACGCCGACTACCCTGCTTACACGCGGCCGTTAACGGGCCTCTATATTCAGGATTCGTGGAAAATGGCCTCCAATTTCACACTGAACTATGGCCTGCGCTACGACATCGACACGCAGTACAACCCGCTCGGCACGTACTACAAAGATTTTGGGCCGCGCGTTTCGTTTGCGTGGGATCCGTTCAAGGATCACAAGACGGTGGTGCGCGGCGGCTACGGCATCTTCTACGGGCCGATCGATGCGCAGATTCCCGCTGTCGATTTGAGCCTCGGGGTGCTGAATTCAAATCGCACGACGGTGGAAAACAACGGCAGACCGGGAACGGTACCCGGCCAAGTGAACACGGCCGTCGGCACTTGCGGCGTAGGAGTGCAAGCGTTCGGACCTGCGGGCGTGATCGTTCCGTCGGGCGATCCGAACAATCCGTGCACACGCTTCATCTCCATCTACGTGGATCCAATAACGCCCACGCCGCTACCGTTCCTCCAGACCGCGGCCCAGGTGTTTCAAGGGCTGTTCAATCCGATGGGAAATCCATCAGGCACGAACTTGATTGCGTGCACCATGCCGGCGGCGGGCCAAAACGCCTGCATCACTCCGGCCGACGTGGCGCCGTTCGGCATTTTCGCCCAGAACAGCGGCTCGCTTTCTCCGCTGACGGTGCTTTTCACCAATCCAGTGCACTTTCGGCCACCGATGGCACAGCAAGCTTCCTTCGGGATCGAGCGTGAAATCGCGCCGGGCTTCTCCATCGGCGTCAGCGGAATCTATTCGCATACGACGCACCTGCCGGTCGCGATCGATACAAATCTGTTTCCAACCACTCCGACAAGCACGATCCAACTCGCGAACGGTACACCTTTCACCTACAAGAACTGGAACACAAGCGCCGGCACGGATCCTCTGGGCGGCGCAGAAGGACTTCCTTGCGCGCCTGCCGGTGCGGGCTGCTTCGTGAACCCGCTGATTATCCAGAACAACCAGTACACGGACGCGGCGTCGGCATTGTACGAAGGCTTGATCGTGGAAGTTACGAAGCGGTTCAGCAACCACTTCACGTTGTTTGGCAACTACACGTTCAGCAAAGGCTTCGACACGTCCACCGACTTCAATACCGACTATTCGCCGCAAGACCCGACAAACCTGAGCCTCGATCGCGGGCTTTCGGAATTCGACGAACGGCACAAGGTGGTGATCGCGGGCGTGTTTGACAGCCCATTCAAGAATCCGATTCTCGCCGGATTCTCGCTTGCGCCGATTTTCAATTACCACAGCGGGCACCCGTTCAACCTGCTGGCAGGCGGTGAAGTGAACGGCGACAACCACACCACGAACCAGCGTCCCCTCGGAGCGCCGCGCGACACCGGCCTGGGTCCCGATTACTACGACTTCGACCTGCGACTTACGTGGCAGCACAAACTCGGCGAGCGCGTGAACATGCTGCTGACGGCCGAGGGGTTCAACCTGGCCAACCGCACGAATTTCGCCAGCGTGAACAACGAAGTGAGCCCGCTCTT
>Ga0126373_10004949_pt1 | contig 10269 bp, 10 predicted proteins | sample PanSoiMetPlot_11_FD_92545 | JGI IMG/M metagenome (GOLD analysis project Ga0126373, IMG submission 92545) | Tropical forest soil microbial communities from Panama - MetaG Plot_11 | ecosystem: Environmental > Terrestrial > Soil > Tropical forest > Bulk soil | place: Panama | collected 2016-02-17 | reverse complement strand
GCGATGGCTGGCGCACAGATCCTGCCGCTACCCGTCGCGGTACGCGCTGCCCTGCCTAGCTATGGCTTCATCGCCTGGCGAGGGTTGTTCACCAGCCCGATGCAGCTGAGCCCCATGCTGGTCGCCGTCGCGGTCAGCCTCGTGTGGGCATTCGCCGCGACGGCGCTTGCGTACTGGCTGTTCCTCCGGCGTGACTTCACCAACGTCAGCGACGACGGCCTGGTCCGACGGACGCTCACTGTCGGCGTGCTTCCGCTGGCCGTGGTGTATGCCCTCACGATCGGCGTCCTCGCCCTATCGGTCCCCGCAACAACGGGCTCGAGCATCGAGCAGGGCAAGCTGCAGCGCTCGGTGTCGACGGTGTTCGCGCACCTGTATCGGCTGCAGGCCCAGGAACTGCACCGGCCGAGCGTCACCGAAGCCCAGCTACGGACCAGCACCTTCTGCGATAACGGCGGCGGCCTGGTCGCCCCGAGCGGCGCCGGCAACGGCTGGCGCTGCACGGTGACCTGGCACATCCCCGGCGTCGACGCCACCGGGCAGGCGATCTACCAGCTCGCCGTGACCCCGGATGGCCGGTACATCGCCGACGGTGACGGACCGGTGCAAGTCAACGGCTACTTCCTCGTGCGTACCCCGGCCGGGGACGCCGCCAACCCGCTCTGGCAGTTCGACGGGACCGTCGACCTGCTCGCCACGAAGGGATAAGTGATGCAAGTCACACGCCAACGACGTCGGCGCGACCCGATTGCCTTAGCGAGGCTCTACGGCCGGCTCGGCCGCAGAGCCCGTCTGGTGATCGCCGGTACGGCTGCCCTGGCCATCGCCGGGACCGGTTCAGGGATCGTGTTTGCGTCCACGATCGGTCTGGGGACAGAGCAGGCCGACCACACCTACAACGGGGGCCTCGTCCTGCCCGACGATCAGGTCATCAAGCCGATAGGTGACCGGCTCGTCATCAACAGCGGCAAGATCATGACGTCGGCCGTCAGCCCGGACGGCACCCACCTGGCCGCGCTGACCGCTGACGGCGCCGCCTCGCTGACCATAGTGGACCTGAAGAACTGGGCGGTGCAGCAGCTCGTCGGGACTTCCTCGGCGGATAACCTGCAGATCAGCGACTCCTCAGTGGGGCAGCAGGGGCCAACCTACTCCCCTGACGGGTCAACGCTGTGGGTTCCCGTGCTCAACGGCTACGACCGGTACCCCGTCAACGCTGATGGCACGGTCAGTGCCCCGACCGTGATCAGCATCCCCGCCAGCGGTTCCAAGCGGGCGCTATCGGCTCAGGCCGTTTTCTCGGCTGACGGATCGACCGTGTACGCCGACATCAACGGCCAGAACCGCGTCGTTGCCATCAACGCGGCGACGGGTGCCATCGGGCAGAGCTGGACGGTGGGCATCGCACCGCGCGGCATCGTTCGCGTAGGCGACAAGCTGTACGTCAGCAACGAGGGCGGGCGCATGCCGGTCGCCGGCGAAGCCACGATCAACTCCTACGGCACGCAGGTGCCTGCCAACACCGAGCTCGGCACGAGCACGACGGGGACGGTCAGCGTTATCGACCTCGCCGACCCCAGCGCCGCGGTCCAGAGCATCAACGTCGGCCTCCACCCGACCGCGATGTACGCGGCGAAGGGCGCGCTGTTCGTCGCTAACACGTTCAGCGACACGGTGTCCGTGATCAATACCAGCAACGACCAGGTTGTCCAGACCATCTCCACTCAGCCCTGGCCGGAGGCCAAGGTCGGCTACGAGCCCAACAGCATCACGCTGACCGGCGACGGCCACCTGCTGGTGAGTCTCGCCAGGGCCAATGCGGTCGGCGTGTACCAGTTCGTCAATGCCCAGGCGCCGGTCCGCTACATCGGCTTGCTCCCGACCGACTACGTCCCGTCGGCCGTCAACGTCGCGGGCGGCCAGGTCGTGGTCAGCAACACCCGCGGTATCGACGACCAGCGGCCCGACCCGTTTGCTCCTGGCGCCCACAACACCCACGACACCACCAGCAGTCTGACCCGGTTCACCCTGCCGAGCGACCAGTCCACGGCGGCCACCTACACCGCCCAGGTGTTCCAGAACAACGGCTGGACGAACAAGTCGGTGCAGCTGGCGACTGGCAAGCAGGTGCCGCCGGTGGCCGTCCCTGTGCGCATCGGAGACCCGTCGACGATCAAGTACGTGTACCTGATCGTCAAGGAGAACCGCACCTACGACCAGCAGTTCGGTGACATCGCGAACGCCAACGGCGATCCTGCGTTCACGATGTACGGCCAGGCCGTGACGCCAAACCAGCACGCGCTGGCCGAGCAGTTCGGCCTGTACGACAACATGTATGACCCCGCGACGAACTCGGCCGAGGGGCATAACTGGGCGATGCAGGGCGACGACCCGTTCTACACCGAGTCGTCGGCAGGCGAATACACCCGCAGCTACGACACCGAGGACGACGTGCTGGGCCACCAGCGGTCCGGCTTCATCTGGAGCGGGGCTCAGGCGGTCGGCGAGACCGTCAGGGACTTCGGCGAGTTCAACCAGTTCGAGTCGTACCCGGCCGGCAATAACTGGGACACGTTCTACTGCGACGCGCTGAACATGGACGCGACGGGGCAGCCCACGACCATCAACCAGGTCACCTCCTCGCCGATCCCGTCCCTGAACAACGTCACCAACCACGCATACCCGAAGTTCGACACCGGCATCCCTGACCTGTATCGGTACGAGATCTGGAAGCAGGACTTCGAGAAGAACGGCCCGGCCAACCTCAACATGATGTGGCTGTCCAGTGACCACACCGGCGGCCCGCTCAACCCGTCCGCTCAGGTCGCCGACGACGACCTGGCGCTCGGCAAGATCGTCGACACCATCTCACACAGCAAGTACTGGCCGCAGACTGCGATCTTCGTCATGGAGGACGACACGCAGGCGGGCGTCGACCACGTGGACGGTCACCGCGGCCCGTTCCAGGTCATCAGCCCGTGGGCCCAGCACGGCGTGGTCGACAGCACCTACTACTCGCAGATCACGATGGTCCGGACGATCGAGCAGATCCTCGGTATCCACCCGATGAACCAGATGGACAGCGCCGCAACGCCCATGTTCGGCGCGTTCACCAGCGCGCCCGATAACACGCCGTTCAACGCCGTGCCCAACCAGACGTCGCTGACCCTGGGTCTGCAGCTACCTCCGCCTAGCTGCGGCCTTGACACTGCCCCGCTGACGCTGGCGGCCAGCCAGTCCTCGGCCGCCCGGGCATCCACCGCGGCGACCCCGGCGACGTTCGCGGCTGCCCAGCCGTCGACCGTAGTGCCGGCCTCGGAGAAGCAGGTTGCGGCGCAGTGGCAGCAGTGGCTGTCGCAGCAGCACGTGACCGGGCCGACCGCGGTTCCCGACTATGCCAACCCGGCGCAGATGGACCACTACGACTGGTACGCCAGCACCGGGTGGACGAAGCCCTACCCGGGTGAGTCCAAGATCTACGCCCCGAACCAGGTCCCTGGCGCCTACATTCCGGCGTCGGAGACCTCGGGATAGCACTCTCATCGAGCGGAGAGGGCCCCTGGCCGACGGCCTGCCAGGGGCCCTCTCACCTTCGAGTGATCAGAGATTCCAGGACCACGGCCACACCGTCGTCGGTGTTCGACGGGCATGAGTGGCTCGCGGCCGCGAGGACATCTGGATGCGCGTTGGCCACGGCAAATGAGACGCCCGCCCACGCCAGCATCGGCAGGTCGTTCGGCATGTCGCCGAAGGCCCAGACGTCGCCGCTCGTGATTCCCCGGGCTGTGCACCAGTCGATGAGTGTCGATGCCTTCGTGACCCCCGCCGGCCCGATCTCGGCCAGGGCGCCCGCGCCGGAATAGGTGACGTGGGCACGAGAGCCGACGATTTCGGCGACCCGCGGTACGAACTCCGCCTCCGGGACCAGCAGGGACCTGGCCAGCAGCTTGCCGACAGGCTGGTCGACTGCATCGATGGCGCCATAGGCGGCGTCGACCGGCACCGAATCCGGATGCAACTCCGGATATTCCGGCTCGAGGTGCACCCCCTCCGTTAGCTCCGCGGCGAACCCCACGCCGGGCAGAAGCCTGCGCATGTCCGCAGCGATTTCCCGAACGGTTGCCGGCGAGATGCCGTGGTCTTCGATGATGGTTCGACGGGGCACGTCGTAGACGAATGCGCCGTTGGCGCAGATGACCGTTCCATGCGCGCCGACGATGTCGGCGAGATGATCCACCCAGCGGGGCGGCCTGGCGGTCACGAGCATCAGCTGCATACCCGCCTCGTCAAGTGCCGCCAGCGCGCGTCGGGTGCGCACCGAGACGGAACCATCGGTGCGGAGCAGCGTCCCGTCGAGGTCGCTGGCGATGAGCCGGGGAGTGCCCGCAGGTACGGCTGCCATGCCGGCAACAGTGGCAACTGCATGCGGCTCAGATATCACTTTTCCTGTCCGCGTGTTCCCAGCACCTGCGCCATCGTCACTGATGTACGTCTGGTCAGGGGCACGGCTGGCTGTGCATCGAGGAGCTGCCGGAAGTCATCGCTGAAATGGCTCTGGTTCTCTTGCGGCCAGCTCAGGAATGTCCCCCTGGTACTTTCCAGGGCGATGACGTCGGTCGCGGGCAGGACTGTCTCCTGGCTGACCGACCAGCTGACTGGGACCCCGAACAGGCCGGTGGCGTTGACGGCCTCGGGATCCGAGGGCCGTCTGTCCCAGGCACCGCCAGTATCACCATGGGTGATCCACAGGTCGGCCAGCGCTGTGCCGAGGGAGTCTTCATAGCGGTCATCAGTGCCGAGCAAGGCCAGCCACCCGCCAGGTCGCAGGAGGCGCGCGGACTTGCTGAACGCCACCTCGGGATCAATCCAGTGGAACGCGGCAGCGGAGACGACCAGATCGAAGGACGCGTCGACAGCGACGAGCTTCTCGAACGACGTCGCCTCAAACGAAACGTCGGCTCCGGTGATGCGCTGCCTCGCGGCTGCGATCATGGACGGTCCGATGTCGATCGCTGTGAGGCGGTAACCGAGGCCGGCGATCCGCTCGGTGAGCTGGCCGGTCCCGCACCCAATCTCGAGGACCGCAGATCCGGCGCCCAGCCCGGCGGTCGCGGTGACGAAGTCCACGAGCTGCGCCGGGTAGCCGGGGCGGAACGCCTCATACCGTTCCGCGATGCCGTCAAAAAGGCTCCGCTGGTAGTGCCGCTTAGTCCGGTCCTGTGCTGACTCAGGTCCGGCGGTCACCGCCCGATGGTACCTCGAACCTGATGCAGTCCCCTGGGCATGCCCGGCTGGCCTCCCGGACGCGGTCCGCGTAGTCGTCCGGCACCTCGGCCTTGCTGTCCGGGCCGGGTGGCAGGGTGCGGCCCTCTTGCCGGACGCGGCTGAGGCCGTCCTCGCCGATGGCGAATACCCGCTGCTCGAGCATCTCGCACAGGCCGGCGCCGGTGCACCTGTCGATCTCGATCCAGACCCTCACGCTTGCCTCGCCGGCTCCCCTACGCCCCGGTTGGCTGGTACCAGGTCCTGCCAGGGCTGGCCGGCGTCGATGATCTGGGAGGCGGCGCGAATCTGCGAGAAGTCGCAGCCGTCGCCGAGGCCGAGCGGGTCGCCGCCAGCCTCTACCAGCCTGATTGAGTCGGCGAAGAGCCGCCGCATCCGGATAATGGCTAGATCGGCAGGGACAAGGTGCTCCTTTGCACGGTCGTAGAGCCTGCCCTCCGACAGCTGGACCGCGGCGTCCTGAATCCTGTTGCCGCCGCGGAACCCGGCGAAGCTCTTGCCTGCCGCCATCGCCTCGCGGTCCTGGGCAGGCACACGGAACCGCCGGTTTGCCGGCTCCGGCCCCCAGACTGCCGGGTCGATCCCTGATGCCCGCCGGGCGACGGCGCTGCCGCCAGAGCCTCTCGGCACCTTGAACACGCCGATCGATGAGCAGGTGTAGTCATCGCGAGGAACGACGATCACCGCGCCGTCAGAGACCCCGCCAATGAACGCCGTGTAGGGCATGGCGAAGGCGGTGACGCGAACAAACTTCCTTCCCGGCTCGCCTGTCACGTCCCTGATTGCCGCGTAGTGGAAGCCGAAGGGCGTGTTCTCGACCTCAATCCTCGGCGCGTTGTCGTCGCTCGGCCAGACGGCAGCCGGGGCCCGCCTGGTGCCAGGAGTCGGCATGTCCAGGTCCCAGGGTTCACCAGGGAAGTCGAGCGACCCGACCCTGCGCGGCCCGGCGCCCATGGTGGCGAGGGTGTCGAGATGAAGGATCGCCACGTGCGAGGAGTCGATCGATCCTTCCTGAACCTGCATCCAGTTGCAGTCCATGATCATCTCGCTGATGGCCAGCTCGCCGGCGGCAGCGTCGGTCCATGAGAAGGCCGGGAAGGGCGGTTCGGTGCCGGGCGGCCCCAGGTAGACCCAGCCCAGCCCCCCGGCCTCGCGGACTGGATACGCGCCGTGCCTGACCCGCTCGCGGAACGTGGACGACGCGAGGTTCGGCGTCTCCACGATGGTGCCGTCCGCAGCGTACTTCCATCCGTGGTACAGGCACCGGATGCCGCCTTCCTCGACGCGGCCGAGTACGAGGGAGGCACCGCGGTGGCAGCACAGCTCGTCGAGGAAGCCCAGGCGTCCAGAGGAATCGCGGAACGCGACGAAGCTCTCGCCGAGGACGGTCACGCGAATGGGCGCGCAGTCCGCCTCGGGCAGGTCGGCCGCCTGAAACGCGGGTGTCCAGTACCTGCGCAGGACCCTGCCCATCGGGGTGCCCCGGCCAACCCGGCAGAGCGCCTCGTTTTCCTCGGTGGTCAGCATGCGTTACCTCTTCCGTTGGCCGCCCTGGCTTACGCCTCCGGCCTCAGCTGACGATGGGTTCGTAGGTCGCCACCCCCGAGTCCGCGATGAGCGGCAGGCCAAGCAGCATGAGGGGATGGTCACGGGCGACCTCACCGGGCCTGGCAGCTGCCACAGCGTCGTAAACCTGCGGGTTAACCCGCAGCGACGTCGGCCGCGCGCCGCTCCCCCAGGCCTCCCAGATCCCGGTACACGCGTTGTCGACGACAACAGACAGCCACAGCACTCAACCAGGCTTCCACAGCCGAGAGGAACTGCAAAGCGTCCGGAAGAGTGCAACCCGTACTCTCGATGTGTGAATCTGGACGATCTTCCTCGGGCCGAATTCGCGTTCCCAGGGCCGCTGCGGGACAAGCTGGTAGCCGCGATTCTGTCCGGTGCCAAGACCTCGACGTCTGCCCTCGTGCTCGGATACGAGCGCGTGAACGAGCCGCTCCCGACCGTCGGCCAGCGAGCGGCGGTTGTGGATTCGAAGGACCGGCGCGTCGCGGCGATCGAGCTCACCGACGTGCGGGTAGTGCGACTGGCCGATGTAGACCTGCAGCACGTTCTCGATGAGGGTGAAGGTGATGAGTCAGTGGCGCAATGGCGGGCCGGGCACGAACGGTTCTGGCACAGCGCTGAGGTACGTGCGGAGCTCGGCGACCCCAGCTTCACCGTGAACGATGACACCCTTCTCCTGGCCCAGCGGTTCCGTCTCGTTCACGTCGCCCCAAGTACCTTGCGGAAATAGGTCGCGGATTCCTCATATCCCACGCTGCGGTAGAAGGGGCCCGCCCGCCTGGTGGCCAGTGCGACGAGCGCGCAGCCCTCGTCAGCCGCCCACCTTTCGAAGGTGCTCATCAGCGCCGCGCCAATGCCTCGGCCGCGATCCTCACCCCGAACCACAATCTCCTCAACCCAGCCCACGGGCCCGTTGGCGTAGAACGTCAGGTGGCGGAACCCCAGCAGGTAGCCAACGCTCTCGAGCCCGTTGACAGCCAGAAGAAGACACGCGCCGTCCGCTGCGAGCAGGGCAGGGTAGCTGAGGCGGAACGATTCCATACGGAACGCGAACGACTGCGCCAGCTCGGCGGCGAGCGCGGCCACGGCGTCAGCGTCGGTGGCCTCGGCGGGCCTGATCTCTCCGTGCCAGCCGGCCACGATTCCTGCTCCGCCCATGTGATCGCCCTTCCCGCCCTGACCCGCCATGCCGAGGTGCAGCAGACTGCTCCCTGGGTATTTTCTGGCACGACCGTCAGCACGCCAGCTGCAAGGCGCTCCGGTGGTCGATGGTTGGGCTTTCTCAGGGAACGGGCTGCTATGGGCGAGCTCACGCTGAAATACGCGCATCTCGAAACGGAGCGCCGGTTTCTCGTCCGGTCCGTTCCCGACGGTGTAGCAGGCGTGTCCGACATCACCGACCGCTATATCGACGGCACCCGGCTTCGGCTGCGCGAGGTGACAACGGACGACGTGACCACGCGCAAGCTCGGCCAGAAGGTACGGCTAGGCGAAGGCCCGGAAAGGATCGCCCACACGTCGATCTATCTTGACGACGCCGAATGGGAACTGCTGTCCCGATTGCCCGCGCGGACTCTGCGCAAGCGGCGCCACCACGTGCAGCGCGCAGGCGTGGTGCTGGCCGTTGATCAGTTCGAGGATGGCTCGCTTCTCGCCGAGATCGACGGTGGCGACACGCGCCCTGCAGAGCCGCCGGAGTGGCTCGATGTCCTCCGGGAAGTCTCAGAGGATGAGGGATTCACGGGTGCGGGCCGGGCTGGTGTCACGCTGCCAGGATTCGGCAAAGACAGCGTACGCTGATGGCCCGGACTCAGCCGTCTGTGCAGCCACTATGCCCTGCTGGTGATAGGTTCCCAGCCGTGTCCGGTCCTCGGCTCCGGACGCCCGGCCAGGCCGGGCCCGGGACCCGACTGGCGCATACGGGGGAAGACCACGGCGCCCGCGCCGTTCTCGCTGACCTGTTTCCTGCGCCAGTGCAGCCTGCGACCCGTCGCGCTGGCATCGCGCGCTGGGCGTTCCCACTCGTCCAGGTCGCTGCGATCGCCGTGGGAACACTGGTCATGCTCGTCCGCATCGGCGGTCCCCGGCCGTCCTGGGACCGCATCTACGCGGAGGACCCCGGCCTCTACTTGCCTGCTGCGCTCGCGCATCCCTGGCACCTGCTGCAGGCATACGGGGGGTATCTGCAGCTGATCCCGCGCGTGATCGCGCAGATCGCCGCGCTGCTGCCGATCCAGCACGCGTCGGTCGTCTTCGCTGTCGGCGGCGCGCTCGTCGCGTCCGGGTGCGCGCTGTTCGCCTACCACGCCAGCGCGGGCCACATCGCCTCTGGATGGCTGCGCGCCATGCTGGGGCTGTCCGTCCTGCTTCTGCCCGTGGCGCAGCTCGAGATCGCCGACAACGGCGTCAACTCGATCTGGTACCTGCTGGTGGCTCTGTTCTGGGCGGCGCTGTGGCGTCCCCGCACGCCGGCAGGCGCGTGGGTGGCGGCGATTGTCGCATTCGCGGCGGCAGCTTCAAGCTCGCTTGCCCTGATCTACGCGCCGCTGTTCGCCGCCCGCATGCTCGTCGTGCCCCGTCGCAGCCGCGAGCAGGCGGCTACCCTCGGCTGGGCGCTCGGCAGCGCGCTCCAGATCGTGGTCATCCTGACCAGCCACATATCCCGGTTCAGCCCTCGTGATCCGCTCAACGCGGTGATCTTCTACAGCCGCGACGTCCTGGTACCGTCGCTCGGCTGGCACGACTCCTGGCACCTGCGTGACCTGATCGGGCTCGTCGGTGCGACCGTCCTCGTCGGCGGCCTCATCGCCGTCGTTCTCGTTGCCGCAGCCGGCACGCAGAACAGGCGCTGCCGGGTGTTCGTCGTGACCGCCGTGGCGACCGGGCTGGTCATCACGGCCATCAGCGCGGCGGTCGCCTGGGGTGGCCCTGACCAGCTCGACACCGTCACGGTCGAGCACGGCGCCCGCTATTCCACGGTGCCCATCCTGCTGCTCGTCGCGGCGCTGATCGTGTCTGCTGATTCCTTTGCCCGCCGCTGGTGGCCCGAGCCGAAGGCCATCGTGGCGGTCGCCGTGCTCGTCGCGGTGCTCGGAGCTGGCTGGATCACGGACTTCCGTTACCCTGTTCGCCGCTACGCGGGACCTACCTCAGCGTGGGTGACCACGGTCGATCAATGGCTTCGGTACTGCCAGCACACGCCGGCGGGGACGATCACCGTCACGTTCACCGACTGGTGGGGAAAGGCCCGACTGGCCAACACGTTCCCTTGCTCAAGCCTGCGCCGCTGACGCGCCGGCGGCTAATGGTGCGGGGTCTCCTCCGGCACCTCATACCAGCGAACCCGCTCCCCCACCCTCGCGCGCGCCTTCCAGCGCAGGCTCTTCGGGGCGGTCTCCATGGCGGCGCGCAGCACCT
>Ga0126373_10004948_pt1 | contig 10269 bp, 10 predicted proteins | sample PanSoiMetPlot_11_FD_92545 | JGI IMG/M metagenome (GOLD analysis project Ga0126373, IMG submission 92545) | Tropical forest soil microbial communities from Panama - MetaG Plot_11 | ecosystem: Environmental > Terrestrial > Soil > Tropical forest > Bulk soil | place: Panama | collected 2016-02-17 | reverse complement strand
GTCAGAGCAACGCGTCGGCTCGGTATCAACGATTGCCTTCACCAGCGTTGCTGGAGAATGTGGTCCCGGACCGGCAGGATGCTGTCCCGTCAGAATCAGGTAGAGCAGAACTCCAAGGGCGTAGACGTCCGTAGCTGTGGTGATCGTCCCGCCGGTGATCTGTTCTGGCGCGGCAAACTGCGGAGTTAACGCTCCTCCGCTCTCGCGTGTGAGATGTGTGATTGCGGCATTTCCATCGTTGCCTAGCAACTTCGCAATTCCGAGTCGAGCAGTTTTACCTGGCCGTCATTCCTCACCAGCACGTTGGAAGGCTTAATGTCGCGGTGAACCACCAAATTGGCATGCGCGTGAGCGACCGAGCCAAGCACATCGAGAAACAGTTTGATCCGAGCTTCGACATCGAGTTTGCGCCTGTCGCAGTACTCGTCAATCGTCTCTCCACCGACATATTCGAGAACTAAATACGGCTCCCCTCTTGACGTGACACCCGCATCGATCAGCTCTTGCGATATGTGGATGCGTAAGCTGACCGAGGATCAGGCCTTCCTGACGAAAGCGCTCCTCGACAATCCGCGTGGCCAGGGCAAATTGCAGGAACTTAATGGCGACGCGGCGCTGAAAGCGTCCATCACTGCGTTCGGCAAGCCAGACGACCCCCCATGCCCCCGTGTCCCAGAGGAGAAATCAAGGTGTACGGACCAATTGTTTGCCCGTCGCGAGATTCCGTAATTTGCAGCATTGAACGCTGAAGGAACTTTTCCTTCTCTGCCCCGTCGTGCTCGGACAAAAGATTCTCGAGGATTCCTGCCAGCTCGGGATTGCCTTCCCGAAACGAATCCATCCAAACGGCACGTTCAGTGTTCGATAACGACAGCGCGTAGTCCAGGTAAGGGCTAACCTGCTGCCAACGCTCCGGATGCAGTGTAGACATGCTTCCTCTCGCAGTTCAGCCTCCGTGCTTCTCATACGAGAGGAACAGAGCCGGTGTGTATCTCAAAGCTTTTAGAATCTCTTGCGGCAGATTGGCCAGTACAGATGCTTACTGAATGCAGCAGGAGACAATAAGCAAGCATCAATACGGAATTACGTGGGATGGATTGGGTTTCAGTTCTGTCCCAGCGGCGAGCATCGGACATAAGTGGAATCAGTTGACGGGCTCTGGAAAGGCGTGCTCTCCTACGGACCGCATTCAGACTGATATTCGTTGATCCAAACAATGCGCTTCTGGATTTCTCATGTCAGCGACGTACCCATCCGCGAGCAACTCGTAACACAAATTGTGCTCGCCATACTGAGCGAAGATCTCAAGGCCGGCGCACGCCTACCCAGCACCCGGGAATTGGCGCGCCGGTTCCGCATTCACGCGAATACCGTCAGCGCGGCCTACAAGGATCTGGAAAAGGCCGGATGGCTCGTGTTGCGTCATGGAAGCGGTGTTTACATCCAGGAGCAATCGCAGCAAGAGTCATTATCACCCGAATTGGGACTTGATCGGCTGATCGGAAATCTGTTCAGATCGGCGCGCGAATCGGGTGTTCCGCTTAGTGTCGTTCGCAAGCGCCTGCGGCACTGGCTCGAACTACAGCCCCCGGATCACTTTCTTCTGATTGAGCCTGACGCAGAACTGGCGCGCATCGTTGTGGCCGAGATTCAGCAGGCGGTCACGTTTCCCGTGAGAGCATCCGATCTGGGCGCATGGAATTCGCCAGAGCTTCAAAGCGCGGTTCCTCTCGCCATGCCCAGCAAAGTGGCAAGTGTTCGCAAGAAGTTGCCGGACGGAGTGGATTGTATTGGGCTGCGGGTGCGATCGGTGACCGAATCGATGGCTCCCTGGATGCCTGCGCGCAAACAGACACTCGTTGCCGTCGTTTCCGGCTGGCCTGACTTCCTGAAACGAGCACGAACCATGCTGGTAGCGGCAGGCTTCGATTCCGATGGCCTGTTGGTCCGGGACGCGCGAGAGAACGGCTGGGAAAAAGGACTCACCGAGGCCGCAGCAGTGATTTGCGATTCACTCACTGCCACCCGCGTCCCGAAAGAGTGTCGCGCGATCTCTTTTCCCTTACTAGCTCAAGCTTCCCTCGCCGAACTACGACGCTACGAGGACTTCATCAAGCAGCCACTCACCTGAAAGGTTGTGACATTCGAGAAAGTGTCACAAACTCGCATCGCGGCTTCCCTTTTAACACTTATGCTCCCAATTCGGGTCAAGGAATGCCTGAACAGGCCTCACAGGGAGCGTGAACAAGCATGATTCGTCTTCGACTGTCTCTTGTAATCGTGGGAGTGCTCATTTGTCAGGAGGCAAGGTCTGCTGCACAGTCACTCGTTGAGCCCGTCGCAGCAACCGCGCAGTCAGGCGCGAGCGATGCGACTTCTGCCACGTCACTCACGATTCCTGTGGGCACGAGAGTCCTGCTGACGCTGATGAGCCCTTTGCACACGGTCTCAGCGCGGGCTGGTTCGGGGCTCTATCTGGAGACGGTCGCCGATGTAATTCAACAGAATCGCATCGTGATTCCCGCGAAGACGTTGGTTCAGGGAGAAGTAGAGAAGCCCGCGCGTCCGGGACGCGTGAAAGGCCGCGGTCAACTCCAGTTCCACCTTACGACTCTTATCCTGCCCAGCAACTACACGGCGTCAATCGCCGGCAGCCTGCAGAGCCTGCCCGGATCCGGGCTCTATGAGACCAGTAGTCGGGAAGGAGCCATTCAGCCGGTCGATCAAATCGACAAGGATGCAGGTATGATCGTGCGCTCTGTAGCAGCCGGAGCGGGGATTGGTGCGATCAGTCGTGGAGCGTTCGGTGCTGGAAGAGGAGCTTTGATCGGGGCAGGAGTCGGTCTCGGCCAAGTCTTGTTCAAGCGCGGCGATGATGTCACCCTGCCTGCGGGAACACATGTGGAGATGGTTCTCGATCGTTCGCTCAGCTTACCATTACGCGAGATCGATGTTTATAAGCAAAGATCAGACCTTCCCGTTATGAAACAGAATGATCCTGGGGCCGCTGTAGTTGAACCGGAGGCGAAGCCGAGGACATCGATGACAACCAGGAACCAATTGCATCCGGAAATGCCATTTTCCTTTGGATTTCCACAGGCTAGATGGTGGTAGTTATTTAGGTGGAGCTACTCTGTCTTGAGGTCGTGGAGCTTTGATCCAGACCTTCTCAGCGCTAGTCTTCCGCGATGTTCAGCCGAATTGCCGGCTCAGGCAGCCGCTTCTTGAGGCGTAGCTGCGGGTGTGCGGCCTCTATCAAGAACGCCGTGATGACGCCGATGGCGAAGACGATGGCAACTACTTCGAAGACTCGACCCTCCCGTCCGAGGCCAAACAGGGAAACCATCAGTAAAGCGAACATCCCCGAGCGCGGAGCCTTCGCTTCCAGCCTTGCCCGGCAATGAGGGCAAACAAACTCCGCCCAACCCTGCAGATTGAACATGCTCGGCGTAGCGATTTTCTGATTGCAGCTTGGACACGTGGACATCAAGACAATTGTGGGTCGACAGTTCTACGACGTCAACGTAACTAAAGACAAACAAGATCGACTGGTTTCCAGAAGACGCACACCTAGGTGATCTCGCTCCAGACGCTACGAAGATTCAGAATGACACAGACGAGCGATTTGTTCTTTTTCTGACTCATCCTGCGCAGAAACGAAAAATATCCCAGTTTGAAGTCCGAACAGGCGAAGGAAGCGGCATCGAAGCATCCGGGTGAAAAGTTTGAGCGGAACATACACAGACAACAAAGGACTTAACGAAAGCGACGATACTTTAAATGTTTTCGGCCCGAGATTTATCGATTCGAGAAGTGTTTGATTTTGAAGGCCCAATATGATGCGTAATCTGTTCCTGTTCTCGGTACTCACTCTGGGAACGGCATTCGGTCAAGTCACAAGCAAGAGAGTAGTTAGCGTTAACAGTGATATGGCGAGCACGTCCGACGCAACGGTTCGTCTGCTTACCTGGAGCGAAGGCGTGCAGATCATCAACGTGGCATGGAAGAATCTCAGCAAGTTCGATTCTGCGATCGATTGCTCGCACCTGGTAAACCAAATCTACGAGCAAGCCGGTTTGCATTATGAGTATGCGACCTCAAATGAACTCTATCGCGGGGTTGACGGTTTCGAGCGCGTGCCGACGCCACAACCAGCTGATCTAATCGTCTGGCCGGGACACGTCGGAGTTGTGGTCAATCCTCGCGAGCATTCGTTCTATAGCTCGTTAAATAGTGGCCTGAAGATCGATGAATACGACTCTCCTACTTGGCGCGCGCGTGGTCCAGCTCGTTTCTTCCGCTTCGTCGTGCAGAATGGCGAACGCGTGCGCACGCCTGCAAGCGAAATCGTCGCGAGTGCACGTGACGATAGGCAGCAGATCAATAGCTCTCCGAACGACAATCAAGCCACCTCCACCATGAGCGCAAATCGGCAGCCTCGGGGAACTTCAATCTCCGCTGCAGATGCAGTATTCCTAAGTGGGGAACGGCCTAAGAAGGTCGATGTTCAAAGAGCGCTGTTGCGCACCTGGGGTAATGCCTCAGATGATCGGCAGGAAAAATGGCAGGAGGCGCCTCAGAAAGTGATTGTAGAAGAGCTCAAGGTCGAACGCATTCACCTCACTGGAGACAAAGGGACTCTGGAAACGAAGATCAAATGTGCCGCGCTTTTTACGTCGGAGGAAATGCAGGTTCACTCCTCAACCACGCCAGTTACCTTTCGTTTGGTTCGAACCCAGCATGGCTGGAAGGTCGACGATCCCAGCGGACGCATGTACCTCAGCGGAGATGCAGCAGTGGTTGCAATCTCAGAACACCTCGCCGGCATAGCCCGGGAAAACGCCTCGCGGGCTCAACAAGCTGAAACTGCAGCTTTGTTGCATTCGTTGCTTCGCTAGAGACCATGGAAAAACTAGAGACGCAGCATCGTGCGTCTATCTATCCGGCCACCTAATTGTTAGTCCGAGGGCACGGACTCCCCTTTTATCAAGCCATGCCCCCGTCTACAAGCCCGCGAACTAATTCGTCGTTTGGCCGGCGAACGGTTCGCAGGAAACTTCCGGATGCCAGTTTACGAACGCACCGTTGGGGTTCTCCTTCCATGCCCAAACGTGCAGCGTATAAAACGCCGGCAGTCCAAAACGGTTCGGGGCGTCGAACAGGTGAAACAGCTGGCCCATCAGTTCTGGCGGATTCCCTGGATGGTTCTTGTCCCACACATCGGCGAAGACGAGGAAGTCGGCTCCAATGAGCTTTCGGCCTCCGTCTGGCGTAGGTTCGTAGATCACGATTTGCGGACGCGTCGCATCCAGCACGCCCTTATTCACCAGCTCGCCATTTACATAATGAAGTCCCATGGCGCCGTTATCGGATCCGCTGACGCAGCCGAATTGCAGAGCATATCCCTCGCGCTCAGCCTGATGGACATCCTTAAAACGTTCGGTCGAGTCACGGACAATCTTGAGCAGCGCGCCCTGCTGATTCTTTTGTTCCGCCGTAAGTTGTTGTGTCTGCGAATGCGAATGGCCATCTTGCGCAAAGATGGGCGCAGTGCCAACGGGCAGGAGGGCGAGAGCGATTAAAGTCCGGCTCGCGAGCCGTCCAATTTTCATCGTAAGCAATCTCCTAGTCGAAATATATGAGGTACAGCGGCGTGAGAAACGCGAGGCGTTCTATGCCGTCCTATCCCCAATTGAGATATCGAAAATCGTGAGGGAAAGACGACAGCGATGAGAACTCTCTACTTGCAACCCCGTAGCTTCGACCTTTGATGGAGCATTCGTGGGCTGGGCCAAAGACAAAAGAAACAATCAGCTCTCGGCCTTTACACTATAAAGTACATTGCTGTACGATGTCGCAGCATGCGCATCAAGATGATCTTGCCGGCGCTCACCGAAGCCACGAGCCCGCTGTTCCGTCCGATCAAGTACGCACTGTTTCCGCCACTGGGATTGGCTACGCTTGCCGCGTACGCAGATCCGAAGGACGTGGTCACGATCACCGACGAGCACGTCGAGAAGCTCAGAACAGACGATGAGCCAGAGCTGGTTGTCATTCAGGTCTACATCACGTCGGCGCTGCGCGCCTATCGGATTGCGGATTCGTATCGCACCAAAGGCTGTTATGTCGTACTGGGCGGACTGCACGTTACTTCGTTGCCGGAGGAGGCCGCGCAGCATGCCGACACGATCTTTCTTGGTCCGGGCGAAGATACCTGGCCGCAATTCCTGCGCGACCTCCGCAACCGGCAGCCAAAGAAGCGGTATCAATCGCAACAGAGAAGCCTGCTCGACCTGCCTCCGGTGCGGCGTGATCTCATCAAACGACGCCTATACCTTGTACCGAACTCGATTGTGGTCTCGCGCGGTTGTCCTTACGTCTGTGACTTCTGCTACAAGGAAGCCTTCTTTCGCGGCGGCAAATCCTTTTACACGCAAACTGTGGACGCAGCACTCTCCGAGATCGAGCGTCTTCCCGGCAAGCATCTGTACTTTCTCGACGACCACCTCTTTGGCAACGTTCGCTTCGCCACTGCGCTGTTCGAGGGAATGCGGGGTATGGGACGTCTGTGGCAGGCCGCGGGCACAGTGAATTCCGTGCTCGCGCCCGACCTGCTGGAGAAGGCAGTCGGATGCGGATTGCGCAGCCTGTTCGTTGGGTTTGAAACCACGAATGCCGACAATCTGCAGGAGCAGCGCAAGCTGCAGAACATCCGGCGCGATTACAACGCAGCCGTCCAGCGCCTGCACGATCTCGGTGTGATGGTGAACGCTAGCTTTGTCTTTGGCATGGAGCATGACGATGCGTTCGTGTTCCGCCACACGATCGACTGGGCGATCAGCCAAGGCATTGAGACGGCGACTTTTCACATCCTCACACCGTATCCAAGCACGGCGCTGTACGAACGCATGGCAACGCAGGGCCGGCTGCTGCACAGTAACTGGGACGAGTACGACACGCGCCATTGCGTCTTCAAGCCAAAGAAACTTCGTCCGCAAGAATTAGAAGAGGGATACTGGGAAGCGTATGAAGGTTTCTATCGCTGGGGCTCTATCCTGCGTGGTGCTCGCACGAAGCCCACTCTGCTAAAAAGCCTTCGCCACGTCGCATACGCGGGAGCATGGAAGAAGTTAGAGCCACTTTGGGACTTGATCATTCGTGCCAGGCAGGTGAATCGTGTGCTCCCATTTCTGGAAGCCGTGCTCGACAATTTCCGACACACACATTTCGACCAGAATGGAACGCCGCCCTTGCCAGACAAACAGTCGACTCCCATTCTCGCGGCCGCTGACTTATACGATTGATAGAGTTCTAATGCTGGCTTGGTCATGGAGGCAACGCGTGTTTTTCAATACAGCTGAAAGCCGACTTCAACGTCGACGAAAACAGGAACGATACGACCATCCTTCATAGCAGGATCGAATATCCACTGACTCACCGCCTGCAGGGCTCGTTGGTCGAACATATGGTCTTGCGAACGAAGAATACGCGGATCGTGAACCCTGCCATCTGTTCCCACAATGGCCCTTATAATCACCGTCCCATGATGGCCTGCCTTACGACCCTCTTCCGAAAATTCCGGTTCGGTCTGGTACTTGATTCGGGGCGCGGAAACTGCGCCACTAACCGTGAGAACTTCTCCTACATATTCGGAACTGTCGACAGAACTGGACGGTGGATTCTGGATCTTGGGGAGATCCGCGAGTGGGATGATCAAAGCAGCCTTAGAGATGTGGTGCCGATGGCCACTACATCCCTGGTCGGGCTCCGACTGACTGATTCGAAGCGTCAGTAGATCAGTCCGGTTGTTAACGGACGCCACGAATCGTGCAGCAAGAGTTTGTCCGGGTAGCAATTCTCGAATCGATGCGTCGTTCTGTCCCGCGAGCGTGGTCGCGGCAAATTCGTCGCGGTTCGATGATGTTCCCAGGCTTGCATCCAGGGTGCTGCAAATCGGTTTCTTGCCAACATTCCTTACTGTGCCGTTGATAAGTACTTCATGGCGGTCATTGGCCTCGACGTGCCCGGCTTGGTCGGCCGGATCGTCTACCTCACTCAGTGTGATCAACAAATCACCCAGGCGCCCCGAAGGTTGAGTTCCCGGTTCCGTCCTCGCCGCACTGAGTGTCCACGCCAGAACAATCAGAAACGAGGCTCTGGTGAGTCGTTTCATTCCGGCACAGAGATTAGTTGCGCCCGTTTGAAGAGTCAATTCGATCAAAACAGCCAGCCCGATCCAGCGATCACGTCTGGGTGCTCGGCAGTTCGGAAGTTGCGATTCCCGTATCGGTAACTTCTGGATAGCCCGTCATCCGATCAAATCCGCCAATATCTGGCTGCAACTTCGCCGATGCACCCCTAGAGACCAGATCGGCACCTTCAACTTTTCGGTGGTATGACAAGTCGCCGGAGCATACAGTTCCGCCCTCGACAGCCGCGAATTGGCAAGAGTAAGCTCTTCCTCGCCCGAGGAGAAGCACTTGAACCGTCGAAAGTTTGTTACCAGTTCCTTGGCAGCGGCCGGTTGCACGCTGCTCGGGAACGCAGGTATCGCAGTTGACACGCCCGTTTCCGCAGACCAGGTTCCAGGTTCTATTCCTTCATCTGCTGTTCAACAGGCGCGCTTCCCAAACGGGTTTCTCTGGGGCACGGCCACAGCTGCTTACCAGGTTGAAGGTGCATGGAATGAGGATGGCAAGGGCGAATCGATCTGGGACAGGTTCGCCCACACCGTTGGCAAAGTGAAAGGTGGGACGACCGGAGATGTTGCCTGTGACCAGTACCACCTCTATCCGCAAGATATGGCATTGACAAAACGTCTCAACCAGAAAAGCTATCGCTTTTCTGTCTCATGGCCTCGCATTCAGCCTTCTGGTACGGGTGTGCCGAACGTCAAAGGGATAGACCACTACAGCCGACTCGTCGACGCGATGCTCGAAAATGGAATCCGTCCCTTTTGCACTCTCTATCATTGGGATCTACCGCAAGCGCTGGAAGATCGTGGAGGCTGGCCGAACCGCGACTTAGCCGGCTACTACGCCGAGTATGCAGGAATTCTGGCCAAGTATCTGGGCGACCGCATCACTGTGTGGGCGCCATTCAACATGCCTTGGTCGTTCACCTACATGGGCTATGGCGTGGGAGCTTTTCCTCCGGGGCGCACAAATTATGGCGACTTTCTCAAAGCAGCGCACACAGTCGCTCTTGCTCAGGCAGAGGCGCTGCGCTCGATCAAAGCTGCGTCTTCGAAGGCTACGGTAGGAAGCGCGTATGGCATGTGTCCGGCATATCCAAAGACGGAGTCGGAGGCCGACCGCGCAGCTGCCGCTCGATACCACGCAATGAATAACGTGTTCTTCTTGGAGGCGGCGATGCATGGTCAGTATCCCAAAGCCTTCGTGGGAGAGCCACCGTACGAACTGATGGGCTTCAAGCCCGGCGACGAGAAACTTATGCATGCGCCGCTCGACTGGGTAGGTTTCCATTACTACACACGCCGTGTGGTTTCGGACGCCAGTAAAGCGAGCTCTTTCGGAGGTGGAAATTTTGGCGGCACTGAAATTGAGGCTGACCCGGCGGGTGGACGCGATCCCTATACACGCTTTCGCGCGGTCATGCCAACTGAGGGACCGCTCACTGAATCCGGCCTCGAAGTGTGGCCTCGCGGCATCTACGACTTGGTGACTCAAATTTCGCGGGAATACGACCGCCCGATTATCGAGATCACCGAGAGCGGTTGCGGCTATCTCGATGGGCCATACGAAAAAGAAAATGGTCGCGTACCAGATGTACGGCGAATCGAGTTCTTTCGTCAGGAACTTGCTGAGCTTGCACGAGCAGTTGCGGATGGAGCACGGGTTCGTTCATTTCATGCTTGGAGTCTCCTCGATAATTTCGAGTGGGCCAATGGCCACTGCGAGCGCTATGGACTGATCTACGTGGATTACCGGGACCAGAAGCGCACGATTAAGGATTCAGGGTTATGGTACGCCCGTGTGTCTGCATCCAATAGGTGGGACGTGTAATAAGTTCCTTTTCTGGGAAAGCCCGGTTCAGATCCGAAAAATGATATTCATCTCGCTGATGTCCTCTATCTCTCTTAGACGTAAGTCCCGCTGCTGAGTGCGCAGATTCTCAACGAACCAGAAATCGCCTCTCTGACAATGTCGGCTATGTCAAGCGGTTTTCGAGCACACGAGAGCATGCACTCAAAGAAGAGCGCCATTTCGCTCTAGTGGATGTTTTGCCTTTCTCAACCCCAGGCTCGCT
>Ga0126373_10004947_pt1 | contig 10269 bp, 9 predicted proteins | sample PanSoiMetPlot_11_FD_92545 | JGI IMG/M metagenome (GOLD analysis project Ga0126373, IMG submission 92545) | Tropical forest soil microbial communities from Panama - MetaG Plot_11 | ecosystem: Environmental > Terrestrial > Soil > Tropical forest > Bulk soil | place: Panama | collected 2016-02-17 | reverse complement strand
TGCGGGCGCGGTCCGGGGCGCTCGCGACCCAGTAGTCCTCGCCGCCGACGATCAGAGTGCCGCTCCGCGGCGCCAGCAGCCCTACCATCGAGCGCAGCGCCGTGCTCTTTCCGGAGCCGCTCGCCCCCATGATCGCGAATATGCTGCCCCGGCGAACATCCAACGACAGATGCCGCTGAATGGTCCTTGCGCCATAGCACAGTGTCACATCGCGTAACGATATGACAGGCGCACGTTCAACCTGCCGCGTCGGCATGTTCATGACGCTCACAGGCCGTACGCTCCTGCCATCGCAGCGAAGACGGCGTCGAGGGCAATGATCCCTATGATGTTCGTCACCACTGCGCGCGTTGCCGCGTCGCCCACGGCAGCGGCGCTGCGTGATGCCTTGAGACCCATTCTGCAGCTGGTCACGCCTATGAGCGCGGCGAATGCGACGCTCTTGGCCGCGCCGAAGACGAAATCACCCACCGGGACCGCCTGGAAGGTCTCGTGCAGATACCCGGCCGCGGTGAAGCCCAGCGAGGCGGTGGCGACGCTCAGTCCACCCAGAATTGCGGCGAAGGTGCCCAGGAGGTAGAGAATCGGCATCATCAGGCACAGGGATGCGATAGCGGGCAACAGCACGAACTCGTCGAGCGGAATGCCCGCTGTTTGGAGCGCGTCAATCTCCTCATCTCCCTTCATGCTCGCAATGCGCGCTGCGTAAGCGCCGCCCGTGCGCCCGGCCATCACGATCGCGGTCATGACGCTGGAGATCTCCCGCACCGACGCCATTGCGGTCAGGTCGGGAACGTAGTTCTGCGCAGCGAAAGGGCGCAGCTCCGCGGCACCGATGTACGCCAGGACGGCGCCGATCAGGAAATTGACGACGCCAACGACGCCCCAGGCTCGGGGACCGGCGTCGAGCAGGTAGGTCACGAAGTCGGCCGGGCGAATGCGTGCGCGTCCGAGAAGAAGCCGCCCAGCGCCCGTTGTCACGCCGACCGCCAGCGCGATGCTTGCGCCGGCCTCGGCCAGAAGGTCGACCGCGCGGGCGCCGAGTCGCACCAGAAGGGCCGACCTCCGCTCCTGTACCGGGGGCGGTGTGGGGGAGCGGGCGGGAAGCCGCCGCAGCAATTGCCTGGCCGACGCGGGCAGAGCGGCATCGTCGAGCGTCACGCCGGCCGCAGCGGCGGCACGCTTGACGTCCCAGAGAAAGGCGACGAGAAGTGTGTCCCACCGGCCGAGTCCGCCGACTTCGAACGAGAGTCGCTGCACGGCAGCCTGCCGGCAGAGCCGGCCGATCTCAGGCGTGCGGGCCGCGCCGCCGCGGGCAAGCCACGTCCCCGAGAGGGCGATTACGCCTGCACCGGCTGCGGAATGAAACTCCCAGGTGGCCATGGCGATACTTCACGCGGCGGATGGACCGTCCGGCGGCGCGCATCCATGTGTCACCGCCAGCGGTCCACGACCGGCCGTCAGAACTGGTAGCCCAGGCCCAATGTGGTCTCCCCGGTGTTCAGTTCCTGACCTTCATTGTTGATGAGCCTGCTCAGGTAGCGATAGCGCGCATCGAAGTCGACGAAGAAATTGCTCGTCATGTAGTACCTCGCGCCGAGGCCCACGTTCGCGCTGTAGCCGTTGCTGCCGTTGAGGGCCACGGGAGTCCTGCCGATGACGCCGTACAACGGATGATCGAGACTGGCCCAGGCGTAGCCGAAGCCGACTTCCGTATATGGCATCAGCGGGTGACCGTTGAAGGTGAAACCGGGCGTGACATTCCACATGAGATCCAGGTCGACCGTGGTCAGCCCGAGATCGCTGTCGCCGCCGACCACGCGTCCCACACGGGCGGGACTGTAACCGGCGGAGAGCTGCATGCCCCACTCATCCGTGAAGTTGTATGTGTAGCGTCCGCCGAAGACGGCGTGGTCGTCGAGACGCGGATATCTGCCGGTGAGCGGGGTCTCGGTCAGGCGATCTCCGGACGCCTCGCCGCCATAGATCTGCAGGTCCTGGGACCCGGCGCTCGCCTGCGCGTCCGCCGGCGTACCGTGCAGTGCAACCACGCCAAGTGCGACAAGACCAAACATGATGATTCGACCGTGCATCTACGTGCTCCTTCCTGCCGAGCACTTCCAACCCGGACAGCGCTTGTCGGCGAGAGCAATCTAGGGGCGCGAGCGCCGGACGACAACACCCACTTTAGTAGATGGTCCGTTTCCAACGGGAAAACACGCGGGCAAAAAAAACCGGCGGGATTCGACATCCCGCCGGCAAGCGTCCCGGCGTACAAAGGGGGTCAGTGACACGCCGGGTTGGGGGTTTGGTGGCTCGTGCCTATAAACTGGCGCTCGCGGTAGCGGGCCGCTGCCGGCCCTGGCTGCCGCCCGCGGGGGAGCGGCGATTGACGGGTTTCGCCAGCAGATAGCGATCGCCGAGCCATTCGATCGCCCGGGCTCTTGCGGCGCTGTAGTCGACGACCCAGCTGCGTGCGCGTTCGGTGCTGTCAATGTTTCGCATGTCAGATTCTCCTCGCTCAACCATCGGCTTCCCGGCCTCATTACCGACAATGGGTCCGATTTCAGACCGGGCAAGCCGCGACTCCTCTTCCGAAGGAGAGAGCGCATCGGCTTCCGTCCGGGGCGGACGCAGCTCCGTCAATGCCGCACGCTTTGGCGGGCTTGCGGCAACACCATGCCGACCAGCTCCTGGCCGTCCTTCCACGAGGCCAGATTGATGCGCTCGAGGAATTCCTCGAAGGGCATCCACTTCCAGCCCTCCTGTGCGTCATCGACCACTCGCAACAGAACCATCTCGTCGCCCATTGAAGTCTCCGCTGTTTCACGCCCGCCATTCGAGCGTCTCTGCGGTTGCGCAGGTTCTTAAGCTAGGGGTGCGGGCCGGCACTTACAAGACATTGGCATTCCATGATGCCTTTCCTGGCAGGAAACCTCCGCGCTCGTCAGGCTACGGCTGCCGCAGATGGCGCCGGCTGTTGCTCATTCAGCGCCGTCTCCAGGAAGAAATCGACGAAAGAGCGGATCTTGAGCGGCGCGTTCCTGCGGCTGACGTACACGAGATACAGAGTGGCCTGCGCGATAGGATAGTCCATGAGAACCGGCACCAACTGGTGCTCGAACAGCGGGTCCTCGAAAAAGATGCGCGGCAGTGCTGCCAGGCCGATTCCTGCTGCGACCGCGTGGGCCACCCCCGCCATCGATCGGTAGCGAGCCACCACGCGCGCCGGCACCTCGATCCTGCCCTGCGGTCCGCGCAATACCCAGGAGTCCTGCGAGCCCACAGCGATGCAGTCCCGTTGCGCGAGATCCGCGGGAGACTTCGGCGTGCCGTGACGTCTGAGATACTCGTGCGATGCGGCCACGAAGAAGGACATCGACTTCACCGGCCTGGCTATCAGCCCCGGCGGCAGCAGGCGCGAATCCGGCGCTACGCGCAGCGCGAGGTCGTAGCCCTCGTCGATCAGATCCACCGGCCGGTCGCCGAAGGATACATCGACCACAACCTGCGGATAGCGTTGCCGATAGCGGGCGAGAACGTCCGCCAGCCGTTGGCCCGCGAACCAACTCGGACAGCTGATCCGGAGAGTCCCGCGTGCCGTCGCACCCAACGAGCCGAGCTCGAGCTCGGTCTCCTCGAGATCATTGAGGATGGATTTGCAGCGCTCGAAATAGACCCTGCCGGGCTCCGTCAGGCTCAGCGTGCGGCTGTTGCGGTTGAGCAGCCGGACGCCGAGGCGGCCTTCGACGTTCATCACATGCTTGCTGACCATCGCCGTGGAGACGTCGAGCCGATCCGCGGCTGCCACGAAGCTCCCCGATTCGACAACCTGGAGGAACATTTTGATGCCGGTCAGCGTGTCCATGAACATAGATTACGCCACCCTCCCCGGGGGCCCAACCCCGCCACCTCCCCCGGAAGATAGGGGGTGGCCGTTCCAGGAGGGGGAGCGCTCCATGAAGCTGCCGATCCTCGGGGGCACTGGCCGCGTGCTAGATCTTCTGCGCCAATCGTCGCCCGACTTCCGTGCGCGAGAACATGCCGCGGACGAACGCGCCGCCCTGGTCCGCATGCTCGACGATCACGAGGTGCGAGTCCCGCCCCTGTTGGAAGCGTGCAACCACATCTCCCACCGACGCCGAAATGACCCATGGCGCGTCGATCGTTGGAACCCTATCCCAGGGCGTCATGATGTGCCCGACCTCGAGCTCATTGTGCCGGGTGAAGCCCGTAGCATTCAGGAACTGCAGCGGGCGCTCGCCCTGTATGTCATACGAAGTGATCAGGCCGACGACTATCTCGCCGCGCATGACGACGAGCGCGCGAACACCGGCGACGATCATGTCGCGCAGGGCGTCGTCGATGAAGCGGTCTGCCGCGACCGTGACGGGCATGTTCCACGTGAAATCGGTCATGACGCTCGCTGCCGGATCCGTCAATGCAATCCGCCGCACGGACTCCGAGCGCCGGCTGCGTCTCGCGACCGCCTCAGCTGCGGGTTCGGGCGAGGCGGATCCATCCAAGAAGGCGATCGCGCCGTAGCGGTCATCGTCGTCGTTCCCGTCGAACATGTCGTTTCCTCCGCGAAGCTTGCAAGAGCCTAGGTTCACTTCGTGGTCGGCGCAATCCGTGCCGGCGACACGGAGCGTTTCTGCAAAAGAAACCTTCAGGTTGCTGCGAACGCAGTCGCCGATTGCGGATCGGCGCGATTGTCCGCAGGGCCCGTTTGCCTGCTGAGGTTGAGCGCGCAGTTGATCAGGCCGACATGACTGTATGCCTGCGGGAAGTTGCCGAGCATCCGGCCGGTCACGCGATCGATCTCTTCCGCTAGCAGTCCTACATCATTGCAGCGTGACAGCAAGCGCTCGAACAGCGCACGCGCTTCCGCACGGCGGCCCTGAAGCACATAGTTATCGACCAGCCAGAAGCTGCACGCCAGAAATGCTCCTTCGCCCGCGGGCAGGCCGTCGACACTGTCGTCGGACTCGTAGCGCAGGACGAATTCGCCGTCGACCAGCAGCCTCTTCTCGATCGCCCGCAGGGTTCCCTGCACCCGCGGATCGTCGGCGGGGAGAAAGCCGACCAGCGGGATGAGGAGCAGGCTCGCGTCGAGCCGCTTCGAGCCATAGGCCTGCACGAAGCTGCTCAGGTCGCGGTCGAAGCCTCGGGCGCAGATTTCCGCATGAATTTCATCGGCGAGCGCGCGCCAGCGCGCCGGCGGTTCGTTGTACGTCCGCGCGGTCAGCTCATTGGCCGCGCGATCAAAAGCCACCCAGGCCATTACCTTCGAGTGTACGAAGTGCTGCGGCCCGCCGCGGACCTCCCAGATGCCCTCGTCCGGCTCACGCCATGCGGTCGCCAGATACTCCAGGATCACGGGGCGCACGGCGAAGGCGCGCTCGGGCGGCCGCATGCCCGCCTTGATCGTCTGGAACATGGCATCGGAAACCTCACCGACCACATCGAGCTGCAATTGCTCGGAGGCGCCGTTGCCGATCCGCACTGGTGCGGAGCCCTCGTAGCCCGGCAGCCATGGAACCGTCAATTCCGGCAGCCAACGTTCGCCGCCGACTCCATACATGATCTGCACCTGACGCGGGCTGCCGGCTATGGCTCGCGTCAGCCAATCCCGCCACGCCCGTGCTTCCTCGTAATAACCGAGTTGCATCAGTGCGAGCAGCGTGAACGTGGCGTCGCGCAGCCAGCAATAGCGGTAGTCCCAGTTCCTGACACCCCCCAAACTCTCGGGCAGGGACGTCGTTGCTGCGGCGACGATGCCGCCCGTCGGGGCATAGGTCAACGCCTTGAGGGTGATGAGCGATCGTTTGACCACATCCGTCCATGGCCCGACTTCGGGGCACCGATCACTCCACTCGCGCCAGAATGTCTCTGTGTGCGTGAGTGCGTGATAGGGATCGATCGTCGTCGGCGGCCCCGCGATCGAGGGGCCGTAGGAAAGGACGAATGGCACGTATGCGCCGGCTTCTACGACGAAATCGCTGACAGTCTTGAGGTCTTCCCCAAAAAGCGCTGCCGTTGTCCGCAGGGCGACCCGCTCCGGACCTGCAAGTGCGCTGATCGCGCCGTCGGGCAGGCGATCGACCCAGGGCACGGTCGCCCCGTAGTTGAAGCGAATCGCGACTTCGGAATGCATCTCCACGCGCCCGGCGAGACCGCTGACGAGCCTTATGAGGTGGGCGCCATCCCCGGGAGGCATGAAGTCGATGACCACGACACGGCCGGTCTCGGTCTCGAACTCGGTTTCGAGGATGAGGGTGCCGGGACGATAGCGCCGCGTCACGCGCTGTGCCCGGTGCGTTGGCGAGATGATCCACCGGCCGTTTTCCGCCGTGCCGAGCAGGGCGGCAAAGCAGGCCGCGGAATCGAAGCGGGGCCAGCACAACCAATCGATCGAGCCGTCGCGGCCGACCAGAGCCGCCGTCTTGCAGTCCCCGATCAGCGCATAGTCTTCGATTCGCAATGTCATTCGATCCATCCGATGTGCAAAGCCGGACTTTACTTCGCCGGAACCTGCGATCGTCAATCGCGGAGCGCGGCGAGACGCTCGAAAAACACGTCATCGGCCGGACACAGCGGACTCATCGTGACGGGCAGCAGCGCGCTCGTTCCGGCCCGGTCTTCCGCGCGCACATCGATCCATAGCCGCCCTGCCGCTGCACAGTTCGCGGCGTAGTCGAACAGCGAACGCTGCGCATCGGCAGAGAAGTCGAAACTGCCGCGCAGTGGATAGGAGGCCGGTATCGCCGCATAATCGAGTGCAATTCCGCGCTGTCGCATCGCCTCGACTGTCGCTTCCAGCTGAGTGCGCGTTACGTGACTGAGTCCGGCCGAGAGGCTCCGGCGGAAGACGGAATATGCATTGTCGGGGGTCGGGGTCGGAAGGTTGCGCAGCGTTCCATCGATGATCACCCGCACCGTGGTCGACTGCGTGCCGGCGGCTGTGGCATTGGGCAGGTCTTCCGGGGCGGGTTCAATGAAGAACGGCAATGTGACGCCGCCGTCTACGTGTGTCTCGGTGTGCATCCTGCCGCGGCTGCGAAACCGCACGACCACGGGCGGCAGCATTCCCGGCACGCTCGCGGAGGCAAGGAGCAGGCTCTGAATGAGCGGCTTGGCGTTGTGGCCGCCGTGGAGGGCGATGGAGCCGAGATCCCAGATGACCGGCTCGCCGTTCGATAAGTCGGTCGTGGCCACCAGCAGCAGCCGGCCCTTGGCCGCCTGGGCCGCGATCGCGGCGATCATGGCATTGTCAGCATAGTGCTCGATGAGCCGCCGCAGCGGCTCGCCGCTGTAGACACTCGAGCCGAAGAGCGCGCCCAGCGCGCGGCGCCGCAAGAGGCCGTCGGTAACTCCGGTCGTGAAGATCTCGGTCATCTGGCCGTCCCACGAAGGGCCGAGGAAGGCGAACGGAGCTACCAACGCTCCCGTGCTGACTCCGGTCACCACCGTAAACTCCGGCCGCGCTCCATCGCGAGTGGCGCCGGTGAGGGCGCCGGCGCCGAAGGCACCGCTCGCGCCCCCGCTCGAAAGCGCGAGAATGCTCAGGGGTCGAACGCCGAGCCGGGAATGGAGCCGGCGGGCGACCTCCCGCGACGAGAGGAGCTGGAACTCGCCGTCGGCGCCGAGCGTGCGGATGCCGAACGAGAGCTCCTCTGGCGGGGTCTCATCCGCCATCGACATCGGGAGCTGCGGCCCGAGCGACGCGCAGCCTGCCAACAGCAGAGCGGCTCCAAACAGCGCCAGGGCAACGCGCAACAGCACGCGCATGACAAAGCTCCAGATTCATCTTCCTGCGATTTCGCGGGAATAGGCTATGTCCGTCTGCCAAGGTGAACAATGCGCCACCGATGTATGCAGCGTTTCGCAGAGAGAAATGCGAGCTCCGTCTCCTGGGCGGGCGCTGCACCGTGAGCTCGGCGCGGGATCAGGATCCGGCGTATGATCGTCGCTCCGTTCCACCCGTAATCAGAGCATTTACTCGCGCGAAATGATGCATATCTGCGCGGCGGGTTGTCCTCGCCAGCCTTATCTCTTAGAGTCGATCCCGGGTCGCGAGCCGCCGGAGGGAAGATCATGTCTCTCGAGCACGCTCTCCACGGGAACCTTGGCAACGTCGTCACGCTGCAGCGATGCGAAATCGCGCTGTCGTCCGGCGCTGCGCCGCTTCGCTCCCGTTGCGGCCGCCTGGGTCGTGGCCTGTGGTGCGACCGGCTGCGCGAGTCTGCCGCCCGGCAGCGTGCGGGATCCACGCGATCACGTCGAGCGCTTCAACCGCGCGATGTTCAAGTTCAATACCGCCCTCGATCATGCGGTCATGCGGCCCGTGGCACGCGGCTATGTCAAGGTCATACCTAGCCCCATGCGCACCGGCGTGTCGAACTTCCTGAGCAACATCCACTATACCGCCACGATCGGTAACGACATCCTCCAGGCCCACTTTCGGGACTTCGCCCGCGACGTGGCGCGCCTGGTCGTGAACACCACTCTCGGCATTGGCGGCCTGCTCGATCCCGCAAGCCGGCTCGGGCTCGAGGAGCAGGACAAGGATTTCGGGCAGACGCTCGGAAGATGGGGGGTACACACCGGCTCCTATCTCGTGCTGCCGCTGCTCGGACCCTCGGATGTTCGTGACGCCATCGGCAGGGTGCCGGATCGGTACATGACCGTCGACGGCCTCGTCGATAACACGACACTGAGCTTGAGTCTGTTCGGGGTCGGGGCCCTCGATGCTCGAGCGAAAGCGTTGCCGTCCGACAATGTGATCAACAGCGCTTTTGACCCCTATGCGTTCGTCCGCAGTGCCTGGTTCCAACTGCGCGACTACAAGATCCATGAGGGTGAAGAGAACTACGTGCCCAATCTGCCGCCGCTCGACCCGGACACCCACGAGTAGGCGCATGCTTCGCTGGACCGGAGAAGCTGCTTGAACACATCGGCCCCCCACGTGCATCACCGCCGGTTGGCCAAGGCTTCCGGGGTAGTGAGTTCCGACACCTCGCTGATCGCGCGCCTGGTCGGTCTCTGCGCGGTGCGGGCGTGGATCGTCGTGATAGTGGCGATCGTCCTTTGCGCGGCCACGACTCAGTACGTCGTGAGTCACTTCGCGATGACCACTGACACTTACTCGCTGCTGTCTTCCAAGCTCCCCTGGCGGGTGCGGCAGGCTGCATTCGACAGAACATTCCCGCAGGATGACTCGAACATCGTCGTGGTCGTTGACGGGCGCACGCCGGAATTGAGCGAGCAGGGCGCCGCCAGCCTTGCTGCGGGTCTCGGCACGCAAACCGGCTTGTTCCATTCCGTGCGCAGACCCGACAGCGGGCCATTCTGGGCGCATGAGGGTTTGCTCTACGAGTCGACAGCTGACGTAAAGAAGGTCACTGCCCAACTGCTCGCGGTCCAGCCATTCCTGGGATCCATGGCCTCCGATCCCTCATTGCGCGGCCTCGCCAACACGCTGTCCCTCATATCGCAAGGCGCGAGCTCCGGCCAGGCTTCCCCGCAGCAGCTGCACGCCCCGCTGCGCAACCTGGCCGATGCGCTGGAGGACCTGAATCGCGGCAAGCCGGAATTTTTCTCGTGGCGCAATCTGCTGACGGGAAGCACGGCGGACAAGCGCCAGCTGCGGCACATCGTCCTGGTCGATCCGGTGCTCAACTTCAATCAATTGCAACCCGGTCAATTGCCCATCGATGCGATCCGCGCCACCGCCAGGCGGCTGCAGCTCGATGAAGCCCACGGAATCCGTGTCCGCCTGACGGGTCCGGTGCCGCTGCAGGACGATCAGTTCGCAACCCTGGCGCAACGCGCCGGCCTCATCGCCGGTCTCGCGACCGCCGCAATCATCCTGATGCTTTGGTTTGCGGTACGCTCCTTCCGCCTGATTGCGGCCATTCTGGTGACGACGTTGGCGGGCCTGGTGGCGGCTACCGGACTGGGCCTCGCTCTCTTTCATCAGTTCAATGTCATTTCAGTGGCCTTCATCCCATTGTTCGTCGGGATGGGAATGGACTTCGGCATTCAATTCAGCGTGCGCTATCGTGTAGAGCACTGCACCGACTGGAATGTGCGGCAGGCTCTCGTCTCGACCGGGCGCACGATGGGAAGGTCGCTGATCCTGGCGGCTGCCGCGATCGGCGCGGGCTTTCTGGCTTTCGCACCCACCCAGTACTATGGCATCTCGCAACTCGGGGTGATCGCCGGATTCGGGATGGTCATGGCGGTCGTTCTGAGCCTGACGCTGCT
>Ga0126373_10004946_pt1 | contig 10270 bp, 15 predicted proteins | sample PanSoiMetPlot_11_FD_92545 | JGI IMG/M metagenome (GOLD analysis project Ga0126373, IMG submission 92545) | Tropical forest soil microbial communities from Panama - MetaG Plot_11 | ecosystem: Environmental > Terrestrial > Soil > Tropical forest > Bulk soil | place: Panama | collected 2016-02-17 | reverse complement strand
TGATGACTCACTCCTAGCTGATGTGTCTCTCGTGACGAATGGTTCATTCGGCAGGTTGGTTTCTAACGTGGCGACTGAGTCACTCTCTTACCATGTTTCTGTTCAATCTTACGGCTCGCTCACAGCACTGGTGTCACTCATTCTGTAGGCATGGCTCGCTCTGGTCGCCGGTTTCAAAATTCCTTGATGACGGCTCGCTCTTATAGAGTACGTCCTTCAGGCATTATGGCTTTGACCAGTTACCATTACTCCAGGAACCGGTTACTTGTCGAGGCTGCACGTCGCCCCAGCTTGGCCCAATGATCTGCGGCTCGACCTGCGGCTCGAACAGCGCAGCGTTGGGACCACACGTTCCGGCTTGACGTGCCTGCTGTACCGCTGGCGGTACCTCGCGCGGCTCAGCCGCGTAAAAGTCCCACATCTTGACGAGGGACATCGGATGGTGACACTGCGGCGCGAGGTTCGGCAGTAACCGGGAGAACCGGCAATCCTTGCATGCTGTGGTGATCATCGTACAGATACCCTGTTTCTGTTCACCGTCCTGACTGGTCACTCTTCGGCTCGTTCTGAGTAACTGTGTCGCTCTTACGGTTTGTCTCACTAGTTCGCTCTTCGTCTTTGTGTCTGTTTACTGGGGCGGCTCCTGGTATGGGTTCAATCGACCTCGATCGCCTCCTTCAGTCCTGGCATGTTCTCCATCGCGGCACGGTCACTCTGACTTATTGTTTCGCTCACGCTAATGGGTTCCTCACCTTCCGGCAACAACTTCCACGCTGCCGCCAATTGACCGGCGAGTGCCTCGGGTGCACCGCGACCCTCATCCTGCGCCATCTTCTCCAACGCCGGTAACCCTTCGGAGATCGCATCATGCACTTCCTGGCGGGTGGCGAGGCGACCCTCGCGGTACCAGATCGTGTTGAGCGGTTCCCCCAGGCTGAACAGCACACCAGTATTGCCCGCCTGGGGCTGGAATACCTTCGGGTACTGTTTGCTGATCCACAGGCATGCAACACCGGGATTACGTGCCAGCGGAAAGCCCGCACCTTCATTGTAACCTTCCGGCATCCCAGCCTCACGCCGGTGTGCATGCGGCCTCGCGAGGAACGGGCACGCCTTCACCGCGAACTCGGCACACTCCAGGTGACTGGGCGGTTCACTAATCACCCGGTTCACCGCGCACATGCAGCCAATGATACTGACATAGTACCGGCCCATCGGCTCACCGCATATCCAACACTGTTTCCGGGTCACCGCCGGGACAAAGCGGTCGAGGTTCATCACCCGGTGATCCGGCTCACCCTTGGGCCACGCAACAAACTTGGGTACCGGGAAACCGCGATGATCCACCGGTAACCGCTTAATGCGGTCCGGCATGTGCAGGTCTTTGAGTGACACATGATACTCAGTCATCAATCACTCCTGTATTGATCCAACGGCGACCTTGGCGGTCGCGGACACTAGTGGTGCTGTACACCGTGGTTGGTTCCTTGGTCTTTTTGTTCAGTACCTCTTCGACAGTCGGCGCGTGATCGGGGTGGTACTCGGTTTGTGTCACTATCGTCTGACCACCATCGCGATACTTGATGCTGACACCGCCGGGGTACTTCTTCAGTAACTTCTCCTTGACGAGGTTGTCGACAATATCGGGCACCGTCTTAAAAGGCATCCTGGGCATCGTCACTCCACAGGAAAAAGGGGTTGGGCGCGCAGTATAGCGCCCAACCCCTCTCTACTCAATCACGCCGCCGGAACCGGTGTGTCCGGTGATGTTGACGACCCCGGCGGTGCGGTGTCTCGATATACGGCGGGTCGCCTACCGCCTCTGGGGTTCCGGGCGCAGGTCTCCCGGCAGCGTGTTGTCGGGATGGTTGCCCGATCCACTGGAACCGCCTGGGGGTGTCGGGCCGACCCCGCTGCCCTCGTAAGGTACAAAGACGTAGCAGTCATAGAGCGGACTGTACGCCCAGAACCCCGGCAGACCGCTTGGCGGGTTGATCATACCCGGCGGCGGCTGCGGGCGTTCGCCTTCAGGCGGCAGCACGATGGGATGCGCCGGATACACCGGGAAGTAGATCGGATGCTCCGGGTGCTCTCCACCCCCACCCGGCTGATCGGGCGGCTGGATCGGCAGGTAGATCGGAGGTGTCGGCCTTGGGTCGGTCGGCCCCCAGATACCCAGCGGTGGTTCCCCGCCGCCGCCCTGATCCGGCGGTAACACGATCGGGTGCGACGGATGCGGCGGGCGCGGTGGCCACACCACCGGCGGCAGCACGATCGGGTGTTCCGGGTGCTCGCCGCCACTCGGCGGCTCGATCGGCGGCAGCGGAATCACAATCGGGTGCGCCGGGTACACCGGAATATAGATCGGGTGTTCCGGGTGCTCGTCACCACCGCCACCCACCGGTGGCGGAACCGGGATATAGATCGGCGGTGTCGGCCAAGGTCCGGGTGGACCCCAGATACCCGGTGGACGACCTTCGCCAGGAGGCATGGGACCGCCGCCGATACCGAGATCGGAGTAGGCCAGTACGCCCTTAATGACGACAGGAATCTCTGCCATTACGCATCGCTCCTCTCTTGGGTTAGACACCCCGGCTGTAGAGTGTCACAAAAGTGCCCTTGCCCTATACCGCCACACAGCCGTGACGGTATCCCGCCCCCACACACCGCCGGGTGACGATGAGTCCCGGCGGCGGTGTATCGGTCACCAAATCTAGAATCTGAATGTGACAATCATACGCCTATCCCTCGCGAAAGCCAAGCCTGTCTATTTGGCCTCGCCCAGCTTCCGCACCACAAGGGCGCAATCCTCCGCGACCGCGACAAAGCCGCCGTAACTCATCACCAGGATACAACGCACATTCTTGCCCCAGTGTTGCCCGCCGGTATCGATCGGCATGCGTAGGCTGCTGACCAATGCCGGGTTGATATCGAGTACCTGACCGGTGGGTCCGTGTAACTCGACCAACGCCAACGCCAGAGCGGCGGCGCAGATGTTCACCCGGTGTCACTCGGCAGCGTCTTCCAGGGCTTCGGGATCGACATCAAATCCCTGGTCCCTGGCGAACTCAAGGAACTGCCGCAACCGATCGGTCGACATCTCGGTGATGTCGATCGCATCCTCCGGTCGGCGGTGCTCGGTCATACGCAGCGCGAGATCGTTGAGAAAGTTCCGCGCATGTGACTGATCCTTCCAAAAAGTCTCTAGCCCGCCCTTGGTACTGAGCTTGGCACCGTGGAACAGTTCGCGTTCCTCGGCGGTAAAGAACCTGGAGTCCTTGACCCTGATCAACGGGTGCTTGTGGTCACCTTCGCCAAAGCACTCGGGGCAATCCTTGTTTGGTGCCTTACGGGTATCGTAACCGTCACCACCCTTGGGATCGAACAGCGGTACCCGGAACGGCTTACCGGTGTTACGGTTGATCTTCAGCGGCTTCTTGATGTGACGGTCGAAGTCCTCCTCGAACTCGGCGTAGGTCCGCTGGAACTCATGGTTGATACCGTAGCAGTACCGGCACGGCGGTATCCAAATCTCCACCGGCACCTTGGCTCGGGCGAGGCGCAAGTTCTGGGTGACGATCTCGCGAAACAGTGACTCGGCATTGATCGCACTGCTGTGCATCAACTCCCGCTCGATCTCGACCAAGCGGTTCTTGATCCGTGGCTCGGCGAGGAGGTCGTAGCCGCGCTGACGGGCAGTAACGGCGGGATAGCCTGCGGCGACAGCGGAGCGGCCTGGATCGTAGTAGGTCTCGACCCAATGCCGCAGGAAGTTCTCCTCCTGCTTCGTCACCCCGCGATGACGGTCCGGCTCCTGATACGGCACCGGCAGTTCATCCAACAACACCCTTGGCTTGGGCTTGGCCAACGCCTCAACCAGCGCACGATGGCTGAACGACTTATCATCGGGCTTCATGCTATGTCACTGACACCAAAGGAAAGCCGTCATTGGTGGCATGGAGCTTAACACAGTACAGTCACCCGGCAACCCAAAAAAACCGCTTGGGAAACTATGTTTCCCACTTTTGGTGACACTCGGTTGGCATGCTTCCATCGGCTCAGATGGTTCGCTCCGCTGGATTGCTTCTATCAGTGGCGTTGGCTCGGCTCTAATCCCTCTGCGTCAGTCCCTGATTTAGGCTCGCTCCACTTGATCGCGTCAGTCTAGCCGTGTGGCTCGTTCAGTCAGGGTGCTTCGATTTCGAGGGATGACTAAAGTCACTCTCTTGTTATGTGTCACTCTAACTACTGATCTGGTTCACTCTTGGTCGCTGTGTCTATTACTGCGCGTGGTTCACTCTTGGACTTTGTGTCTGTCGCCCAATCTGGTTCGCTCTTCATCGATGTGTCTGTCTACCAGGACGACTTAATCGTCGTAATCATCGTGCCAACGTACCAGCGGGTTACTTTGTCCCCGGCGGTACGCCTCGTTGATCGCCCGGTCGATATCGACCGCCTGTTCCAACTTGTCGATATCGCGGACCTCTAATCGTTCGTCACTGTTCAAGTGCGCGCGGAACTTTCCGTCCTTCTGTCGTTCGACCATCGTCACTCCGGGTGGCTGGAGTTAGTCACTCGCTGAGCTTGCCTCTATCCCATTTTTGGGTTCACTCTCGTCCCTTGTGTCACTTTCGATTTTTGGGTTCACGCACACAATTTGTGTCTATCGTTGAGTTTGGTTCACTCTTTGTGCTTGACTCTCACTACCGGGTTGGTTCACTCGGGTTGGTTCACTCTGGCTTATGTATCTATCCGTGCAAGTGGCTCCTTCGGAATTATGCTTCGGTCATCGCGGTTGAGTCACACCGAAAGCTGTGTCTTATCTGCTGATGTGGTTCGCACTGCAACTTTGCATCTGTCCATTCAAATGGCTCGCTCACGTAACATGCGTCTTGTCACAACGTGTGGCTCGTTCACCTCCGTGTCTCTAATCTTCATGATGACTCTTTACGGTGTACCTGATCTCAGCTTGGCGTCGCCACCCAACGCGGTTAAGCGATCGGCCCACCCTTCCGGGAGCTTATCCTTGTTCTCGGCGACAAACTCCTTCATCGTCCCGTTCGGGTGGTCCGCGTGCCACTTCTTGTAGAGGTGGTGGACGATCATGCCCCCGGCGCAGCCGCCAAAGATACCCAGGAACGTATGATGCGCGAGGTGACCGGCAACACCACCCAACGCCGCACCCTCGATACAGCCTGCGGCCTGCACCTGGGTCGAGGCGAGTAACCCAACAACCACGATCGCGTACCTCATCGGTTACTCCCTGGTGGTGTTCTGTTGCGGCGGCGATACCTGTCCACCCCAGCGTTGCGGTTCCGTGTTACTGGCGATCTTCTCGTCCACCCGCTTGCGTACCACCGCCATAATCATGCCCGCCGCCTTACGCCACGCTGCCTTCTCGTTCTCGGAGGGTTCGATCCGGGTGTCGACCGTCGCCTGCCACGCTGCCTGGGCAATCGCTTCGAGTGTCTCGTTATCGTCATTGAGCAAGAAGCGGAACCTTTCGGTCATCACATGCTCGATCGTCCTGATATCCTGTGGTGACAGTAGTGACATTCAATCCTCCCTGCTACGTTCGATCTCATCAGCCAATTGACGTAACACATCCGGCAGCAGTGCTACTGCGTCCTCACTGTCTGCCTGGAGACTAAACCCGCTACCGTGCTTGCCGCCCAGTACGATCAGCACCGCAACCTGCGCCTCGGTGGCAAGACGGGCAACGGTACACGCTTCGTTATACTTTCCGGGTCCGACCGGCATTGGTGTCTCCCATCGTCAGTGTCTCCCGCAACCCGCCCTTGGGAGACTGCGGCTGCACGCGATGCGCCCGTGGCTTCGGACTGTAGAAGGGAAACTTGGCACCACCGGCAGCTTGTCGGAAGCCGTGGCACCGGTAGTCCGCCACGCACGCGGCAGGTACTCGGCGGTGTTCTCGGACACCGCTTTGCCGCAGTGCCTATTATAGAGCTTGGGTCACGCGAGGCAACCCCCCGCTCCTTTTCAATGATTCCAATCCTGTGATCGTTGCTCGTTCGCTTATTTGTGTCTAGTTTTGCGGACACCGACTCGTTCGCGTTGTTTGTATCACAACTCACGACTAGCAGTCACCGGCGGCGATACGCAAGGTCTGTTTTCGTAACTCGCCGCGTACCCGGTTCTTGTTACCAAACGGCGCTCCAGGCTGACTACTGCGGAAATGTATCCCCAACCGGCTGGCAAGTAAAGACACCGCTGCCCGCGTTCGTACCGGCACCAGGAGCAACCCTGCCTCGCGGGCACTAAAGCCCCGTTCAGCGTACTGCCGTACCCTCAGGACATCGTGTGGTAACCACTCGGGCTGCTTTGGGGTACCTTTCTTGGGCATGGGTATCAATCCCTCGCTTGATCGATCCGTGGGGTCCGTGGAATTTGATACCTAATTGCTGCGCCTTCTCTTCGACACCGCGATTCGAGCGGCCAAGACACTTCCCGGCCTCGACCGCCGAGAAGCCGCGATCGGCGTACCACCGGAGCTTGAGTATCTCCTGCGCTGACCAATTCCTCTTTGGTACACCCTTACGCGCCATCACGTTGCCTTTTTGTGACTCTATTCCGCCGTACGTGACTCACACATCGTATGTGACTCTGTCTCGGGGTAGGGTTCGTTCTCTTCAGATGCGTCAGTTACCAATCGTGACTCAATGGTCACTCATATGCGCTGATTCACTTCATGATCCGGGATCACGCATCAAGCATGACACGGACCGGGCTGTCATCCAAGAGCACGCGTGGCTTGTGCACTACCTGAGTCAATTGGACACCGGAGAACAGGTGCACATCGGCATCCCAGGCTGGCAGGGTGAGGATCGGCGGGGTAGCGAGCGGGCTGAGCCGAGTGCCCCTGGTGACCACCAGCATCTCGGGGAGCCTGTCCTGCTTGGCGATCAACATCGGCTTTTTGCCGTAGTGCGCCGCCTCTTTGACGGTGTGCCGCCAGAACCGATAGAGCTTGCCCCGGTTGACGAGGAAGCTGCGCAGTATCTGGAGATCGGCGTAGTGCTTGGCCTCGATATACCACTCGCGGACGAGCCAGGAGGACAGCGAATCGATCGAGGATACATCCCCAGCCTGCGCCGCCTTCAGCCCACCACGCTTGCGCGCCGTGGTCGCGGTGCCGCCCGACATCGCCGATCGCCACAGGAGATCGTCGCGCGCCCCGTCCGAGATCAGCAGGGAAAGCTCGCGGCACAGCCTGCGCTCATTGGCAGACCCCTTCCGCTTACCGCCGCCCCTACGCATTGCATGAGAGGATTGTGACCAAGGCCCAGACCACCCCGACCAAGACAACCTCGATCAAGATAGCCCACGCCAAGCCTACGAACAACCCGGAGCTTACTCCACCGGCTTGCCGATCTCGATCACACTGCCACTGTTTAACAACCACTTGCGCAACTCGGCTTGGTAGTCCCAAACCCCCCACTCGTAGAGTGACGGTCGCTCCAATGCCTCGTTCCCGGTCGGGTTGAAGATGCGGATCGGCTGATCCGGCACCCCCATATTCTGTAACATCCTCGCCAGCTTGTTACTGGCACCAATGTACGCGGTGGCGCGTACCTGCCTGCCATCGGGCAATGTCACTATCGCTGCCCAGGTCTTATTGGTTCTGAATGTCTGGTGAATGTCAAGCAACACCGTCCTCCCCGGCTTAAAAAAAGGGTGACAGCGGAGCCGTCACCCTCTCATCGTCAACGTGCTACGCTGTTACTAGCCCTTGCGGAACCGGCGCAGCCGCTTGATCCCAGCCATGCCCACCAATGCCGTGCCGAAGATGGCGAGGCTGGCGGGTTCCGGCACCGGAGGCGGCGGCGGTGGTGGTGGCGGCGGACCCGGCGGACCGTCAAACAACCCCGTATTCGTCCACGACGTGTCGAAGATCGTCACGTTGTTGTTTTTGGTGTCCACGTTCTGCGCGAACGGGAACGCAATGTCACCGGCGGCAAAAGTACCGGTGAAATTGACCTCGTCCTTACCCTGGAAGCCCGTGGCTACGTTGAACGCATACACGGTCAGTGAGTTCGGAGTCGGGATACCGTTCGCATTGTACGCGGTCGTGATGTTGCCCGCATTCAGGGAGTTGTCGCAAGCGACACATCCGACAAACGTGTACAGGTCGGAAGTACCCGCCGTTGAGAACGACCCTGCCAGGGCACCACCTCCGGTAACAGTCACCGGAACCGCCGGTTGGCTGTCGAACAGGTAGCTGGCACTGGAGATGATCGGTGCCGGTGCTCCTGTCGGTGCGGCAATGTAGACGGTCAAGGGTGTGTTGATGTTTTGACCGCCGTTGTCCTGGATCGTGAACGCCGAGAGGGTGTTCAGCAACACAGGATCACTACCCGTCGCCACTCCGCTGGTCACATGGAACGAGGTCGGGTCAAAGTACGAGACACCGTTGATGATGGTGTCGGCGTTTGCGGCGGAACCCCCTGTAAGGATAACCGCTGCTGCTGCTGCTAGGACAAAGTTCTTCAAGTTACTTCCTCTACGCTAACGCCGCGAGCTTGCGCTTACGGCGACGACCTAGCCACCCCATGCCAGCCAGTGCCGATCCGAAGATCGCCAGCGAGGTTGGCTCGGGAACTGCTTGACCCACCTCGGCTTGGCTGCGACCGACCAACGACCCGCCAGCAGTCAGCGTCCCGCTTGTGCCCAAGGTCATTGAGAACAAGTTGGGATCGGTAAAGCTGCTGGTGTGGTTGAAGTTAAAGCTGTCGGTCAACAGGTGCGCGGTGATCGTGCCGCTGTCGGCTTGTAGGGCACCGGGGAAGCTCGTTGGCGTCCCGGCACCTTGGCCGTTCGCGGTGTCGGCATAGAACACCATGTCGATCGTGGAGTTGATGGCGTTCTCAAATGTTCCGCTGCCGCTCTGGCTCAAGCCGTTTGCGGTAGTGAAACCAGTCCCGCCGATAGCAAGTTGGTAGGTAACGGCGGAACTGTTGTTGTTGGTGATCTGGAAGCTCGTCGTGTTCAGGCTGTTAAGACCGCCGATTTGCTGTGTTTGTGACGAACCCAGAAAGGAGACACCATTGAACGTCTGAACACCAGTCTGCAACGTACCAACCGCTGGATTGGTGTCGCAAGCCGTGTTGTCGACGCAGGAGAAGATGGCACCGTTGATGTCCAGCGAGAACTGTAACACCGCGTGCGCCTGTTGAGATACCGCCACAAGAGCGGTCGTGGCAGCGAGTGCCACAAGTACCTTTTTCATACTACGCTCCCTTGCAAGAGGAAATGTAACGCTTACGCATTGCCGGGGTCAGTGAAGCGGTGGTTGCAATTATTGTATAGGTTCCTTGCCGCTCGTTTATCTTGAGAGTCACTTATCCTTATAATCCGTTTGCTCTCTTACCGGTCATTGGATCGAAGTCTACTTGAGATCGTGTTCCTCGCGCAACAGGTTTTTGCAGCGCGGGCAGGAACGCCAAAAACGCCCATGTTTACAAGTGAGTCTGGTTCCCTCCTTGAACGGCGGGTACCGATTACGCTCACGATTACTGTCTCGAATCCTTTTAGTTGGCTCGCTCCGTTCTAGTGTGTCTCTCATCGTTCCGGGACTTTATTCGAGCCGGACACCCTCGGGTGACCGCACCACGGTGATAATGCCGTCAAAGTTACCCAATGGCAAGGCGTGGTGGTCGATTAGGTAAATCCGCCGGTTCAACTCATGCGCGCGGGTCTTGAGGCACTCGATCATATCCTCGATGCCTTCGCTGCTGAGATGCACCGTAGGCTCATCGAGTATCTCGAAGTCGGTGTCGATCCCGGCACGCGCCAGGAGTATCTCGGACAAGCCCCAGGTCGAGGCAAGCTGCCACCGCTGCGACACGCCACCGGCGTAGTTCTCCCACGCCACCGGCTTGTCCTGACCCGGCGGGAACAGGAACACGGTAAATTTGTGTGACACCGTGCCGGACTGGGTCTCGCGCTCGGTGGCGAACTGTATCTCCCAACCATCCAAGCCGAGTTCGTCACCGTGACGGTTGGCGGCGAGTTCCAGTTCCATCAGCGTGGTATCAATCTGATCGAGCCTGATCTCGCGGAACGCGGTCTGCCAGAACCCATAGATTTCCTTCTGCGCCCGTGCCACCTTCAATTCCAACCGTGCCTGCTTGCGCGCGGCCTGTAACTCCTCGACACGGGCATCGAGCTTGTCACCCTGTTCGGTGAACGGGTTCTTCTCATCGAGTGCCTCAGTAAGCTCCTTTTTCGCCCGGTGCATCTCGCGAGTATC
>Ga0126373_10004945_pt1 | contig 10270 bp, 4 predicted proteins | sample PanSoiMetPlot_11_FD_92545 | JGI IMG/M metagenome (GOLD analysis project Ga0126373, IMG submission 92545) | Tropical forest soil microbial communities from Panama - MetaG Plot_11 | ecosystem: Environmental > Terrestrial > Soil > Tropical forest > Bulk soil | place: Panama | collected 2016-02-17 | reverse complement strand
TCCGCCCATAAGTCGGGCGGCGGAGGCGATCTGAGCATCCTTATCATCCAGCAGAGTCGCTGGGATGCGCATTGCTTCGATAGTCGGATGCTGCACGAGAACCAACGCGGAGATAGCACCAATACGTAGCGGAGTGGGCGATGCCTGATCCCGCGCCAGAGCGCCCAGAGCTTCGATAGCGGCCGGCATGTGAGCGGCCCCGAGCGCATCGGTGACACGGTTCTGTTTGCCCTGTTTTCGCAAAATGGCAAGCGCCGCGGGAATCGATTCCGGACGGCGACGGAACATCGCGACCAAGCGCTGCGATAAGTCTTGATCGTCATTCTTTTTCGCTGTGGCTGATTCGAGGAGCGATTCGGTAGTGTGCCCTTCGAGCAGTTCGCTATCATGCTGGGCAAGGAGCTTTTCGGGATCGGGCTTGTGCGTGATGATGGGTGAGCTCACGACCTCCGGGCGGGCACGGTCGAGGCTCCCGATCAGGTCGGGTGCACGGGTCTTCCGGAGATTGCTCAAACGAATGGTTATAATCGCGGTGAATTGATTATCCGCAGACGATATGCCGATCCGCACTCGTTCGCTTCCCTCGAGCGTATTTATTTCGCCCACAGGGTCGAGCATGAAGCGAAACTCCGACTCCTCCACATCCAAGTGCAGCGCGTCTGCGGGCACCCCAGGCTCAGCATCCGTGTGCACATATTTCAGCTTTCGTTTAGCTACCGTGTTGCTGTCCGCATAGTTGTAGATGGCCAGATAGCTCCCAGCCCCGTCGCGCTCCTGCGCGTTCCACACCATCTTCTCGTTGCTCGGACGCACGAACTGCGCGGCGGTCGCGATCATCTGCAGCAGGTTGCGGTCGACCGGGTCAACATCTTTGAAAAAATGGATCGCGAGCAACGCCCCATCGTCGCGGTAGGTGGCCCAAAACAGGCGGCTCAACCTCCTCTGTGTCTGTTCGAGCGCTTCGCGCGGGACGTTCCCGCCCGCGTTGCCCGTAGGGTGCACGTCGGCGAGTTCAAGCGCCACATCGTATTCCCCCGAGCGCACCGCAACGATCGTGGAAGTCCAATCGCCGGCAAGACCTACTTCAACCGGGCGCTCTCGTCCCGACTGCTCGATTTGCGTGCGAAATTCAAGCCCCCACCGGCGCTGTTCCCCGGATTCGATGTTCGTTCCGGCGGAACACATCGCCGAGGTGGCGAAAGCGGCAACTACAGCTAAGGCTGCCATAATATCCGTCCTGGCGCTTCTGAGATTTCTTCCAGTCATGGGTACTTTTCCGTGCCCAAATCAGTGGTTGGAAACGAACGTTACCGCAACAGTTTCCGTCCCGAACACGCTCCCGCTTACGATCGTCTTGATCGTGATTGTGTAAGCATCATTCAAGTTAGGAGGGGTCCACGTGAGCGTCGAAGGATTTGAGGGATCGCTGGCCAACGGCGTCGTCGTCGTGTTCGTGCTCGTATCCGTAACAGTCCACGTAGTGGAAGTTGGCCCGCTGGCTTGACTGATTGTGCCGACTACCGTCAGCGGCGCTATGTTGAAGCTCGTGCACCCCAGCGGTCCGCACGCAGTGTACATATCTTCCTGCGGCACGGCGAATCCGGTGGCGAAGACACATGGGATCGAGCCTGGTGGGTTTCCGCAGTAATATCCGACACCACTGTAGTTGTCTATGTTGTTTGGTGGTATCACGTTTGTGATATAGACCCCCGCTGGCAGGGGGGTAACCGTGTATGCCTGCGTCTTGGTTCCGGAAAGCTGAATTGACGTACCAGTTCCCCCCTGATCTTTTACGGTGTCAGTCACGTTAAGCATGATGTTTACCGTCCCGGGGGTCCCGAAGGTTACCTGCCCACTGCAGCTCTGAGGGAATTTATCGCCGCCATCATTCCACGCCCAGTTAACTGTACTGCTGTCGTTGCAAGGGACAACTACGGCGTCAGCGCCCGAGCCTACGCCTGCCGATGCCGAGACAGGGACAGGAACGCCGCTAGGAATGACAGAAGGTAGGTTGAGAGTCACGTTAAGCGGGGGGTTGCACGTCTTTGTTGGATTTGGAAGCTCGTAGGATTGGTTGATAATCGGTGTATCGAAGAGCGGCGTCGAGTAACTGAGAAGCGGGGACCAGCTGAAGAGCGTCCATGACGCATCGTGGCAGAACGGGCAGAATCCGAAAGTAACCACGAAGTCTACCTCGCCACCACCCGAGCTTATCCCCACGCTGCCGTCCAGCGAAGCATTCAGGTTTGCTGTGCATTGAGTGGGATCAGTATTGAAACCCCATTTCGCAGCGGCGGTCAATTTTCCGTTGACATCAAGCAGATCCACGCGGGCGTCGACCCCGCCGCTTACGCCGTATATTGGGATCGTTCCGCCCTCCAGATGAACGCCCACGCCCATCTGGGGCACCAAGTTCACGGTGAAGTTGTCTGCTGCGAGGTTGCCATTTAGATCGACGCCGATGTTGACGGTGACACCCGGCGTGATACTGAAGAGCCAGATCGGAATTGGGGGGAGATCAAAATCTTGTTGGTCGTTGAATGGATAGTCAAATCCGGTGGATGCGCTGAACGGGCCGCCACCTGAAAGCTCCTCGCCGAATAGGAACAGGTGGACGCTGCCGTTTGCGCTCCCTGACCCGCCTCCGGGTGGAGTTGAGCTGCTGAGAGATCCCGTAGCGCTGAGCACCGTTACGTCATCACCAAAAACGACGGCATGTCCACTCAGGGTAACGTCAAATTGAGAAGTTTCCGCGCTCGTGCTCAAGTCGCCAGTATTGTTATTGTTGTAGATTAGGTCTCCCGACACACGATAATAGGCGTCGAAATCGCCTCCAGGATTCAGGTGGCCCTCCTCGTCAAAATTAGGATCGTTCGGCGGAGGTGACCCGGTCAGGTTGTTGTGCGGCGAGCCATCGCCAAAACGTCGGGCGAACTCGCCTTTGGGCGTGACAACCCAACTCGGGGCGACCGTGGTGGGATTTACCTGATTAAAGTAACTGGTGACGATTTGATTTGCCTGCGTGGTTTGAGTGATGCAACTCGCCGAGGGGGCGGAAGTGAAGGGCGGAGAAGTTTCGCCTGCGACGACTGAAAAGGGAGGGTAGACTCCGCCCGGAATGACCGTGGGAACGCAGCCATCGAAGTCTCCCCAGAAGGTCGGCATGGGCGGCAACAAACGCCCGCCCGTTAGGTCGCCCATGGGGTTCCCTGCCAGTTGGGCGCGAAGCTTCATCGTTGGGCCGCCGCCAACAATATTGAGGCTCGCCCAGTCGGCAGTGACAAGATCGCCTGGTTGCATGCCGCCAGTACAGGAAGTGAGAATATAATTTTTGTTGGTCGTGTCCGTCGCATCGGGACCGTACGTGCAGGTGAACGAAGGCATACCCTCAAAACCGAGTTGGAGTTGGATGGTGGTCGTGCCCGTCGTGCCCAGCTTAAGGTGGAATGCTGCTGGGACCTGAATCACGCCGATGTTGAACGTTTGCGCCACCGGCGTGCCTCCAATGACCACGAAATCGACCGAACCGCCGTAGCCCGCTGGCGGTTTGGTGTTGGCGTCCGCGGTCACCAACTGAACGGAGTGAACTCGCAAGTTATCGAACAGATACGGTCCTGTCACTTGGCCTGGCGAACTAACCATGAATGTGAAAGTAAGATCCGTAAAGCTAGCGCCACCAAGAGCCGTTCCGACAGCCGAAGGAATTGGGAATTTCAGCGTGTTGTAGATGCCGGGGCGAAATGTCGCGAACAGGACATCGCCGACGAATACTTTGCTCAGACCTCGCGACGGCGAATTCACGTACATCTGCATTTGACCCGTGTTGTTCACATTGCCCACCAGCGTCGGCAAGAAGACGTCAACTTGGAAGAGCGCTCCCGCGTTTCCCACGCCGGCGAGGGCCGTGGCGGTCGACACGACGGCCGCGCTCGTCATCGTTACCAGGTTGCCGGGGTTCGTAACCACGTAGGCAGAGTTTCCCTGGGTGCGTGTGGTCGTTGACGACACCGTGATCATCGACGACGTGCTGCTCTTGGCCACCCAACCGAGAGGCGTCTCAAATCCCATGATTGCGTTCGAATCTAATTTCGTCGAAGCGGTCTGGGTCTGCGCCGGTGCAGCACTGGAAGTCCCACACAGAACAACGACGATCACAATCAAGCGCAGCCGGGTATTCATGATTTCCTCCTCCGTTGCCTCTCCGTCGCACCTAACCACACCAATTAGTCGCACTTCGTCGGAGAATAAGACACCTAGTAATGAACCAAGGACCGACTTGCAGACAATGGGACCGTTTTTGCGACGATTAGAAAATCGCACGTGCCTTGCGGAAAACATGCAAGCCGTGCGACCGGACCGTGTCTCAGAGTATTTTCAGCGAGCCTTCCGGAGTCAATACATTGGGTCTCACATTGCGATAACTGCGATGTAACATCCCAAGCCATTGAGAAGGTGGGGCTTGCGTGAGCAGTGACGAAAGTTCCTTGTGCCCAGGAGTTGTGATACGATTTGTCCAATCGTTCCTGCCATGTCAGGCAACGCCCAGTCGCGCGTCTATTTTGGTGATTTCGAACTCGATCTCCAATCTGGGGAATTGCAGAAGAGCGGAGTTCGCCGGCGCCTACCGAGGCAGTCTTTTCGGATCCTAACAATTCTGTTGGAACGGTACGGAGAGGTAGTTACCCGCGAGGAGTTGCGCAAAGACCTTTGGCAGAACGATACGTTCGTCGATTTTGAGCACAGCCTGAACAGTGCAATAAGACGCCTACGGGAAGCGCTGAACGATTCCGCGGGCGAACCCAAGTTCATTGAGACTTTACCCCGCCTGGGCTATCGCTATTTGGGTCCGCCAAAAGCTTGTCCCCTACACAATGATGTTGGGAATGGGACCGAAGCCGCAGCGTTGCCTGAAGCTGTATCAGCTCAACACTCTACTGACTCCGCGGATGATGCGTATCTGTGTTCGCCTGAAGAAACGCAGCAGTGGTTTCGATTCGGCCGGACCCGAACCATCGCCGCAGCGCTTGGCGCTGCGGCGATGGTCAGTATCTTAACTGCAGGCATTATCCGCTGGCGAGTCGAGCGCACTGGTGACGCCTCGATCCGCTCGATCGCGGTTCTGCCGCTTAGAAACGTATCTGGCGATTCGGAGCAGGAGTATTTGACGGACGGGATGACCGACGAACTCATTACCGATCTGGCGAAGCTCGGTACCGTGCGCGTGATCTCCCACACTTCGGTAATGCGCTTTAAGGGCGCACAGAACTCCCTACAGGGAATCGCCCGAGAATTGAATGTAGATGCATTGATCGAAGGTACGCTACAGAGTTCGTCCGGACGCATCCACATCAACGTGCAGCTACTCCAGGCTCAGCCGGAGAAGCATCTCTGGGCGGAATCCTACGACCGCCCGATCGGTGATGCCATGGCATTGGAGGAAGAACTGGCCAACGAAATTGCTCGAGCCATTAACTTCAGCTTGTCGCCACAGCAACAGGCGCGGCTCGACCGCAAGGTTTCCCCAGAAGCTTTCCAGCTTTATTTGAAGGGCCGCTATCTCTGGAACAAGCGTACGGAAGATGGCTTTCGTCGGGCCATTGCCTATTTTCAAGAGGCTGTGGCCAAAGAGCCAGATTATGCCGAAGCCTACGCGGGATTGGCGGACTCCTACCTTCTACTCGGCGGCTACAGATTCGTACCGCAAAACGAATCCGTACCTAAGGCGCGAGCGAATGCACAAAGGGCATTGCAACTAAGTGGCTCCCTTGCTGACGCTCACGCCACCTTGGGTCTGATCTCCGAGAACTACGATTGGAACTGGACCGAAGCGGAATCAAAGTACCGCCAGGCAATTGCTTTCAACCCCAGTTATGCCACGGCACATCACTGGTACGGTGAATACTTAGGTCTGATGGGGCGATTTGAAGAAGGACTGGCGGAGATTAATGCGGCCGAGAGCCTGGATCCCCTTTCAATGATTATCAGCAACGATCACGCTGGCATTCTCTTCCTTGCACGGCAATATGACAAGGCTATACTGCAGTTCCGTAAGACCTTGGAGATGGATCCTAACTTCTATCCAGCCCGCAGTGGGCTGTTACAGGCTGAATTGGAGAAAGGAAGAGTCGATCCCCAAAGCCTAGCCGCCCTGGAGCATGTCCAGCTGCCGACAGATCCGGCAGAGCGCGAGGCGATTTTGGCTTTCGCCTACGCACGGAGCGGACGGCGGGCGGAAGCACAAAAAATATTGCGTCACCTTGAAAATCTGGCAGAACAGGGACATCGGCAGGACGAAAATATGGTTATTGTATATCTAGGGTTGGGCGACAAGGAAAAGTCTCTGGCCTATATGGAAAAAGAGTACACTGAGCGCTCCACCGGACTAATGGGCCTTAAGGTCCACCCGATGTTCGATCCGCTGCGGTCTGATCCGCGCTTCCAGGGCCTTCTGCGGCGGATGAATTTCCCGCAATAGATGGAAACTAGGAATATTTGGAAACGCGATCGCCATTCGCCATCGATGTCGCCGGCTGGTCTTGGCCGGCCGATGCGGCAACCTCGCCGGCCAGATTGCCACGTATCAGGCGAAGCGTAAGAGCGAAGGTGCGGACGCACGGACGCTGAACAAGGAATTGCAGGTGCTGCGCCAGATACTGAAGAAGCACAAGCTGTGGGCGAATCTCCAGGGCGACGTGAAGTTTGAGCGGGAACACAACGATATCGGCAAAGCCCTCAGCCGCGAAGGCGAGGGCAAGTTGCTTGCGGCGTGCGGATCGAATGCACTTCTCAGCGCCGTCGTCACCATCGCACTGAACACCACCATGCGGAAGAACGAAATCCGTACGCTGCGCTGGAACCAAATCGACTTCGAGAAGCGTACGCTCACCGTCGGGAAGAGTAAGACGGAAGGAAGCAGCGGCCGCTTGATTCCCCTGAATCCGCCGTGCTTCGATGCACTCATCCGCTGGGCCGGCCGCCTGGTGGAGTCAGACTCCACGGACTACGTCTTCCCGGCGTGCGAGGCCGCGGGGATAGAGCGGAAGCATCCCGACATGAAGAGGATTGACCCCACGCGGCCCATCACGTCCTGGCGCACAGCGTGGCGTGCAGCCCTCCGGCGCGCGGGCCTGCAGCTTCGATTCCACGATCTGCGGCATACCGCCATCACCAAGTTGGCGGAAACCCAAGCCAGCGACTCGACCATTATGAGCATCGCAGGACACCTCAGCCGCAAGATGCTTGAGCATTACTCCCATATCCGCCTGGACGCGAAGCGCGCGGCCTTGGATGCGATCGCGCAGCAGCCAACGCTGACCGTTTTTGAATCCGGTGGGGCACAAAATAGGGCACAACCGCCAACTGCAGGGAAAAAGCCCGTCGCCAACTGATTGAAAAGATTGGTGGGCCCTAGTTGACGATCTTAGAACTCTTCCCCTGGGCCAGATCGTCGCAGGAATTCCACACATTAGAGAACTCTCGCTGCCCTGATTCTAAAGAAGAGCACCGAGCGCCGGTTGTCGACTGCACCCAAGTGCCTCCCTTTTCGCCAATGATTCGTCTGTCGTTTCCAGGCCGTGCTAGTTTAAGGAGGTTTGGTTCCACCCTTTGGGAGCACTAGCCGCGTGGAAAACTTGCTAGCGAGAGTGAAAGTCCGCTGGTGGCTGTTCATTGTGCGCCGCAAACGCAAACACGAGCAGTATGCGGAAGCTCTTGAAGTCCTCCACAGAGTAGTCGCGGCACAGCCTCGGCGAGCACTCGCATTTGTGCAAACGGGATATTGTTTGGCAAAACTTAATAGACATGAAGAGGCTTTTCGTTCTTACGCGAGAGCACTCGAAATCTCGCCAAATTACGGTGCAGCTCACGCCTATATGGGTCTCGCCTATCATGACCTGGGGCGATATAGGGAAGCTCTTGAGTCGCTAAATCGTGCAATCAGAATGCAGCCTAGTCTGACGGACGACCCGTACTGGCTTCACATGCTCGGCTTAGCGAGTGGAAATGCTGAACAATGGGAACAGTCGCTTGCGGCATTCACGAAATTGACTGAGTCCAACGCTAGAAACGGAAACGCTTGGCATGGTCTGGGATGGGCCCTTGCTCATCTGAATCGTGACTCTGAGGCCTTAGCTCCCCTTAAGCGTGGAATTCGATTAGAGCCGCAGAACGCAGCCGCACATCGTGAACTCGGGGATCTCTATTTCAAATTGAAACGATTCAATGAGGCGGTTGAACAATATCAAGAATACATAAAGCTCAAACCAAATGACCCAGCAGGGCACCATAGTCTGGGGATGTCTTACTGTGAACTCGGAGAATTCGCCCAAGCTGTCGAACCTTTCAAAAAAGCACTCTCCCTGGGGCCTGAGTTTGCGGAGGTCTACGTCACACTCGGCCAGGTTTATGGAGAACTCGGACAAAAGGAGAATGCGGCAGTTGCGGCCCGCCAAGCTCTACGACTGGACCCCGTCGAACCGGACGCTTACCTTCTTTTGGGCTGTGCATTGCACGAACCCGGAACGCTCGGAGAGGCTATTGCCGCATACAAAAAATCCCTTGAACTTAATCCAGGGGAAGTTCGGGCCCTGGCTGGCCTTGGAGACGCATATTTGCAATTAGGACGGCTGGAAGAGGCGCGAGAAGTTTTGAGCCATGCTAGTGCTGTTAGTTCAAACGACTCGCGACTCCATTATTATTTGGCAGAACTCTACCTGAAGCTCGGCATGAGGGAAGAGGCGAGCCGCGAACACGAAGCCCTGAAGCAACTTGACCCCTCACTTGCCGAAGCGTTCGCTAGATTATTGGGCAGCCTTCCTAGCTCCTTCTGATTACCGCTGCGTTCTGGTACGCCATTTGCCGCGCGGAAGAACACTGAGCCACACGCAGTGTTCTGGTCGAAACATACCCTTCGCGTTCTGCGATGCGCCAACACCGGTGAACACAGGAACGCACGCAGTGTTCACCCCTAAAGAAAGGCGTTCCGTTCACCTAGCCCTGGCTACAAGGCTTAGTCAAAGAACGGGGTGCGCCGACTAGCTCTGAAAAAAGGACCGCGGACGAAAACCTCGATTGAGAGGGAGCTCCTGAGCCGACCTAACGGGCGTCACAGGTGAAACCGGAAACATTTCGCGGTTTCACCCCCAATCCAGGCTGTCGTTTTCACCCTCTTCCAGGCCGACCACGCTCTGAACCCAGAACACTGGAACACTCGCAGTGTTCTGGTCAAACGATGCTGTTTGTGTTCTGTAGCGCGCTGACGTAAGGCCAGATCGGAGAGCTGTTTGCGCTACCGTTGGTCTGAAAAAAGACCGCAGGCGAAAACCTCGATTTGGGCGGGAGCGACCCCGGTGTTTGTGCGGTTTTGCCGCCCAAAAGTGCTCACCGGGTCGCTCCCGCCCAAATCGCTTATCGGAAACCGGCGCGGCCCTTCGGAGCCCCAAAAGCAAAAAAAAGTTCATTTTCCTTGAAATGTTTTTAGAACTTCTTGCCCATTAGTATAAGTAGAGGGGGTACTCGTCTAGACTGCCCCTTCGGCCTTCCACGTAAATTCCTCGTCGCAGGCCCACCTCCCAGACCGATTCGATGCCGCCATCACCACTTGACACGCTCGAAGTGTCCCCAGCCCAAGGGACCACAGGAGGGAAGCCCCTCGCTCACCATGATTTGCTCGTATTGCGCGCGTTTTTTCTCCTGCTCGACGCCTGGGACCGAAACACCAAGCCTGCTACGCCCGTTGACACGCAAACTGAATCGGCGCAAGGTGAGCGGCACGCGTGCTCCGTCAGCGCACGCCGGCAGAGGACCGCATGAGACCAGCCGTCTTGTACGCAAGAGTATCGAGCAAGGACCAGGAGCGCGAAGGTTTCTCGATTCCCGCGCAGCTGAAATTTCTCCGCGAATACGCACAAAGCCACGAGTTCAACATCCAGCGCGAATTCGTTGACGTGGAGACCGCCAAAACTACCGGGAGAAAGCAATTCGGCGAGATGGTGCGCTTTCTGCGCGATCACAAAACGTGCCGCGTCGTGCTCGTGGAGAAAACTGACCGGCTGTATCGCAACTTCCGCGATTGCGTGACGCTAGAGGACCTCGACATCGAAATCCATCTTCCAAAAGAGGGCCAGGTCATCAGCAAGGACGCGAAATCACAGGCGAAACTCGTACACGGAATTCAGCTTGTAATCGCCCGAAACTACATCGAGAACCTGCGGGACGAAGTGCGCAAGGGCATGCGCGAAAAGGCGGCGCAAGGTATCTACCCTAGCCGGCC
>Ga0126373_10004944_pt1 | contig 10272 bp, 8 predicted proteins | sample PanSoiMetPlot_11_FD_92545 | JGI IMG/M metagenome (GOLD analysis project Ga0126373, IMG submission 92545) | Tropical forest soil microbial communities from Panama - MetaG Plot_11 | ecosystem: Environmental > Terrestrial > Soil > Tropical forest > Bulk soil | place: Panama | collected 2016-02-17 | reverse complement strand
TTCCGTCAAAATACCCCGCGGCGTCACCAAGGCCGGTACGCGCGCCTTTGGATTGATCTCGAGATAGGCAAGCGACCTCTGCTCTGTCCGGCCGAAATCGACGCGTTTTAACTGATACGTCGCTTTAGCATCCAACAGTGCGATATGGGACGCAAGGGAGCATGTGTGAGCCGCGAAGTAAAGTGTAAGCATCTTCCCTGCACCGGTGAAACAGATGCCGTCTGTCAAGCTAAGTGTCGCCGAATTTGGGATCGTCGGCAATGGGTCTTGGTGGTGCGAAAATGTCCAAAACCTGTGGTGCGAGCGCCCGGCGGCGCCGCCAATCGGGCCGGAGGCCCAGTTGGAAAGAATGTGTCGAGACGGCATCCTGAACGTGCTTGCAATCGCGCCTCATGCAGCGCCACACGCCGCGATCAGGTCGGGCAAGCCAGCGCCGCTACCGGCCGGTCGCAACATCGGATCTGACCATCTGGCCGAGTCGACAACACGGCCGAACTCGGTCTCGCAGACGAAGCCAGGTTTCAAGGGACTAGCCACCGGCCGTCGGAGTGTCACGCATCAACGGCCCGAGCGGATCGCGGACAGGCAAGCTGCCTTTAAGGGGGTCCCAATCAGATGTTCTCCACCTTCAAAATCGCTGCAGTCTCCGCGCGGGTCTTGCGCAAGGCGTCGGCATCTTGAGTAAGATCGATCCCGTACGTCGGAATGATCTGTTTTAGCTTGGGGAGCCAGCCGCTCTCGGTGAGTTTACTCGCAAAACACTTTTCGAGCACGCCGACAGCGATGAAGGCCGCGGTGGAAGCGCCGGGCGAGGCACCGAGCAGGGCGATGATGGATTTGTCCTTCGCGGCGACCAGTTCGGTGCCGAACTCGAGCACACCGCCGCGCTGTTCGTCGGGCTTGATGATCTGCACGCGCTGTCCCGCGATGGCTTCGCGCCAGTCGTTTCGAGCCGCCTTAGGAAAGAATTGGCGAAGAGCAGCGAACCGGTGCGCCGAGCTCTGCAAAACTTGACCGATCAGATACTCGGCTAGCGGGACGTTGTCCCGCGCCACCGCCAGTAGCGGCAAGATGTTGCCGGGCCTGATTGACTCGAAAAGGTCGGTCAGCGAACCGTGCTTCAGGAACTTGGTGGAGAAACCCGCATAGGGGCCGAATAGCAATGACTTCTTGCCCTCAACAATGCGGGTGTCGAGGTGCGGCACCGACATCGGTGGCGATCCGTGTGGGGCTTTGCCGTAGACCTTGGCATCATGGCGGTTACTCACTGTACTTTCGTCGCACCGCAGCCAGATCCCGCTGACTGGGAAACCGCCATACCCGTGGCCTTCGGGAATGCGCGACTTCTGTAGCAGCTCGATGGCATCCCCGCCGGCACCGATGAAGACGAACGCGGACGTCACTGCGTCGCGCTCCAGAGTGTCGACATCCTCGAAGCTCACCCGCCAAGCGCCGTTGTCCTCTCGGTCCAGACCCACGACACGATGTTTGTAATGGACCGAAACGCCGGGCTGAGCGCGAAGATGCTTCACCAGCAAATGAGTTAGGGCGCCATAGTCGACATCCGTGCCCGTGATGATACGAGTTGCCGCAAACGGCTCCTCGTTCCCCCGGCCGTCCATGATCAGCGGCGCCCATTCGGCGATCTTGGCCCTATTGTCACTGTACTCCATCCCGTAGTAGCAATGGCTTGCGGACATCGCCTCGAAGCGCTTGCGCAAGAAGGCGACATTCTCCTGCCCCCAGACGAAGCTCATGTGCGGGACAGGATGGATGAAACGGCGCGGATCTGGGATCGCACCTTTGCGGATCAGGTAAGACCACAGCTGACGCGACAAATCGAACTCCGTGTTGACCTTAAGCGCCTCGGAGATGTCGATTGCGCCGTCTGTGCGCTGAGGCGTGTAGTTCAGCTCACAGTTGGCCGCGTGGCCGGTACCCGCATTGTTCCAGGCTTGCGAACTTTCCAGTCCGGAATCACCAAGCGTCTCGAACATCGTGATATTAAGCGAAGGTTCAAGCTCCTTGAGCACGGCGCCGAGGGTCGCACTCATGATGCCGGCGCCAATCAGCACAACGTCGTGTGCGCCTGGGTTTTGGCTCTGGGTCATAAAGGCCTCCCTTGTGATCAGCTCGAGCTGGGCGCGTTGGCGACGAAAGGCACCTTAGCATCTTTGCCAAGTATTACGTAGGCACGGCGCCAGGGATTCGCGTCGACAAGCTTCCAACTGTGTCCGGTTCCCGCGGTGTCCTCAGCTAGCAGGATGTCGCCTGGGTGCAAGATGAAGTGCGCGCCCGTGCGAGTTTGGAAGTCGAGCGTGCCGCTCAAAGTAACGACGAACTGCCGGGCCGGCGCGTCATGCCATTCGAAGGCGCCACCGGCCTTCGTCTCCCGGAAGGAGATGCTGACAACGTCGATATTGCCGCTGAGAATGTCCCCGCGTTCGCCCTTGGAGAGGTCAATTACACCTTCTTCGAAGTGCGAGTTGTCGTCCTCTCCAGTCCAAAGCCGGATACAGCGTATCATTGAGACACTCCTTCCTCGTCCGTTTCAGTAGTGGTCAGTGGTTGGCTGGACCTTGCCCGGAAAGACGCTGTAGCTGATCACGGTGTAAAGCCGCACCAGCGCAAAGACGAAGATGCCCTCGCTCCAAAACATGAAGGCGAGGCCGGAATGCGGTGCCGCGGCTTCCTCGATTGCGATCGCGAACGGGATCATGTAAGGCTCACAATGAGATGGCCAGAGTGCCGAACGCCACCGCGAAGATCAGTCCCACCATGTAAAAACCGAACTCTTTGCGAACGCTCTCGGCCGCCACGAATGCCGCGATGACATCGATCATCGGGAAGACGAACAAGTATGGCCGCTCGAGCCATCTACGGTGCTCTTCACTGTTCAGCAGAGCAGCTAGCGGATCGAACTCGCTCCTGTCCGGCAACATGACCGGCCGAGGCGGCAATAAGGCTTTTCGGCTCCGATTGCGAGGCAGGAAGTTTACGGCACTCGAACATCACGTGCCACCTCCTCTCGTCGCCGGGTACGAAGATGAATATCGACGTCGCGCTCGAACCCATCGAGCAGCGCGTCGAGAAGTATGCGGACCCGCAAATGCGATGTACTAAAACACTACCATGGCTGTTCTCTTACGGCAAGGCGCCGAGCAGCCGGCGTTAGATGGCGAGAATCGACCGACATCGGATGATTGCGAATCGGGACCGCTGACGGCTGAACTAGGTGTCTTGAGGACCGGCGGCAGAACAGCCGATAGATGTAATAGGTTCCGTGCGAAATGCAGCCGTGACTGTGCAAATGACGACCAGTGAGCCCAATGCGCCCAATGACGAAAGCAACGTGCCGACACCATCTGAGAAAAGTTTGGGGCTTAAGGCTTTGGCCGGAAGAAACAGAGCGATCGCCACCAGCTTTTACCAGCTCGACCAAAGTCTCACCTCCCTTCGAGCTCGCATCCCTGAGTCCCGATCACTCTGCGAGCGCGCAGTCGAATCCTTAGAATTTGGGACAGGGGTTGTCCTACATCACTCTTGCCTCCACGCAGGAGCAGGCAGTCGAAGTTCGCGGACATCGACGTGCTCGATGTCACGTAGCAGACCAAGGATCCTGAAGTAGTTCTATTCCACGCTTATTGCTTGTCATGTCACTCTGCATTTCATCGGGACCGCGATATTACGTTTTCCATCAGCTTGCTTGCGCGACGTATGGACGAACCATTTTCGTCGGATCGACGATACGGTCGAATTCAGCCTCAGTGACAAAGCCCAGTTCCAAAGCCGCGGCCTTGAGTGTGAGATCCTTGTCCATGGCGTAGTGAGCGATTTTCGAAGCCTTGTCATAGCCAATAACGGGCGAGAGTGCCGTTACCAGCATCAACGAACGTTCGACATATTCGTTAATCTTTTTCAGATTCGGTTGGGTGCCTTCGATCAGGAACTTGCGGAAGTTCACGCTACCGTCGCTCATGATCGCTATCGAATGGGTGATATTGAAAATCATCAGAGGCTTGTAGACGTTCATCTCGAGGTACCCCCCGGCGCCGCCGAAGCCCACCCCAACGTCATTGGCCATGACTTGCACGGCGATCATAGCTAGCGCCTCGCACTGGGTGGGATTGACTTTGCCAGGCATGATGGAAGAGCCCGGTTCGTTCTCCGGAATCTTCAATTCCGCAAACCCGGCACGCGGGCCGCACGACATCAAACGGATGTCGTTGGCTATTTTGTAGAGCGACACCGCCAATGTGCGAAGCGTTCCGGAAAGCTGCACGAGTGCGTCGTGGGCGCCCTGCACCGTGAACTTGTTTGGCGCAGTGACAAAGGGCAGCCCTGTAAGCTTGGCAATCTCGGCGGCGGCGGCCTCGGCGAAGCCCGGCGCCGAGTTGATGCCCGTTCCAACCGCGGTCCCCCCCAGTGCCAAGCGATACACACCTGACAAGGCCGCTTCGATGCAGTCCAGATCGTCCGACAACATGCCGGCATAGCCGGACCACTCCTGCCCCAATGTCAGGGGTGTGGCGTCCTGCATGTGCGTGCGGCCAATCTTGACGATGTCGTTCCATGACTTTGATTTTGCCGCGATGGCGTCCCGCAACGCGGATATGGCTGGAACCAAGCGTTCCTTCACGTTGACGGCGGCGGCGATATACATCGCTGACGGAAAAGAGTCGTTCGAGGACTGCGCCATGTTGACGTGATCGTTGGGATGTACCGGCGTATGGCTTCCAAGGGGAGTCCCGGCGAGCTGACAACAACGGTTGGAGATCACTTCGTTCACGTTCATGTTGAACTGTGTGCCGCTGCCAGTCATCCAGACATGCAAGGGAAACATGTCGTGATGCTGACCCGCCAGGATCTCGTCGCAGGTTTGTACGATCAGTCCGTAGCGCTGATCGTCGAGCCGACCACTATCGTGATTGGCGATGGCGGCGGCTTTCTTCAAGGTCGCATAGGCGGTGATCATTTCGCGCGGAATGAGATCTTTACCGATGCTGAAATGCTCGAGCGAGCGCTGTGTTTGTGCTCCCCACAACTTGTCCGCAGGCACTTCAACTACGCCGAGACTGTCAGTCTCTTTTCTCATGTTTGCCATTTTGATTTTCTCCTGTGTTCTTGCGATCATATCGCTGCTAAGGGTCGCTTCAAAGCTCGGCCGTGAAGGTAGTCAACGCGTAAAGGGCAACGCGCACACGGCTGCCCCGGCGGCGAACGGCCCTTCCGCGCACTCGACGGCGGCGAGAATCTCGCGCCTACGCCATCAGGTTGGTCAGTGCGAGAATGAAGCGCGCGCCCAGGCGGGCCTCTACCTGCCTGACTAGCTCTGCTGCCGCGGATGGCGGCAAGCCCGCGTCGACAGCCGCGCTCGCAAAGCTGCCGCGCTCCGCCACGCGTACGAAAATGGCCCATCGCGGTCGATGAACCGGCCATTCGGGAAATTCCTTCGAGAGCAGTGGGAATTTATTGCTGAATATCCGGGTGATGTAAATGCATAAGTCCCCAGCACCGCTCGCGGCTTGCTGTAAAGAAGACGCCTATGCAGAAAAGGACGTAAACGGTCTTCTCCGCTTCAAACTCGCGCGCAATCGGGTGTGGTGCCGGTTGGAGCACGGCTGGTACCCCCGAGCCGGCGTTCGCTGCTGCCAACCGGTGCGGATGGAGGTTAGTCTTTCTCTGTCGTGCTCGACGGCTGGCGCGTACGCTTACTCTTGTTGGTCCTCGACGACCGACACTTCGAGGAGACTGGGCCGTCGCACTGTACGTCATCGCATTCGGGTTCCATGGACACTTTCAGGATTGAGAGCCGCGTTGCGCTCTGATAAGTCTGATAAGGAGGTGCAGGAGATTGATCAGAGATCGAGCTCGATCCTCGAATTGGGCCATCATCCTTTGCTGTTATGAGCCCGACGCCGTCGACGAGCTCTGAGTGAGCGCTGAGTAGTCCGTTACAGCAAAAGGGATAATCAATGTCCGACTTAGTTCAGACTCCAACTTGCTGCCGTCGATAAGGCTGGCGATGAAGACCGGAACGCCCCGAAAGCAGACTGCCAGGGGCCGCGGGCTGAAGACGACGCATGCTGATGTGCTCTGCAAATAGAGCGGACGAGCATGCACAGTGAACCATCGAAAAAGCCGGAAAACCCGCGCCAAACCCCATGGAACAAAGGAAGCTGATCGGCTCGAAGCCCACGCTGAGAACCAAGGACATCTGGTCGATCCGGACCAAGCTTCAGATGGAGAAGCGCCAATTTGGCCACATGTTCCATCTGGCCATCGACAGCAAGGCTATGCCCGGATCGACAATCGCTCGTCCATTGCTACTCGATCCAAAGTCGGATTCGCCGACGCGGCACTCAGTCGTCGACAGTGCCTGCCGAACTAACTGCCGGGCACGCACCATGAATCCGCCTTTGGCACGACTCGGCCGCGAGCGCCACCTTCAGCGCGCACGGCGCAGCATGGGAAAGATGGAAGGCGACGAGCCCACTTGAATCGTGCCCACGATCTCAAAGCCATGCCTCTCGTAGAGACATATATTTAGCCGATTGGAGGACCAGAGGTAGGCCGGAAGATGCTCCCGATCGCATTGGCGAAGGCCATGGTGCAGCAGCGCTGCACCACATCCCATGCTCCGGTGCAACACTTCGACGCCGATGAGCGACAGGTACCAATGAGGTTCTTTGGGTCGGTAGTCCTCCGTTCGCTCGAGCATCGCGCCCACGTCAGCCTGCTTCCCCACGACAATGGTTTCTCCGATAACCGCCTCAAGCGGCCTATCGTCAACGTGAACACCCGGTGGAAGCCATAGCGCCGCGCCGAAGCCGTCGCCGGTACGATGCGCTGCTCCTGATTCGAACGCGGCTGTGCCAAGAGCTTTGAACAGTCGAGGGATGTGTCGCAGATATTGATGCGGGTCGTCATACATCCAGCGCGCTACCGGATCGGTGCTAAAGGCCAGAACCAGCGTTGCAATGGCATGGTCGACTTCGCTTTCGCCGGCAACCGTGCGAACGCTCGCCCGCTTCATATCCATGGTCGTACTCCTTCTTAATGACATGCTGAATTGGATCTTCATCGTCTGATGGAGATGGTTAGCGGGAGGGCAAGTATCGCTCTACGGCTCGTGATACATCCATCGCGTCGCTAAGTGGCGAACGCAAGAAGTATAACGTTCACAGGCCATATCAGCAAAGCGGCTGCTGTTTTCTGTTATGCGGCGAGTCATCAGGCCCTCCGGCGCATTTTCCGCGTGCGGTACGAAGAAGATCCAATGTAGGAAACTGGAACTGCGCGAGTATTTCAGAACGGGGGAAAACTGTTACAGTTGAAACCTTGCAGACGGCCGCGAAAGCTACTAACCGCGGGCCCGCTCACTCGACTCCGTCTTCGGGTGTCGGCTAAGGAGCAAAAAAAGTGCCAGTAAGGAGACCTCAGCGCAACTCACAAGCGCCGGCAGAGCCACACCGGTATGCGACTCTTCCGAAACAGCGTCGCAAAAGGGGCACCTCAAGGGGACGGGGTGATCGAGCGCTGATCGGAAGGGGTGGCCGCGGAGACGGCAAGGGACGGCCCCTGCAGGTTAGTGCAAGGTGTTTCGCGTCTGTAGCCACTCAGTAGCCATTTTTGAGAGTTCGTCGAGGGAGTATTGACGATCGACGGGTGATATTCCGGGGCGCCCTTCTCGCTCCCATTGGTCGATCAGGCTCTTCCAGAAATCCGGAACCAACTCGCCGAGGATTGAGCTCAATATTTGAAGCGCAACGCGCTTGTATTCCAGTTCCTCGGATTCGCTCATTTCGTTTATTGCCGGTCTTGGCCCCACCGTAGCTGATGTTGTTAGCGCCGGTTAGCGAATGAGGCCGCGAAGAACGAACAGCAGTATGTGCGGTGATATCGGCGGCGCTCGCAGCGCACGCGGGTGCATTGCGAGATTCATGCGAACTGCAATACGATCGAATTGATGACAACACGCCCGCGAAAAGCTTCAAGCGCGGGAGCGCTTCACCGTCGTCGATAGGGTCTTAAGGCCTTAGCCTCCATCCAAGACGGCGTCATAAAGGCTATCTCGAGCAATCATCACTAGTAATTCTGAGGCCAGAGTTGAGCCGGAGATACCTCGCAACGCACCGCGCTGTCGGAGTTGCTCCGTGGTAATTTGCGGCAAAAGGACCTGGAGTTCAATGCGCGCCTCGGCCGATGATTCGCTAACAACCGCTCGGCTCCGTTCGACCGTATAAACTCGGTCAACAGATTTGCGCCGTGCAACGGGATTGGCCTCGGTCGAAGGGATCAGATCCATTGCGGTCATGGCCTCCTCGCGGCTTGTTGTAGCTCGCCGCCGAAGACTTATCCCAAGCTGGGAGCACCGGACTCTCAAGGTCCCTAAGGTACATCCTATTTCGCTAGCAATTTCCGCGGCACTGCGACCCTGATCGATAAGACTGGTGACGCGAGCCAGCGCCGTTTCCGTTAAAATTGTTGGCCTTGGCATGACTTGAACTCCCTTAGGAGTTTCGGCAGCACGCCGCTCCTTATGCTCCATCCGACAGTTTGAGGATCCGCATTATGCACTGGCCCGTAGTATTGAGCTGTGAGTCTCTTCACATTCACTACAAAACGATACTGCGGCTATACCGGGGCTTATACTAGAAGGGTTACAGTGGTAGAACTGCCAGGTCCAATCGGTCCCCGCTCCGACGGGTGGTTCAGAAGGACTTTGTAGCCCGGCAGCCTCTACCGCCGGCTACAGCACAGGAGCGAAGCGTGCTGACCAAGGTTGGCTGGCATGCTCTCATTTAAGGGGCGGCGGGAGTGGGCCGTGGTAAGCTTTTAGTGGACCGTCAGAGCCCGGGCACAAGGAGGAAACCCAATGACTGAGAAATCCAACACGACACACGAAGTGTCGCGGCGCGAATTCATGGTCGCGGCGGGTGCAGCTGCCGCGGTCGGTGGGGCGATAGGGGCCACGACCACGCCGGCTGCCGCGGCGGTGGCAGCAAACGAAATCTGCCGCATGGACGCGGTGACGCTGGCCGACAAGATCCGCACCAAGCAGCTCTCTCCGACCGAAGTGATCGAGGCCGTGCTGGCACGGATGGACAAGCTCAATCCGGTCCTGGGGGCATTCTGCACGCCCTCACCCGACGTCGCACGAGCGCAGGCGAAGGCGATCGAGGCGGACATCTTGGCTGGGAAGAGCGTGGGCCCACTCGCTGGCGTGCCAGTCGGCATCAAGGACTTGGTCTACACCAAGGGAATCAAGACCACGTCGGGATCAATCATCTACAAGGATTTCGTGCCGACGGAAGACGATGTCGTTGTGGAGCGTCTCAAGGCGGCCGGTGCGGTGATCATCGGCAAGACCAATGTTCCCGAACTCGGCTACAGCGGCGCTAGCTTTAATCTGATCTTCCCGCCGACAAAGAATCCGTGGAACACGGAGCGGACCGCGGGAGGATCGAGCGCAGGTTCAGGTGCCGCCGTGGCTGCTGGCATCGGGCCGATGGCAATCGGGAGTGATGGCGGCGGCTCCATCCGCATTCCGGGATCGATTAACGGCCTGTTCGGCCTGAAAGGCTCAATGGGTCGCGTGCCACTCTATCCGGGGACCAAGGACGAGACCGCGCCCGGCGCGTCCGGATGGGAGTCGATCGAGCACATCGGCCCGCTCACCCGTACGGTTGCCGACGGCGCGCTGATGATGAGCGTCATCGCATCGGGGCCTGACGACCGCGACCGCCGCACCGTTCCCAACGATGTCAAATGGAGGGAGGCGATCAAGGGCGACATTAAAGGCCTGCGCGTCGCCTGGACACCCGACTGGGGCTACGCCCAGGTCGATCCGGAAGTTCGCGAGGTGTGCGCCAAGGCCGCGAAGGTGTTCGTCGACAAACTCGGCTGCACGCTCGAAGAAGCATCGCCTTGGAAAGACGATTATTTCGGACATTTCTTCACAATTGTGCTGACGGAGACCGATCTCAAGGGGATGCGGGCGCTGGTGGCCAAATATGGCGACCGGATGCAGCCACACCTCGTCGATGCGATCAAGGGAACGATGACCGACGAGCAGATCACCGATGCCGTCATCGCACGCAAGAAGTGCGCCAACCAATCTTGGCGTTTTTTCCGCACCTACGATCTGTTGCTGACGCCAACCATCGCCTGCGTGCCATTTGGGCCTGGAATCCAGGGGCCAGAGCTGATTGAAGGCAAGAAGGCGACTCCGTTCCAGTGGATCACCTTCACCTATCAGTTCAATATGAC
>Ga0126373_10004943_pt1 | contig 10273 bp, 10 predicted proteins | sample PanSoiMetPlot_11_FD_92545 | JGI IMG/M metagenome (GOLD analysis project Ga0126373, IMG submission 92545) | Tropical forest soil microbial communities from Panama - MetaG Plot_11 | ecosystem: Environmental > Terrestrial > Soil > Tropical forest > Bulk soil | place: Panama | collected 2016-02-17 | reverse complement strand
GTTTTCTCGAGCGCCATCTGCGGAAGCCTCATGGGCCCGCGCCCCGCCGAAGCGGTCGCCCGCGAAATCATAGACCTCCAGCGTGACCTCACTTCCCTGGTGCAAGGACAAAAAGATATGTCCTCGCAAATGATCCAGGACCATACTGCGATCAAGACCATCGTTGGCGGTTTCAACGACAACATCAACCGGCTGAGCGGCACCATGGCATCGGTGCAAAAGTCCGTGCAGGACGTGCAGGCCAATTCGGGCACGCGCCTTGACAGCATGTCCACGCAGGTCCAAGGGCTCTCGGACAATCTCGAAGAAATTAAGTCGCGCCTCGGCAAGGTCAATCAGCAGCTCGTGGATTTGCAAAACTCCGTTCAGGGTCTCGACGCGAAGATTTCTTCCGGCCCAGCGGCTGCATCCACCGGAGCTGCAACACACGGCAGGAACTGAGGGCTTTCAGACCGAACGCGACCCCAATGTCTTCCGCCCGCGATGCTGCTACTCCTCCCCCTGCTCCACCGACGACCTGAAGGCTATGAGCAACTGTAGGCCGGCGGCTGTAGCCTCTCTATTGCACCTGGATCGCGCCAAGCCCTAGCTTACTCACGCGTCCAAAGAAGCGCCGGAGCCGTTGGTCACGGTAACGGGATGACCTTCCATTTGGGTACCGCCGCGACTCGTTCGGTAAAGCGGCCTTAGCGGCGGATTCCCCGCAATCGCTGGGAATTTGAACAGTTGGCAGGGGTCCGCGGAAAGAGGCAGATTCGGAAGCGCGAGGACTGTGTGTCTGGAGCGCTTTTGGTTCTGAAATTCTTTGCCTTTACCTATAGCGCCCTTCTCCCCGTTATCAACCCACTTGGCTCGTCGCTGATGTTCCTTGCTGTCGTCGGCAGCGTGCCCCCGGAGCAGTTTCGCCATCTCGCGCGCAGGGTGTCCTTCGGCATGGTGCTTTTCCTTTTGGCATTCGAAGGGGGCGGAGCCGCGCTGTTGAATTTCTTTGGGATTTCGCTCCCGGTGGTTCAGCTTGGTGGCGGTTTTGTGCTGGCGGCGATGGGTTGGCGCATCCTGGACAAAGGCGACAGCGCCAATGGGCAACGGACATCCCCGACTCGTGACATGGGTTCGCTGGATGAAGAAATTTTCTTTCCCCTGACCTTTCCAATCTCCGCCGGACCTGCTTGCATCGTGGTCACCTTGACGTTGAGTGCGCACGCGTCGCGCCACGAACTAGTCAGCAGTGTTTTAGGCCATCTTGGCATGGCTTTGGCGATTGCGGCTTTGGGAGTCACCCTTTGGCTCTGCTACACCTATGCTCCTCGAATCACACAAGAAATTGCACCGGCGACGATCCATGGAATCCTGCGTATCGTGGGATTCGTCCTGTTGTGCATCGGGGTGCAGATTGCCTCGAACGACCTGGAAGCGATCATCAAGAGTGCGCCGAAATGAATTCGCGACTAAACAAAGACTTTGCGTTAAATCGACGTAAGTCCTGATCGACGCGCAAACCGACAAGTCGCTTTTAGTACGGAGAAGGGCAAGCGCGACAGAGCTGCCGCGCATAGAACCGGCTACGGAAGACGTTAGCTCACACGACCAGTCGTACGAGGGAGAGCGGAACCATGGGTGCATTCTTCACATCCTCAGGTTTGATCGCACTCATCACGCTGACGTTCCTTGAGATCGTGCTCGGGGTCGACAATGTCATCTTCATTTCGATCCTGTCGGGCAAGCTTCCGACGTCGCAGCAAAGCCCGGCTAGGCAGATTGGACTCCTGGCAGCAATGGGCATGAGGATTCTGCTCTTGCTTTCGATTGTCTGGATTATCAAGCTCACGGCTCCGCTTTTTCATATCCTGGAGCACCCCTTCTCGGGGCGCGATCTCATCTTGATTGGTGGTGGCTTGTTCTTGCTCGCGAAGGCGACGCTCGAAATTCATCAGCGTTTGGAGGGCGAAGAAGGCCACGGCGCGGAGCGAGCGCGCCCGTCGTTTGCCTCTGTCATCACTCAGATCGTAGTGCTGGATATCGTCTTTTCGCTGGATTCAGTCATCACCGCCGTTGGCATGGCCGAGGAAATCACAATCATGGTTACAGCCGTTATCCTGGCCGTCAGCGTGATGCTTTTTGCCGCGGGACCCATCAATGCCTTTGTTAATCGCCACCCGACTGTGAAAGTCCTCGCGCTGTCTTTCTTACTGCTGATCGGAGTCGCGCTGGTCGGTGACGGTCTCGACATGCACATACCAAAGGGCTATATCTACTTTGCGATGGGATTCTCAGTGTTGGTGGAATTGATCAACCTGCGCGTCCGGAGAGTCGCTTCGCCTGTTCGCCTGCATGCGCCGTATGTTTGAAGTGCTGATTGCGATGAGCGCGTTATCACTGGCTCTAGCCCGTCTTTTTGTCAACATCATCAATTGATTCGATTTAGCACAGAAACTTTCACGATTGACTTTTGGTGCCGACAATCCGAGACTTGCAACGGCTACACCAACAAACGTTGACCGTGCTTGATTATCGAATACTTGTAGTCGATGACTTTGAAGACTTTCGCCGATTTGTCTGCTCGGTGCTGCAACCAAGAGCAGAGTTTCAGATTACCGAAGCTTCGAATGGGCTGGAAGCCCTCCAAAAAGCCGAACAGTTGCAACCAGATTTGATCCTACTCGATATTGGCTTGCCGGAACTGAACGGACTAGAAGTCGCTAAACGAGTTCGGAAACTCGTCCCAGCCGCGGAAATCCTGTTCCTCAGTCAAGAGTCTTCCCCTGACGTGGTACGAGAAGCCCTCAACCTGGGCGCGTTAGGCTACGTTAATAAGCTACGTTCTCAAACTGATCTGCTTCCCGCCATCGATGCGGTTCTTAGAGGACGGCAATTCGTCAGCGGTGGCTTGGAGTTGGGCACGGATGACCAACCTCCCAACCGGCATGAGATTCTGTTCTGTTCTGACGATGTGACTATTGTGGACGGCTTTGCTCGTTTTATCGCCACTGCCCTACACGACGGTAACCCAGCGATTGTGCTGGTTAACGAGTCGCGTCGAGAAAATCTTCTCGATGGATTGCGCGCACGAGGTGTGGATATTGCTTCCGCCATTCGACGCGGAAGGTTCGTTTCATTAGACGCTGCCGTGGCGCCTGAACCCGATCGATTCCTCGAAGCTATCAGAAGTCTGCGTGAAGCTGCCGCCAAAGCAGGTAAAAGCCGTCCCCGCGTTGCTTTTTGCGGCGAACGGGCAGGTTGCCTGTGGGCGGAGGGCAAAACGGATGAGGCGATTCAACTCGAACAATTCTGCGACAGTCTTGTCAAGACCTATGAAGTAGACATCCTTTGCGTGTACCCATTGCCCCAAGGTGGGGAAGAGCAACCCGCATTCGAGAGCATCTGCAGGGAGCACTCTGCCATCTATTCCCGTGAACAAAGTAAGTCCGAATGATTCAACGATTCAACTCGCTTCAAAGTTAACGGTCTATCATCGAAGTTGGTGCTGGAACGAACGTGAGCGCTGCGTGAACCGCATCTCCCGGAAGGTAATTGCCATGGATCGTCTGGCCGAGGCGGGCGGGGTGCAACTCAAGGCCTCTGTCCCTGCGACGATCACGAACCGACTTTCGCCAATCAGCGTGCGCAGCGTTGTTCACGTTCCACGGTCAACGTTGTGATATACTTGTATAGCGAGGTGGTTATGCTAGCCATTCGGCTTCCGCAGTCGATCGAAAAACGCCTGGAGAAGCTTGCCCGGCGGACCGGGCGCACCAAAACCTATTATGTCCGTGAAGCCATCCTCGAACACCTGGAGGAGATCGAGGACCTGTATCTGGCCGAAGGCGCCCTGGAACGCATCCGCAGCGGTGAAGAGCGGACGATTCCCTTGAAGCAAGTCATGAAGCGGCATGGCTTACAACGTTGAGCTGTCTGAGTCAGCGGAGCGGGAACTCGGCAAACTCGACGCGCCGCAGGCCAAGCGCATCCTGAAGTTCCTGCATCAACGAGTCAGCAAATTGGACGATCCGCGCAGCATCGGAGAGGCGTTGCACGGCTCGCGCCTTGGAGAGTTCTGGAAATACCGTGTCGGCGACTACCGGCTCATCTGCAAGATCGAAGACGACCGCTTGATCGTGCTGGTCCTTCGCGTCGGCCATCGCAAGGAAATCTATCGCTAGTATGCAACCTAAAACGAACGAACTGTTCCGGTTTGGCTAATCGGAGAGTTGGGTGCAGGAGAGAAGTTACTTTTCCTGTTATTTCTGACAGGTACGGTTCAATCTCATTCCCGGCTCTAATCTCCTCTGCTGTCCGAAAAGCAGAGAGGAGACTGACATGCCTGCCCGCTCACCATCATCCAGTTCCTGTAGGTTGTACTTATGCATGTTCTTGCTAACCTTCCTGGCAGCAATGGTGCTGCCCCCAACCGCGCGTGGACAAGGTCTGGAGGTGCACGGCGGGTGGGCCCACATAACCGGGGATTTTGGAACAGACGGGTTTAATGTTGGAGGCGCGTGGTGGTTCACAAAGAACGTGACCATCGCTGGTGACTATGAATCCACCTGGGATACTTCATCACTCAGCAACTTCGCCTTCACTCAAGTAGGGGCTATCGCCGTAAAGAGCCATCTTCAAAGCGCTCTTTTCGGACCTCGCATCTTTTTCTCGACAGACTGGACCAATGAACACAAGCTGAATCCTTTTGGAGAGGCACAGTTTGGAGTGTCACACCTGTATCAAAAAATTACGCAGGTGAACCTGCCGACCGTTTCTGCGTCCGACAGTGCATTCTCCTGGATGCTGGGCGGTGGCGCCGAATATCTATTCAGCCCCCATTGGTCGGGTCGTGGAAACTTGGACTTTCTGAGGACACACCTCGCTAATGAAGGACAGAGTCGTCTGCGGCTGGTCCTCGGGATCACCTATACGATCGGTAGCCGCGACAGATAAAGTTTCTCCCCTTGGTAGAAGAGAAGACGGTGGAAAGGCGCTTTACCCAATTTCGCTGGAACTGCCCTATGGAAGTCTCCAAGTTCAAGTCTCAACTCTTTATCGCGTTTGGACAGGTAACAGCGCCTCGTAGGCGTGTACAAAGCATACCGGCGGAACAGAAAAGGAGTATCTCCGGGACGTTTCAGAGTCTTCAAAAGGCACTTCGCTTGGCAGAGGGCGGGCCGCAAAAAGCAGTAGGAAACCTGCGCTATGCAATCGTGGCGATGAGCCATGGATGCCGCAGATTCAAGTCACAACTTTCCAATGTACTCGCACAAGGGACAGAGCATCTTCAGCTGACGCAAAGCATGCTCGCAAGAATTAGAAACAGTGGCGTCGAGAGACTCCAGAAACTGCGCGACGCACTTCGCCCGGCGGAAAGTCTGTTGCGCAAGGCAGCAAGGAACTCTCGCGATGCAGTCGTTGTGATGAGCCACAACATCTGGAAATCTAGATCTCGACTCTCCACCCGGTTCGAGCAGGGGAGGGCACATCTTCGTCGAACACAGAACACGCTCGGGATACTGGCAAAGACCGTCACCGAGAAACGCCAAAGATTGCGAGAAGAGCGGCATACAAGGGAGAATGAGTTGCGCGCGTTACTGGCAAGCTCCCTCGATGCAATTGTTGTCACAAACGATCACCGCCGTCTTGTTGCGGCAAATTCCAAAGCCTTAGAGTTATTCGGAGTTTCAGGAAAGAACTTGGGAGAGTTCACTATTGATGTCTTTCTTTCCTATGGCCAAATTCCGGAGTTCCGCGCTGGTAGCCCGCGTTTCACGAGACGACCGGAGAAGCATGGCAAATGGAAGATTAGGCGTCTGGACGGCAGTTTGCGATTCGCAGAATGTGTTTTCGTCCGAGATTTTGTCCCCTTCCGGCACCTTTGCAGATTCTACGACGTTACACCGCAAGAGCGTCAGGCCCCCATTTGTCGTACGATTCCAGCTGGGCCACGGCAAGAGGTAAATGCGTAGCCGCCCTGAGCGCAGAACAGACAGAGAAGCGGTCGAGCGGGCAGGACGTTGGTCTAGACGGGGCGCTACTTGATTGCATAACAATGTCGGCTCCTCGACCCGAGTAGACTGCGGTTGCGTAACGACCACAGGCTCGGGAGATGTCCGGTTAGGCTTACCAGCCGCGGTCAGGGCACTTTGTAAGTGCTGCTCATAATACCTGACGTGAGGGTTCTTTTTCCTTTACCTTTTCCGCCCAATTCAGAGTAATCGAAAGCGGCATCGCATTTGGTTCATCAATGATTGTGTTAACCAGGAATCTCTGTCCACACCCGTCAACACTGTACGTAAAGACATCCGGCGAGGAGTAGAACAGCTTCTTATCGTAGTGTCTCCACCGCGGTTCCTCTCCTCCACCTTGCGACACCTGGCAATTGCTGTGGGCCTCTGGAAAGCTCCTCGCGGGCACGGAAGAGCGCCTGACGGCATCTCCGTGTGTTTCGAGGACGTAAAAGCCGAACCACAGAACTGCACACACAAACGCGCTGGCCAGGGTCACGTACCAGTGCCGAATGTCAGCGGTCCAGTTGTAAAAGTAAGAGACCAATACAATTAGACCTACGAAGGCGCACAAGTCTCTGAAAGAACGCAGGGCAATTCTCCAGGGATTCATTTTTGATTCTCCAATACAAGGCCGGAGCAAAACTCCGTTGTGTCACTGGGTTTGAACTCGAAAGCCACCGCGAACCGCCTGGTTAGGCAGAAGGCTGAGCGACGGACTCAGGCGCCTTAGTCTTTTCCTACCAACGTGTAAACCGACCATACTGGCACAAGCTTGTCGGCCATTTCTTACCATACGCCGCAGGTATCGAACTGTTAAGACTCGAAGAACTCTTTCTATTGTCGCTATCGGGTGCAGCCTCGAGAAACCTGCTCGTCCTAGGCGCCACGGCAGTTGTATTGACGATATCGGTATGGCTAACGCAGCTCTCGTCCAAGTTGAACAGCGTGTCTGCTCCAGCGGCAGTTCGCGTGGGCCGGATTGAGAGCTCCTTGGTCAATTGAACCACCAATTCGGGGCGCGGACTTATTGCCTTCGAGGGGTACTCCGAGCCAACACCCTCAGCTGTTAATATAGAAAAAACGGTCAACCACGTAAGGCGACACGTTGCTCTTGGCCAGTTCATACAACCTCTATTTTTGGAGCCATCTTCTACGCCAGACTAGCGCGTCTCGATGGAAGGCGTACCTGTCAGAAGTTGCAGCAACCTAGCTGTCAAAACTGACAGTCGCTTGCTTGTTGTTCCGCTAGTAGAAAAACGTTAACCCTAGTAGTGCTTTTGGGGCGGGCCTGCAATCGATGTCCTCGCGAGCTAGGGAGACGTGAGCCGGGTCAGGCTGGCATTGCTTGAAACCACTTTGGGCTGAGCCTGCTTGCCCTTCGCTTCCACGCAGATTTCCTCGAGGTAAGCAAAATGAAAATCCCACTTTCGAGAGCTTCTGAAATGTTCAGCAGATCCCGGGCGATTCTTTCCTTTTTTAACGTTCTCCTACTTTTGCTGGGAACTCCCTTTGCCACACACGCGCAGGTGGTAACCGCTACCGTCCGCGGGGCAGTCGTTGATGAACAAGGCGCTGCTATCGCAGATGCCGAGGTTACCATCACCAATGTGGAGACGTCATTTACTAGGACAACGGCAACCGGTGCCGACGGCGGATACAACTTTCCCGACCTTCCTTTAGGTCTATTCAAAATCCGCGCTTCGCACTCGGGATTCAACGGTACCGAGCAGACTGGCATCACTCTTCACGCCAATGACAGTCTGGTCGTCAACATTTCTCTAAAGATAGGGTCCGTAAGCGACTACATCACTGTGGAAGCTACGCCTCTCGCCGTGCAGACTACTAGCGGCGAACTCTCCAGTCTTATTCAGAGCAACCAGATCAGTGGACTGCCATTGAACGGTCGAAACTTCATGCAGCTCTTGACGTTGGTCCCCGGCGTGGCGCCGGCAGAGGCTTTCAGTATTACAAACAAAGGGCTGAAGGGTGCTTCGGACGTTTCCATCAGCGGCGGAGCTTCCAATGCAAACCAATGGCTCGTCGATGGCGCCAACAATAACGACACGGGATCACAGCGCACGATCCTCATTTATCCTTCGGTCGATTCGATTGAGGAATTCAAAATCGAGCGCAACAGCTACGGCCCGGAGTTTGGCCTGGCCGCTGGCGCACAGGTCAGTATCATCACCAAGAGCGGCTCCAACGACTTTCACGGGGGCATTTTCTATTCCGGCCGCAACGACGCACTGAACGCGTACGACACCCAACTCAAAGCCGGCTGCCCGACTCCTCTAAGGTCAGCAACCTGCCCGAAGAACAAGTTTCGTGGAAACGACTACGGCTTTCACGTTGGCGGCCCCGTCGTCAAGAACAGGGCATTCTTTTTCTATTCGGAAGAGTGGAACAAACGGATTGAAGGGTTGGTGCGGTCCGCGCGCGTTCCCACCGCCGCAGAGCGAACTGGTGATTTCACTGCTATCGCGGCGTGCCCTGCCTCTGCAGCGAATAAGGCTGCCGGCCACAACAATATCGGTTTCCCGATCGATCCCGTTACCGGGGCCCCGGCACTTCACGATCCCGCTGGCGCTGTTGGCAATGCGGCTTTCGGCGCCACACTTCCTTCACTGAGGCAGATTCCCCAGGCCCTCAGCACCGCGCTCATGGGAATGTTCCCCCTGCCGACCAGCTCCGACCCATGCGCATCCACGAACTGGACCGAATCTCTGAACGTGCCTACACCTTGGCGCGAAGAAAACGTTCGAGGAGACGTCAATCTCACCAAAAGTCTGACCCTGATGATGCGCTATGCGCATGATTCATGGCAGCTCGGACCTCCGTCCGCCGGGTTTGCTTGGGGCAGCAATCCGTTAGGCGTGATTGATCAAAGCTGGAATCAACCAGGGACCATCGCAGTGGGACGCTTGAGTAAGATCTTCGCCTCCGAGATGGTCAACGACTTTCAATTCAGTTTTTCGCAGAACAAAATCACCATCCAACCCACGAACGCGGCACTTATGCAGCAACTGAACACCCAGATCCCCTATTTTTTCCCAATCTCGGGAAAGAAATACGGGGACAAAGGTCCGAGTGTTTGGTTCCAAGGCGCGACGAATCTGCCGAACGTTTGGACGATTGCGCCGTGGGCCAACGAGCAAGACTTGTACACGTGGCAAGATGACCTCTCCGTGGTCAAGTCCCGCCATACGATGAAGTTTGGCGCGTCCATTAGCTGGAACATGAAAGACGAACAGCAATCCAACCTGGAATATGGAAATTTTGGCGGACCAACGGGATACAAAGGATGCAACGGACAGATCATCGCGGGAGTTTGCCCCAACAGCACGGGCAACACAACCGGCTATAACCCTGCTGACCTTCTTCTGGAAAACATGGCTTTCGGTATGGGGGAGGCCAGCACTATCTTCGACGGCAAGCACCGTTGGCGCAATTACGAGTTTTACGGTGGTGACACATTTCGCTTGAACAAAAAACTCACGATTGTATATGGAGTTCGATATTCCCTCTTGCCAAACCCATGGCTTGCCGACAATCGTTACACGACGTTCAATCCTGCGGCCTACGTCGCTAGCCTCGGACGCACAGCTTGCAACGGGTTGCTGTATGCCCCTGGACTGGGGTCGAACCCGTGCCCGGCTGGTACCGGCGGAAAGGCCGGTCCAAACAATGCTCTGTGGAACAACAACAACCATATGATTGCCCCGCGCCTGAGCCTTGCTTATGATCCGACTGGACAAGGAAAGTGGGCTATCCGGGCAGGAGGCGGACAATTCTTCAATCGTGACCGTTTGTATACGCTGCAAATTTCAGGACAGAATCCACCCTTCATTGGGAACTTCAGTTCTACGAACGGGCGGTTCCTGGACACCTTAACCCAGCCTGCCGCGTGCAATCCCAACTGTTTCAGCACTGGCCTGGGCTTCCCGAACATTGGGAACGAAACCAGCAATCCGATGCCGAACAGCTGGCAATTCAATCTCAGCGTTCAGCACGAACTATGGAAGGACGCAGTGCTAGAAGTGGGCTACGTCGGCAATACCAACGTTCACTGGGAGATTCGCTCCAATATTAACGATGTGGCCCCAGCGAATCGCGTGGCTTATTTCCAAGCAACCGGAGACTCCGCAACACGCGCATCGCTGCGGCCCTATGGAGCGCTTACACAGGATAACGGTATCAACTACTACAGCCGCTCCGGACAATCCAACTACAACGCGTTCCAGTCGTCGTTTAGGACGCGTTTCTCGCGCAATTCCACCTTC
>Ga0126373_10004942_pt1 | contig 10274 bp, 10 predicted proteins | sample PanSoiMetPlot_11_FD_92545 | JGI IMG/M metagenome (GOLD analysis project Ga0126373, IMG submission 92545) | Tropical forest soil microbial communities from Panama - MetaG Plot_11 | ecosystem: Environmental > Terrestrial > Soil > Tropical forest > Bulk soil | place: Panama | collected 2016-02-17 | reverse complement strand
TGGTGCTGGGCGGTCCCATCGGCGTGAACGACGTGGCCGATTACCCGTTCCTGAAGCCCGAGCTCAAATTCGTGGAAGCGCGTCTCAAGAGCGCCGCGGCGACCCTGGGGATCTGTCTCGGCGGCCAGTTCATCGCCAAGGCCTTGGGCGCGCGGGTCTACAAGGGCAGCCGGGTGGAGATCGGTTGGCAGCCTCTGCAACTCACCGACGTGGGCAGGAGCTCCTGCCTCAAGCATCTCAAGAGCCCGGTGTTCCACTGGCACGGCGAGACCTTCGACCTGCCCAAGGATGCTTTGCCCCTGGCCGGGACCGATCTCTATCCGCAGCAGGGTTTCAGCTGGGGCCGGGCGCTGGCGCTGCAGTTCCACCCGGAGGTGACCGCCCGGGGCCTGGAGCAGTGGTGGGTGGGCAACGTGGGCGAGCTGCGTGAACTCGATCTCAAGCCGGGCGAACTGCGCCGCGAGACCGAGAAGCACGCCGCCACCATGGAACAGGAAGCCGCGGCGATGCTCAAGGACTGGCTGGGTTCCCTCGTTTAGGGCCGGATCACCACCTCCGCTTCCACCTGCACATCGTTCCTGAGGCTGTTGGCGATGAAGCACTGCTCGTGACCCAGGTGCACGGCCTTGAACACCGCCTCCTTCTCCACCGGACCCTTCACCACGATGCGGGGCTTCAAGACGATGCGCTGCACGCTCACGGGCCGCATGCTCTCGTCCATGAAGCCTTCCGCATGGTCCTCGTAATCCACCACGTCGATGCGCTTGCGGGCGGCCACCGCCAGGAAGGAGAGGAGCTGGCAGGAGGAAGCCGCCATCACCAGCAATTGCTCCGGGTTGAGAAGCGCAGGATCGCCGCGGAAGGCGGGGTCGGAACTGAGCTTGAGCGCGGCCTTCGCGGGCGGCGCTGCCATGTCGTGGGTGCGGCCGTAGGCCTCGTAGCCGGCTCCGGTGCCGCCACTCCAGCGGCAGATGACTTTGTAGATATGTTCTTTGTGCTCAGCCATGGAAATCTCCAGGCGGCGGCATAGGATGTGCCGAAAACCCGTGCTTGTGTAGTGCCAGTCCGCATGTCCTGGTTGGGCCAGATTCATCTAACGTGCTTGATGAGCGGGAAATACAGCGCGTATGGCAGGGCCCGCAGGAACTTCAGGATCAGCACGAAGCGGGTGGGGAAGGCGATCTCGAACTTGCCTTTCTGGATACCGTGCTCCAGCGCCGCCGCCGCGTCATCCACGTTCATGAGGAAGGGCATGGGAAACTTGTTGTTCTCGGTGAGGGGGGTGTCCACGAAACCGGGGTTGCAGACTGAGATTTTCAGGCCTGCCCGCTCGAACATGGACTTGCAGGATTCCGCCAGGTTGATGAGCGCCGCCTTGGTGGGGCCGTAGGCGGAGGCGAGCGGCAGGCCGCGGTAGCCCGCGACGCTCGCCACCAGCACCATGTGTCCCGCGCGGCGCGCACGCATGGGTGGCAGCAGCGCGTCCATGGCGTTCACCACGCCGAGGTAGTTCACGCGCATGTGCCGGTCGAAGACCTCGGCTTTGAACGTATCGAGCTTCACACTCTCGTACATGCCGGCGTTCAGCACCGCGAGGGCGATGGGTCCGTGGGCCTGCTCGATGGCCGCGACCGCCTGGCGCACCGCGGCGAGACTAGTGACGTCCAGGGGGCGGGCATGGATGCGGTCCGGGGCCTGGGACGCCGTTTCCTGCAGGGGTTCCGGCCGGCGTCCGGAGACCACCACGGTCCAGCCTTGTTTCGCCAGGCGCATCGCCAGTGCCCGGCCGATGCCGGTGCCGCCGCCGGTGATCCAGGCGAGTTTCGCTCGAGTATTTTCCATGGCTGCATTGTAAGGCCAGCGGCCTGCGGCATGGCCGCAAACGCTGCGGTATCATCATGCCTCGCTTGGGGTCCCGGGGAATCACGTGGAAAAACTCTGGCTGAAAGAATATCCGTCCGGCGTGCCCGCCGAGATCGACGTCAACGCGTATTCCTCGGTGAAGCAGATCTTCGAGGAGAGCACGGCCAGGTTCGCCTCCCTCCCGGCCTTCACCAACATGGGCGTGGCCATGAGCTACGCCGAGATGGACCGGCTGAGCGCCAGGTTCGGCGCCTGGCTGCAGCAGGAGCGCGGGTTCAAGAAGGGCGACCGGGTCGCCGTGATGATGCCGAACCTCCTGCAGTACCCGGTAGCGCTGTTCGGCATCCTGCGCGCCGGTCTCACGGTGGTGAATGTCAATCCCCTGTACACGGCGCGCGAGGTGGAGCACCAACTCAAGGACGCGGGCGCCCGGGGCATCGTGATCCTGGAGAATTTCGCCCACACCCTGCAGGAAATGCACGGCAAGGGCGTCCTGGACACCATCGTCACCACCCAGGTAGGCGATCTGTTCCCGGCGCCTAAGCGGCAGCTGGTGAATTTCGTGGTGAAGCGGGTGAAGAAGATGGTACCTGCCTGGGACCTGCCGGGCAGCGTGAGCTTCCGCGACGCCCTCGCCGCCGGGGGGCGCCACGCGCTCGCGCCGGTGGAGGTGACCCACGACGACATCGCCTTCCTGCAGTACACCGGCGGCACCACCGGCGTATCCAAGGGCGCGGTGCTCACCCACCGCAACATGGTGGCGAACGTGGTGCAGGCTTCCGCCTGGCTCGGCAAGGGCCTGGAGTACGGCCAGGAGACGGTGATCACCGCGCTTCCGCTGTACCACATCTTCTCGCTGACCGCGAACTGCCTGGTGTTCATGACGCTCGGCGGCAGCAACGTGCTCATCACGAACCCCCGGGACATCCCGTTGTTCGTGAAGACGCTCCAGAAGACGCGGTTCAGCGTCATCACCGGCGTCAACACCCTGTTCAACGCGCTGCTGCACGCGCCTGGCTTCGGGGAATTGGATTTCAAGCCGCTCAAGCTCGCCCTCGGAGGCGGCATGGCGGTGCAGCGCGCCGTGGCGGAGCATTGGAAGCAGGTCACGGGCCGGCCTATCGTCGAGGCCTACGGTCTCACGGAGACCTCGCCCGCCGCCTGCATCAACCCCCTGGACCTCAAGGACTACAACGGCAGCATCGGTCTGCCCATCCCCTCCACCGACCTTTCCATCCGCGACGACGACGGCAAAGAGCTGGCGCTGGGGGAGGTGGGCGAACTCTGTTTCAAGGGCCCGCAGGTGATGCGCGGCTATTGGAACCGACCGGATGAGACCGAGAAGGTGCTGGGAAAGGACGGCTGGCTGCGCACCGGCGACATGGGTCGGGTGGACTCCCGCGGCTTCGTGTACATCGTGGACCGCAAGAAGGACATGATCCTGGTGTCCGGCTTTAACGTGTACCCGAACGAAGTGGAGGACGTAGTGATGATGCACCCGGGCGTGCGCGAGTGCGCCGCCGTGGGCGTGCAGGACGAGCATTCCGGCGAGGTGGTGAAGATTTTCGTGGTGCGCAAGGACCCGAACCTCACCGCCGAGGAGCTCATCGCCCATTGCCACAAGTACCTGACGGGCTACAAGGTGCCGAAGCACGTGGAGTTCCGCACCGAATTGCCGAAATCCAACGTGGGCAAAATCCTGCGCCGGGAGCTCAGAGAGAAACATTGAGCGGTCCCGAACTTCCGATTGGCATCTTCGATTCTGGCGTCGGGGGCCTAACGGTCCTGAAGGCCCTGCGCGCGCGCCTGCCCCACGAGCATTTCCTGTATCTCGGCGACACCGCGCGCCTGCCCTACGGCACCAAGGGGCCGGACACGGTCGCCCGCTATGCGGTGCAGGCGGCGTCCCATCTCGTGGAGAAGGGCATCAAGCTCCTGGTGGTGGCCTGCAACACCGCCTCCGCCGTGGCCATGCCGGAGCTCACGCGCCAGTTCGCGCCGTTGCCGGTGATCGGCGTGGTGGAAGCGGGCGCGGAAGCGGCGGTGACGGCGTCGAAGACCGGCCACATCGCGGTCCTGGCCACGGAGAGCACGGTACAGGGTGGCGCCTACGAGCGGGCCATCCAGTCGCGTAGCGCGAATGCCCTGGTCTATGCACAAGCTTGCTCCCTGTTCGTGGCTTTGGCGGAAGAGGGCTGGACGAAGGGACCGCTCGTCGAATCGGTGGTGCGGGAATACCTGCACCCCATGCTGGAGGAGAAGAAGCGCGACGGCCTGGACACCCTGGTGCTGGGCTGTACCCATTTCCCCCTGTTGAAGCACGCCATCGCCCACGTGGCGGGCGCCGAGATGGGCATCGTGGATTCCGCCGAGACCGTGGCCGCCGCGGTGTCGAAGCTGCTGTACGAGAAGAAGCTCGCCCGCGCCTCCGGCGAAGGGGGCGCCCGTTATCTCGCCACCGACGGCGCCGTGCGATTCGCGCGGGTGGGCAGCCTGTTCCTCGGCGAAATGCTCAGCCCAACTGACGTCGAGATCGTCGACCTATGAAAGAAGACGCCCCGCTGCTCGGGCAGCGGGGCGTCTCCATCATCTTTCTCAATGCAATGTAGCGTCGCTGGCTTCGAGATGTACCGTCTTCCAGCCGCTCCTCAGGCCCCACAGGTAGAACACCACGCCGAACACCGCCACTATCAGCAGATCCCAACCGAAGGGCAGCAGGCCGATGCCGCCGAACTCAGTGCTACCGATATAGGAGAGCAGTGCCACGCCCGGCAGGTAGATGACCAGCCATAGCGCGCCGCGCGCATGCTGGCCGAAATCCTTCCAGCCGTTCTGGGCCTCGTAGTAGCCCCACAGCAACAGCACCGGCAACAAGGTGAGGAGTACCTTGCCGGTGAGAGGCCACTTGGCCCAGTACAGCACCAGTGTCCCTAGGGTGAAGGCCGCGCCCGCCACCCACTTCAGGGCGGGCACCTTCAGGGGCCGCTTGATCTCCGGCGCGATGTTGCGCAGCACCGCCACGCTCACCGGACCGATGAGGTAGGAGAGTACGCAGGCCACGGAGGTCACATCAGCTCCCGTGTCCCAGCCCTGGAACCAGAAGAAGAACACGAACGCCACTGCCAGGTTCAACCACATGGCCGGACGCGGGATGCCATACACCGGGTGTACCGTGCCGAAGATCTTCGGCAGGATGCCGTTCCTCTCCATGCCCCAGAGCATGCGCGAACTGGAGGCGGTGTAGGTGGAGCCGGTGCCGCTGGGGCTCACGAAGGCATCCACGTAGAGCAGGATCGCCAGGAAGTTGATGTTGGCCGCCAGCGCCAGCTGCGCATAGGGCGAGCTGAACTGGATGCCGCTCCAGCCAGCCTTCTGCAACATCTCGGCCGGCACGGCACCGAGGAAGCCTACCTGCAGCAGCACGTAGATGATGGCGCAGATCACGATAGACCCCATCACCGCGATGGGCACGTCGCGGCTAGGATTCTTGGACTCACCCGCCAGGTTCACCGGGCTCTGGAAGCCGTTGAAGCTGAACACGATGCCGGCGGTGGCCACCGCGGTCAGCACCGCGGCGATGTCGGTGACATGGGCGCCGCCATGGGTGCCGACGTTGAAGTTGCTGCTGTGGAACCCGGAGGAGATCAGCAGCAGCGCGGTCAGCGCCGGGATGACGAGCTTAAAGGCAGTGATGGCGGTGTTGGTGCGGGCGAATAGCTTCACGCTCCAGAAGTTCAGCAGGAAGTAGATCACCACCAGCACCGCGCCGATGGCGAGGCCGGTGTTGCTCACTTTGCCGTCCTGGAACAGGTTGTGCGCCCAGGGGTTCGCCCAGTCCCAGGGCCAGGAGGCCATGTATTGCACCGAGGCGAAGGCCTCCACCGGGATCACCGAGACCACCGAGAGCCAGGCGGCCCAAGCCGCCAGCGAGCCCACCAGGGAGCCGTGAGTGTAGAGGCCAAAGCGCACCATGCCGCCGGACTCCGGGAACATGGCACCGAGTTCGGCATAGGTGAGGGCGATCACCAGGATGATCACCGCGCCGATGACCCAGGCCCAGATGGCGTCGGGTCCGGCGAGGCGCGCCGCCTTGGAGGCGCCGAACAGCCAGCCGGAGCCGATGATGGAGCCGATGCCGGTCATGGTGAGGGCGATGACGCCCACATCGCGGTGCAGCTTGGATTTGTTCGACATGCGGGTTCCTTAAGAAGGAGTGGGGAAGGGGCCGGTGCGCCGGCTCTCAAGGTATTTTTAGGGGCCCATCATGGCAGCCCGGCGGGATGGTCGCCAAGGGGGTGGCGCACCAGTAGACTCACTCCAATCATGAAAGTTTCACCTGGGGTCGACGGCGGGGCGGACCAGGCCTTCTTGGAAAGGCTGGCGCGGATGGCGCTCGCCAACCTCGACCGCGACTATCCGAACCATATCCAACATCTGCTGGACGGCGAGGCGGACTCAGGCCTGCCCCGGGAACTCCATCCAGTGTTCTCGGGCGCCTACGATTGGCATTCAGCGGTCCATAACTACTGGATGCTGGTGCGCCTCCTGCGCCTCCACCCGGGCGGCGCGTACGCCGGCGAAGCCCGGGCCTTCATCCGCCGCCGGCTCAATCCCGCCGACCTGGCCCAGGAGTGCCGCTACTTCGATGAACCGCGCCGCGCGTCCTGGGAGCGGCCCTACGGCCTCGCCTGGGTGCTGCAGTTCGCAGCGGAACTGCGAGAGTGGAACAGCGCGGAAGCGCGGGCCTGGCACGCGGTCTTGGCGCCCTTGGAAGAAGTGGCCCGCCGGTGTTTCGAGATCTGGCTACCGAAACTCTTCTATCCCATCCGCAGCGGCGAGCATTCCCAGAGCGCCTTCGCCCTGGGGCTGGTGCACGACTGGGCGCGGGCCGCGGGGGATCTCAAGATGATCGAAACCGTGCGCTTCAAGGCGCTTGAGTTCCACGGTTTCGACGTGGACGGGCCCTTGGCCTACGAGCCCTCGGGCCAGGATTTCCTATCCCCCTGTCTCGCGGAAGCGGACCTCATGCGCCGGGTGTTGCCGCCGGCAGCGTATCCGCGCTGGCTCGGGAAATTCCTGCCCAAGATCCCCGAGGATGGGAACGACGGCTGGCTGAATGTCGCCCTGAGCCGCGACCCCTCCGATCCCAAGCTCGCCCATCTGGACGGCCTCAATCTGAGCCGCGCCTGGATGCTCGAGGGCATCGCCTTCGCCCTCCCGGCGGACGATCCGCGCCATGCCGCGCTTTCGGCGGCAGCGGAGCGGCACCGGGCGGCGGGGCTTGCAGCGGTGCGCGAGGAGCACTACGAGGGCAGCCATTGGCTGCCGAGCTTCGCGGTGTATCTCCTTACCCGCCGCGGCTTGGGTCCGTGAACATGGAACTCTTGAAGCGCCTCGGCTGGCGCCTGCTCACGCTCGCCTGGCTGTGGTTCCTGGCCACGGCGGTGGGCGTGGCCTTCCGCGGGGCCGTGAATCCGGCGCAGAGCGCCTTCATGCAGGAGAAACAACTGGAGATCGACTCGCGCGGCCTGCACGCGAAGCTGGAGTACCAATGGGCCGATTATCAGGACATCGCGCCCTACATGCGGCTCGCGGTGGTGACCGCCGAGGACCAGAACTTCCCCTACCACCACGGCTTCGACTGGGACGCCATCGCCGCCGCCTTCCAGCGCAACGCCAACAGCCGCCGGCTGCACGGCGGCAGCACCATCAGCCAGCAGACCGCCAAGAACCTGTGGCTTTGGCCGGGAAGAAGCTACGTACGCAAGGGGGTGGAAGCCTGGTTCACCCTGCTCATGGAGGCGGAGTGGCCCAAGCGGCGCATCCTGGAGCTCTACCTCAACGTGGCCCAGTTCGGCGACTACACCTTCGGCGTGAGCGCCGCCTCGCGGCGGATGTTTGGCGTGCCGCCCTCGGCCCTGAAACCCGAGGAGGCGGCGCTGCTGGCCGCGGCCCTGCCGGCGCCGGACCGGTACGACGTGAGTGACCCTTCCAACTACCTGCTGAAGCAGGAGTCTTGGATCCTGGATCAGATGGAGGGGCTCGGCGGTCCGGATTACCTGGACGTGATCGAAGCGCCGAAACGCCGCTGACTCAGCTTTTTTCGAATATTGCGATGCCGCTGAAGCGGCGCATCCGCTCACGCGCGCCCGGCGAGAGCAGGGCGTGCAAGCTGCCGATGATCTTGAAGGGCAGCGGGATATTGAAGCGCTTCAGGCGCCGTGCCTCGTCGCTGATGGAGAAGAAGCCCGCCGGCGTCCAGCCGAGCGGCCGGAAGAACTCCTGGCCCTCCGCCGGGGCGAACTTGAAGGTCACGTTCTCGTTCTTGAGCATGTTGCCGCCGTGGCGCCGCGCCAGGAACTTGAGCAGCATGGGCGAGGAAAGGTCCATGAGCCAGCGCTTGAACGCGGCAGACTTGCTTCAAGTCCGCGGCCAGGGATTTCACTTCGGCTTCATCCAGGTAGATGAGCAGGCCTTCGGTGATCACCAGCACCTTGTTGGCGGCGGCGCCCAGCTTCGCGAACAAGGCGCGGCGGGCTTGCCCGTCCGCCAGGTCCAGGGCGTGGCGTTCCAGGCGGCAGAAGCATTTCGCGTCCTTCAAGGCTTCGCGCTTGTATTCGATCATGGCGGGCAGGTCCACCTCCACCCAGCGCAGCTTCGTGGGCAGTGCGAGCCGGTAAGGCCGCGTGTCGAGGCCGGCGGCGAGATTCAGCACCGTGTCGAAGCCATCCTGCTCCACGGCCTTAAGGATCTGCTCGTCCAGCACCTGGGTGCGCACCACGATGGGCCAACCGGGCATGCCGATCTCCCTCTCGATCTCCGCACCGCGTTCGCCGGCCAACTGCCGGGCGTAGGGGTCGTAGAATAGGGCGTCCTTGCGCTCGCTCTCCTGGGCCCGGTATACGGCGACCCAGAGCGCCGTGTCGGAGACGTTGCGGACGGCAGATTCTTCGGCCATGGATGATCACGCCCTGATTGGACGCGAGGAAGGTAGCAGGAAAACGGGTCGAGTGCCCCAAATTAGGAAGGGGTGCAAACCTGTTTGGATGACGGGTCAGGGGTTCCGAAAGCCGGCCTGGGCAAGAGGGAGGGGCCCAGGCACAGGGGGTTGGCACATTCGGTAATCCCGCCATCGTAGGGTTTGCACCCCTTAGACCGGTGACTTTGCGCCCCCGCCTTTCGGACGGGTTTGCCGTTTCGTGTGAAAACAGTGTAACGATGCGCCCCTAAGATGCCTGTGAACTGCGTCACATTCCTGTACGGCGCGCGATCTGCCTGAGGAAATCCACCAGTCCGAGCTTCCGGCCCACCGCCAGCGCGGCCGCCGGCGAAAGCGCCTTCAGGGCCATGAGCAGCCTTACGGGTTTGGGATTCACCACCACTTCGATTTTCCTGGTGGCGAGCACCCGGAGCAGCGCCCGGGCCACGTCCTCCGGATGGGACACGCCGAGGCTCCGGGGCGCCGAAACCTCTTTACGGGAAAACATGCCGGTGCCGTCCACGAACCCCGGGCAAATGACCGAGACCGCCACGCCGCTGCCGGCGAGTTCGGCGGCGAGGGAGATGCTCCATTCCGCGAGCCCGCCCTTGCTGCCGGAATAGGCGGCGCCGAAGGGCATGCCGGTGCGGCCGGCCAGCGAGGCGATGTTCACCACGTGGCCGCTCTTCCGCTCCAGCATGCCCGGCAGCACGTCGCGGGTGAGCAGCATGGGCGCCAGGAGGTTGGTAGCGATGATCCGTTCCACGGCCGCCGGGTCCTTCTCCGCGAAGGAACCCAGTTCCTCCACCCCGGCGTTGTTCACCAGCACGTCCAGCCGCCCGAATTCCTTCACGGCTCGCGCCGCCAACGCGCGTCGGTCAGCGGCGGAAGTCACGTCGCAGCGCTGCGCGAGGCGCTTGCCGTCCGGAGGCAGCGAGCGCAGCACTTCATCCAATTTCTCTTCGCTGCGCGCCGCCAGCAAGAGATCGGCGTCCTCGGCAGCGAGTGCACGGGCCATGACGGCTCCCAGGCCCCGGGAGGCGCCGGTAAGCACGACCGCTCTTCCTGAAAGTGTTCCCATGAGTCCATCCTAAGACGAAACACCCCGCGCGGGCGGGGTGTTTCATCTCTTAGCTCAAGTTCCGGTTCAGTCGCCGGCCTTGGGAATGGTGCCAAGGGGGCTGGGCAAGGCCGAGAGGTACTCGGCGATGTCCTTGATATCCTGGTCCGAGAGGTTCGCGGCCATGCCCTTCATGATGGCATTGCCACGGCCGCCGTTCTTGTACTCGTGCAGCGCCTGGATCAAGTAATCCTTGTACTGGCCCGCGAGCATCGGGAACTGGCCGGAGGTGCCCAGCGCGTCCTTGCCGTGGCAGGAGGTGCAGGGGCCGTTCTGGAAGAGCTTCTCGCCGTTGGCGGCGTCGCCGTCGGC
>Ga0126373_10004941_pt1 | contig 10274 bp, 13 predicted proteins | sample PanSoiMetPlot_11_FD_92545 | JGI IMG/M metagenome (GOLD analysis project Ga0126373, IMG submission 92545) | Tropical forest soil microbial communities from Panama - MetaG Plot_11 | ecosystem: Environmental > Terrestrial > Soil > Tropical forest > Bulk soil | place: Panama | collected 2016-02-17 | reverse complement strand
TGCGACAACCTCGACATCGTCCAGAACATGTTCCTCGGCCGCGAGCGGGGCAAGTACGGCCTGCTCGACGAGTCCCAGATGGAGCAGGCCGCCCGCGAGACGCTGGCCTCGCTGTCGGTGCGCACGGTCAAGTCGGTGCGCACGCTCGTCGCGTCGCTGTCGGGCGGCCGCTTCGCGAGCAGCCATGACGAGCTGCACTATGTGATACGCAAGCCGGAGGACCCGGACGCGCGGGTTATATCCGACGGGACCGAGCCGCACTAGCAGCGCTTCCTGCATCCATCGCGTGTAACCTCGGGCATGCCCGGTGGGACCGGGATGGAGGAGAACCGTGACCGCTGATGCGCAAGCCGTGTCCCCGGCTGACCTCAGTTCCTTGCCGACCTGCACGCTCAGCGCGAGTCAGCTCGGCGATCTCGAGCTGCTGTTGTCCGGCGCGCTTGCGCCACTGACCGGCTTCATGACGATGGCCGATGCTGTTGCGGTCGGGCAATTCTGGCAGCTCGCCGACGGAACCCCGTTCCCGGCCGTTGTCACCCTCGATGTTCCGGCAGCGGCGCTGCCTGCGGCAGTGGAGTTGTCGGAGCGCCTGCTGCTGGCCGATCCGGAGGGCACGCCGATCGCTGTCTTGACTATTCGCGAGCGAACGGCGCTGGGTCCAGACATGCCGCAGGCGGACGCGTTGCATCCGATGGCGCTGGCCGGGCCGGCTCAGACCAGCCTGGTGCGACTGGCAGGGCCGGTGTCGGCAAACCGGGTCCCCGAGCACGGGCCGTTCCGTCGGCTGATGCTGACCCCGGCAGCAAGCCGGGCAGAGCTAGACGACGGCCCGGTGCTGGCATTCGCGACCAGATCGCCGCTCACCAGCCGGCAGATCGGCCAGATCAAGCACCAGGCAGGTCAGCTGAAGGCGCGGGTCCTGATCCTGCCCCTGGTTGGTGGTCATGTTGATGTGGTCGGCACGCCGCAGGCGCTGATCCGCTCGGTACTGGCGGCGATGCCGAATCTGCCGCCAGGAGCGCGGGTCGTGCCTGTGCCGTTGCCGCCACGGCCGGGTTTCGCGGACGGCCGGGCGCGTGAGCTTGCCCTGCGGGCCCGGGTAGCGGCGGCTTACGGGTCCACGCACCTGATGGCCGACGGCATGGCTCCCGACTCAGCGGACCTGCCCGCTGGCGCTGACCTCGCTGCCAGCGCGGCGATCCCGATCGTCCCGTCCGGCGACTGGGCCTACGACCCACGGGCCGAGGTGTGGCGGCCGCATGCGCTGATTGAGGCCGGAACCGAGCAAGAGGACCTGTCCGCCGACCAGCTCGGCGACTTGCTCGACGCCGGCAGTGAGATACCACCCTGGGTCATGCCAGCCGCGGTAGCTCGCGAGCTGCGGCGGGTGCGGCGGCCACGGTCCGAGCGGGGGCTCGTGCTGTTCCTTACCGGACTGTCCGGCTCGGGGAAGTCAACGATCGCCCGTGACCTGGCGGACGTGCTTACTGAGCGGAGCGACCGCCAGGTCTCGCTGCTCGACGGTGACCTGGTGCGCCAGCTGCTGTCGGCAGGTCTGACCTTCTCCCGTGCGGACCGCGATCTCAACATCGCTCGGATCGGCTTCGTGGCCGCCGAGATCGCGCGGCACGGCGGTATCGCGATCTGCGCGCCGATCGCGCCCTTCGCTGCCGCCCGTGCGCAGGTCCGGCAGATGGTCAGTGAGACTGGCGATTTCTTCCTGGTCTATGTAGCGACACCAGTCGAGGTGTGCGAGTCACGCGACCGGAAGGGCCTGTACGCCAAGGCACGGGCCGGGCTGATCGGGCAGTTCACCGGAGTATCCGATCCCTATGAGGTGCCTACCGACGCCGAACTTGTCATAGACACTTCGGTGGTCGGCCGGTCAGCCGCCGTGCAGGCTGTGCTTACGATGCTGACCTCAGGGGGCTGGCTTGCCGAGCAGGCACCGCCAGACCGGTAGCCGCGGTCCAGGCTGCAGGGCCTAGTCGGCGTCCTCGGCTTTGGTTCCCGCGTCAAGCTTGGAACCGAACCGGGCGATGCGGCCAGACAGCGAGATGGACATCCGGTCGCGCAGTTTGGAAAGCATCACCAGGCTGATGATCGCGCTGATGATCAGCGCCAAGAGGATCAGCGGGATGCCACGCAGGCCAAACAGGGCGAGGACGATGGCGGCCGCCAGGAAAATCACCAGCCGCAGCAGCGTATAGGTCAGTGTCGCGCGCATGACAGTACGAGAGTAGTGCACGAAAGCCGTCGCCCGCTCCACCCCGCCGGCCAGATTTCGCCGACTCATGACCGGACTCTTGACCCAAACGTGACAGCAAGCTTGACTGAAGGTTCAGACGGAATTTTCCGAATCGAGGGATAAAGCTGTCGTTTGTGGCTAAGTTCGCGAGTTTCTGCGACACTTGTGGACTGACCCTCAGGGACCAGGGAGTGGAACACGATGGACGGCAACAGTGAGCGCCTGCTCACACCGGGGGAAGTAGCCGCACTCTTCAGAGTCGACCCTAAGACTGTCACCCGGTGGGCAGCCTCGGGGCGGATTAGCAGCATCCGCACGCCTGGCGGCCATCGCCGGTTCAGGGAGACCGAAGTGCGTGACCTGCTTGACGGGCACCCTGACTCAGCGGAGGCCGGCTAACCACCACCCTGGCCCTACCCGGCTGACAACCCGTGACGCTTCACTAGCCCGACATCCCGACGATCAGACCGGCGTCTGGATGAGCGCTGCCGTTTTGGCTATGGCCTGTCGTTCCAGCCGCCCTCAGCTCCGTACCTGGCAAGGTAGTCGAGAAACTCGCGGCGCAGTGCCGCGTCGCCATCCCGCCAGAGCTGGCGTCGGGCCGCCTCCTCCTCCGCGGTGACGGCTTGCGCCGCGAGCCGGGCGTAGTCCCCGTGATCGGGGCCGATCTCGACGTAAGCATCGCCCAGAATCCGGTCGTCGTCAGTAGCCGCATACTCAGGTACCAGCAGGTTCCCGCTGGCTAGCCGGATCACGAACATCGCCTGCACCTCGTTAGATGCCGTACCGAACATTGAAGTAGAGCATGATGTCAAGCGCGGTCCTGGTGTCGCCAGAGAGCATCTCGACGAGGGCAGGCCGCTGGGCCGATGCGATGGCTGCGAATGCGTCGGCGAAGAACTCCCGGCGGCTGAACACACCGTCGCGTCGGTGGAACTCGCTGGCGAGATGCGGAAAGCAGCGCTCGTACACCGCCGCGAAGTCAGCCGAGTCGGACTGCCATATCCCGGCCGCACCGTCGATGTCATCGAGCGCATGCCCCACCTCGTGAGACATCACGTCAGGCGTGGGCGACGGGCGGGAGCCCACAATGATCTTCCGGTCGCCGTACGCCCCGGCGCAGGAATCCCAGGTTGCCCGGCCTGACGGCAGCGGCACGCCCTTGAGCCCGGTCATGTGATCGAGGTCTGGCACGCCCCCGGGCCCGACGTGAATAGCTTCCAGCCCTGCCGCGAGCTTCTCCTTGATCAGCTGGGGAAGTCCGGCCAGCCGGTTGATGGCGGCGACCATCTCCTGGGCAGGCACCACGTCCGGTTCCCATTCCCGGATCAGCACCCGCTCCAGGCAGCCGCAGTCACGAAGGCCCAGGTCCGGGCGGCTCGACCGCGCAGTCGCGTACCACGGCTGCCCATTGCCCGCGGTGGCAGACTGGCGTGCCGCCGGTCGTGCTGCGCTAACGACGCCAGCCATGGACTCGGAGCCTGGTATCTCCGGCGCCACCCTGATCGCGACCTTCGCACGAGCACTGCTCGAGACGGTGCTGCTCCGGACCGTGGTACTCGGAACAGTGCCGCTCACAGCCGTCGCCGCGGCGCGGTGCGCTCCCGTGCCGTTTCGTGGCAAGCCGACGGCCCCTGATGCCTGCGTCTTGCGGTGGCTGCCAGGCGGAACGGCTGGACGGGCACCGCCATCTGACCGCGCCTGGCGAACCCGCGTGTCGCCGCTCCGTCCCGCCGGGCCGACCGCCGAGCGCCCGCGAGATGACCACCAACTGCGACCGCGAAGTAACCGAAGCAGCATGGACGCAACTCCACTTGTGGCAAATATCACGAACGTGGCAAGACAGCCACTGTTGCCGTCAGGTTATGCCTGGTTTCTCGCGCTGTCAGCTCGATGTAACGGAATGTCACCGCAGCGCAGCCGGTCGGGTCGGCGAGGCGGGCTAGCCCGGCCGGCCGGACAGATGTTGCGTTTATAGCCGAGGACCCACAGGTACCAGCTAGGCTGCGTGCATGTGGCTGGCTTGTGCTCTAATCATCCTGTTTAGCGTCGGATTCGTGCTGCCGTGCATGCTCGACATCACGATGACGCCGGATTCAGAGTTCACCACCTTCAGCAAGGGCACCTGGCTGGTGATCACTGGCGCCTTCTGGATCTTCGGAGCCGCCGCGTGGCTGCTGGTGGGACGGCCGCAGCGGCTGGGCGTTCACCGGTCCAACCCATACCCGGCCGACGGTCTCGGCCCATCCGAGGCCTTCCTCCGTCACCCGGCTGCGCGCGCCGCAGCAGGCTACGGAGAGCTATTGAGCCCGGTTGGCATGTCCGATCGCCGACCGCTCGGACCAGACGACGACCCGGACTTCCTCGTCGAGTTGGGCCGCCGCATCCGCGACTCACGCGACGGCTCGTTACCGGTCCACGAGAAATCGAGAGTACTGGACTTTTCGCTCGCAAAATAAATGTCATGACAGTTACTGTCTGGACTGGTAACTTTAAGGGCATGACGCAGATCATCCCGGTACTCGGCAGTGGTTCCATGCTCCATCAGGTGGCAAGGGAACTGACCACGGAACTGGACCGCCGGTTCGCGCTGCTTGACGTCACCACCCAGCAGGCAGCGTTGCTGTCGTATGCCAGCAGCGGCAAGTCAAGCCCCAGCCAGCTCATGGATGCGATTGGCACAGACACAGCGGGCATGACCAGGCTTCTGGACCGGCTGGAGGCCAAGGGACTGATCAGGCGCGGTCCCAACCCGGACGACCGCCGCTCGGTGCTGGTCGAGCCCACGGAACGGGGGCTGGCGCTGGTGCCGCAGCTAGCCCCGGTCTTCGGCCAGGTGACCAGTCAGCTCTTCGAAGGGTTCTCCGACGCTGAGGTCGCGAACTTCAGTTCGTTCCTGAAACGAATGCGCGAGAACCTGCAGTCATAAGGCCGCCCGCAGCAAGTGCATGACGCGCCACGCTCCGGCAGCAGCGCGAAGATGAGCCAGAACACCAGCCTGTCCGCCCGGGTCCCGCGGCAGGAAACCTTCATCCTCGTTGCGCACTGCTGCATCGCCGGGCCGCCAGCCCGAAGGAGACGGCACTGAGGAATCCGGCCAACTGGATAGCATCAGCCACCATCCGAAGGTCGTGGGGGCCCGGCCTCTGATGGGCGTTCAGAAAATAGCTGAGAATGCCTCCAGTGGCCACGACCATCAGACTCGCTTCTGAGAGCCGCAGGTACCTGGTCCGTCGCGGGTCGCGCTGGCGGCGGGGCCGGATGAAATCGGCGACCAACGATGCACAGCACACGAGCCAGCACACAAACCAAACGATCAACAGCATGCTGGGGCCTCCTGCCATCCGCCTGGAGTGACCATAAATGAGGCTGAATCAGCACGCTAGCCAATCTCCAATGGCGAGCTACTGGCTGCTTGTTAGGGGTCGGTGCGGTCGAGGTGCTGCCTACGTAGCTCCCTGCATGCGTCTAGGTGCCTCTGCAAGATCCGGCATCGCTCGGTGGCTGCCTCCACGACCGACAGCTCCGCTGCGTGCTCGCGCTGGCGCAATAGAGCAAGCTCGGAGTCAAGCCGGTCGCTCAGCGCGCGTAGCGCGGTGCTGTAATCGCTCACGCGGCATCACTCACTAAAACGGCCCCCTTCACGTTGTGATCCAAGGTGCCAATGTGACGCACGGGACGGATGTGCGGTTGACAGCCGGTCTGTCTCGTTTCCGCACTTGCGCGAACTAGCACCCCTGGCAAGTGGTAGGCGGAGATAAACGCAAGCACCGAGCAATCGCACGACCTTGTCCAGAGTGTGGAGTACCCGTACGTAGCGGGCCAGGGCACCCGACTGTTCGACGACGCCCCCAAGTCCTGCCAACTCGATCTGGTCTCCAGCACCGCGTGGAGCAACGGGACCGTCGGGCTGCATTACCGACGGCCCCGCTAACCCAGCGGTCCCCGCAGTCGTAGACAGCGGCCATGCACTGCCGCTAGGACCGGTCCGTTACCGGAAGACCTAACTGCCGGCATTCAGCGCCGCAGCCTGACGATTCAGCGATTTGGCGCGCTGGTTTAGCTGCGCGGTCTGCCTGTTCAGCGTCGCGCTAAGGGTGTTCAGCGAGGCAGTGAGCGCACGGTAGTCCCGATCAAAGCGGGCACCAGCCTTCTCGGCGCGCCCGGCCCTGTTCGCGTAGTCCGTGAACGATGTCGAGTGTCCCATCCCCGCCCAGGCCTGCTTGTAGCGCGCAACGTCCGAGAGGAACTTGCGCTCAGCCTGGGCCGATGCGTGCGGGATGGCAACGCCTTTCAGCTTGCGCCCGAAGGCGGCGACCACACCCGCGGCGTGCACGGCCTCCGTATCGAAGCAGGCGACCGTGCCGCACGCTTTCGACGCGCTGACGACGAGGCCCATCTGGGAACCGAGCTTGGCGTGCGCCGAGGTAATCCGGAAGAGGGCGTTATTCAACTGGGCGACGGCCTGCTGGTTCTGATGGATCGCGTTGTTGTTCTCGGCGATAGCCGCGTTCAGCTGGTTGATCTGGCTACCCCGATGTAGCACGGAACTGATCGCCGAGCCAGCCGCGACGCCCCCGCCGACCGTGGTCACCAGACCTAGCACAAGGATTAGCCCTAGTAGCTGTTTCGCGCCAGCCGAGAGAACCATTTGCCAGCCCGCAGGCTGGCTCAGGTCTTGAGCCGTTGCCGCCCGATGACGGGGCACCCGCGCTGTCGGGTAACCAGGCGGCTGTTCGCCATACCCCGGCCCAGCCGTCATCTGGCCGGGAGCTCCATAGCCCGGCGCCCCATAAGGCGCCTCGTAGCCAGCAGCCTGCCGCCCGTACGCCGGATCCGGCCCACCGTAACCAGGCGGCGGTCCATAACCATAACCCGGCGCCCCATAGCCCGGCGGCGGCCCATAACCCGGCGCCCCATAACCTGGCGGCGCCTCGTAGCCAGCAGCCTGCCGCCCGTACGCCGGATCCGGCCCACCGTAACCAGGCGGCGGTCCATAACCATAACCCGGCGCCCGATAACCCGGCGGCGCGTCATACCCAGCAGCCCGCCGCCCGTACGCCGGATCCGGCCCACCGTAGCCCGGTCCGCCGGGATAGTCCTCCGTCCGGCCGCCGGGCTTATCCCCGAACAGGCCTTTCGGGTACGTGTCTGTCAGCAGGTACAGGTAGCCGTAATAGCGCGTGCTGTACCGCAGCACGGCCGCGAACGCCTGGTGTAGCGACCTCGGCAGCTTGCCAGCGAAGAGAGCGACCAGCCACGCGATGAAGATCACGATCGACGAGAGGCCGGACAGCATGATCGTCGACAGGATCGCCGCGGGGATCGCCAGGATCAGGCGGAAGAGTACCGCCGCGCGATTCAGCCTGCCCGCCCTGACCGCCATGCGCACCGGGTAAGGAGAATCCTCGAACAAGAACGGCGGGTACTTGTCCGTCAGCAGCAGGAGGTAGGCCGCAACCCTGCAGTACCACCTTACGTAGCCGGAAAGATACACAGCGGCGAAGTCAGGCAGACGACCAGTGAACAGTGCACCGAACCAGCCGATGAACGCCACGACCGAGGCAACGACTCCCAGAATGTAAAGAACGACGAAGTGCGGGATGACCAGCACGATGCGGAACGCCACGGTGGCCCGGCTCTGCTTGCCGGGCCCTGCAGCAGCAACCAGAACCGGCTGACGATCCGAGGTGAGACTGCTGCCACCCTGTGGCGGGAAAGACGACGGGGGACTATTTCGATAACTCATCGACCGGTCATCTTACTGAGAATTTACCCGATCATGGGCTATTCACCTCCAAGCGGACCTCGGCACCGTGCTCGGCCTGGGCATCGGATGCGTCACGATCTGATGTCACCGCGCCGAAGTGATCAACGCCAAAGCTTGTTCAAGCTGCCGCGTGACGCCGGCCCGGAACTCCACAGCAAAGCAGGTCATCCCCGCGCCACCGCGGAATCACGTGAACATGAAAGTGGAAGACCTCCTGCCCGGCGGCCTCGCCAGTGGCGTGCGTAACGTTCACCCCGTCGACCCCGAGCGCCGTCTTCACCAGCGCGGATACTCGACGCACCATCCGGGCGACACGGCCATGCGTGGCCTCGGAGCTCGCCCAGATGTCCCGCGCATGCTCTGGCGGAACGGCCAGCGTATGGCCCCGTGAGACCGGGCGATGTCGAGAAACGCCAGGATGTGCTCATTCTCAAGAACACGAAACGAGGGCAGCCGGCCGGCAACGATCTCGCAGAAGGTGCAGTCACTCATGCGCCGATGATCGCAGCCTGCCAAGGACCGGTTGCCCAGCGCCGCGATTCGGGGTATGCACCGCTCGTCGGCCTGCGCATGGTGCGGCTATTGCAAGGCGGCAGAGCCGACCTAACGTGGCGGGCTCAGCGGCCGGGAAGGGACAGATGATGACCGTTCCAGAGATCACCCCCGAGGCTCAGCAGCAAGTCGAAGCGAGCGTGGCTGGGCCCGCCGCCGAAGTCCTCGAACGCCTGGCTGAGAAGCTGGGAAGCAAAGCATCGGTGTCGGCCGTATTCGGGGAACCGGTGACGCGCGAGGGCATCACGATCATCCCAGTAGCCAAGGTCAGCTTCGGTTTCGGCGCTGGCGTCGGCAGGGGACACAGACAGAACGACATCGCTCAAGGAGGCGGCGGGGGCGGTGGCGCCTCGGCGGCTCCGGCCGGCTACATCGAGATCACAGACGGGAACGCCGTCTTCAAGTCCATCCGCGATCCGCTGGTGGACATCGTTCTACCGCTGGCAACGCTTGTCGTGGGGTTCGCTGCTCCACGGATGGTGCGGCGCTTGCTCCGCCGCCGGTGACGCTGGCGCGGGCCTATCGGTGTGTATCTGGAACTCGGTGGCTGGAATTCCACGGCATCCCAGTTCCGTGCGCCAGCGTCCAGCCGCCAGCCCGCCTGTAGTCACGATCGGCGCTATTGACGTGCGCCCGCGGCGGCGGCATTCAGGCTCCAGGCGACCGTGGAGCCGGAGTGGTATGAGGGCGGCCCCAGCAGCCTGGTCAGGAATCGTGCGAGCGGGGAGCGAAGGCTTGTGACCGCCACGACGGCCGCAGGACGCAAGGACCTGAGGTCGGCACGTGCCTGCCAGAGGGCAAGCTCACGGGGATGTGACCCCATCCATAGCGCATCGAGGTACGCGGCGGTCTTGCTGCGGTCAGCCCGGCCACCGCGCCTGGATAGGCCGTGACGGTCAACTGCGATGAACGTGCCGCCGATCATCGACGAGGGTTCACCTGTGTCCGCCTGCCAGCGCATTGGCTGCGGAATTTGGCTGTACCCGACCGGAACTACCATGACGGGCGCGTCCGGAGCCACCCGGAGCCTCGCGAAGACTGATTGCCAGCCAGTGGGGAGGGGCGCGGTGGGATATGCCGGGTAGGAGAGCGGGATCAGTGGGAGCACCGCCGCCACCGCGACCGCTGGGGCGGCGGCGCGTACGTGGCGCCAGCGACTCGCGTCCGCAGCGACTGACCGCGCTTGGTCGAGTGAGAACGCAAGGACAGCTGCTGCTGCGCCGGCGGCAAGGATGGGAAGCCGGTACGGAAGCGCGGACCGCAGCAGCGGCAAGCCCTGCAACCAGTCCCAGGGCAGCAAGGCCGCTGGTAGCCGCATTCCGTGGAACGGCATGACGTGGCTGCCGAGGGAGAACCATTCCAGTACCAGAAAGGTGACTCCTGCGGTTCGGATCTTCCGATTACCCCAAAAGAACACGGTGGCGGCAAGCAGGGTGACGAGCAGTGGCCAGCCTAGGTAGGAAAAGTAGACACCCTGCGCCGGGGATTGGGCTACCGCCGCCGCGCTGGCCCTGGTGTGAAACAGCAGATCGCTGGACGGGGTGACGAAGCCCGAGACGCTGGTGCGGTATGCGATCGCTGGAACGGCCGCGCCGTGGGACTGCACCCATAGTGCATATGCGCAGATCGGCAGCGCGGCCGCCGCCGCAGTGGCCAGGCCGATCGCTGTGGGGCGGACCCTGCGGAGCACCTCCCTGGGCCAGC